>Ga0308169_10006013_pt1 | contig 10811 bp, 7 predicted proteins | sample PhyBR1_2_FD_202139 | JGI IMG/M metagenome (GOLD analysis project Ga0308169, IMG submission 202139) | Phyllosphere microbial communities from UC Gill Tract Community Farm, Albany, California, United States - DLSLSB.R1 | ecosystem: Host-associated > Plants > Phyllosphere > Unclassified | place... | reverse complement strand
CCTCTCGCCCCACCCTCCCTCTGCACCGACGCACAGTCTGACTCTATCGAACGCGTCCTGAAACAGTCCGCTGGGCCTCGGGCGTCACCGACGACTCGCAGCAGGCCTCGGAGCAGTCCCCCTTCGCCCGCTTCTCCCAGGCCCTCTCCGGCGGCATCCCTCTCCGCTCAAACGAGCGCTCCAACGAGGAGGAAGCGTGCGTCCTCTTTCTCTGCACTCTCTGCAAGCGTCGAGCACGGCTCACCCTCTCCTCCCGCGCAGGTACTTTGCCCTGTCGCGCTGGGAGCGCTTCCTCGGCTTCCTCCTCTGCATTGCCGGCGCCGCAGCCTGCTTCGCCGTCTCGTTCTTCATCGGCCTCCCCATGCTCGCCATCAAGCCTCGCAAGTTCGCCGTGCGTCCTCCTCGTCCTCTCGGTCGGCCCTCAGCACGAACCGCGACTGACCTCGCCCCGCTCCCCGCAGGTCGCCTTCTCCCTCGGCAGCGTGCGTCGCCTCGTCTCCTCCTTCTCGATCAGATCCCTCTCTGACATTCTCTTACGCTCACGTCGCCGCAGGTCCTCTTCATGGTCGGGTGCGCCGTCTTCTTGCCCGACTCGAGCTGCTCCTCCTCGAGCGGCAGTCCTGACCCTCGTCCTGCCCGCCCGCAGCTTCTCGATCCTGCAAGGCCCCCTCGCGCACGCCAAGCACATCTTCTCGAGCGACCGCCTGCCCTTCACGGCCGCCTACTTTGGCTCCCTATTCCTCACGCTCTTCTTCGCCCTCGTCGTGCGTCGACCCTTCTCCTCCTGGCCCTCTTCGTGCCGTGCGCGCTCACTGACCCTCTCTTGCCCGAGCAGAAGCACTCGTACTTTGCGACCCTCATCTGCGGCGCGGCGCAGTGCGTCGCCCTCGTCTTCTACTTCGTGTCGTACTTCCCGTGCGTCGCCTCGTCTTCTTCCTCCTCTGGCGCGGTCACTCCTTGAGCGTCTTAGCTACTGGTGCTGATGTACGCTCACGGCATGCAGCGGTGGCTTCCAGACGCTCTCGTTCGGCTCGAGGATGGCGCTGCGCGGTGCGGGATCCGTGCGCTCCTCTCTCTCTGTCTCGCTCTCCTCCAGCCCCTGGTGAACAGAAGCCGACCCTCTCACGCCTGCGCGCAGCTTCTTCCGGTATGAGTGTATCGAGGGCTTGTACAGTAGATTGCTGCAGTCGGAACCCGTCGTTCTCATCGTTGCGCGGACCCTGCGAGAGCTGTTCCGCTCGAGCCTCTCGAGAGCTCGCTCGCTGCGTCTGGTTCAAAGCAAAGCCCGCACGTTGCACGTCTTGCACTACTGCAGCTCTACTTCCGGATCGGGCGGCCCCCAGACGTCGCACATCCACTCGTCGGCCTCCTCGTCCCACGCGCCGCCCTTGCCCCGCTGCTGCTCGATCGCGAGCCGCGTGCGCTGCAGCCGCAAGTACACCTCGCCCGACGTCGCCGGCTCCATCTTGTCGGCCTCGGCGCGCACGAGCGCGCGCAGCGTCGAGAGCGAGGGGAGCGGCGGGAGGCGCAGGTGCAGGGCGGCGGTCGCGAAGGCGTGCGAGCCGCGGTACGTGCGCTCGCTCGCCGTCGCGCCGTCGCTCGCGCCCGCCGTTGCGCCGCCGAGAGGCCACGAGAGCGTCTCGAGGTACGCCTTGAGCGCGGCCTGCGTCTCGGCCTCGATGATGGCGAGGTAGCCGTACGCGTGAATGCGCGACGAGACGTTGTCGATGAACGAGGCGTGGAGGAGCGGCTCGCGCGGGGTCGTCGACGCCTTGGGCGCCCCGGGCGCAGGCGGCGGCTTGACGAACAGGCGCTTGAACGCGCCGCGCCGGTAAAAGTCGACGACGAACCGCATGTCGACCGTCTTGAGCAGGGCGAGCGCACCCAGCTCGGCGCGCTCGCCGAGCTCCGCGACGGCCATGGCGCGCCAGGCGTCGCGCACGCCGTGATACACGCCGGCGACGTCGCGCTTGTCCCGAGTGAGGCACTCGAGGAGGACGCTCGCCGCGAACGCCTCGGCCATGGTCGGCGGCGGCGCACTGACGCCGCCCTTGGTCGAGCTTGGGCGCGCCAGCGACTGCGTGACGGCGAGCGACTCTGGGTCGGCCGAGAAGGCGCGCACAAAGTCCTCGAGCGCGCTCGACGCTCGGTCGGACGATGCGCCGTCCGAGGTCGACGCCGCCGCCGCCAAGGACGACGGCGCGAGCGCGCGCATCGTGTCGCCAAAGTCGAGCACGGCCGAGCCCGTCTCGCTCTTGGAGCGCGTAAAGATGCTGCGCACGCCGCGCGGGTCCTGGGCGTACGAGAGGTGGCCCGTGCGGCGCTTGACGTAGAGCGTCCCGTCGCGGATGAAGTGCGCGAGGTGCGTCGGCGGCGGCGCGTCGAGCTTGGCGGCAGACGAAGAGCTCGACGTCGACGAGGCGGCGGTGGCGCGAGGAGGTGTCGAGAGGCGCAGGGCAAAGGGCCAGTACCGCGGCGAGTCGACCTGGATCGTCTCGATGAGGGCGAGGTTGGGCAGGAGAGTCGGCGCGACGAGCTGCTTGGCCTGGACGTCGGTCTTGCCCGTCGTCGAAGGTGCGGGTGCGGGCTCGTCGGGCGAGGCGGCGAGGCGCAGGCGGATCGGCAGGAAGACGGGCTCGCCGGTCTCGACGTCGACAGCCTCGAGGTACCTCGGCTCGACGGCGAGGACCCACAGGTGGCGGTACGCCTGCAGGTGCGCGCGGTTCTCGGTCGGGCTCGAGGGGAAGGCCGGGTACAGCGCGAGGAGGAGCGCGGCGACGGCGGCGTCCGAGTTGCCGAGCGTGTGCTTGCCCTGTCCGAGGAAGAGGAGGCCGAGCGCCATGTGCGTCGCGAGGTGCGAGCCGTACGTGACGCCCTCGCTGAACATGCCGTGCGCCACGCGCAGCCGCCGCAGGACGTTGAGCTCGCCCGTGCCGGCCATGACCATCGAGAGCGCGACGGCGACGACGCCGAGCGAGCTGCGGAGCGCGTGCCGCTTGATCTTGCCCTGGACCGATGCCGCTGCGAGACGAGGAGTAGAGAGAGTCAGCGGGCGAGCTAGGGTGAGTGAGGAGAGCGAAAGAGAAAGAGAGAGCCGAACGCACACTTGAGGAACGACGAGCGAGTGAGCCGGTCGAGGAAGAAGATGAGGGTCGCGTGCGCCTCGGCAGCGGCGGTGCCGGCGTACTTGAACCCGATGGCGAAGCACGCGCCGGCGACGATGCTCCACCGAGCGACCTCGAGGTCCGGGTCGGCCGCCTTGCCCGCCTGCGCGAGCGCCGTCGAGAGGAAGGCCGGCACCTGGCTCTCGACCCACTCCTTGCTCTTGGCGACGCCCTTCCACAGGACGAGGTTGCGGGCGAGCGTGCGCAGGAGGAGGAGGTCGGGTCGGACGTAGTCGAGGGTGCGGAGCGAGTCGGGGATCTCGAGCATGTCGGCGACGTCCTTGCGCTCCGAGCGCAGGTACATGAGGGCGACGGCGACGGTCGCGGCGGGCGACGTGATGTTGATGTCGGGGGCCGAGCCGGCGCCGGACAAGCCGGGCAGGGTGTGGTTGCCCTCGCCGAGGATGAGCGCGCGGAACGTGCGCAGGCGCTCGCCCTCCTTGGCCGTCGACGCCTTGTCGCGCCCGCGCCCGAGCATGATGGTGCCAAACGCAAAGCCGCACGAGAGCGCGTACGCCTCGCGGCACAGCGAGCCGTCCTCGATCGTCATGACCTTGACGCCGCTCAGCTCGCGCAGGAGGATGTCGGCGTAGCTCCTGCGGCCGGTGCCGAAGTGCAAGAGCCCGAGCGCGACGGCTGCCGCCGACTTGGTCATGCCCGAGACGTTGAGCGACGACGACCTGGGCGGGTGCAGCGCCGTGAGGTGGATCGAGACGACCGAGGTGACGGTCGGGTCGCTCGTGCCGAGGTACGACACGGCTAGGCCGAGGAGGACGCCTACCGACGTCGGATCGTGCTTGGCCTTGAGGTACTCGTACGCCTGGCTCGAGTGCATGGCGCCGAGCTGGCCCGTGAGGCCGAGACCGAGGAGCAGACCTGCGTGTCGTGCGTCGAGGTCGCCCGCCGGCCGGTTGAACGAGATCTGCGAGCTGTCGAGGCCTGCGGCACTGTCGCTGCCGCCGTCGAGCGGGTCGACGCGCAGCTGCAGAGCGGCGGCGACGCCGGCGTGGAAGTCGGGCCACTCGAGGCGGTCAGGGACCGAGGAGGCGCTCGACGGGTCCCGAGGCTCCTTCTCGATGAGGGCGACGGGCGAGGCCATGGGGATGATGCGCGCCGCCGTATTGATGCGCGGGATGGCGATCGAGTCGGGCGGGAGGGTGCCCTTGGTGCGGTAGAGGAACATGGCCTGGCCGACGGGGAGGGTGAGGGTGCGGGCGGAGAGGGCGAGGAGCACGCTCTGCTGGATTTGCGGCGTGAGCTGGTCGCTGCGGGCGGGCGTCGACGACGTCAGTAAACTGTGCGCGGAGCCTTGAGGCGAGGACGAGAGGCAGAGAGCGGGAGGAACGAGAGGAGGGAGGACGTACAGGGTGCGGTCGCCGGCGCTGATGACGGCGGGCTGCTCGTACTGGAGCATCCGGCCGACCTCCTCCAGGCGCTTGTCCTCGTTGAACCTCGCCGCCCTCGGCAGCGTCGCGAGGCTCTTCTCGGACCGCTCCTTGCCCTCCTGGCGCACGGCGGCCGCCGCTGCTCTCGCACCGCCGCGGCCTGCCGCCTGCGCGAGGATCGCGTCGATGCTCGGCACCTCGACCGAGAGGTCCTCGTCGTCCCTCGCGCACGTGCCGGCCGAGCCCGCCGGCGAACCGCCGTCGACCTGCCTCGCGAGGTCGGGCCGCGAGATGAGCTCGTACGCGCCGCTCGGCCACCCCTCGGGCGCGTCGAGCTGGCACGCACGCATCGCTTCGCGCAGCGGGAGGCCGACCGCGAAGCCGACGCGCGCCGCGAGCGTGCGCTGCGTCCAGCCGAACGAGTGCATGGCGAGGACGACGCGCTGAGCGCGAGCGGCGACCGACTGGCTCGAGGACGACGAGGATGGGGCCGACGAGGCGGTCGAGGATGGAGGCTCCGAGAGGAACGAGTAGAGGGCGACGAGCTGCGACGTGAGGGCGAAGGGCGCCGAGGTCGAGCCGTAGTAGCCGGAGGGGGTGAGGCCGAGCTGGACGGCGAACGCGCCGAGGTCGAAAGGCGCAGACGAAGGCGACTTGCCCGCGAGGAACATGGCGAGGTGCGAGAGGATGTCGGGCGGCGACGCGGGGAGCTGGCCGGGATGCGCTTCGGGACCTGCGGACGAGCGGGCGAGGACGTCAGCTCCATCCGGTACAACGGGCTCGACAGCAAGGAGAGAGCGCGACGTACCGCAGACGACGTCGTCGAGCGACGAGCCGAGGAACCGCCTCCAGTAGTCGACCCACCCGACGAGCCCCTTGGCCGCCGCGAGCCGCGCGACCCACCGGCCGAGCGCCCGCACGACGTCCTCCGACCGACTCGCGAGGCGCGCGTCCTGCGCGACGAGGTGCAGCGCGAGGAGGATCGCCTGGTCGTGCTCGCGCAGCGGCGACGGTGCCGCTTCGGGCGCGGCAGGCGGTCCGAGCGTCTGTGGCGAGGCTCGCAGTTTGGCGAGCGGGTCCTGCATGCCGGGCTCGACACGGCTCGACGTGCGCTGCACCATCTCGTCGAACGGGCTGGTCGGCGCGGCGCGAGGCTGCGCGCCGAAGAGCTCGTCGAGCACGAGCTGGAGGGCGAGCTCGCGCCTCGCCGTCCTTGACCTCGACCACGACGCCGCCTCGCCCTGGCACTCCCGCTCGAAGACGGCGCTTTGAAGCTGCACGAAGTCGTCGAGCGGAAGAGCGGCGGCGAGCGCCTCGAGGCACGTCGTGGCGAGCGCGCCGGGCTCTGGCGGCTCGAAGGTCGTGAGGCGGCGCGAGCCGTCGTCGAGGGCGAGGAGGACGGTCGACGTGCCGTTGCCGTCGAGAGATGTGATGCTGCGACCGGGCGGTAGCGTCGGGTAGGGGACGGCGGCCTCCTTGCCGTCGGCGGTAACGAGGGCGAGCGACTGGTCGGGGCGGAGGTAGAGGAGGTCGAGGACGTCGCGCCTCGTCGAGAGCACCGGCACCGCCGACAGGGCTTGTAGCTCGCTCAGAGGGTTGGCGCCGAGGATGCCCGAGTGCTCGAGGCTGAGGCCGAGGAGGAGGAGGACTTGGGCGGCGGGGAGGTGGATCGCCAGGGTGGACGAGGTTGGCGAGCGGGTGTCGAACAAGTGGGCCGTCATGCCCGTCGTGCTGCGTGCAGGGTTTCGGGTCAGGCTCATCTCCACGCGGATGCAGAGAGGCGAGGGGAAGGAGGACGCACGAGAGATTGTGCAGGTCGGCTTCCCAGACCGCTTCGAGGACGCACTCGCTCCTCCGTGCCGAGTCGCCCTCGAGCCCTCCTCCGGGCGCGCCGCCGAGGAGCAGCGTCGCCTCGCGGTCCATGAGGTCGCCCGCGCCGGCGCCGAGCCCGTGCCCGAGCCCGAGCGCGCCGCTCAGGCCCGTCCCGGCGCCCTGGCTGCTCGCGCCCTGGCTGAGCGCCATGCGGTCCATCGTGACGCTCAGCTCGTTGCGGCTCGTGCTCGTGCGCCGCTCGACGAGCGTGAGCGCTGCCGCCGCCGCAGCCGCCGCGGCCGTCGTGCCGGCGCCGTGCCCTCCTCGCCCGTGGCCGTGGCCGTGGGGCGGGGCGTACCCGTGCGCGTGCGCGTGCGAGTCGGCGACGCCTGCGCCGAGCGCCTCGAGCAGGTCGTGCTCCTGCTGGTCGAGGACGCGGCTCGCCGCCGCCGCCGCCGCCGCCGCCCCTGAGAGGCGCGGCTTGGCGTGCCCGTGCGCGTGCCCGCTCGCGCGCCGCACGCTGCGCTCCTCGACGAAGCCGCGCCCGAGGCCGAGCCCGTACCCGAGCCCGTGCGCGCCCGCCCCGGCGAGCGACGCCTCGCCCGCGCCGCCGCTCAGCGAGGCGTGCTTGCGCTTGGTGCCGCCGCTGCCGCTCGGGCGCATGGCCGTGCTCGCGCTCGCGCTCGAGACATCCCCCTCGGCGCCGTACTCGCTCGCTCGAGCTTTGCCCTTGCCCTTGCCCCTGCGGGAGCTGAGGCTGAGCTCGCCGAGGACGCTGCCCGTGCCGTCCTGGGCCGCATCGTCGCCCTCCTCGACGACGTCCTCGAGGAGCTCGTCCTCGCCGTCGTCGTCCTGCTCGTCGCCGAAGCCGAACTCGCCCTCGAGGGCGTCGGAGCCCTCGCCGCCCGGGCCGAGCTCGACGCGCTCGTACCGCCAGACGCGCAGCGTGCGCGTGCGCTCGTTGGTCGTGACGAGGACGCTCGGCGGCGGAGGCGGTGCGGCGGCGGCGGCGGTCGAGCTCGAAGAAGACGACGACGAGGCGCCGGGAGGCCGAGGCGCCGACGCAAAGACGACGCGCTCGTCCGTGTCGTCGGCGACGCGCTTCCTCGCCGGGCGCGCCGATGGCGAGGTCGAGTCCTGCGCCTCGCGCGGCACCTCGCGCAGCGCGACGGGCCGCAGCGGCTCGAGCGGCCCAGCGAGCGTGTACCACGCGGCGTGCTGGCCCGATCCCGGTCGGGGCGGGTCGGCGCGCTCGAGGAGGACGCCGCCTGCTCGGTCGCCGACAACGGCGCCGCCGAGTGCCCAAGCGCGGCGGACGCGGAAGGGGAGAGGAATGGGGATGCAGCCGCCCGAGGCGACCGGGTAGGCGAGAGCGACGTTCGAGAGGAGGACGAGGAGGGTGCGCGAGGTCGAGGCCGAGTTGGGCGGCGAGGTTGGGAGAGAGGCGGTCGAGGGTGGGTCGCGTGGGAGGGGGAGAGGGTCGTCGGACCAGGACGACGTGGCCGGGCGGCGGTACGGCCCAAAGAGAGGTTCGTCGCCTGCGTGCGGGTCGTCGAGGCGGTGCGCCGAGGTCGACGCGAGCGGAACCTGGGCGGATGGCTGCGCGCGCGCGTCCGAGGTGGCCGGGAAGTCGACGAAGAGGGCCTGGTGCACGTCCTGGTCGTACGAGTCGAACGAGAACTGGCGGAAGAGGGTGCCGCCTCGGCTCCACACGAGGGTGCGGCCAGACCAGCTCAGCTCGTCGACGCGGGCCGCGGGCGACGCCTCGCTGCTGCTGGTACTGGTGCTAGAGAGGTCGAGGGGCACGACACAGGTGCATGGTGCGCTGCTGGTGTGGGAGGGCGAGGTCGGGCCGCGCGAGGCGGCGCGGAGGGCGAGCTGGAGGCGCGAGGCCGACGAGGGGAGGAGGGACGGCGGGACGCGCTGTGGTGGTGCTGGAGGCGGCTTGGCGAGTGGCTGTGCTGGCCACGGTCGCACTGGCGCGAGCTGCGCCATGGCGGGCGGAGTGGTCGAGCGTCAGCCAACGACGAGCCAACTCGCTCGCGTCGACCCGCTTCTTGCATCCACTGAAGCTTTGTGTGCACCTCGCAGCGATCTCTATGATACTCTCACAAGTAGGTAGGCGCTGTCGCCTCCGAGCTTCGAGCTGACGTCGATCCGCTCACGGGCCGAGGCGAGGTCGAGCCAAAGCCGCACGACAGCCAGCTGCAAGTCGAGACGCTCGTGCAAACTCTCTCTGAGCAGTCTCTCGGGGTACTCAGCAGCCGAGTGCGCAAGTCTGTGAGAATGCAAATGCGAGTTGCCCCTCCTCGTCGTCGAGCTCCCGCCCTGCTGGTACAACGCCGTCCCTGCGGCGCCTCCTGCTGCCCGTCTGCCATCGTACAGTAGCCGCAATGCGAGAGGGCTCTATGCCTCGCGGCGGAGCCGGCGGAGCTGTTGCACAGCGAGAGAGAGAGGAAGAGAGGTCAGTCGAGGAGGTCGAGGGCACGAGCCGAGAGAGGGGAGGGAGCTCGAGGACGCACAAGATCGCGGTGGGTGCGAGCGACGCCGTGGAACTCTTTGCGCTTGGGGACGTAGTCGTTGACGCGGAGGTTGGACGGCAGCGGGCTTTTGACGAGGCGGTCGAGCGTGGGCGACGAGGCGTCGAGGTTGGGCCGGGGTGCGGGCGTTGGCGGGAGGCGCAGGGCGTGCGAGGGGATGGCCGAGATGGGGATGGGCCGGGTCACGAGGCGGGCGAGGGTCGGGCGCATCGTGGGCTGATGAGGATGACCGGAGAGATGAAGACGAGGAGGGAGGGAGGTAAGGGCGGCGAGCGAGGGTTATGTGCTCGGGTGTGGTGGGTGTGGTGGATGTACTGAGTGAGCTGGGCGAGTGCTGTGCTCGTCTGAGTGTGCGTGTGCGGTGTGGTCGATGCGAGAGGGTCGCTCCTCCTGGTCGGGGCGACACGAGCACCGCCTCGCTCTTGCCGCCCTCCTCACCACGCTCGAGCTGCAGTGCAGCACCCCGAGCCGCACATGCACTCGACTCTGCAGCGCCTGAGCAACATCTCGTGCGCTCCCCGCCCTCTCCGCCCTCCCCCTCCTCCTCGTCCTCCTCCCCACCTCCAGCTCGCCTCGAGCTCGCTCAACTGACACCCGCCCCTGCAGAGCTCTCGCCACCACCGTCCTCCTGTCGCTCCTCGCCGCCATCGCCGCATCGTCCTTCGTCATCCCAACCCCTCTCGACCCCTCGTCGCTCCACATCTCGCATCTCAATGTCGTCCTCGGCAGGCCAAACTACCAGCCCCGCGCCCACGACCGCGAGTACGCCTTTGTCAAGTTCGACCTCGACGCCGACCTCCGCCCGCTGTTCCACTGGAACACCAAGCAGGTCTTTGTCTACCTCGTCGCCGACTACTCGACCCCGGCCCACGTCCGTCCCTCCTCTCCCTCTCTCGCTGTGCTCTCCCTCGTGCGGCTCTCGACCTGACCCTACCGCTCGCGCGCTCGCAGCCGGACAACACGGTCGTCGTGTGGGACCGCATCGTGCGCTCTCGGCGCAACGCGCGCCTGCGCCTCGACGACGCCAAGCAGAAGTACGAGTTCAAGGACCTGTCGCCCTCGTTCGGGACCAACACGACGGCGACCTTTGCGCTCCACTACCAGGTGCAGCCGTACGTCGGTGCGCTGCAGGGCGCCGAGGTCGTCAGGACCCAGCCGGTCGCGTTCCCGCCGGTCAAGCGGCGCAGTCAGTGACGAGGCGAGGCGCGCAGGGGTTCGTTGCAGTGCAGAGCCGTCTTTGTGACCTACTTGGGAGCGTGTTGCACGAGAGCAGGACTGTCGAGATCCGCGAAAGAGAGCGTGACCGGCTCGCTCGTAGGCAGCAGTCGCTCCCTCTCCTCCTTCAACCACGACGAGCGTCACCGCCTCGCCGCCGCACCCTGCGCGCATGGCCCCGCCAGCCTCTCGCTCCTTGCCCAACCTCGCCCTCGAAGCCGACGACGACCCGCCGAGCGACCGCGAGCCGTCGTCTGACGGCCTCGACGACGACGACGAGGACCTCGTCCTCGCGCTCGACTTTGACGGCCCAGCACCGCCCGAGCCGCCGACGCCGCCCCGATCCGGGCACACCAGCGCACTCGGCACGCCCCGCGGCTCGCCCAGGCTGCACGGCGCCGCGCCCCTCGCCGTCGAGTGGGGCCTCCACCATCAGCACCCGGCCGCCGTCCGACCTGGCGACCGCACGCCGCAGGGCCAGCACAGCCGCAGCCGCTCGCCCTCCCTCAGCGGCTCGATCCACAGCGCCCCCGAGCTCGAGCTCCCGCCCTCCCCGCTCTCGCCCCCTCCACCGCGCGACCATGCCCTCCCCGCCGCCGACGACGAGGGCGACCACCTCGACCTCGCGCGCGCCGACAGCCCCGGCCCGCTCAGCGACGAGGACACACAGGAGCTTGTCGAGGCGGGGCCGGGCC
>Ga0308169_10006008_pt1 | contig 10813 bp, 20 predicted proteins | sample PhyBR1_2_FD_202139 | JGI IMG/M metagenome (GOLD analysis project Ga0308169, IMG submission 202139) | Phyllosphere microbial communities from UC Gill Tract Community Farm, Albany, California, United States - DLSLSB.R1 | ecosystem: Host-associated > Plants > Phyllosphere > Unclassified | place... | reverse complement strand
TGAGTGGAGCTACTCCGTCTACATGGAGGAGGGTGAGTGGAAGATCTACAACTACTACACCAAGTGGGACAGCGACTTCAAGCACGATTCGAAGGCTGGAAACTCCGCCAAGCCTGAGACCGACTGAGCCTCCGCGCTCCTACGGAGACCTCCACAGCAAGTCCTTCCCTGTCGATACTAAAAATCAGAGGATTCACCATGACCGACTTCGTACTCATCACGGCAGACATCTACAACGAGCTTGAGGAGATCACGGATCCCCTCGTGGAGGCCGTCGAGGCTGAAGCCATCGATGACCCTGCCCTGGAGCAGCCTCGAGATGAGCTCGTAGCCTACATCAGCTCCCTCTGGCAGGCCATCGAGGCCGTGGGCCACGAGGAGGCGGCTGAGACCCTGCTACGAGCGTTCTATTGGGCCATCGATGAGGGCCCTCTGGATTCCTTCGAGGAGGCCGACGACTTCGAAGATCAGATCATCTCTCGGGTTGACGGGGCAACTCAGCTCATGGGTGATTTCCTCGTGCCAGCAACTGAGGAGGGCTACCGGGACGATGTTGACCTCGGCCGTGTGCAGTCCGAGCAGATTCCGCCCTTCAGCGATGAGTACCCCTCAGTGGAGCTTCGAGGCACTCGCTATGTCTTCGTGAACATCCCTCGGGAACCTCTGGCTGAGACCTTGGAGCTCATCTAGAGCGCATCTCGATCACCCCTACGGCGCAGAAACGCCGTGGATCGACCGTAGACTGCCCGCTCAGGTGCCTAGAGCGCAGTTTCGCACATCCTGTCGTCATCATAGAACCATCGCCTAAGAACAGCTGAGAAGGACATCGAACCATGAGCGAACAGCCAGCAGTAGAGCTTCCCGCTGAGCTCGAGCCCAAGCTGCGGTTCGATTCGGATGGCATACCTCTGGTCTACGATCTCGGTCAGCAGCTCATTCGAGACCGGAAGAGGGCTGGCGAGTACCTAGAGGGGCACTTCTCTGGAGCCCGGCTCATTCGGAATCTCCTCCTATTTGCTGCCCTCATTGCGCCCATCGGAGTTCCAGTGATTGCAGCGATCAACGGCGTAGACCCTGGAAGGGTGGTTATCTCCACGCTCGTCGGAGTATCCCTGTTGCTCCTACTAGGCTGTATTTCGCTGTTCTTTGACAACGGTAAGAACTACGACATGGAGCGCTTTGGCCGGGAGATAGCTCGCAGAAGACGGATCGAGTTTCGAACCTGGGCTGAGAACAGCCTGAAGATCGAGCTCTCCGAAGATGATCTCGACGAGCTACAAGACCGAATCGGGGCCGCGAGGCTCAAACACGAAAAGAAGACTCAATCGACAGTAGAAGATCGGGAATCAGAAACCAGCCAAGCTTTCAGGAAAGCAGCTGTCACCGACCACAGCCCCGTTCCCTACTGGATGGGCGGATCGCTACCTGAGTCACCGAAGGCTCCGGAAAGACCCCAAACCCTCGACAAGCCAGTGATGAGCTAGGAATAATGCCCATGAACAAGAAGATGGAAACTGCACTGCAGGGTGAGCTTGCGGTCAATCTGGAGATCGACGAGAACGGACCCGTGATCTACAGCCGAGAGGAAGAGCGGAAGCGAGACAGCGTTCGAGTTCGCCGCTACATCGAGGACAACTCTCCAGTGGCCTTCGGCCTCTTTGTGGCGCTCATTGTTTCGGCGCCCGTAGCATTCCTAGGGCTCATCATCACAGCTATCGTGATCCGCCAGTGGGGCATCTTCTTCTTTGCAGCTCTCGTTCCACTATGGTTCATTTGGTTTGCTTTCACGCTTGCTGAAGAGAAAGTCAGCGAGTCGAATGTCAAACCCTACACTGAACGCATGGCTGCAGAGCGCAGTCGGCTCCTTCGAGAGTGGCTCAAGGCCAACGGTCGAACCGAGCCGCTCACCGATGGACAGCTCAACGCTCTTCAAGACACACTCGGCGAGGATCGCATCGTCGCAGAACAGACTTCAGCCCGGGCAACAGCCTGAGCTCAGAGAACAGAAGGATCATCACCATGGGTAGAGACAACATCGACAACAGCTGGCCGGAGACTGCAGGCATGTCCCGGAAGGAGCGAGCGCTCGTCGAGGACACCAAGGAGTGGATCGACAACCTTGAGAACGACGCCCACTGGGCTCGAACCTCTGAGGAGCGCAAGGCCAAGCTCGCCAAGGCTGAGATCCTCCAGGACCTCCTGAAGGCAGCGAGAAGATGAGCCATGGCTGAACAGAAGCGTCGGAGCGTCATCCTACGAGCACTCGTCGGCACATTCCGCGTGCTGGGATCCATGCTCGTCACAGTAGCTAAGACCCTGGGTGCGATGGGTGGAGCTCAGACCCACGGGCTCGACCAGCAGCGTAAGCTCTACGAGAAGTCGAAGCGAGACGACTACAGACCATGAACTGGGAGAACTGACCATGGAACTACACGCAACGCTGACCTTCGACGAGCTTCGCCCGGGGGATCTTCAGTCCTTCCTCGACGGGATTCCCGACCACGCGGAGCTCAACGCCGTGCTCATGCCCGCGAGCGACTACCTCTCCAGCTACACCTTCGAGTCCGCAGAGCTCAAGGCAGCCTGGGGAACGACTCGAGTCTTTCAGACGGCCTCAACTGATCTGGAGGACATCACGAAGGAGGCGCTGCAGGAGTTCCTTGAGACCGTGGAGTCAGCGGGCAATGAGGACAACTTCTTCTCGGAGCTCACGGTAATCGATGAGAACCTCAATCGACCTGTCGGCCTCATCGTCGGATCCACTGAAATCACGGCAGTCTGGGAGGGCTGATCATGGAACTACAGGCAAAGCTCGACCTCACTCGAGTGAGCAGATTCGCACTGGAGGACTTCCTCGCGAAGGTCCCTGTAGAGGCAGAACTCTCAACTCAGATAGAGCTGACCCAGGGTGATCGACCCTGGGAGTCCGACCAAACAGCAGCCTCACTAGTAGCACGCTGGGAGGGCTAACCATGGCTGAACCTCTGAACATCGAGCTCGTGGGTGTCACCCAGAAGGAGCTCGAGTACTTCTACGGCGAGCTCCCCGAGGATTTCGCCTACGCCTTCATCTTCGACTACGAGGGCGCTGATGAGCCCGGAGAGGATCCGATCAACGACATCTTCCTCGTGGCTTCCTGGGATCACCTGGGCTTCAAGCAGAGCCTCACACTGGACCTCCACGATCTCACCACTGAGCGACTGGGGGACTTCCTTCGTGCTGTGCCCTACCGGGATGTGGACTTCGAGCCCCAGCTCCTCCTGGAGTTCCATGAGGGTGAGCTTCGAGTCCACCTCGACTCCGCGGTGCTCAAGCTGGGAACCCAGGAGCAGATCGACGGGTTCTGGAACAGCGGAGACCTCACCGACAGCGGCTCCGCCCGCAACCCTGATGACAACACCGACGAGCAGGAAGAGAACTGATCATGGTCAACCAGCTGAGCATTGAGCTCGTGGGCGTCGCACGCTACCAGCTCGAAGAACTCCTCGAAGCACTTCCAGATACTTCCTACTCAGTGAGCTTCGACAGCCCATCTCTCCATCCCGACAACCTGGGCGAACTCGGTGGCGCACCGATCGACAGCCTCTACCTCTCAGCGCGGTGGACCGACGCGCTGAATCACGCGCTTTCCCTGGATCTCCACGATTTCACCGCGGCCAAGCTGAAGTACTTCCTCGAGGAAGTACCCGGCGATGCGGAGCTATTCCCACAGCTCTTCATCAGGACTGCTAACTGGGAACTCTTGGCCCTGGAGCTCCAGTCGGGGACCTTCATCATCGAGTGGGAGGATCAGCCAGCACAGGATGACTCCATCGAAGCACTCGATCTCGAGGACGAAGGTGATTGGGAGAGTGAGGTCCATCACTGGGCCCAGGAGCTCGAGGCAGAGGCATCTCGAACTGGCGATGCTGCCCACAGGGAGGAGCTCAGAAGACGAACCCAGCTCCTCCTCGGGGTTGCGGAGTACGCTGGCCGCTACGAGGACCTCGATCACTGATCACACAGCCACGACTACTAAGGAAACAGATGTTCGTCAAGGAATGCCCCGAAACGACAGCTCACGAGTCCCACGAGCATGTTCACCACTGGCCGAAGCTCAAGGAAGAGCCTCTGGGCTGGTTTCCTCCCGGCAGCTATATGGAGACCATTCCAGAAGAAGGTCATGACGGTACCTACAGGTGTCGCGGCATCAAGACTGAGCTAGACTAACGCGGGTTGCCTGTCCCTAAGCGGTCCTTCGCCTTCCTCGTACTCTGGGGGATTGGCGAAGGACCGTTCGACTTTTGATCGGCCGTGATGTACGATGGACACGAGTAGGCCTGTTCGGAATCGGTCAGCTCGTCTAACAGGAAAGGTTCACACCGTGCAGCTCCAAGTCAATCTCGACCTCATCGAGGTGCCCCAGGGCGATCTTTGGGAGTTCGCTCAAGTAGTTCCCCGGGATGCCCGCATTGAGCTTCACTATAGCTTCAAGGATGACTCTCGCTTCGCCTCCGACTGGGAGCTCAAGGCCTTCGAGCTCTTGGCCCAGTGGAGCGAGGACAGTCCTCTGCTTAGTAAGAGTGCCACCATCGATCTCACAGACGGGAACAATCTCATCGAGGCGATCCAGAGACTGGTGGATGCCACACCTGAGGACGCGATCTTCGAGCCCATTGTGGCCGCCTACGACCACACTGCTCAAATGCCCCTAGAGAGGATCAGTCCCGTGCGCTGCTTCCTGATGGCATCCTGGGATCACGACCCCACGATCCCCCTCATGGAGCTCTAGCTCGAAGTTCCTTAGCCTTCGGCCTGACCAGCGGTCCCTCGCTCTTCCCTTCATGGGATTCGGCGGGGGACCATTCGACTTTGGGCTGGCCATAGTGTACGATTGCACTGAGTCAACTATGACAGCAGACTGAACGACTGTAGTCTCCACCATCATCCCAGGAAAGGGAGCGAATCCATGATCCTCCTCGACGGCACCGAGCATGAGGCCGATGGTGAGCTCATCCCCGGACGGCGAATCAATCGCTACCCCGATCGGGATTCCATCTTCCGAAAGCCCATGGCAGAGGTCGAGGTCGGAGACATCCTCTGGGATGAGCTCAGCTGTCAGCACTGGGTCACCGATGAGGTCCGCTACACAGCGAATCAGCAGGTCGGCGACAGGGGAGCATCTCTCTCCATCTCCGATGGGCCCAAGGGTCGAATGTTCTACGAGAACGAGGACTACTACAGCTACATCTTCGTGCTCAATGATCCCTCCGTGCTCCTCAACAAGCGCATGGAGGCATTGCAGAAAGAGCACGCTCTACTCCTTGAGGCTGAGAAGCCCCGGAACGCGTTCCATTACTTCTCGGCTGATCTCAAGGTTGGAGACACCTTTCTCCACCCCACTCGAGGTTGGCTCACCGTGAAGTCGCTGATCGCTGATCCCACCGGTAAGCTGAGGGGAACAACCTCCCGGCGAGAGTTCAGCCTCACCGACGGCACTCAGACCTCAACCGAAGAGCTCGGCCGCCAGACCCAGATCCTTCGGATACCCGATCAGCCCGACATGCGAGACGCTTCGATCTCGGACAAGGACTTCAACGGACTTCTCGGTGAGCGAGGAGCCAAGCCTCGGATCAGCCCCGCAGTACTGTCGAGCCGGATGCTTGCCGAAGGCGGCACACCCTACACTCTCAATGGAGCTCCCGGTCGATCCATCAGGATCTTCTTCGACGAGCTCGAGAAGGATGACATCGTCTTCTGGCCCGGTGCTGGCTGGCAGACTGTGATCGGCCTTGTGGCATCGGAGGCAACTGCAGAGAAGGGCCGAGAGGTCAAGGTCGCAACCCTGAGCAATCGGGAGCGCGTGACTCCCACCACGCTGGAGACCATAGTCGTTGAGATCTTCGTTCCCGACGGTGAGGTACCGCCCTCGGATGAGGAAGTGGAGCCTCGGCTCTTCCATGAGCTGGCACTCGGGGATGCGGTGCTCTACCAGGATAGCTGGCGGAAGATCGTCTCCCTGGTGACTGCGAGGGAGGGCATCGTCAGGGGAACCCGTCGAGTCGAGAAGATGGTCCTGGAGGACGATCTCAAGGTAGATGAGAACAGCCTTGGGACCATCGTGCAGGTTCGCCGGGAGATGTCCGATCGTGCCGCTGCGAAGCCCTCGTATTCCTCCCACGGCCCCATTCGTCTCGTGGAACCTCAGCAGCTTGAGATCGGCGATGAGGTCCTCACGAAACAGGGCCACTGGATCACTCTGAGATCCAAGCCCTTAGCAGATCGCGGTACCGAAGGTCGCTGGTTCATCCTCGATGGGAAGGGCAAGGATCGTAAGAGTCATACTCTGCATACCCAGAAGGAGAGCTACAGCGGGGACAGATGGGTCGCTCAGACTCGCCGCGGTCCAGAGAGCGCTGTCTTCGTCTGGAAGTCTCCCCATGCCGTAGCGGCTGGTGAGCGAGTGCTCACTGAGGATGGCTGGGTCAGGGTCATGGATCGCAGCGAGGGCCCTGTGGACTATGATGGGCGGCAATGGCGCTGCTACAGTCTGGAGGACCGCCTCATGTATCAAGTTCGAGAGTTCAAGGATGAGAATAGCAACGCCCTGGTCTATGCGCAAGTACCCCCAGAAGAGGCAGCTTTCAACGCTGTAGATCAGACCGCTGCTGTCTACAGGTGGCGGCCATTGAGCTCGGTCGATGTGGTCCCCGGCGATGAGGCTAAGACGCCTATTAGCCATTGGATGCCACTTCATTCGGTGGCGCTCATCGAGAGCAAGCGGGTCTTCGGGAAGCTCAAGCACACTGGCTTCGAGGGTACCTTCCGCCATCTCGACGGGAGCTTCGCCCACGGGCCACTCACCACATTCACCGACATCCACGGAAAGCTCAGCTACATGACTCGACGGAAGCTCTCCGAAGACGAGATCAAGGAACTGCAGAAGGGAGCCGTCGCATGATCCTCTTCGATGACAAGAACCTCGAGCCCATCGATGAGTCTAGCCTTGTGCCTGAGCTCAACCCCTTCGAGGAGCCTTCTTTCCTAGGATCCTGGAAGTCTCCCCTGGACATTGTCAAGGACGATGCGATTCTCACCGTTGACGGTTGGCGCCTTGCCGGTGAGGATGCCTGGCAGATCTACCCCGGCCCTGATCTTACTACAGTGCTCATGAGCCGAGGATACTTCCGCTGTTCGCTGCCTCAGTTCAATCTGATCTCAGACGGAAGCTTCGTGGCCTATGTGCGAGGTGTCCACGATGACAGCTCCGTCCGATCTGCCTCAGTGAGCGATGTCTCCATCACCCACTACACTCCTCTATATGATCTCGGCATCGGCTACCGGGTGAAGACGGACATGGGCGAGGGAGTGTGGGTGAGCATCAGTGGTACTTCCATCCCCCTAGACCGGAAAGGCAGGATCAAGCTCAACAGTGTGCGAGCATTTGCTGAGGGCGATTCAGAACTTCGAGGTGGGTTCAAGCTCAACACGGTGAAACTGTCAAACGGCACGCTAACAGTCGAGGCCCAGAGGGTTTTGACTCCCGGACTACTCAGAAAGATCGAACGAGGAGAACTGAACTATGGCTATTGAGGATCTCAGACCCATCGAGGCTCTGCAGTGGGCACCGTCCGGCAACGGGCTTGACGGAAAGCCGGGAGAGGTGCTCATCTTCCTGGCGAGCAACGACGGCACTACCCATGGCTACGGCTACGGGCAGGGTAACTCCATCGACTTCGGCTCAGAGCAGGGCCCTATCAATGTGAAGCCCGCCCAGTGGATCGTGCGGCTCGTCAACGAGAACCTCTCAATGGAGCTCATCGTGGTCGAGGACGAGCGTCCCGAAGAGGCCAGGGTCTTCGATCCCGTACAGCGCCGGGAGGAGTTCGAGCTCCTCAAGTGGATGGAGTCAACAGCCAAGGATCTGGGAATGTTCAGCTCCTAGTCCAGCGCCACCGAGAACGGTCCGGAGAGTGGCTCTAGCTCGCGCTAGGTGCTGTTCTCAGACGCTTCGGGCGCTCCTGCCCACATGCTTACGAACCCGATGGGTCGAGGGCTTAGAGGGCAGCTTAGCGCCTCAGTAGGAAATCGACTAGGAGATAGATCGTGGACAGCAACTGGAAGCTCATCGCCGATTCTTGCCTCGGTGGCGAGGATCCTGAGCGCATGGAGCTTAAGAACGGTGACATCGTGGGCTACCGCTGGATCACCACCTTTCCCGGTCGGGGCCGTGGCCGGAAGCACTTCATCTTCCGGGAAGTCGAGACTCCCGACATCCGCCTCGACCGATTTCTCCGGGAGACCCACGATCCACGCTATGAGATCGTCGTAGATCGGTTCCCCACAGAGGAGCCCATTCGCAGCTTTCAGCAGCAGGATGGTGACATCCTGATCTACCGCCACTGGAAGGACCGCTTCGAGAAGAGCTCCCTCCTGCGAGTGGAGCGCCTCCGGGAAGGCGAGGTCGAGCTCTTCAGCCGAGCGGCTCGAGAGAGAAACCGACTGCAGCAAGATGGCGCATCGTTGCCGGGCCTCGATCTCCTCAAGCAGATCATGGATCGCCAGGATGATCGCAGACAGCAAATCACCGATCTTCGCAGCTACGCGGAGATCTATAGAAGAACTGGAGAGCTCCCTGAGGAGCTCGGGGATCGGCTCGATTACTGGGCCGATCTCCTCGAAGAACGCTAGAAGAAAAGGGAACCCCATGAAGAAGCTTCTTACCCTGGCAGTCCTGGGCTGTGGAGTCGCTGCCCTACTCACGGGCTGCGCCAGCGCAGAGGATGCGGTGGCCGGTGACTCCGACAACACGCTTCGAGTCTTCGCCGTGGAGCTCCCCGGTGACCGTACTGTGGATTGCGTTGCTTCGGATTACACGAGCAATGTGACTGCACCTGACTGCAACTGGGAAGGCGTTCACAGCGGAGTCCCCTCCTCCGATGAGAAGAAGAACAGCTCACTTCAGAGCTACACGGTGAAGATCGAGGACGGTCAGGAAGTGCTTTGCGTGGCTTCAATCTACGGTTCCAATGTGATCCAGCCGGACTGTGACTGGAACTCGATCAACGAAGCTCGCTAGCGATAGCACGCTCCGATCAACCCAAAGAAGGAGTAAACATGTTCAATAGCTGTTCAATCCCTAACTGTTCTCATTGCATCGACTGGAACAGCTCCCTGAAGGTGGGTCGAGCGATTCAGCTCTCCAAGGAGCGCGGTACATGGCAGGAGCTCCTCGATCGCGCCTGAAACTCATTCGATAGGATAGCTCGAAGCACAACCCTCACAGCATAGATAGCGAAGGACTTCAGACAGATGACCACATTCCTCGAGCTCCTCGACTCCCCTTCGGGAACTGTCGCTACAGCGGTGACGGCTGACGGCCCCGTGACCATGGCTATCGTCGAGTACGAAGGGGAACTCCTCCTCTCGACACAGCACACGAACTGTGCAACGACCACTCAGGGGCTCACTCAAGACTTCATGTCAAGCGACTGGGAAGACGCTCCCGCAGCACGGCAGATCTTCCCCGAGCTCAAGGACCTCCTCCCCGTCCGAGCCTACACCGAGGACGACTCCGAGAAGGAACGGCTCGACAATCTCCTGGTAGACACTCTAAAGGACCTCCCTGTGGGTACGGTCATCGATGCGAGCTATGAGCCCTCAGAAGACTTCCTTGAGGCCATGCTCCTCACTCGAGTGAGCGAAGAGCACTGGCAACCCATGGAGTGCGGTGCTGCAACGGTGGACGACTACCGAGCCTATCTCCGGGGCGAGGAAGTCGAATACCCCACCGATCTCCAGCGAGAGCTCGATCGGATCGGAGATGCTGAGTTCACCATCGCTCTAGCCCCGCTCTCCTGGAAGTACATTCCTGAAGAAGAGAGCGCATGAGCACCCTCAGCAAGCGGAGAAAGCGAGAGCTCGAAGCAACGAGGATCTCAGCGCTGATCATCGTAGCAGCGACTGCAGCAATCCTCGCCAACGCTCCAGGCTACTTCGCAGGATTCTTCGAGCGGAATGAGCTACCGATTCTCCTCGGCCTATCCCCAGTTTGGCTCCTCATCGGATCCATCTTCGGCGTCGGCTGGTATACGCTGATTCGAGCTTTCCTAAGCGCTACTCGAGGTCGGGTGGGTTTTGCTAGACTGAAGCTCATTTTCGGCCTAGAGCGCTGAAAATCGTAGACGAACACAGAAAGAGGGTCACCATCGTGGCTGCTAAGAGGAGAAGAATCTCTGAGAAGGCCGTTGAGCTGTTCTACCGGGAGGAGGACTACGCCGGTGAGCTCGAGGGCGTCACCTTCGTAGATCTCCATGACACTGGAGACTTCGATGGCCACGGCGGAAAGATCCTCATGCTCGTGGTGAAGGACGGCGAAGGACAGCTCTACGGAGGTGAACTCACGCTCCACTCTGGCGAGGGAGAGATCTACGAGTTCCCCCGCGAGCTCGTTCCCGTGGAGCGTTCTGAGCGCACGGTGGTCGTCGTGGACTACGCTCCTATCAGCTGATCGGAAGAGCCCCTCGGGCTGCACTATACAACGCCTCGGAGCAACTGGTTCCGGGCGTTGTCCGTTTTGCGCAGACATCATTGTGCTCTCCCATTTCGCCATGTACTGTAGTTGAGCGGTTCCCTAACCAGGAAACCAAACCGCATTCCTATAAGTGATCAGCTCTCAGCGCTTCGGCGCAATCTTTCGCACGGAAGAGGCATCTGTAGTCTCTGAGACTGGCCCGAAACTGGCCTGGAGGCTACAGCTATGTCCCGATCAATCAAGAGTGGTCGCACCAAGGCGACCCGCATCGCGCGAGTCGCCCCCTGGGCCCTCGGCATC
>Ga0308169_10006006_pt1 | contig 10815 bp, 18 predicted proteins | sample PhyBR1_2_FD_202139 | JGI IMG/M metagenome (GOLD analysis project Ga0308169, IMG submission 202139) | Phyllosphere microbial communities from UC Gill Tract Community Farm, Albany, California, United States - DLSLSB.R1 | ecosystem: Host-associated > Plants > Phyllosphere > Unclassified | place... | reverse complement strand
AGCAAGCAGAAACAAGTAGAGTACTCTCTCCTTCAGGAAAGGACTTGATCGGCTTGATGTGATAGAAACTCAGAATAGCCATGCTGTCATGAGCTACATTGGGGTAAGGACCCAGGATGTCAGAGACGTACCATTCTCGCTACCTGGGTAGCCTTGCGTAAAGTTTAGAGGTGACCTAGAGAGATGAAGCCTATGAGTTGATAACAAGATACCTTCTTTGAGCTATGGCTGTACGGGAGCAGGCTTGATATATACCTATAGCTCGGGGGTCGAGGTCTGGTATCACACGCGTAGGGTCAAAGGCCGGCGGCTGAAGACCCTGCCCTCGCTTGCCTTGATGTGGTCTTGAGGCCTGGCCTGACTCTGGTCTGTGGTCGGTGTCCAGTGTCGGGCCATGATTCAGAACGCTCAATGAACTGAGAACCTGCAGACTCGGCTTATCGCGGTTCATGAAAGTCCAAGTCGGGCCTCACTTGTACTGCATCAACTGCCGTCTGAGGGTCGTGCAATTCCTGGAGAGGGAGAGAGAGGCAGGCCCGAGCATCCCGAGGGGCCGTGACCCGGCTTCAATCTGCCATGCATGGCTAATGTGTTGCATAGCTCCCAGCGGGAGATGCCCCGCCGCTATTCCAGCCCCGGCATGGTCTCTCGTGGGTCCTTCCCGCCCTCCAGACCTGGCTTAGAGCTCACCAACCTCCACCCGCCATCGACAGGGATCTCGATCCCATTGATACCGGTGTTCTCGATGATGTGCTTGCAAGTCGACGACATGTGATCGACAGTGAGTGGGACCCGGGGGAACGTTGCGTGCTTGAGAAGATCGTCCGTGAAGAAGCTGGAAAAGTTGGCGGTGAGACCGGTGACGACGATGGAGGGGGAGACGCAGGCAACTCGGATTCCCGATGGACCGAGGAAGTCAGACATCGCTGTTCGTCAGCGGACAAGCATGTTTGACAGGACCGGACCTACACTTGGTGATCCCGATGACGGCCGTCTTTGTCGGTCCGTACGACAGGCATCGGGCGTACGGCCTCGCCGCCGCCGAGGCAAAGTTGATGATGACGCCCTGTTCCTCCTCTGTAGTCCAAAATGGGCCGTGCTCCTCGGAGCCGTCCGGGTGATTCCTATCCCTGTTGATCGCGTCCGCCACGTGTGCGTTCACGTTGAAAGTGCCAAGCACGTTGACATCGAGCATCTGCAGATCAGTTGCAGTCCCCCCAGTTAGAAGCCGGCCGGACGGACCTTCTTGAAGTTCGGGATCGACTCGGCGACATCGTTCGTCCAGTCCCGCTTGAGGGCGATTCCAGCGCAGTGAACGCATCCTTTGAGGTTGCCATACCTTTTGACCACGACGGATACGGCGTCCCGCACGGCCTCATCGTCCGCAATATTGACGCGGACGTACAACGCCTTTCCACTGCTCGACATTTCTGACTCAACCTTTCGCCCTACCTCGTCTGGCACGACGTCGAAGAGCCCCACCGAGCCGCCCTGTTCTAGCACCATTCTCGCCACGCCTCCGCCGATACCGCCGCAGCCTCCCGTCACAATGAATGTGTTGCCGGAGATGATCATGTTGATTCGAGTTGCGCTGTGCAGGTGTTGGCAGGAATTGCGGAGCTAGGCAGAGGAGGGCTTTGGTTTTCAGGTGATGAATGGTCATCGCGTAGAGACCATATGGTGGGCGTCGACACGCCGAACGTTTCATCTCTCCGTCCCTTTTCCCGGACTCCCTTAGCGAGGGCGGGTGGGTGGGCACCTCGTTATGTACATGTTCGAGCGCAGTATGATCATGGCGAAGACAGCTCGGGATGTTGCACCCTCAAAACGCATGCGACACGTGCGATAGGGCCTTATCTCCGCCTCCGATCCTTTTGATCCCCGCCTCGAACCGTCGCGGGGGCGCTGCCCGAACGGACCGGAGGGCGGCATCGTCGCCTCGGAGCCAACCATCACGTAGGTGCATTCACTCCATCCGCTCGTTATGTCGGATCTTGAGATCATGCACGAGTACATATACCCCGCAATCTCAGGCAGGATGGCACGTCAACCGCCGCACAGACACCATGGCTATTACTCTCCCGATTCCTCATCCAACGGACCTGCCCTCGCACGGCGCGGGCTACCAGCCGCCCAAGCCCGACGCCGAGTACGATCCTGCGGCCATAGCTGATGAGTGGCTGCAGACTTTTGCTGAGGCTGCGCACAGCGGCGATGGACAGCTGTTCCAGTCGCTGTTTGTCAAGAACGGATACTGGCGAGACGTTCTAGCATTCACCAACGACTTCCGTTCCGTGCGGACCATCAATATCGCCAATGCCGCCAAGGTAAGCCGGCACCCGAATGCTGGAGCTGACTGCAGGCGGTATTCCCCCAGGCCAAAGCAGGCGACTTCGCGTTGGTCAAGGCCGAGATTGAGCACCCATTCCCCGATGTCACCTACCTTGCGTTCCACTTCGACTTTGCGACGGAGCTGGGACCGTGCTATGGCGTCACCCGTCTCGTGTGGGAGGACCAAAGCTGGAAGGCGTGGACATGCTTTACGCTGCTGGAGGGGATCCATGACCAGCCGCAAAGGATTGGAGAGGCGAGAATACGAGGAAGTCACAACGATAGGGAGTCGTACGATGACAGGCGGGAGGAGGAGCACGAGTACAGGCGTCACGACCCGGATGTCCTCATCAGTGGGTCGTTGTCGTTGGCACGCAGAAAGAGTACCAAGCTCACAAGCAGTCGGAGGAGGACACAATGGCCTGGCGACTGCCGCGCAGCTGAAGTCGCTCGGCATCGACGCCCTCGTGGTCGATACCTTCAAGCGAGTCGGCGACAACTGGCGCTTGCGTTACCGCTCCTTGTCGCTACACGACCCCGTACATGCCAACCACCTCCCGTTCATCCCGTTCCCGAGCACCTGGCCATCTTACACACCCGCCGGCAAGCTCGCCAATTTCCTCGAAGCCTATGTCGAGATCCTCGAGCTGAATGTGTGGACCCAGACCACGGTCGACCCCACGCGAACGGCATTCAACGACAAGACGAACAAGTGGGACGTGACGTTAGTGAGGACGCGAGCGGACGGGACCGTCGAGGAGAGATCGTTCTCCGTGTCGCACGTCGTGCTCGCTACAGGACTGGGGGGTGGGAAGCCCAAGATGCCGCCCCCGTTCAAGGGCCAGGCGGAGTGGGACGGCACCGCCGTGCACTCGAGTGCACACGCCAGCGGGGCGGACTGGAAAGGCAAGAGAGCTCTGGTTGTCGGAGCTTGCACATCCGGCCACGACGTGAGTGGAAGCCGGGCGTCAGTCGCGGGCTGATGGTAGATCTCGGCAGACTTTGCGAAAAACGGCGTCGATGTGACGATGCTGCAGCGCACACCGACGTTCATCATGTCCGTTGACAAGGGCCAAGACATGATGGGTGAGTGGCATGGCGAGACCCCGATATCCTCCCCTGACGCCCAGTCGCTGGGACGTACAACGAGAAAGTCGCTCACCAGATCGACCACCAAGACCGCCTGTCCGAGTCGAACCCCAAATTCGTCGCCAAGCTCATTCACAAGCGGATCATTCCCAAGCTTGCCGAGGCGGACAAGGAGCTCCTTGACGGGCTGAAGGCGAGGAATTTCAACGCGTGGTCAGGGCCAGAGGGCACCGGTTTCCTCATGAGTTCGTCGTCCATCCGTCCCGACCTTCCGTCGTGCGGATGGCTGACCTGTAGTGGCTCTGGAAAAGGCAGGGGGGTACTACTACTCAACAGGTGGTTCCGAAATGATCATCCGGGGAGACATCAAAGTGCGCCAAGGCGAGATTGCCGCATTTGAGCCCGGACACATCGTCAAGTTCAAGGACGGGTCGAGCGAAAAGTTCGATGTCGTCGTCTTCGCGACGGGATACACCGGCTTCCCGGATACGGTCCGAGCGACCCTGGGCGACAAGTATGCCAACACGTTCAACCCGGTCTGGGGTCTGGACGCCGAGGGGGAGATCCGAGGCGTTGCGAGGGAGTCGAACATCCCCAACATGTTCTTCTTGGTCGGTGCGCTCGCGGGCAGCCGGGTCATGTCCAAGTTGCTCGCCTTGCAGATCGCCGCTCAGCGGGCGGGGAAGTGGAGGGAACGATGTGAGTGACGGGTTTGGGGCTCCTGGACCCGGCTGACAGCAGACACGTGGCAGACGCAAAAGGAGCGGGGTGAGCTGGTTGACGACAAGGTGTACAGGGCGTACGACAGTTTGGAGTCGCACCCGACCCCGGTAAGGGATGCGGAGTAGAATGGAGGACGTGAATGACTCCTACTGGACAAGGTTTGTACGAGTATGCATGGACACTGATATTTGATAGTTGCGTCTTGCGTAGCATGTTCGAAAGACGTACAAACTCCCCTTCCCTTCTCCTTTTCCCTCTCGCTCAACAGTTAGTTGTGGTTGTACCTCGGGCGGATCTATAGCATTGGGATCACCAGTTCTTGAGCTGGTACACGACCTTCTGTTTCCAGTTGAGCTCCTTGTATCGGACCTCCTCCTCCGTCTCGTCATCTTCGAGATCGTCAAACTCGCGCGAACCAGTGGTAAGGTCCATCTCCTCCAGCTTGACGGCCTTGGTGCGCTTGATCACTGCGATCAGTCGCTGATGAAAATCGTTGACCGATTGGACTCACGCTTGAAGCCGAGGTAGCCAAAGACAAAGACGGGGATGCCGATATACGAGGTGATGAAACTCTTGACGTCGAAGGGCATGAACGCGTCAAAGCCCTTAAAGATGGAGAGCAGGACGACGAGAGCTAACGAGGCGTAGGTGAGGTACGGTTGAAACGGCTGGTATGTCAGCCATACGCATACATGGTAGTGTGTGACTGGGCCCACCGCGACGAAGGGTAGAGAAGATCGGGGGATTCCCTGCGCTTTCATGCCTCGCATGAATCCGATGTGGCTCGAGAGGATGCAGATCTGATCATGAGCGGATGGACCGGAGATGTGTGACTGGCTTACCCAGATGAGAGACCCAAAGATCGTGACCGAGTTGACAAAGTAGCTGAAGATCTTGAGCGCGTCGTCTGAGGTGACGAGGTACGCCAGGCCCATGAATGATCCGGTGAACATGAAAGCGACCCTGCGCGTGAGTCTATGGAACTGGGAATGCGGATCGCACGCACCACGGGACACCGCGCTTGTTGCACTTGGTGAAGATTCGCGGGGCGTTGCCGTCCTTAGCCATGCCGTACAGCGTGCGCGTGGCGATATACTGGTCCGAATTGGCAGCGGACAGCGTGAAGACGAGCAGGCTGCAGGGTGAGCTTGACGGTAAGGACTGTTGCTGTAACCGCATCACTGACCAAGCGTTGATAATGTTGGGGAGGACCTTGATGCCTGCAGACTGGATGGCCACGACGAAGGGAGATGCCGAGGCCCCTCCCGCTGTCCCCTTCTTCGATGCCTGGGCGAGCAGGGGTCTTCGGTCAGTGGCGACACATCGCTTCGGGGTGGCACTTACGAGGAGGAATCGACAATCATCCCGACAACGAGGACGCCGATGATGTAGAAGAAGAGGATTCGGTAGAACGTCTTGCGGATCGCGGCGGGCACAGTCTTGCGCGGGTTCTGGCCGTCAGTGCAGGAACATTCAAACGCTCTCCCCACCCACCTTGGCCTCGCCGACGGTCACACCAATAAGCTCGGTGCCCATGTAAGCGAACAGGGCGAGCACGAGCGCATTCACGAAACCGAGGAATTTGCCCTTGTCCCCTGTGAGCTTGTACGGCTTGAAAGCGCGTCCGTCCTGCCAGTACTTGAAGCCCAATCGAGGCTGGCCTGGCACCCCTCCGAGGTCGATGATCAACCCGAGGAGGATCAGGCCGGTGAGTGTGATGATCTTGATGAGACTGCTCCAGTACTCAACCTCGCCGAACCACTTGATGCCAAGGCAGTTGATCGCGAAGACCTGCCGTGAGCGCGCGCATACGTTGAGAGGCACTGACGAAGAGGATGAAGATGGTGACGAAGACGCCGCCGTTGATCGTGGTATTCCAGAATCGCAGGATCAGGCTGCTCGCAATGATCTGGTTCGGGCTGATGATGAGGTACTGCCATGAGCGGTCGCATTTGAGTCGCCGAGTGACTCACCTTGCAGAGGTAGATGAGCGCGGTGGCAAAGCCAAAGGCAGGGTCGACGCATCGCGTCGCGTGACCGGCGAACCCCTTCTTCGACGGGAACTTTGTGCTCATCTCGCCCAAGGCCAGCATAACCCCGAAGCCTGTCATCAGAGAGGCTCTATCGCGGCGCGCATTCCTACTCACACACAGTGCCCATGACGATGTACGCAAGGAACATGCTTCCCGGTCCGGAGCGGGCGAGACTGCTCCCGGATCCAATGACAAGACCGGTGCCTAAATGTCAGTTCCGCGATCGCACACACGCCGACTCACCGATGGCACCGCCGATAGCAATCATCGAGATCTGTCTAGGCTTCAAGGCTCGCAGCGTCTCTTGCTCCCGAGGCTGGACTGGCTCGTCCACGCCCACGGTCACGTCCGCCTGGTACATGGCGTCCTTCTTCTCCTCGTTGACCGAGGCTGCCTCGGGCGGTGCCACGACTTCTTCGGCTCGGGACATGACGTGTTGGGGGTGATGTGTGAGTCAGATAGTAGGGTTCCTAGTGGAACAGTGGCGGGGGTTCTGGGTATCTCAGTGCTTAAGCAACTGCTTCGCTTTATACGACCAGCCTGACCGGCGATGCGCCGAACGTTCCGCCGAGAATGCGGGGTAAAGCAGCAAGAAGTGTGCCTGCATCTGCGACAAACCGTCAGGCACAGGCGCCTTCTGCATCATTCATCAGGCATCGCCAATGGCGTTGAGGGCTAGGAAGGGTTATTTTCGAACACCCTTCCCTTGATTTCGAAGAGCGATCGCCGGTATTTCGAACGACATCCTGATGGCCAATGGCCAGGCTCTGCATAGCTGATAAGGTGCTGAGCGGTCTATCAGTATAAGAAGGTGTCCGGCACTGGAACCGAGGGCATCGCTGGTGCGAAGGCGAACGTAAGACGGAAGCAAGTGACAAGCGAAGGGGGGATCTGTTTTAGGCTGCACGGCGTGTGATGCCAAGAGGGCCCAAGCGACGTCTCAACATGTACGACGAGGCAAGCTCAGCTCTCGCGCTGGAAGTTTGCACCGTGTTCAAGATAACGAGGATTCGGGAGTGTGGGGTAAGGTGTAAAAACAGAGGCGGGGAGGAGGATTCGATAAAACGTAAACGAGATTTACTACGGGTGGCGTACGGCAGATTCGAAAACGGAGTGGCAGGGTCCGAAAAGAGCCTACACAGGAGAGCACCCGATCGACCTTGTCATGTCGCCTTCGCGGATGGAAGAAAACATCAAGCTTGGTCGATAACGTGGAGACAGGCGACGCCAGTTCATGTTCTTCCAGGCCTGCAGTAGGTGACTTCAGCTCGCAGGACCTTGGCCTTGCTGCACGTGGGCGTCGTCACCATGTAGCCGTCCGGCTTGTAGCAGCATTCATCGGCGAGTGCTCCTGCCGCAAAGGTTCTGTGTCGGTTAACATTTACAGTCAGAACCTACCCATGTCCTCGACGATGGCCGCGTACGTTCCGGCCCGGGCGACCAATCATCTGATATGATCATTGCATCCGTCAAAACAGGCAATCTATCCGGTTGGTTCTCCCGTTGGACGTACTCTTGGTGCTTGTGAATCAACGCATTGGCAAAATCCCAGGCTGCCTGGTGACTTGCCCGTCGAAGTCAGAAGAGACAAAACAAGGGCGATTAGACCTCACGTGTCCCCCACTCAGCGACGGGTGGCGGATGCCCCTGCTGTCTTCGTGATCGGTGAATGGAAGGCTGTCTGCCTCGCTCGATCCGCCGAGGTTCCCTCGCTCGCCCACATCGCCACATGGCCGGGCACACGCTTCCTGTCTCTGAACGCGCGATTCGCGCCGCGCTCTTGGTGATCGGGGTCCTGCTCATTCTCCGTGATCCCGTGGCCGCTCCCTCAAGATTCCGCTCATTCGCACACGTCACGAATAGCCCGGTAGACGCGTTCCGTTTCCGCGCCACTGTCGGGCTTGATAGGACAGCGCTCTGTGAGTGGCAGGACGCTATCAGTTTTGTAGGGCTACTCATGCTACAATGCATCGTGTTTATGACGGGGAGCGGCCGGGGTTTCCGAGATTCTTAAGCGCGCGAAGTCGTTCACGCATGCATTTCTCGGGAGCTTTGGCTGCGGCAAGCTTTGTTGCCTCTCCAACCATAAGGGCCTTGATGCGTAAGGGCATTCCCGTTTGTGTCAGAGCCGCGACAAACCGGCTGCTTGTGGAACTTGCCATACACCTGGACCCGCCACGCGAGTCAGCTCGGCATCTGCCGGGCTACCCGCTGCAAACCCTCCGCGTATCGAAGTCCCGCCCATTCGACCATCCCAACATTTCCCCTTTTCCTCCGCTCAGCTATCAAAGCCCACTCGGGCATCTTTGAACCGGGCTCATCAAGCTGTACAGTTGCATAATGGTCATCACACAAGCGTACCAGAATGTCAGACAGGCCTTGGACCCTCCGGCATCGCGTCCTTTTGAGACGGCCAGACGATCCACCCAAAGCGCCGTATGATATGTAAATCCTTCTCTTCTACAGTATGACGGCCCAACGTCCGGATGACTCGACTCGCAAGCGGATATGTGAATATCTGAAGTGAGGAGTGTTACAGACGGCAGGTGCTTTTGAGTAGAATTGATTTTGCGTTAAAGTCGAACATGAAGCGAGGCCCGCGGTGATGAGGGGGGGAGGAGCCGTGTGAGATGCCTGACGGAATCAACTGTATCGGCACATGACGTGGAGGCAGAGAAAACGGTGTGGGTGGCAAATTCTCTTGACATGAAGCAGTCGAAAAAGTTTCGCCGTGAAACTCCGGGAGGGTGTGGCGGGTTGTTGGCTGGTTGTCGTCCGTCTGTCCTGGGCTCGGGCGAGCGCAGGCGGGCGGGGGCGTTTGCTGGCACGGTGCGTGGGTGCGGTCTGGTGCCGCTCTCGCTCGCTCTGTGCTGGCTGGGTGGTACTTGGGATTTTGCACGAATTAGCACATACAGCTTCTTCATCCCTCAAGTCAAGTGAGTGTTGTCTCGACCCCACCTCTCCGGCATCACCTCTGCCATCCTCGTCGTCGTCGTCTTGCGTCTAGTCGGATCATACTAATCGTCAGAAACCGGCAAGATGGTGTGTTGCATACTGGAGGATCACAACGTATTGGAGCTAACCCTCTAGGTCAAGCACAACAACCAGTTGCAGAAGAACCACTTCCGAAAGGACTGGCAGCGACGGGTCAAGACCTGGGTGCGTCGAGAGGAGGAAATAATGGCTGGAGGAGCAATGTTGATGCCCAGTTCGACCAGCCCGGCAAGAAGAAGTCTCGACGAGTCGCTCGATCCAAGAAGGCTCTTGCTTCCGGTGCCGCTCCCCTCCAGCGACTCCGCCCGGCCGTCCGATGCCCCACCCAGCGATACAACATCCGAATCAGGGGTGCGTCGAGGAGAACTGGGGATGAGGAAGTTTTGCTTATATCCAGAGGGACGAGGATTCACCGTTTCCGAGCTCAAGCTCGCCGGCATCCGAAAGAAGGAGGCCAAGGGTCTCGGCATCGTCTTTGACCACCGAAGGAGGAGCAAGAGCGAGGAGGGACAGTCCATCAACGTCGAGCGACTGAAGGAGTACCGATCCCGACTCGTCGTCTTCCCCCGAAAGGCCGGCAAGCCCAAGTCCGGCGACGCCCAGGTGCGCCTACTTTTGGAGTCTACTGAGTTGGTACTGACGACCAGGGCGAGGACCTCACCGCACACATCACCCGAGCTCTCCCCGCCCTCCCCGCCTCGTACACCCCCGAGGCCCCGCGAGCCATCACCTCGGAGGAGAAGGAGTTCAACGCTTTCCGAGCCCACCGAGAGGCCCGAGCCGAGAAGCGAAACCTTGGAGGCAAGATCAAGCGTGCCGAGGCCAAGGCCGCCGAGGAGGCTGCCAAGAAGTAAAAGGCTGGCGGAGACCGATAGGACTGGTTTCTCCCTGGCGCTTTTGTACATTGGTCTGGACGGGCATGCACGATTTCACCGACGCATCAAGTGGGGGATGGAAGTGGTTGCGAGCTGATTGCTCGAGCGCGTGGCCTGAAGAGTCGTTCGGAGACTGGGGTAGGGGGTCATTCAGCTTCGCCGGACAAGGTGCCGAGTGCTCTGGCGATAGACATCTTGGACATACTCCTCGAAGCCTTCGTTCAGGAGCCCACTCGCGCTTTCGCTCGAACGACCCCGGTTGAGTCGATGGCGCGGTTAGCTGTGACGCACGCCTTGCATCAACGTTCAAGCCAGTGCTGCACAGCATGATATGTGGCCCCTATGCCTCTTCCCTTGCGCTCCCATGTTTGGTGCCTACTCACTCGACCTCTGCGAATCCCGGATATGGTACGCTCATTCACCGCGGGGCTAGTGGAGCGGACCTGACACAACCGGCTGCAGAGGCACTTGGCGACAAAGAGGGGCACTGGACCGGTGCCACTTTCATCTCGTGGCACTTGACAGCGCCGTTGCTCTGTTGGCTGTTTAGATCGCATCGGCCCTCTTCGTCTCGCCCGGCACGTACTCGTAGATAGTTTCTCACAGCTTTGACACGCTCGGATTACGGATCCAATCTGAAGCGAGCAGGGTCGAGTTCGCCATCAGGGTCGTGAAGGGCCTTATAAGCCTTGTACGCACACTGATTCGCGCAGCCCACACTGCTCCCTGTATGCATCCATCCCACAGCCCGCCAGGTGGGTTCCTCTCAA
>Ga0308169_10006004_pt1 | contig 10818 bp, 18 predicted proteins | sample PhyBR1_2_FD_202139 | JGI IMG/M metagenome (GOLD analysis project Ga0308169, IMG submission 202139) | Phyllosphere microbial communities from UC Gill Tract Community Farm, Albany, California, United States - DLSLSB.R1 | ecosystem: Host-associated > Plants > Phyllosphere > Unclassified | place... | reverse complement strand
CCCCCCCCGCCGTCCTCATCATGCGAGCTCATTGACAAGGATCCGCCCGACCCTCAAAGCAAGGGGGCCGCTCATGTAATCGTGTTCCCCAGCAAGGTGCACACGTTAGAGTTCACGCCGAGGGTCAGCGGCTCCACCCTGAGCGACACTGACGGGAGGGGCGGGTCCATAGGTGGCGCGCCAGGCGTCATTTTAGCGTTTCCAGATATCGCGATAGATCGGTTGGCCACCGTCTCGCACCGACGCCTGCTCTCAGGCTTCCCTGGACCTCAGGGCGCATTACGAGAGGATTTTGAGGCTTTCTTCGGGCGCGAGTTGGAGTTACCGTACTTGTGGATCTGGCACCCGCACGTACGACGTCTTACAGTCTGAGCGCAGCAAATCATGTTTCCGGGTGTGCGTGTGGTTGTGTGGCCGTATGTGGCTACCTAGCGTCAGTGAGTGTGGCTACGGGTTACTATGCCAATACCGTGAACCTTTTCGTCCCGGACATGCCATGATCCGTGCATCGATCTCGATCGCGACGCCCGGCATCTAGCGACGTCCTGCCCGCTGAGGCGTCACCAAGCGGGCTCACGGACTAAGTCGATCGCTACGCGGTGGGTGAGATGGGTCCTTCGCTTCACTCCCCAGCCCATCTCGCTCTCGTCCCCTCAGGCATGTGCTCGACACCACACGATCGGGGCGTAACGTCACAAGGTATCTAGCCGCGGGGTGGTGATGAGCGTGGGCTGGCCGCGCCGACATCTCCGGAGATTGGTGTGCTGACTGATCACCGGCCCTGGTATCGCTTCGCCTCGCGCTTGCAGCTTAAGGGACACATATGCATCTCTTCGGAGCATTTGCGGGCGACGCCCACGCGTGCACAGTGCCCCTGAAGCTGATGACCCTTGCCGGTGGGGACATGCATTTCGAAGATGACACAGCAATCGCCAACATCGAACAGGAGAGGGGCAATGCATCAACGCAGTCGCTCCTGATCGCTGCGCGTCCTCACCGCCGTGCCGGCCCTGAGTATAGCGTTTGTGATCCGACACGAGCTGCAGAGGAGCTCAGACAAATGACGGATGTCTCGGCTCGGAGGCGAACGCAGGGGCAGGGCCCGACAGCCAAGTGTAAGAGGATGTCTGATCGAGGTAGTATTGAGATCGGTCATTCCGGCACCCGCCAAAGTTCAGCATGCATGCGCCACGGAACTGACAGAACGCACTAGATGTCGAGCGGCGTTCCCAGTAACGGTGCAAGACGGGCGGGTGCGGGTGCTGCCCCCCCCGCTTCTTAGGGACGTTTTGGGGAGATAAAGTTTGGTCAGTGATGCGTAATGGCCCAGGAACTGGGGGCGGAAGCAGGAAAGGGCGGTTAGCGTGGCAACTAGGTCACTGTTAGGCGCTCGTGGGTGATGTGAGGCGGGGCAAAAGCATGAATGAGCAGGGCGAAATGTTTGGACAGATCGAACCGTAAAGACAACGGCACTTTGACAGGCTACGTACTCCCCTCACTCCGTCGGTCGCCTTGCAAGCGAGCATAGGCTCCCTCTGCAGCCAGCTCGTATCCTCCGTCTCGTCTTCTCTACGACTGCACGCATAAAACAGGTGTATCAGCTCCTTGATCCGGCTCAAACGTCTTGGTCATCCCACACGATCCGTCGACAAACTCCCCGCCGACAGCATCTCCTTTACTTGAAGTGGGGCTCTGCCGTCATACTTCCGGCAGTCCGCCCTTCACCGATTCTGACACCGCGTTTCAACTACGACTTGCACGGCGACTCCAAAGTCAACCCTTTCCACCCCTGATCACCACGCACGTCGTAAAGGCATCTAGTCGAAACGAGCTCGGGCGACCGGCGGGCTGCTCGATCATTGGTGCAATCCTTTCTGGGTCATATCGGTCGGGATTTTCTCGGACCTTTGTCCGGCTGAGACTGTCATCATTGATCTAAACGCGTGGTCAAACTCTACGGGGCCGAGGTTGAAGGGACGCCTGCAATCGCGGCAGTGTTTTGGTCTTGGGCCGTGGTGTGGAGGTTTCGCCGGCGCCGACAACTCCAAGGACAGGACAGGGAGGAGAAAAGAACGAGCGAGAAAGGACATTTTGGGGCAGTCGACTGAAGACGCCCAACCGACAAGTCAAGTGGACGTTGACGACGGCAGCGGAGGAATCGTGTGTACATCACTCATTGCACGGCAACAAACCACGACGACGTCAGGGCGACAACAAAGCGGCTAGCACACTGTGAGTCAGTCGAGGTATCAGTTGAAAGTCGACAGGCACGCCGGGAGGACGATCACTCGTTTCAAGGAGCTTCCTTCCTCTCCTTCTCTCCTCGCGCCCTTGCCCCTTGATTCCCGGGCCCGTCGGGGTCGTCGGCCTCGCATGGTTGCGTTGGCCGAGCGGAACAAAGAACCATCATCCACGCCCCGCGCAGCGAGCATTGCGCCCTCATCAGCTCGTCGCCGACCACGCCTTCCCGCCGAGACGCTAGCGCCTTAGCCCTGCCCCTCGCTGCCCTTTCTGCCCTCCTTTTTCCAGGCTGACCGGGACAGAGTTTACACATTTACAGATTTCCGCTCATCAACAATAAATCCTCCCCCTTCCCTCGCGAACCTCGGTCACACCGCAAAGTCATCCCTTCGTCCGACCCAAACACACACACGCACACCTCTCACATCCTCCGCACCTAGCAACCGCGTTCCTCCAACCAGACCCACACCTCCGGCTCGCCGGTAAACAACACCTTTCATGTCGATATCGCCGGACCCTGTCGATGTTGCTCCCCCACCTGTCGAAGCTCCGCCCGAACACCACAACACCCATCATCACGGTCTCCCAGCGGACCATCCCGCCGCTCCCCCGCGGCAAAGGAAGACGGAAGGAGCAGATTTCGAGAGGGAGGCTGACGACTTGATCGAGCACGCGATCGCGGTAAAGAAGGAGTTGTCGCCCATCATACCTCCCGAATCCCCTTCCCCGCCAACATCTCTCGCACGACATCGACTTCCCGCCGCGACTCAGCGAGCGATACACCCCACCCCACCCGCTTCGACCTCGCCGGCGCCGGTCCTCATGCCCCGCGAGACGGAGAACATCGCGCCGCGGGCGGCTGAGCGACAAGCGAGCCGCTCAGAGAAGTCACAGACGCCGAAAGGCAAGGAGGAGGAGAATGAGTATGGTCGAGAGGAGAAGGTGGATGACAAAGAGGATCACTGGGACGAGGGGAGAGAGTCTGCAGAGTATGCGTACGAGTATGTGCCCGTGGTGCAGCGTCGTAAAGGGCGCGAGAATATGTGAGTGCTGTTCTGTCTCTTCTACATATTGTCCTCTATACCCCATTCCATGGCGTATCTCCGTTTCCTCTCTATTCCCCTCACCTTGCCTCCTCATCGAGTTGTACGCGCCATCGACGCCGACGCTCGACTCGCCCGACGATAAGTCCTTCGCATTGGCCCATGTTCTCAGCCACATCCCTCGAAAGCACCCGGCTTCGTCGTCAAGCTCGAAGCGGTTTCTCGACGACCAGATCGCGCTCGCCCTTCATGATTCAGCCGGGCCAGCGTCTGCGCCCCTTGGCTCGATCGAGGAGCTCGAGCGTGTGTCAAAGGAGATTGAGGGATCGACCCATGCGGTGTCAAAGATCACTCCTTTAGGCTCTGTCCTTTGGGCGTCTTCCAGCTTAGACTCGAACCTCGGTATGTGTTGTTGGTCTATCGTTTACTTTGCGTCATGATGCTGACCCATCAGAGCCTCTAATGCTGCCCATATTCGGGGTCAAAGAAGGCCAATTGAGCACAACCGCCGGCCGGGACCCACGCCACCCTCCTTGCATCAAATCCACACACACGCCGTCCCCACGCACACGCACAGACGCACACATTAGGCACCACGCATTGTGTATCTCGCCGTTGTACGCCCCACGCTCGGGTCGCGCCAGATGACACTTCCGATTGTCGGACCTTGGCTGTGCTTTCTGGGGTTACCAACATCTCCTCGTTCGACCCATCGAGCCATATACGACACCTCACGCCTCGATCCTCGTCCATCACGACCAAAAGACCCACCCATCGGCCCCTCTTGATCCTTCGATCCATCCCACTCCTGCTTCTCCCCGCTTTATTCTACCCACCCCCTTTGATCCAACTCGTGCCCTACCACGACCTACATCCACATCCCTGATCTCTTCCGCATCGTCGTGTTCTGCATGCCCTCCATCTCTATCTCGAGTGCTCTTCTGACTGATGTTGTATTTTCTACCATATTACTACGCCTCCCACAATAACACCCGCCCCACCCACCAACTCGTCTTCGTGCCTCCCGATCACCCACACCCACACGACGACTCGCCGGTACCCCCTCAACACGACGATTCCTCCCCTGAACCGTCCTTCGGCTCGTTCCTCAACTCTCTACCTCCGTCGCCCATCATGTTGACACCGCCCGACGTGCCACATGCCTTACCGCACCCGTCTGTCGGACACGACGACGTCGATCACGCGCGCATGCCTGTCGAATCCCGCCGATGCTCAATTGCTACCGACCACGATTGTGTGCTCAGATCTTATGAACTGACTGTGCGACAGCAGCCCGTACACGCTAGGACCTGTGGGCCAGGAGACAAGGGTGAGTGGTGATCTCACCGGCAAGAACCGGTACAAGACTTCTGGCTCGGAAGTACCGCGCCCGGCGAGACAGCGGACCTGTTTCTGAGCTTTGTTGTGCATCACCCGCTGACCTCCAGCCGACCGGAGACCGGTGAACCCGGCGCCGATCGTGCAGCTGAAAGTGATCGACGGGGAGGGCGAAGATGAGACCCCCTCGGGCACACCCCGCGACGAGAAAAAGAAACTGCGCCGCGACTCGGGTCCGAAAGGGATGATGTACATGCAGAGTGAGCAGCTATTTAGCCGCATGATTGATGTCAGAGCTGAGATCCAGACCCCTATTACTTTCTGTTTGCGAGTTTGGTCGGAGAGGACGAGGAGGCTGATGAGCTACACGTCATCGAAGATGGGAAGACAAGGTTTCTGTCGGGAACGCCGGTGTCGAGCCTGTACCACCTGAAAGATTTGGACGGCTCGGACGCGGCGTTCTTCCTCTTTCCGGATCTAGGAGTGAGGAAGGAGGGCAAGTACAAACTCAAGTTGACTTTGTTCGAGATTGTCGAGTGAGTAGCGAGCGCGCCCGTTTGGCGGACGACGACAGCTCAAATCCCAGTCAACAAGTCTTTTACTGCACGACGACCTTCACGCAGACATTCACGGTCTACACGGCCAAGCAGTTCCCCGGCATGGCCAAGACTTCGGAGCTGTCCACGAGCTTTTCGGATCAAGGTCTACGTATCTGGGTCAGAAAAGAAGCGAGGCGTGAGTCAAGCCATGCACCGGTCAGCGATCACGGAATCGCACTGACGTCGCAGGCAAGACGAAGAAGCGAAAGAGCAGTGCCGAGGACACGGACGAGGAGAAGTCGCAGATCACATCGTCGAAACGGTCGCGGGGTAGCGTGCCGCCCGCATACATCGACCGAGCACCGCCCTCTTCTCGACATCAGCTGCCAGCAAGCGCGCCATATCCGCCTGGCTACCCTCATCCACCTCATCCGGCTCACACAACCAGCGTTTACCAGCAGGCCCCACCAAAGCACGCTGCTCACGCCTACGCACCGCCGCCGGGACACGCACACGGTCATCGCATGCCACCCCCGCCTCCGCCGCATGGAGCGTACGATGGATTCCATGCGCACGGACAATCGCATCAGCCTCCCGGATCAAACTACCCGCCGCATGGGTCGTACGTCCGACCCCTTCCCACCCTCCCTTCGGCTCCCCCTAGCGCATATGGACATCCGTCCCACCATGCGCCGTATGGACAGGGCTCCGCGCCGCATCGGGCCCACCACGCAAGTTATGGCCCGCCTCCTCTTGCACCTCATGAGCCAGGGCCGAGCCGTCAGCCGCCAAGGCATGAAGCGCCGAGTGTCCCTCATCCTCAGCATCAGGCTGGATCTCGTGCCCCGCCGTCACACGCTCCGCGCGACCGCGGCGGCGACCCCTATGCGGACCACTCGCACCGATACGGGCACCATGGCTTTACCACCCCGACGCTTACTCGTCGTGCCCCGCCTCGAGCGGCGGAGCCCAGGTCTTCCGTCCCGCCAAGTCACGGGCCTCCACATCATCGCGAGCCGCCGCCATCTGCCCGAGGGTCGTACACTGCCACGATGCCGCACGGCCACCATGCCCCGCCTAGGTCGAGCGGTCAACCGGAGTCAGCGCCGCGATACGATGTCCCCGCTCGTCCCGGTACGAGCAGCTCCCATTCATCTGCCCTGTCGCCGCTGTTGTCTCTGCCTCCGCCTCCCACTTCCCGAGCGGACTTGCGGACTGATCAGCGTGCAAGTACTGCGTACGGGCAAGAACTCCCCCGTGCCCCGTCTCGCGGCTCCGGACCCTCTTACTCACCGCTTATGGCCGATCACCGCCTCGATCGCGGACCGGACGGTGTCACTACGCCGTCTTCTGCGCCCACCTCGGCCAGCCATACGCACCACTACCCTCCGCCATATGTGCCGATCACTCCGCCTACGTCCCGTGATCCAGTGAGGCTACCGGGTCTGGCGGACTCGCTCCCATCGCCTCTGCAGCCCGCTGGAGGCGCCGGAGGACCATCTGGATCGGCAGCGCGCCCCGGGTCTGGAATGACGCTCCCGCCGCTTCTGACCCCTCAGCATCGACCCGCCGCGCCTGCAGGAGGTCCGCCCGGCACGGCAAACAGCACGAGGAGCATCAGGTCGAATCAGAGCGACATGAGCGGGCGAAAGGGCGAACAGCGAAATGCAAGGGATGGCCGAGACGTGCGCGAAGGGCATGATGGGTTGACGAAGACCAGGCGACAAAGCGTTGGTGCTGCCAGCACGGCTAGCTCCGCGACTACTCCTGGAGACTCGAAGTCGACGAACAGGATGGGGCTGGGGCATCTGATGGATTGAACGTCGCATAGATGGCTCGTTATGACCAGGGATGCGGCAAGGGCGAAATCCAATGGCATGGGGTGGAGGTCAGATGAAAGACGAAGGGGAGAAGCGGGGATCGGTGTGAATAGTCCTCATCGGATCACATACTACGGTTGATCGACGGCGTTCGCTGGTAGGACTCGAGTCGAATCCGTTTGTGAAAGAAGCCGTACATAGTCGGCAATAAACTATCCAACCATGCGCATGGATGATCTGCTTCAATGGATGATCTGCTCCAAACCTGGATCCGGGATCGGATCCTGCGGTAGTGCTACTCTTTCAGGCGGGTCCCCATCCATAACCACACGGCGGTCGATCCTCAGCCACCGCCCTTGGACTCCGAGGTGATACCTGCCTGTTTCCGCGCACGATGACGAGAGCTGGACTGCAGCACGCAGCGAAACATTTCCATCGGCATGGCATAGATCCAGGCGCATGCATGATGATTGGTATACAGACCGTTTCAGTCGTCCTCTAGGACTAGCCCCCACGTCCTCGCCAGATCGCACCACCATCTGCCCTCGACGCTATCGCCGACATTCCTCCACCTCCACGTTTTTCCGCACAGCTCTTTGAGCTCTGCCTCGGTAAGAGCCCCTCCCGCGCCCTTGCGCACTTTCCGCAACTGCTTATGCAGGTGATAGGTGTTGTGGTGGAACTGCCTCAGGAGCAGCCGGCCCACCCTGACCGCCTCGTCTTCGGAACCATCATCGACATCGCTCTCATCCCCATCTCCGTCCTCGTCTTCCGAGTCATCCGAATCAGGCCGGTCGTCCCCGATTAACCGCGCATCCTCCTCGCCCTCGCCCAGCCGCACGTCCCCGACGTTCCCCTGTCCGAGCGCGTATTCGCACACACCCCGACAGAGCTTCCATGCCCGCTCGATGAGCTCGAACGCCCACAGCCACATGTTACCCCGCACGCCGAGCTTAGACGAGACGGTCACAGACGCGGGGGAGAGCTGCAAGAGCAGGAGCGAGCGGTAGAGCGGTACGTCCGCAAATGTATACGTGGTGGGTATAACTTCCGCCGATGAGCGGCCGGAAGCGGACCCGGTTTCGGATCGCGGGTCGGGGATGTACAGCGTGGCTTCTCCTTGCAAAGGCGGTGCGTCAGATTGCGAGGCGTTGGCGAGAGATAAAGGGTTGAGGGAGGTGGATGTCGGTGCTGAGAGGTCGACGAACAGATCGTATGCTCTCGTGTGGGACTTGTATATCGCATCGGATGTCGCTGTCGTCAGCCCCATTTCGGGCTGCCTGGGGTACGGGCAATCTACGTGGAGGATCCGGAAGAAGGGGCGGACTCACTGGCTATCCATCCGCCCGTACGTTTCTTGACATCGTCGAGATCCATCAGCCCGACGTTCCCAATCCACCGCGACACATCTGCATCGCTGGCCGCCGCTGGTGGGATCGACATCGCGTGGACGCACCACGCAAAGGCCGCAACGGGCAGCAGTGGTGGCGGGGAGTAGAGCAACTGTGCATCAGCTGGGGGCCCAGCGCGCCAGGTCACTTACGATGCGTTTGCCCGCGATGGCGTACCGGTATACTGTGACGATGAGCGGGTTGAGTACCACGAGCAGAGCGGGGAAGAACGAGATGGGATGTGTGGGCTGAGCGTCAGTCGTAGAGCTCGGGTTCGAGCGGGAGACGTACCGATATTGACCCTCGACCTTGAACGATCTCACGCGTCCGGGCCACTTGCGACGCGGGCTGTATTCTGCTCGCCCCCGCTTTTGAGGCCGCCCAAACTTGATCAAGGATGCGCGGAGCGGCGACTGATGTGAAAGGGGAGGACGAATCCGAGGGCGTGATAAGGTCATATAGCCTCTCCAGGGGCTGTCTCAGGTCGAAGAGGTCTTCCACCGCTCCTTCCGCTATGTGGTCAGCTGGTATCCATTATCCATCCATCATGGTTCGGAACCGCTGGCGGAGGGCCAAACCCACCGAGAACGACGCCCAGCGTGCCCATGCGACGGCCTCTGCCCGTGCCCTGCACCTCGACGCTGCGGAAGAGCCCGAATCCGGGTAGATCATCCGCGCCATGAGCGAGGAAGACAAGGTCGGTCTTGAGCGTGTGTAGGCCAGATGGGAGGGTCGTGTATTCGATGCGTCCCGCCGGGAGGTCTGCAGGATGAGCTGCCAGGACAAGCTGGAACCTATCACTCACCTGACAGACTCGAATAGTAAGATACGGTCTGGCCTTTGAGGTCGTCAAAGTAGGTGAGAAAGAGTGCGGCTAACGGAGGGAACGCCGGTAAGGCCTCGGCCGAGATGGTCGTGCTAGAGCTGGCCATGACGACAACCGGATCAGGCGAGACGATGAGCCTGTGGGATCGATTCACAGCGCTGGTCCCTGGGAACTTGCGCTAGATATGCGTGTATGCAAGACTGCCGATGAAGCGTTGAAGCGTCCATAACATCGCATGCCTCGACAATAACAGACACGACAGTTAGCGGTCATCGCCGGAACAGCTGGGTCACGTGACTTGGCCCGCTTGGCTTCTTGCCTGGCTGTCGCTCCGCTCTGCCCGGTCGACGTCCGCCTCGCGTCGCCATTGATGGGTGCACGAATTGCCTCGCCGGTGTGCATTTCTTGAAGAGCTTGTGACGCGCTTTGCTTCAGCCAGAGTTGCGTCCCTTGCGAAATCTCGACGACCTCCGGGCTCGGGGGGCCGGTTCGGTGTCTTCGGCTATGACCGACAAAGAGATTTGACCATTTCATCGATGACGCCTTCATCTCCCAGACCTTGGCCAACATGTCGCCATCGGCGCACACTTCCTCTCGGCCATCGCAGGCATGGCGTGCATGACCCGCTGAACCGGGTCAGGAAGTCCAGAACCTTCTTCTTGACGAGTCCGAGGCGGAACAGCTAGAGCCAGGAGATCCGAAGAGACGGGAAACGACCGCAATGCAAACCAACGTCTACAGCCCGCATTTGTATTGTCGCTCACTCGGTATGGCGCCATATCATTGACTTCCGAGTAGGCTCTCGCCCGATAGACCAGGCGGTGCATATCATGATGAATTACGGGCGAAAAAGTCTGAAGCGCTCGATAATCACCTTGGACAGGTTTTGACGTTGCTATACTGACGACAACAACAACCAGCTCAGCATGCCGGACGGAAACGTTCCTCCTCGCCCTATACGAATTGCCATCCTCGGCTCCGGTATCGCCGGCGCGCTTGGTGGGTGACGCTTCCTCTACTTCATTCTGTCTGATCGCTTTCCTGGGGTGGTCCTCCAAGTACTGCGCGCCCCCTCTCCGGACACACGAGCTCATTCGCAGCTGGCATCGCGCTCAACAAGCTCACCGACGTCGAAATAACGCTCTTCGACCAGGCCTCGGAGCTGCGCGAGATCGGCGCTTCAATAGGTCTCCAGCCATGCGCGATGCGGTGTCTGGACTACCTCGGCCTTTGCGACGAGGTCGAGGCGATCGGATACCGGCACGGCGACCTGGATCACACATTCCGCCTGTGGTCCACCAACGAGATCATCCCGTCCGAGCTGGGCTACCCACTCCCCGGGCTCAAACACCAGATGAGCCGCTTTGCGCGGGTGGACCTGCACAAGCTCCTGATCTCGAAATTGCCGCCTGGGTCGGTACATCTCAAGAAGAAGGTCGTGGCGGTGGAGACGCCGCATGATGGGGATGTGAGGGTGTCGTTTGCGGACGGCACGAGCTGGACGGGCGACGCGGTTGTCGGGGCGGACGGTATCCGGTCCGCGGTCAGGCAACACTTTGTGCCGGACTACGAGCTCGATCATGGGCAGTTGTTGGCGCTAAGGGAGGTGTTCCCCCGCAG
>Ga0308169_10006003_pt1 | contig 10819 bp, 18 predicted proteins | sample PhyBR1_2_FD_202139 | JGI IMG/M metagenome (GOLD analysis project Ga0308169, IMG submission 202139) | Phyllosphere microbial communities from UC Gill Tract Community Farm, Albany, California, United States - DLSLSB.R1 | ecosystem: Host-associated > Plants > Phyllosphere > Unclassified | place... | reverse complement strand
CCCGGGTCTTGCGCAGAGGGATCATGGAGCTGATTAGGGGTTTCCGGCCAGGATCCGGCTTCCTGGCGGCCGAGCCGAAGGGGTCCATATTGAACCTGCCCAGCCGTTGATGCCGAGAGTGAGCTCGTGGCCGAGGTGGCGCCGCCTCCTGAGGTGCGCACAACGTCAACAATTGGTCCTTTTCGGGGACTCGCGCCAGAGTTCGGCCGAAACCGTGGCGTCGATGATGACCGCGAGACGTCGGCTCAGGCCGACCGCGCTGTGAAGCGCTCTCAGCCGAGGCGCGGAAACATCGTCAGACGACGCAAATCAACGAGCCAGGTACATCCAACTATGCGCGCTGCCGTCTACGAGTACAAGAGACATGTCGCTCGCATCAGGGGAATTGAAGACGTTCATGAGGGATTCCGACACCATCGTCGTTGCCCAGGTTCTACCATGAGCTCGGCGACGCGAAAGGTCGCGCCTACCCACTAAAAGACGCCCTCCGTCCACTGCCAGGATGACTCCGTCGCAGAATGCACCGGCCTTGGACGACAGCATGAGCGCTGGTCCCACAATCTCCTGCGGCAAACCCGATCGGCCCACCGGCGTCCGGCTGGACGTCTTGTCGGACGAGCTCGAGATGGCGCCTGACGAGTTCGACATTTCAGACGGGAAGATCCCGGGGGCTAGGACGTTGACGCGAATGCCGAAGCTGCTGTGTCAGCTGCTGGTTCGGGCATATGCTCACGGTGCGAGTTTCCCGGCCATGAGCTTGCCCAGATGGATGGCTGCAGTCAGCGTCTCCGGCCAGGTGCCGTTTTGCCCCTATACCCACCGGCAGCCTGGCGATCAGCACCTCTTCGGCGTCGCAGAGGACGTACCTTGGACACGGAGTACGTCAACGTTCCACTGACGCGCGAAGCGCCAATGCCCAGAACAGACGCAATGTTCAAAACACTTGGATGAGGCGACTTGCGCAGTAGGGGGATGGCAAACGTGGTCAAGAAGTAGAGTCCTGCAGTCGGCGACGTCGACATATCGTGCCTCACCATTGATGTTGATCCGGTTGGTAAAGTTGAAATCGTCACTACGCGTCAGCTTGTCTCACACCTACACGCTCACTCGTCGACGCTTAGCATCTGCCGCTCGACATCCTCGCCTAGAGTCAGCAGTGCCTCGCCAGGTGTTTTCACGTACACGCTCTCGGGTCCGGCGTCTCCTTCCATGGCACCTGGACACCAGCGCAGTTGATCAGCGTGTCGAGTGACCGCTCGTGTCGTCCGAGCTGCGCGACAATGTTCGCACAGCCGTCTTTGCTGCTGACGTCGCCGTTAATGCTGGCGTTAGCTCAAAAAAAAATGGCCAACTTGCCAAAAGACCTCGTTCTTGGTCTGCGCAAAGATCTCGCTCGCTGCGTCGCGCAGGACCTGTTCTCGCCTCCCCACAATGTACACCTTGGCGCCGTTTGCGGAGAACCCGGTGGCCAGAGCTGAACTGTTAGCGCTGGCCGGCATTCGCGAAACCACCTTTGCCGATCCCTGAACCTCCGCCGGTGACTACGACAATCTGCCGTCAGACACGTCGGCCGCGTCGAGACCTACGTTGCCGGAGACGCTGAACAGCTCGCCTATGGTGAATATGTTGGACATCGTGCTTGGCTGGCTTTCACGACGCGAACATCGACGTAACAACTGAGTCATGAACCTGTTCAAATGAACCTGTCCAAAGGGCTCGGCCCGTAAATGCCAATTTCCAACCTCGGCCCGGCGTTCCTGGCTGCTCTCGGCCTGGCGCTCGGTAGTGGTATTCTATCCAGCTCGCATGAACGCACATTGCCGTTGCTCGACGAGGTGGGTGTATGTAACCTCATTCCTCCGCTCACGGCTGGAAGATCACACACCATGACACGAACTCGACCTCCTGGCCAGGACCTCACCCCCAACCCGAAGCCACCTAACGTTGTCCGGGGCTTCGTTGCCAAGGATGACGACCGGTTCCCCTCCTTGCACTGCACCAACATCCAAGTGACCAAGACCCGGCAGTACGCGACGTGGTTTGGCGGTACGGCTGAAGGCGCCGAAGATGTCAAAGTTTGGTGCGTCTGTATCGACCGACCGACCACGACCGCTCATGCCCAGGTTTGCATCGCGGAAAGACGACAACGACTCATGGTCGAAGGCTCGCCCTCTTGTCGGCAAGCCCGGACTGGTGCACTGGAACCCGGTAGCCTTTCCGCCGGACCGGGAGAACCACCCAGACTGGCTCATCGTGTACTACAAGATTGGCACGGTGAGTGAACGTCGCGGTCATCGCTGAACACCAGCCCATTCCAGTCTGGGAGACATACTGGGTCGAGACGCGTGACGGAGGAGAAACCTGGTCCCAGCCAACGGAGTTGGTCAAGGGCGACCGCTCCGGCGGACGCGGGCCGCAGAAGAACCCCCCAATTGTCCTCACCAACGGCGACTGGGTCGCTCCGACGTCGTACGAGAAGACGAATCCGGCCGGTTCGGCGTCATATGGTGTATGGGACACTTTCGCCGATGTGGCTCCGAAGCCAGGACCCAACGACACCTTCAAGCAGGGCGAGGCGTGGATCCAGTCCGCTCTGATTGAGCTGCCCAGGGACCGTGGAGACCCTAACGGCTCGTTCCCCGGCGAAGGCATCATCCAACCCAGTGTTTATCAGAACCCCGACACTGGCCGAGTGTCCATGTTCATGCGGAGCAGTAATGGGCGCGTGCAGCGGAGCGATTCGGACGATAACGGGAGGACATGGACGCCGGCGTATGATACCCCGCTGTACAACAACAACTCTGGTAAATTCACGCAGGTTAAAGGACTTCCCTAACAACAGGCCAATGCGTGTGTCGCCTGAGAGACGGACGCCTCGTGTTCGCTCAGAATCCCATCGAAAAGTCGTGGGGCCCACGAACACCTCTGATCCTTGCCATCTCCGATGACGAAGGCGTCACATGGCGACACTGGCTCACGCTCGAAGACAGGCCGGTCGAGGGTGACTTTGAGCGCATCGTCGCGTTGGAGTCGGGCATCGTCAGCGATGGACGCTCAGAGTTTTCGTAAGCTGGTCATGCGTGGGGCCACTGATGACAGGTACCCGTGCTTGACGCCGACTCTGCCCGACGACGTCGACGGGGTCTATCTGAGCTACACCTGGCAGAGGCGCGGCGTGGCTTTTGCCAAGGTCTGGGAATGAGCGTGGGAGTCGTGTGGCCGACAAGGCTGTTGCGAGCGAGCTGGCGCCGAACAGGCAAGGTGCCTCATTGTACGATAATGCTCTACCACCCTCTGCATGTCGCTAAGTTCTCCTGCCATGCTGTAATCGGGATACCGTAACACCTCTGTGCAGCAATTGGGAGCTGAGCTAGGGTCACATACCGACAGAGCTCGGCCGGACAGCGTTGTTTCGCGCCACGATGTTGCGGCTGTTCTGGCGGCTGTCAACGAGACCAGCTAGCAGGTGCTAGTAGGAAGCAATGTCATATACTCCGCGGTTGGCGCCGAGCTCTAACACTGGGTCGAGGTCAAAATGCGCACATCTACATATGCAAATCCGCACCTCAGGGCACCGGTCCGATTTCGCACCTCAGTCACTGCGTCTCCACCGTCACCGGGACGCCGCCTTGTTCTGCCGATCGGTATCCTGCCTGAACAACCGAAATTCCATGAAGCGCCGCCTCGAGCCCAACCAGTGGTGGACGGCCGTCGCGGCAGCGTGCGAGAGCATCCCGCAAGAACGGGGGATAAAATGCGTCGGTGTTGTACTCCACCATCGCCTGCCGCTTTGAGCCGTCGGAGGACTTGACGACAATCTGGTCGGCAAAGCCCTGAATATAGGAATCGTTGTGCGCGACAGAGAAGCTAAATTCCCGCTGATCGTCTGGTGTGTCGGGGTACAGATACCCCGTATGGACGTGGGCGACCTGTCCAGACGCCATGGTTACGGTGTACAGCGCGAGCTCGTCGACGTCGATGTCTTTCCGAAACGTCTGTGTCCGCGCCGTGACAGAGGTGATCGGACTCTGTGTCAACACCTCCAACAGGTCGAAAAAGTGCACGCCGACGTTGAGTACCGATCCGCCGCCTGCTTCTTGCTTTGAAAGCATCCAGTTGCAGCCGTTCTTCGCATACCGACTCGACGCCCCGACGATGAAGCGAAACGAAATGTGTTTGTAGCCGCCAGGCGACAATGTCCCAGACTGACTCAGCTCGCGAGCCAAGTCGCTCACGCGCAAGATGAAGGGGACGGTGACAAATACACCCGCCTGTTCGGCCGCTCGCCGCAACGCCTCGACCTCGCCCGGGTTGATCCCGCATGGTTTTTCGATGAGAAATGGCCGTCCCTTTGCAATGACGAATTGAGCCGTTTCCGCCATGTCCGAGTGCCGGCTCAAGATCAAGGCGAAATCAAAGTCGAGGTCGAGCAGTTCGTCGCGCGACACCAAGGGGCAGCCGAGCCGGCTCGCCATGCCGGGACCGGCAAAGCCCTCGCGGTCGCTGACGCCGACGACTGTGACACCGGGGTCGGTCAAGGCGGGGATGTAGAGTGGAAAGTGCCAGTGGCTGACATCGAAGACTGCGATCCGCATCGTTGTGAACAAAGAGCGCGCGATGGGTGGTACGGAACGTGCAGGCGTGTTAATAAACGCTCCCCGGTCTCGAGCGGGGGAATCAGTGGCCACCCAAAACGGCAAGCCGAACGAGGTCGGGATATCAAATTCGAGCGTCGGGCCGCCCCCGTCGGTGCCCCTCTCATCGGGCCACCTCTCATCGGTCCAGCCGCCTTGCGTTCTGATCGTCTCAATTGTTCAAAACTACTCACTACCTCTCCTATACTGGTCGAAGACGAGCTCACCATCACGTCCACCATGTCCACCAATCGCGTTCTCAATGTCGCCGTAGGTTTAGCCCGGAGTCCGACTGCTTAGCTCACCCGGCACAGTTGATTGGCACCGGCGAGATTTCCATGTGCACCCACGTCAGCAGCGACGATTTGAGCCCGGCCCGTGCTGACTTTTTGTAGCTGCCCACGCTCGGCCTTCTCTCTCACCTGTTCCAAGTCACGGCGCTGGTCGATTTGTCCAAGCAGGCTCTGGCGTTTTGTGCGAACAAGTTTCACATATCTAAGACGTTCACCGACGTGTAAGTCGGGTTGCGCCGGATCCGTGCGCGCTGACTGGTGGCCAGATCCGAGATGCTGGCCGAGTGTCCCGACGTCGATGTGGTGTTCCTTTGTCACTCCGAGTGAGCCATTCACGTTTTAGAGCGCACGAGTCGAGACTGATGGTTCAGCGAGTTCCACGTAAGGTCATGGCGGGACGTCGCAAATTGAAAATTGACACAAACAGCACCCTCACGCTATCCAATGCCTCGAGGCTGGCAAACACCTCTTTATCGAAAAGCCCATGGCTCAGACCACGCGTGAAGCCGACGAAATTGAAGCGGCGAGAGTCGCCTCGGGCAAGGTGGTCTTTGTCGGGTTCATGAGACGATTTGCAACCGCCTTCTTGCGGGTCAAGGATATGGTCAAGGCGATCCACCCGGCCGAGATCAACTATGGTGGGTGGCTCGCTGGTCAACGCTGACGCCCTAGTCCGCTTCCGCAACTTTACGTCCCGAGTATATATCTCCGCGATGATGAGGTTTGACGCTGAAAGCAGGTCGCCAACGGGATCATCAGCCAGAGCGGGACATACTCTGAGCGCTTCACTGGTGGGCTTGCGCTTGTTGTTCATCGTCTCGCTGACCATTCTAGACTATCCTCCCGGGGCCTCCGAGGAGCGACTCAAGGTCGCCCGAAGCCAATACGAGGAGCTGACAGGTCTTGATTACGACTCACCTGTATCCCATTACGTTCGCGCCTGCAGGTTTCACATCTCGCCGCATGACATCAGTCTCATGCGGGAGCTGTTTGGGGTCCCTCTGGGCGTCATCTCGGCCCTTTCCAATAGGCGGGGGAACTTCATTTCGGTCTTGTTCCAGTAGTGAGTTGGTTGCCCAGCGCATAGTTTTATTCTGACCAAAGTGACGGCTTTGTGATCGCTCTGGAGGTGAGTGCGAGTGCCGCCACGTGATCTGACCGTCTAGTCTGGCCAAGACGAGGTGTTGTCTGTCGACGCCTGCGTGGACATATGCACGCAACAAAAGCGGATCAAGCTGCGTTACGACTCGTGAGTGGTCGCGCCGACATGACTGACACGCAGTCCCTACATCAAGGGTCTGCCAATCACCGCGACTGTGCTCTCTCGACACCCCAACGGAGACTTTTCCGAAGAGACTATTAGGCCGACATATGAAGACTATTATACCTTGCAGTTTAAGGACTTTTACCGCTGTGTGGTGGAAGGTGTGGCTGTGAAGACGACCGTACAGGACTGTGAGTGGCTTGGACGACATTGCGCAGCGTCTGACGACAGCCCGGGAAGACATTGTCTTGACGGGGGAGATCATCCGAGCTCTGGCGGAGGGGTACCAGCAGCGTCAGTAGGCGGCAAGAGGTCGTTCGCACCGAGTCGAGTAGTCCTGTATGCGACGTCATCACAACCAACCTGAGGGGCTACCACTCGGACCGATCCATTGCAAGTGCTAGGCAGGGGCTCAGGTTTGACCACACCGGGTTCCAGCCGAGGCCACGTGTTCTGCCCGTGAACTGGGCAAAACTGCAAATGACAAAACTGTTAAAGCGGCCCGATCCATGAGCGTCCCGTCTTTTGTTGTCATGCCAATGACAACTGACCAACGCTTGCAGATTACGGCACTCGAAGTATCTAAAATCCACGGGACGATGAGGGTCGGATCACCAATCCCCGACCCGCCGGGAAGGATTTACGTCAGCACGGAAACTCACGTGGACATCCCGCCTTTTCTCGGCTGTAAATACCAACACATCTCGGGTCTCCATGTATGCCCCGGGCCCCTTCCCCCACTCCCTTGACCTGGCGGCCCGAACGTATGCTCAAACTAATATAAAACGCTCCGCATTGTCATTCATCGAATTCGCTATCCACGGACATCGCTATCCACTGAATTCGCTATTATCAAAACCTCCACTCGGCATCAATCATGGGTTTCGGAATCGTTGAAGATCGACCAACGCCTCGTTAGTAGCGATGCCCGAAAAAGAGACTGACCTGGCAGCCGAAGTTTACAATTGGCGAATCTACACCTTCGCCATCGTGGCCTCGTTTGGAGCACTCACTTTCGTGAGTCGCCGCCGCGGTCGCGCCGTGGCCCCGCTGACGGCTTAGGGCTACGATGGGTCGTTCTTTGGCACGACGCTTGCCCGAGAGAGTTTCCAGGAGGTGAATACGCGAACTAGCCGGCGCCGGACTAACGCCCAGTCTTTCGGTTTCAACGCCATGTCCGCCGATGCCAAAAAGACCACCACGTCAAACATTACCTCGGTCTACCTCGCCGCTGGGTTCTTTGGAGCCATCTTCGCCTGGCCGTCCAGCGAGTCGCTCGGACGAGTACGCGCGATGCAAGTCACCAGCGTCATCTTCCTGGTCGGCGTGGCCTTGATGACGGCGACCGTCTCGAGCTTGCCCATGATGTACGCGGGACGTGTCCTCACTGGCTTTGGTGTCGGCGCTCTGACTGGTATTATTCCGTCGTACATTGCCGAGGTGGCCCCGCCCGCCATTCGCGGGCAGTTGACCGGGTGAGTCGGACCGGTTCTCGTTAGGATCGCGCGCTAATACGTCAGGTACTTTGACGTGAGTGGGACGCATTGTGTGATCAAGTTGGGCTGACACTCTTCGTAGGTGGCGTACCAGATCGGGTGAGTGTTGAATCAAACACCCACGGCGCATACTCATCGTCCAGCTCTCTCGTGGGGTTCTGGGTCAACTACGGAATCAATCAAAACATGGACAAGTCTTTGCCGGTGACGTTCCGCATTCCGATCGCCCTTCAATTCGTGCCCGGAGGACTCCTCGCCCTGGGCACCCTTGTCCTAAGGGAATCGCCAGCCTTGCTCATCCGCCGAGGCAAGTACGAGCAAGGCATGAAGAATCTCACCTATCTTCGACAACTCCCTGCCGATCACCAGTACATGTTAGAGGAAGTCGGCATGATCGAGGCGAGGTTGTCCGAAGAACGCGAGCTGACCGGTGGTCGCGCCGGCTGGCTGCCGTTGCTGAAGGGGGCGATGAGCGAGTTGAAAACGCAAAGCATCCGATACAGGCTCTACGTCACGATCGGCATGTTCATCTTTCAAAACTGGTCTGGCTCCATCTGCATCAAGTGGGTTGATGATCTGTCGGGAAAGCCAAACTAACACGCCAGCTACTACTCGCCTACCCTCTTCCGAAGCCTGCAGATCACCGATGTCGCGTTATACACCGGCATCTACGGTGTCTGCAGGTCGGCTGCGGCCTGCCTCTTCTACGCTTTCATCGTGAGTCGACCGGCACACCGGCCGGGCCGAACTTACAAGCAGGTCGACCGCACCGGACGTCGGAAGCCTTGGCTGCTGTCCGCAACGGCGTGCTCTTTGACGCTGTTGTACATTGGCATTTATGTCACCATCTCCCAGGACAGGGGTACGGGGTCCGCCCCGATGCACGCTGCGGGCACCGGCGCGACTGCTATGATCATGCTCTACGGAATCTGTAAGTTAGCTAGCGTCAAGTGTGGTGTCCCACTGACATCGAGTCTGGAGTTTCGGAGGCAACGGTCTTCCGTACGTTTGTCTCGTCGGCCACAGGTCCAAGCTGACGTCCACAGATGGATTGTGGCCGCCGAGATCTACCCGATCCGAATCAGGTCCATCACCGGTGCTTTCGCCGCGTCGCTTCAGTGGCTGTTCAGCGCAAGTCGACTTGCGATTTCAAGAGCGCTCGCTGATAGACAGTTCATCCTCACTTTGGCCTTCCCTTACATGATCGCCTCGCCGATGGGTCCAAACGGAGTCTTCTTCTTCTTCTCGGTGCTCTGCGCCGCAACTGCGTGAGCTTACACGAAAGAATGCACAAAGCTGACGGGCAGAGTCTTCACCTACATTTGGGTGCCCGAGACCAAGGCGGTGCCCATCGAATGCATGGAATCGCTGTTCGCGGGCGGCATGCGACACCGAGCGTGGCGATCCAAGAAGCTTTTCCCGCCGCAGGGCATTCCGCCCCTGCCCGCGCATCTTGTGGCCGGCCAAGAGGCGTACATCCGCGCGCACCAGAGGTACCCGGAAGGCGAAATGAAGGCAGAGGCAGACGAGTTCAAAGAGGTGGCCTGAGGAAGGTGTATAGTCGAGAGGCGCTGCCGAGGCGGGGAGCGTTGCCGACCGTGATGGTGGAAAAGATTTCGCAGTGACAGATGGGCGATTCCATATATGTAGCATGGCGGGCTTCATGGCTCCGCTTTGTACGCAACGAGTGGGGCGTATGCAGTTGTGGCTGACGATCGGTGGAAGTGGCGGCGTATGTTAGCACGGCTCGAGTTCTCGGAACGTCGGTAGAAGCTGGGCTCTGGCTTCTAACAATCAATTGTCGACGTCTGAGTGCAGTTGTTCCCCTGCGAATGATAGCAGCATTCATTTCACGCTTCAAGTTGCAAGCTTTAATTGGGCCCTGTAGCTCCTTTACTACGCTGTCAAGTATAGGTTGAGAGTCGGCCCAACGCGACCGGGCGGATGACTCGCAGTCGCGAGTTGATCTTCCCAGCTGCGGTGAGTGGGATTAATCTGGATGGGCTCACCATGACGACGACAACCGCGACGAGAATGGAAAGGGACACCACCTCGAGACCTGATCAGAGCGCGGTAAACCCGCGAACTCCTTGGAACAGCTGGGGCAGGGGGCAGTTGGCCGGGCGGAACGCCATGGCTTGGACGAGCGATGCAAGGAGAAAGAACGACGTCGTGCGGATCTCGTAAATGCGCTGGGGCCAGCGGCCGTCGCTGAGAGAGACCCACCGCCGGGATCACCGCGATCCACTTGATGAAGAGGCAATTGACGACCGCTGCAACGATGATGACCGCGCCAGCGATGATGACGGCGTAAGCCGACGGATCGTGCCAGCCAAAGTCGGCCGCTTCGGCGAAGCCAGCCACAAGCAACGCCGCTCCGGCGATCATCAACGCCCGGCGTCTCAGCGTTCAATTGCGCACCGCGAGCTACATTCCTAAAAAGGTCGGATGTCCGTCTGAGCTGCCGAAAAGTGTGCTTCTTCGTCGGGGTGAGCTTGAGCGCGAGGAGCAAGAACATAAACGCGCCGCAGGTTCGTAGGTCGATGTAGAACGTTCAGTGCCTGTCGTCAGCGCGTTGTGGAGCGCTTAAACGCACCAAGACGCCACCACACCTGCAGTATCTCCCTCCTCACAAAGTCTCGGACAGGAGGTGGACGAGGGTCAGGTACATCAGGCCCTCGAGTCGGTCGTTGCGCGCACCCAAGGACCGGACCACGGTCCTAAGTCCAGCAATCATGTTCACCGTCCGCGGGCATGGTCCTCTGACTCGGCGTACTCTGTCAACAGAGTCGATACGGAAGGCACGATTGATTCTGACGCCGAGGCTCGTGAGCTGTTGATACATGCCGATTCAGGACCACAGCCGGTTCATCAGTCGCGAGGCCTGCCCATTCCAGATGCGAGCGAGCCGGATGCGGATGAAGTGAGACGCGCGAGGGCAGTCCTCATGATCAAGGACAGAGGGTAGGTGGACTTTAGCATGAGGCTGGATGTGACTAGGAGACGGCGACGAAAGCTTCGGTGTATGAGGTCCCTTCGGGTCCTGCCCGTACTGTGCATCACTCCTCCTATTCACAATTTACAATGCAATGTACATACACCACGCCCAAGATCCCGCCTGGCTCCGGAAAA
>Ga0308169_10006002_pt1 | contig 10819 bp, 11 predicted proteins | sample PhyBR1_2_FD_202139 | JGI IMG/M metagenome (GOLD analysis project Ga0308169, IMG submission 202139) | Phyllosphere microbial communities from UC Gill Tract Community Farm, Albany, California, United States - DLSLSB.R1 | ecosystem: Host-associated > Plants > Phyllosphere > Unclassified | place... | reverse complement strand
CAAATCTGCACGATTGCGTTTACGGTCGTCATGAAGGCTGTGCCGGGGAAGCCGCCGGCGAAGCGCGCGATAGCCATCGTGCGCAGGCCGGTCTTGGGGCCGAGCTGCGGAAAAGACAGCGTGAGCGACGGCGGTCGAGTGCGTCGCTCAAGAGGAGGGACGCACCGTCGCCATGGTCGCCGAAACGGCGCAGCCGAGCGCGACGCCGAGATAGATGACGGCGAGCGACGTCTTAAAGTCGAGCGTGTAGTACTGCGGGACGAGGACGACGTAAGGGTCCGTCCCGCCCCGTGCGCTCGCCTCGTGCGCTCAAGTCGATGAGAGGCTCGAGAGGACGCACAAGACTGCCCAAGTAGCCCGTCGCCAAGCAGCTGAACGACAGGTTGACCGAGAACCAGAACGTGACCTGAAGCGGGGAGCGAGGTCAGCGCTCGCACCCCGACCGGCGGCGGCACGACCGAGCGAGCGAGACAGACGCACCTTGAGAGGATCACGACGAGTAGAAAGAAGCAGCAGCACGAGGTACAGGGGCGCTGCAGTCAGCGACGAGACGCACAGCCGATGCACGAGCGCGAGACGAGGTCGAGCGCACCTGTCGCAACGCCAACCGCCACAAGGGGAGCTGCGCGCGCGCACACCGTCAGCTTGTGCTCCTCGGGTGCACGAGAGGTAGCTTGGAGAGTGGACGGACCTGGTCTCGCTGATCCTCGGGCACGCGCTCGAGCGACCTCGTCTCGACGCCGAGCGAGTTGAGGTACCGGCTGAGCTTGACGAACGGGCCCTCGTTCTCGCTGACGATCTCGTGCTTGTGCGAGCCTGCCGCCGCGGCGTCGCTGCCCTTGACGCTGAGCGCCTTCTCCTCGTCGCCGGCGGTCGAGAGCTCGGACGGCGTGCGGGCCGCTGCCGGGTGCGAGGCCGAGGTTGACATTGCTGCTGGACGGTCGAAGGGTGCGAGGCGAGCAGCCGGGGCGGGGCCGGCGTGCAGCAGCTGCAGCAGCGAGCGCTTGGAGTGGCGAGGAGGAGGGGAAGAAGCTTTGCGTCGGAGCCCGGTCGCGCGCGGCTAGGCTCATTCTCGGAGAGCGGGGCGAACTCTCCACCGCCGCCGCACCGCGAGGTCAACTGTTGCGCCCAAATTTGTCACTCGGCCCCGCGCCCGTATCGCCAAATCAGCCCTCGCGCGTCCTCGATATCCTCGCCGCCTCGCCCGCTGCCATTGAGAGCTTGACGACGGCTCTTTGCTCCCCAGCATCTCGCCCGCCGCCCGCGCAGACGCTGCACCGGGTCGCCCTATCGCTCTCCGCCCGCCGGCGCGAGCCCTTGCGCACCTCCACGCTCTCGTTGCGGCCTTGACGGCCCGGACCTGAGCGGACAGGACGATCTGGCAGCGCGCAGCGCGGTGCACGGGTCGCGTGAGCAGCCGTGAGCAGGTGTAGCTCGCACGACCCGGCCCACCGGTACGTTTCGCGGGCTCGCCCGCTCGCCCGTGCTTGCTGAGGGAGAAGAGCGCAAGCGAACCGTCTCGACGACGAGCGGAGAGCCTTGCGAGCACCTTCGAGGAGCGGGAAGCAGCTCTCGTGCTCGCTGCAGCTTTCCTGAGCGAGACTAGGCTCGTGCGCACGAGGCTCGTTGATGCAGCTGGCGCCCGAGCACGCTCGAGTTGCGCTGCGCTACGCCCCTCGCGCCGTCGGCAAGGGCGGCACCTCGTCGCCCTGCGTGACGCTCCTCCTCCTCATGCTCTTGCCGAGCAGTCCAAACCCGCCGCTCACCCTCCTCGCCACCTTGGAGCCCGCGCCCGGAGCTGCGCCGCCCGCCGTCGACGACGAGTCGCTCGAGTGCGTCGAGAGGGAGCTGCCCGGCCGCCGAGAGGGCGGCGGCCCGAGCGGCACGACGGGCGTGCTCCTCCCGCTGCTGCTGCTCGCGGTCCCTGCCGCGCGCGCGCCCACGCTCCCGGTCCCGCTCACGCTCGTGCTCGACGCTGCGCTCCCACTGCGCCCGTGCACACTGCGCGACAAGCCGGCGACCGGCGGCGCGCCGCTCGTCCCGCTCACCGACCTGCGCTGCGCCGCGCCGCCGCCCGGACCGAGGGACCTGCCGAGGCCGAGCGCCGAGCCCGGGCGAGTGCTCGCGCGCGTGCTCGTACCCGAGCCCGAGCCCGAGGTGAGGCCCTGTGTCGGCGTCGGCGAGCGCGAGGGGAGGCTCGAGGGCGGCGCGGGCGAGACGGGGCGCGACGACGAGGTCGAGAGGTGGCTCATACGGCTCGAGGGGCGCGGCGGCGCAGCGAGCGACGAGCGCAGGTACGACGAGCGCGAGGGCGGGCGCGATGACTCGCGCTGCGCATCGGGGCCGGCGCCGGCGCCGCCGAGCCGGCTCGGCGGGCGCATGCTTCCTGCTCCCGCCGCGCCGCTGAGCCCGCGCATCGTCGAGCTGCGGGCCATGCCGCCGGCGGCGACACCACCGGGAGCCGTCGCCGCCGTCGGCGAGCCGATCCTCGGGATGGCGCTGCCGCGCATGACGCTCGTGCGGCGGTGGTCGAGCCGGTTCGTGAGGGCGCGCACGCGCGTCGTCATCTGCTGCATGTCGCGGATCATGGTCGCCGTGTCGGTGCGCGGGATGCCGCGCGCCGGGCTCTGCGGCAGGCGCGAGACGGCGGCCGCCTTGGACGGCGACGAGAGGACGGGCGTCGAGGGCGAGCACGTGAGGCCGCCACCGCCGCCGCCGCCGCGGGCGAGGTGCGCCGTACGAGTCGAGCGCGCGAGCGAGGGTGCGCCCTGGACGAGTGGGGCGCGGAACGGCGCCGGGCTCGAGGGGATGGCGGAGTACGAGGTCGAGCGGGCGATCTTGGAGGGGGAGGGGGAAGCGAAGGTCGCAGTGGGCGCAGGTGCGGCGGCGGCGGCGGCTGCCGAGGGGCGGATGCGCGAAGAGAGTAGGGGTGTCGGATCGGAGAGCTCGGTCGAGGGCGAGGGTGAGTCGGGTGGTGGAGGTGAGGGTGCGCGGGGCGGCGGCAGGTCCTCGCCAAGGGCGAGCGCCCTCGAAGTCGGGAAGGGGGACGGCGACTCGGGCTCGACCGGCGTAGTCGGAGCGGTCGAAGGTGCGGGAGGTGGAGGAGGAACGGCGGCGAGCTGGGTCCTCGTGAAGGAGAGCTCCTCGTTGACCTCTGCGTGAGGGATGGACGACGTCAGCTCGTGCGCGCCCAGAAGGGGAGACAAGGGAGAGCGGGACGCACCTCGCAGTTCGTCCTTGAGCCTCTGCACTTCCTCGTCGAGCTGCGCCTTGGTGACGAGCTCCTCCTCGAGGAGCGCGATGCGCTCGAGCGACTTGTTGTAGCGCGTGTCGAGGTCTTGCAGCGACGAGTCCTTCTCGCTGCGACCGGCAAGAAGGCCCACGAGTCAGTCTCTTTGCGACGAGATGTCGGAAGAGGCAGACGGCGGCTGAGGAAGGGGACGCACCGCTCGCTCTTCTCGAGGTCGTCGTTGTCGAGCTCCATGTCGCGGACGCGGGCGCGCAGGCTCTTCTCGGTGGCGCGCAGCGTCTCGAGCTCGCGCTGCATGTGCGAGATGGTGGTTGTGTGGTCGCGCAGGGCGGCCGTGTACTTGGTTTTCCAGTCGTCGGCCTGGTTCTTGGCGTCGTCGAGGTCGCGGCGGAGCGACTTTTCGGCGTGCTCGACGCGCTCGAGCTCTTGCTCGAGCTCGGCCTGGAGCTCCTTGGACGACTCGGTGAAGTCGAGGATGTCGTGCTCGGCGTTTGCGAGCTGCGACTGGAGCGAGCGGCAGCGGTCGCGGTAGTGGGCGAGGGCGGCGGCGTCCGAGGTGAACGAGCTGCGGGCGTGGGCGGGGAGGCGAGTCAGCTCGAGCCCAAAGGTGCTTGGAAAGACGCAGGAGAGGACGCACGGGTCGTCATCGTCGGCCATGGTGGCCCTGGGCGAGGCGCGGTCGAGGGCCGAGTTGAAGGAGCGTGCCTCGTGCGGCGGTGGCACGGGGCGGGTGTGGAGCAGGTGCAGGCGGGAGTGGTGCTGCTCCCGAGTCGAGCGAGGGTGCGCTGTGCCCTGCTCGCAGAGGGCGAGGGGCTGGTCGCGGTGCGAGGGACGATGAGGACGGCCGGCCGGGGCGGTGAAGGGCGGCCGGGTCCTCGTCTCGAGCGACAAGGAGCACGATCGAGGCCGTGTTGGACTGAGCTATGTACTGCACTGCAAGGCGATCCTCGCTGCACCGAGTCAGTCGAGCCACACTGTGACTCGCCCGAGAAGAGAGCGACGTCGACGTCGACCTCGTGGGGAACGAGTCGAGCTCGCTCTCGTCCTCCTCGACCACCGCAGCAGCGTGCACGACTACTAGAGCATCCCGCCATGCTCGTGTTCGTCCTCGAGCACCTGCACACGGCGGCCCCCGTCCCCGCGTGGGTCCCGTCCGTCGTCCTCGCCGTCGGCTCGTCCGCGCTCGCACTCGGCCTCGCCCTCTCGCACCCGCCAAAGCGCCAGCCGATCCAGCTCGCACTCGACCACGACCACGACCACCACGATCCAGGCACCGAGCCGCTCGCTGTCGCCCGCCTCGAGCAGGACGACGAGGCCGACCCCTCGTCCTTCTACCCGCGCCTCCGCCTGCACAAGCTCGCGACCACCGTCACCCTCGTCACCCTGCTCGCCGTCGAGCTCTTCAGGGCCGCGTGGGACGCGACCGTGTTCGGCACCCCGCGGTGGACCCTCTGGATCGAGCGCCTGAGCCCGCTCGCCCTGTGGGGGACGGCGAGCGTCGTCTCGCTCGTGTCGCTCCCGTTGAGCAACTCGCGCCGGTCCATCGACCTCCACTGGCGCTTCACCGTCGCCCTCTTCGCCCTCGCCGCCGCCGCCTTCGCCCTCACCCTCCTCCGCCTCGTCCTCCCGCGCACCACCGGGTGGTCGTTCCTCCCGCCGCGCACCCTCGACGACGCCCACCTGTACACGGCCCAGCTCGCCCTCGTCCTCACGACCTCGACCCTCACCCTCGCCGCCTTCCTCCTCACGGGCACCACGCCGCGGTGCGCGCCCCTCGTCCACCCCAAGACGCACCAGCCCGTCGTCACCTTGGCGTCGTGCTCGCCGTTCGGGTACCTCCTCTTCAACTGGGTCACGCCCGTCCTCCACCAGTGCTACTCGAGCGACTCGATCGACGAAACGTCGCTCCCGGCCCTCCCCGCCGCCGACCGCGCCCACAACCTGTGGGAGCGCTTCCGCCTCACCGACGGCCTCATGGCGCGCGCCCCCAAGCGGTGGAACCGCCTCCTGTACCGCCTCATCGTCGTCAACGCCCGCCTCTTCGCCTGGCAGATCGCCCTCTCGGTCACCAACGCCCTCCTGTACTACGTCCCGGCGGCGTTCCTCCAGCGGCTCGTCGGCTTCCTCGAGGCGCGCGGCACCGACCAGGAGCAGACGATCCAGTGGGCCTACGTCTACGTCATCGGCCTGTTCGCCGGCATCGTCGTCGAGAGCCTCGTCTCGGGCCAGCTCTGGTTCGGTGCGTCCCTCTCCCCCTTTCCCTCCTCGCGCTTGACGTGACGTGCGCCTGTTGCTGACGTTGCATCTCTCCCACGCCCTCTCTATCTCCTCCTGCTCTCGATCGACCTACTACCGCCCTCCTCGCTCGCCGTCCCGACCCTCCCCCTCCTCCTCCTCCTCCTCGCCCGCCCGATTCGCTCCCTCCTTCGCCCGCTCGCAGTCAGCAACTCGCTCCTGTCGACCCGCATCCGCGTTCAGCTCAACACGCTCATCTTCGACAAGACGCTCAAGCGCAAGGACGTTGCCAACGTCGGCAACGCGTCGGGCAAGCAGACCGGCGCGTCCTCGGCGGCGCCGTCGTCGCGCGCGAGCGGGACGAGCGACAGCGGCGACGGCGACGGCGACGAGTCGGACGAGGCCGACACCAAGTTCAGCACCAAGTCGTCGCTCACCAACCTGTTTGCGATCGACTCGGAGCGGTGCGTCTTCGTCCGCTCCCTCATCTTCTCGGGCGGCGCTCCTCTCGGGCATGCAGCTGACGCTTTGCCGCACCTGCAGCGTCGCCGACTTCTCAATCTGGTCGTTCACGTTCGCCGATGCGCCCATCGAGATCCTCCTCGGCACAGGTGCGCTCGAGCCGCTCTCTCGATCCTCGGCTCGCCCAGCTCAGGAGCTCGCCCAGCTGACGCACGGCACCGGCCTCTTGCACGCAGTCTTCCTCTACTCGCTCATCGGCTACGCGTCGCTCATCGGCATCAGCGTCGCCATCCTGTTCCTGCCCCTGAACCACTACGCGTCCAAGGCGTTCACGACGACGCAGGAGCGCCTCATGAGCACGCGCGACCGCCGCGTCAGCCTCGTCAACGAGGTTCTCGGCAGCATCCGCTTCGTCAAGTTCATGGCGTTCGAGCGCCCGTTCGAGGAGCGCATCCTCAAGGCGCGCGGCGACGAGATCCGCGAGCTCAGGCGCAACTTCTTCCTCGAGATCGCGTTCCAGGGCATCTACAGCATCTCGCCCATCCTCGTGCGTCCCTCTCTCATTCTATGGTACTCTCGCCCGAGCCGCAGAAGCAGCTGCTCACGCTCGGACCTCGTCCTCGCAGTGCGTGCTCGTCAGCTTCTGGGCGTTCACAAGCCCGCTCCTCATGGGTCGAGAGCTCACGCCGAGCATCGCCTTCACCGCGCTCAGCGTCTGGAACGAGCTGCGAGTGCGTCCCCTTCCCCTCTCGGAGCCAGCGGCGACGAGCATGAGGCTGACCTTCTCCTCCTCGAACCCGCTCGCAGTTTGCGCTCAACGTCATCCCGGACGTCATCGTGTCCCTCTTCCAATGCCTCGTCTCGCTTCGTCGCATCGACGCCTACCTCGACACGCCCGAGGTCGAGCTCGCCGCCGCCCTCGAGGACGCGACCGCCGTCGCCGACGCCGAGGCGCAGCAGCACCACGACGACGCGCAGCACCCGCAGCGCATCGCGTTCGACAAGGCGACCATCACGTTCCCGCAGGACCGCCGCGACCCGGACGCCGACGAGCCCGAGACCAAGCCGTTCGAACTCCAGGACGTCGAGGTCGAGTTCCCGGTTGGCGAGCTGAGCCTCATCTGCGGTCGCCTCGGCAGCGGCAAGACGCTCATGCTCCTCTGTGCGTCTCTCTTTCTCTCTCTCTCTCTTGACGCGCCTGGGCTCGAGGCCCGGACCCCACAGGCTGACAGCCCCTCGTCTCGCCCGCAGCGCTTCTCGGCGAGGTCGACGTCCTTTCGGGCTCGGTCTCGTGCCCTCGTTCCTCGCCCGGCGCCATCGCGCTCCCCTCGATTGCCTGGGACGCCTACCTCACCGACGACAACTGGGTCTCGCCGGCGCACGTCGCCTTCGTCCCGCAGCAGGCGTGGCTTCAAAACGCCTCGGTGCGCGACAACGTCATCTTCGGCCTGCCGTTCCGCGAGGCACGGTACCGCGCGACGCTCGAGGCGTGTAGCCTCGTGAGCGACTTGGAGATCCTCGAGGACGGCGACTCGACCGAGATCGGCGAGAAGGTGCGCTTCTTTTCCCTCCCTCGCACGCTCTCTCTTCGCAGGACGTGCCCGTCTGACGCCGTACACTCTCGCTCGCAGGGCATCAACCTGTCGGGGTGCGTCTCTCGCTCCCAGTGCCTGCACTCGCCGCGTGCCTGCAGCTGACCCGCCGCTCGAACCCCCTCGCAGCGGTCAAAAAGCCCGAGTCTCGCTCGCGCGCGCCGTCTACAGCCGAGCGTCGGTCCTGCTCCTCGACGACGTTCTCTCGGCTGTCGATGCGCACACTGCGGCTCACATTGTGCGTCCACGGCTTTGCTCGTCGTCGTCGTCGTTGCCGTGAGGGAGCGCCTGCTGACGCTCTTGACGCCCTGCCCGCAGTACGAGCACTGCCTCAAGGGCCCGCTCCTCAAGGGCCGCACCGCCATCCTCGTCTCGCACCACGTCGCACTTACCGCACCGGGAGCAGCCCATGTCGTACGTCCACCTCACCTCGCCGCACCTCGCCGCCCTCCCTTTTTTTTTTTTTTTTTTTTTTTTTTTTTTTCCTGCTGACCCTCTCTTTCTCTCGCGCTCGCGCAGGTCCAGCTCGCCAACGGCCGCGTCGCCTTTAACGGCACGGGCGCCGAGTTCCTCAACTCGGACGGCTTCAAGGCGGTCGACGGCGCAGCCGGTGCCGACGCCGACGAGCCGCCCACCTCGCCCGTCGCGCCCAAGCAGGAGACCGTCTCGCTCCCGGCCGCGCCCGCCGCGCCCAAGCCCAAGGGCACCCTCCCGACCAAGCCCAAGAACAAGACGTTCGCCCAGGTCGTCGCGCAGAGTAAGCGCGACGGGACGCCGGCGAGCAGCGCCGACGTGACGAGCGCGAGCGAGATCGGCTCGGACGACGACGACGACGAGAGCGACTCGGACCCGCAGATCGACAAGCCCGGCGGCGCGGCCGACGAGGTGAGCGGTGAGCAGCAGGACACGGTCAAGAAGGGCAAGGTGGACGACGAGCGCAAGCCGCGCAAGCTGGTCGAGGACGAGGCGCGCGCCGTCGGCAAGGTCAGCCTCGACGTCTGGAAGCTCTACCTCGGCCTCATGGGCGGTGCCTTCTTCTGGATCGCCTTCGTCCTCACCTTCGGCGGCGCCAAGCTCAGCGATGTGTGCGTCGCCCCTTCTCCTGCTCCTGCGCATCGGCCCGAGGTCACTCAGCTGACGCCCAGTGTACGATGCTCGCAGCGCGCAGACGTGGTGGCTCGGCAAATGGTCTGGCTCGTGTGCGTCCCTCTCTCTGCCGAGCAGCTCGCGAGCAGCAGCTGACCCCGACCTACCGTCTCGCAGACGAGGACCCAGACGGCCCAGCGCACTCGACCAACTACTACCTCGCCCTCTACTCGGCTCTCTCGATCGGCGCCGTCTTCATCTCGACCCTCCAATGGTGCGTCGACAGCGTCATGCCCTCGTGAGCGGGAAGCTCGGCTCTGACCCCTCCCTTCCTCCCTCCCTCTCCTCTTCCTCGGAGCAGGCTCGTCTTGTACACCGGCACCTTGCGCGCTAGCGGTCGCCTGCACCAGATGCTTCTGCACTCGGTCCTGCGCGCTCCGCTTCGTTGGTTCGACAGTCAAGCCCTCGGTCGCATCCAGGTACGCTCGAGCCCCTCCTCCGGCTCCTCCTCCTCCTCCTCCTCCCCCTTTCGCTCTCGGTGCGCCCGCTGACTCTCTCCAAACTGCAGAACCGGTTCTCGAAGGACCTCGAAGGCGTCGACGCGTCGCTGCCGGACAACTTTGGCCGCTCGCTCATGTACGGCCTCGGCGTCCTGACGACGCTCGCCGTCATCTCGAGCACCTCGCCGGCGTTCCTCATCATGTTCGCCGTCATCGCCGTCGGCTACTTCCACTACGCGCGCCTCTTTTCGCACTCGGCTCGCGAGTTCCGCCGCCTCGACTCGGTGTCCAAGTCGCCCTTGTTCTCGATCTACGGCGAGGCGATCCAGGGCGTCGCCGTCATCAGGGCGTTCGGCAGCTCGGCGAGGTTCATGGCGCTCATGCTCGAGCGCGCGACGACCAACGTGTCGTTCTACGCCTACCTCTGGGGCACCAACGTGCGTCTCTCTCCCCATCCTCCTCGCCCGCCCTCGCAGCTGCCCATGCTCGCCGACGCTGACTTCGTGCACCCCCCCCCTGCAGCGTTGGCTCTCGATGCGCTTCTCGCTCCTGTCGGCCATCGTCGTCGCCCTCACGGGCTACGTCCTCATCGCCGCCGGCGACAAGATCGACGCGCCGCTCGCCGGCTTCACCCTCACATTCGCCCTCAACATCTCGAACGAGATCCTGTTCCTCGTGCGGCGCTACACGCAGCTCGAGCTGTCGCTCGTCGGCGTCGAGCGCCTCAAGGCGTACAGCGAGATCGAGCAAGAGGTCCGTCCCCCTCCCTCCTCTGGCTCACCCAGTCTCGGTCCAGTCCTGATCCTCTGCACCCCGCACGCAGGCCCCCGAGATCATCGAGCCACGCCCTCCTGCGCACTGGCCGCAGGGCAACATCGAGGTCGAGAACCTCTCGATCCGCTACGCCGACGCGCTCCCCGACGTCCTGCACTCGCTCAACTTCTCGATCAAGGCCGGCGAGAAAATTGGCATCGTCGGCCCGACCGGCTGCGGCAAGAGCACTATGATGCAGGCCTTCTTCCGCTTCGTTGAGGCGCGCGAGGGCAAAATCGTCATCGACGGCTTGGACATCTCGAAGATTGGCCTTCTCGACCTGCGCTCGAGGCTCACGATCGTCCCGCAAGACCCAGGTACGTCCTCCTTGTCGCTCTCTCACGCTCTGCGACTGCTGCTGACGAGCCTCGCCGCGCGCGCAGTCATCCTCTCGGGCTCGCTCAGGTCGACGCTCGACATGTTCCTGCAGTACGGTGCGTCTCGCGCCCGCTCTCTTCGCTGCTTGCTCCTCGCTCACGTCACCCCACCCTGCAGACGACGCCGAGATCTTCGACGCGCTGCGCCGAGTGCACCTCATCCGCGAGGGAGAGCGCCCCGACGAGCAGGACGCGACGGCCAACCGCAGCGTCTTCTGGAACCTCGACTCGGAGGTCGCCGAGGGCGGCACCAACTTCTCGACGGGTGCGTCCCTCTCTCGCTCCCTCTCGCTGTCCCTGCCCGAGTCTCGACAACTGCTGACCAGCTCTCGCCGCGCACCGCCCCCTCTGCTCGCAGGTCAGCGCCAACTTTTGTGCATGGCGCGGGCGCTCCTCAAGCGCAACAAGGTCCTCCTGCTCGACGAGGCGACTGCGTCGACGGACACCGAGACGGACGAGCTGTGCGTCCCTGCTCCTCTTCCTCCTCCCATTCCTCGTCCTCCT
>Ga0308169_10005998_pt1 | contig 10824 bp, 7 predicted proteins | sample PhyBR1_2_FD_202139 | JGI IMG/M metagenome (GOLD analysis project Ga0308169, IMG submission 202139) | Phyllosphere microbial communities from UC Gill Tract Community Farm, Albany, California, United States - DLSLSB.R1 | ecosystem: Host-associated > Plants > Phyllosphere > Unclassified | place... | reverse complement strand
AACCAGGCACGCGTCGAGCCGAACTCCACCGTGGTCTCGACTTCGACCCGTAACTTCCCGAACCGTCTGGGTGACGGCGCGAATGTCTATCTGGCCTCGGCCGAATTGGCATCCGTAGCGTCCATCCTGGGTCGCCTGCCGACCGTCGAGGAGTACATGGAATACGCTGGCAAGATCGACAGCATGGCAGCGGACGTGTACCGCTACCTGAGCTTCGACCAGATCGCCGAGTTCCGTGAAGCCGCTGCAAACGCCAACATCCCGGTCGTTCAAGCCTAACGCTTCAACGCCCGACTAAAAACGCCGCCCTTCTTGCGAGGGGCGGCGTTTTTTTATGCCTGTCATTTCGATGTCAGCTGAACCACCGCTATCGCGAGCAGGCTCGCTCCCACAGGAGATTGGTGGTACATGCAAACTCTTCAACCACCCAAAACCAATGTGGGAGCGAGCTTGCTCGCGAAGGGGCCGGCACATCCAACATCAACATTTGGCTGACCCACCATTTCGCGAGCAAGCCCGCTCCCACAGGGGGCGATCAGGCCAGGAGGGAATAGACCAGTGCCGTGATCGCCACCAGCCCCACCAGCGCCACGAAAACATTGGAGGACTGGCCCCGATAGCGGGCCATGGCCGGGACTTTGCGGATGGCGTACATCGGCATCAGGAACAGGATCGCTGCGATGACCGGGCCGCCCAGGGTTTCGATCATGCCCAGGATGCTCGGGTTGAGCGTGGCGACGATCCAGCACACCATCAACATGAACGCAGCCGTCAGGCGATCCAGGGTCTTGGGCGCTGGACGACGTCCGCTCTTGGCGATCAAGCCCTTGAGACCTTCGCTGGCGCCAATGTAATGGCCGAGGAAGGATTTGGAGATCGCCACGAACGCGATCAGCGGCGCTGCAAAGGCAATGGTCGGGTTGCTGAAGTGGTTGGCCAGGTACGACAGGATTGACAGGTTCTGCGCCTTGGCCTCGGCCAGTTGCGCCGCAGACAAGGTCAGCACGCAACTGAACACGAAGAACAGCACCATCACCACCATCAACACATGGGCACGGGACAGAATCTGCGAACTGCGCTCCTCGGCATTGACGCCGTAGCGACGCTTCTGGTCCACCGCAAACGCCGAAATGATTGGCGAGTGGTTGAACGAGAACACCATTACCGGAATCGCCAGCCACAAGGTATGCAGCAACGCCGAAGCTTCAGGCGGCGTCGATGCCGTGGCCAGGATGCCGCCGTTCCAGTGCGGGATCAGGAACACCGCCAGGAACAGCAGTGCAACGATAAACGGATAGACCATCAGGCTCATGGCCTTGACGATCGCCTGCTCGCCACAACGCACCACTGCCAGCAGGCCCAGTATCAGCACCAGGGACAGTACGGCGCGCGGTGGCGGCTGCAGATGCAACTGGTGCTCCAGGAAGCTGCCCACCGTGTTGGTCAACGCCACACTGTAGATCAGCAGGATCGGGAAAATCGCAAAGAAATAGAGCAAGGTGATCAGCGCGCCGGCCTTGAGGCCGAAATGTTCTTCCACCACCTCGGTGATGTCCGCGCCGTCTCGACCGGACAACACGAAGCGGGTCAGGCCGCGATGAGCGTAGAACGTCATGGGAAATGCCAGCACCGCCAGGATCAGCAGCGGCCAAAATCCGCCCAGGCCCGCATTGATCGGTAAAAACAACGTACCTGCACCGATGGCGGTGCCAAACAGACCCAACATCCAAGTGGTGTCCTGGCGGCTCCATTGGCTGAGGGTGGCGGGGGCTATCGTTTCAAAGCGCTCTTCAACGCTATTGGCCTGATCATTCATCCGGTCGGATCTCCGTATTCCGGTCACATGCACCCGGCCAGGACGAGTCGGAAAAACCCGACAGGCAGCGCCCTGACCGAAACAGGGGCGCGATTGTCCGGGATTAACGATCAGAAGCAAAGACTTAGCTGAGGAGCGGTTGTGCGGATCAGACCATTTTATAGTGAGTCACCACCGTCCTGTGGGAGCGGGCTTGCTCGCGAAAACGGTAGGTCCGCCACCATTGATGTCGCCTGACGCAGCGCATTCGCGAGCAAGCCCGCTCCCACAGAGGTGATGTCGGGGCGAAATGAAGATAAAAAGCCAAGCCCCCCTGCCCTCGACTCCTACAATCAGGTTGAATAGCCGAAACCGATCCAGCGCCCACAGGAGCACAGCATGACCGCAACCGTTCTGGTACTGGTTGAAACCGTCAATGAATACCTGCCGATTCTGGAGCGCCAGGGCTATCACCTGGAATTGGCGCCAACGCCTGCCGAGCGCAAGACGGCGATTTTCGAGCATGGTGAGCGGTTCAGTGCGGTGTTGACCCGTGGTCCCCTGGGTTTGACTGCCGAGGAAATCGCCGCTCTGCCCAACCTGAAAATCATCTGTGTGATCGGTGCCGGTTATGAGCAAGTGGACCTGCAAGCCGCACGCGACCGGGGGATCGTGGTGACCAACGGTGCCGGGGTCAACGCTTCTTCGGTGGCCGACCATGCCATGGCGCTGTTGCTGGCGTTGGTGCGCGATATTCCGCGGGCCGACGCCTGTGTACGCCGCGGCGAATGGGCGAAGGTCATGCGCCCTTCCCTGGCCGGCAAGCGGTTGGGGGTGCTGGGCCTCGGTGCGGTGGGGATGGCGATTGCCAAGCGGGCCGCCCTCGGTTTCGACATGAGCGTCAGCTACCATAATCGCCGGGTGCGCAACGACGTGCCCTATACCTTCTGCGCCACGCCTACGGAACTGGCCCGGGTCTCGGATTTCCTGATCATCGCCACGCCCGGTGGCCTGGATACGCGCCAGCTGATCAACAAACAGGCCCTCGATGCCTTGGGGCCCAACGGCTTTTTGGTAAACATCGCCCGGGCCAGCGTGGTGGCTACCGCCGACCTGGTCAGTGCCCTGGAACAACGGCGAATCGCCGGCGCGGCCCTGGATGTGTTCGACCACGAGCCCGAGGTGCCAGACGCGCTCAAACAGTTGCCCAATGTCGTGCTGACGCCCCACGTGGCCGGCCTGTCGCCGGAAGCGACGCGCGGTACCGTGGAGTTGGTGGGGCAGAACCTGAACGCGTTTTTTTCCGGCAAGCCGGTGCTGACACCGGTACCGCTACCCGACGCGCAGCCTTAGAGAACGCCCAACAAGGTCCACAGCCGCCGGGATTCGGCATCGGCGCTGATCAGCTCGCCCAGCAGTTCGTTCAATGGCTTGTTGCCCCAGTCCACGCCTCGCCGGATCAGGTAGGGCACCGGGCTGTGGGGCTCGGTACGGGCCAGGTAACCGGCGATCACCAACAATTGACGATAGGCCTCTTCACGGCTGGCCGGCTCCTGGAAAGCCTGGGGCGGTGCCGCTTGCGGCTGCGGAGTCGACGTCGCAACGGCCGGTGGCGTCTGCACTGGGGTGACAGTGGGTTGCTGTGGGTGCATCGCAATGAACTCCTCTACCAGCGCCAGCAGGGCCTGTATCACATCCTGCAAGGATTTGTAGCCCGGGGCCAGATTGCCCAGGTAAGCGTCGCTCCAGGCTTCGAGCCGTTGCAAATGTTGCAGGCCCAACATCAGGCTGCCTTGACGATGCAACCAGAACGACAGCGGTGTGGTACGAATCAGTTCGCTGATTTTCTTTTGGTCGTTGCGCGCGGCTTCCGCCGAAGCCTTGGCATTCTTGCTGTCATTACCCAGTACCTGCTGGCGTTGCAACCGTTGCCAGTCGTCCAGGCAAAAGACCGCGAACGCCTGCTCCCGACCGTCGAACAGCGGCACCCGCGTCAGCAGTACTTCGCTGTAGCGACGGGCCAGCCATTCCAGCGGTATGACCCGCCAGGACTGGTCGCCCTCTTCGGCCTGGGGGTGCAACTGGTCGGGATAACGCTCACACAGGCCCGCCACCAAGGCCAAGCTGCTCGGCAGCCCGTCCAGCCCTGTCAGATGCAACCAGGCCTCCCCCAGCCAGGCGCTGATCATCAGATCCTTGCTACGCTCCAGCAACAACGTGGTGGCCAGCCTTTCCAGCTCCGGCCATTGGGCGCGCTTGATTGCCGACTGCCAGACGCCGGTGGGCAAGCTGGTGTCGTCCTCGCGGCGCAACTCGCGCAGTTGGTCGAATTCCGGTTCGTAGCGCAGGTCCGGGCCGCAGGGCAATTCGGTACTCAGCGGTTCGAGCAACTGGCGGACCCGATCAGGCAACGGGGTTATCGGCAAGCTCACAGACCCTCCTCGCGTGTGGCAATGGCCGGGCTCGATGGGCCTGCCATGAACGGTGAACGGGGTGCCCGGGTCGGCAGCGGCGGGATCGACAGCGGCAGCTTCGAGCCCTGGCTCATCAACGACAGGCGTACGAACATCAATGTTTGCTGCGCCGTGCGGGCCTGGGTCTGCGCCGTCACCGGCAGTTGCAAAGTCAGCGGAAAATCGGTGTAGTCGATATTCGGCTGGCGCTGGACCGACACCTGCGAGCGCATCAGGCGCAGCAACGACCATGGGCCTTCGTACTCCCAGCCCGCCTCCAGGTCGCGCACCACCAGGTTCGGTTGCAAGGGGTCGTTGGCCGGGCGCTGGTAACCGTTGCGGGCCCAGCGCAAGGTCAGGCGCACCGGCTGCCCGACCATCCAGCGCAGGTTCTGCTGGGCATCACCGGGGTAGTTGATCTGTTGGTTGCCAGCGGTCAGCCCCCAGGCGATCACCTGGTCGGCGCCGCGCTCTTCGTCGCGGTCGGTGCGCCAGCGCACGTCCATTTCCACGCCAAGAATGCCGCTCTTGTCCCGCACGAACAGCGGCCCGAGCCAAGTCCCGGCCTGTTTCAAGCGGTTGAGAAAATCTTCGGCCGCCAACCGATCCGGCGTCTGGCTCAGGGTCAACCCGGCCTGGGCCAGAGGCAGACGCGTGTCGATCAATTCCAGCAGGCGCTGCACGCGGGCCGGATCGGCATCGCTGGCCCGCACATCCTGCGAAAACGGAAAGCGCCCGGCCAGGTACTGGTTGAAATAATTGGCCAGGTCATTCCAGGCGGTCGCGGCCTGGTTCTGTTGCAGGTACAGGCACCGTTGCAAGGCGCCCTGCTGCAACGCGACAGCGCGCCGCGCCAGGTCACCCCGTCCGCCGGAGAGGCTGGAGGTCTGCAGGATCTGCGCGCAGGACGTGGTGTCCATGACGATGAAATCCCGGGTCACCAGTTGCTCCAGCTGGGCCGACGAACTGGCCGGGTTCTGACTTTTGTATTTGAGCAGTTCATCGTTGAGGGCCATGAATCGCGCCACCTGGTCATGCTCCAGGGCGGACAGATTGTCCTGCTGGACGATCAGCCATTCCAGGGCCGGCATCCGCTGCTCGGCGATCTGCAGCATGGCGCCGAACTGCTGATCCAAGCTCAACTTCAAATCCTGTGGATCCGTCGCGCCATAGAGCTGCAAGCCAAAGTTTTTCGAACCGTCCCACCGCTGGACGTCAGCCCGCTGGCTGAACAGCGGCTGGGCATCGATCTCGTTCAGGCCGCTCTTGATCTGTGCCAGCGCACGGCGGTTGAGCAGGCGTTGGAAACGAATAGCCAAGTCGCTACGGTGCACGTCCATGAAGGCTTTTTGCAGCGCAACGGCCTGGCTGGTCTGTACGTTGAAACCCATGCCGGGCAATTGCTCGTCGCCTTCATCCAGGCTCAACCACATGGCTTGCGCCGCAGCGACTTCAGCGGCCTGCATCAGCGCAGCACGGTAATCCGGAGGGATACGCGGCAGTTCTTCATTGGCATAGCTCTTGAAGCTGGCGAAGTAGTTCAAGGCGACGCTGAAATCATCGCTGCCATCGCCCTGGCCCATCGAATCCGAGTTGCCGCTCGACGGATCCTTCTGCAATGCCAGCGCCACGAAGTCGCGCTTGAACAAGGCTTGCACCGCGCCGTTCAGCGCGGTGACATGCTCTTGCAGCACCAGCAGGCCGCTGCCCTGCTGCACCAGCAGGTTGTCCCGAGAACCGGTCTGGACGATCCATTGGTCCCGAAAGCTCTGCTGCAGCTTGGCCGCCTGGCTTTCCAGGTCCTGCTCGACATCCGGCCCCAGGAGTGCGCTGTGGCTGACCTTTTCCATCATCTGCGCGTAACCGGGTACCAGGTCCTGTCCCTTGCCTCGTCCCCAGGCCGAGTTGGTCAGGCTGACCAGCGTCTGCAGATCGTCGATCAACGCCATCAGGTCTTCAAGCTCGCTCAAGGAGTTGCCGCTGCCCGCTTCCAGGCGTTGCAGATGCAGCTTGAGGTAGCCAGCCTGGCGCACGAAGTTATCCGCCAGGAAATACTGATCGAGCCAACGCTGCATCAGGCCGGTGAAGTTATCCGAGACCACCGAACGCGCGGCGTTCAAGTCTAGCGCTTTCAAATCGGAGTTTTGTGAATCGAACAACACACGGTTATAGAACCGCGCCCGGCTCAACGTGCCCGTGTTGAGGCTCAGCGACAAGGCGTTGTCACTCAACAGCACCAACTCGTCCAAGGGTGCCTTGGGATTGTTCACTGCCTGGCTGAACATCTGGTTGTGCTGCTCCAGGCGCACGGCGCGCTCCACCAGTTCCCTGGCCTTCAAGTAGCTTGGCCATTGCGCCGGGTCTTCACTTTGCACGTTGCCACGCCGCTCGGTATTGCGGATGGCCTTGAGCTGTTCCAGGTCTGATTCGAGCAAGTCACGCAGGGGCAGGACCCAGTGTTGCCGGGCGGTCAGGCGCAGGCCCTCTTGCAGTTGAGTGTCCACGGAGGAGAACCACGACGTGGGGAACACCACCGAGACGAAGCGCCAGCTTGGGGCCTTTTCCAGCATGTCCCAGTAATTCTGCACGTTGTGCCGGGTCGGCTCCAATTTCGGCTCATCCGCATCAATCACGAGGTGGTTCTTGTGGGTCGCAAGGATGAGTCGCGACAGGCCTTCGGCTTGTTCCACCGAGTCTTGCCAGACCCACACCATGCTTGCCAGCCAGACCAGGCCCACCACCAGCGCCACCATTGCGGCCAGCCGATGCCAGCGCTGGCGCAGTCGCAGCAGGCGTGACACCGGCTGCGCCAGGCCACGTTCGGCTATCAGCCGCCGGGACCACAGTTGCCGGGCGAAAACCGTTTGCCGCAGCATGTTGTCGTTGGCGGTCAAGCCATCCCCACTGGCGGCCGGGGCTTGGCTGGCGGTGAAATAAATGCCGCGAAAACGCGGCGCTTCGCCTTGGGCGTTGCCTTGGAACACCGGCTCCAGCAGGAGCTGAACGGCCCGCCGCAAGCCTTCGAAACGTTCCGGCAAGCCATAGAGATCAGTGCCCAACTGCCCCGATAATGCACCGATTTCGATGATCGATTGCGACAGTGCGGCGTTGACCTGGTCCAGCGCCTGATCGCTCCAGTGCGACTGCCAGGCCGCATCCGGCGCGTAGGGCGACGACCAGCCAAGCATCGATTCGCGGCCCTCGGCGGGCAACGCGCTGACCAGTTCCTGAAAGCCGGGCAACGCCTCCATCCCGGTAACCACCACGTACACCGGCAGGCTGAGGCCGAACCGTTGCAGCAAGTCGATAAAGCAGCGTCGGACCTTGAGGCTCAAATCGGTGGTGTGCTCGATGTCTTCGAGCAGGGCGAATGGAACGGTCCAGACCACCGCGTCCAATGGCCGCTTGCTGCGCAGCCGCAAGATCAGGCCCAACAGGCGCCACCAGTTGCCACGCTGGCGGTTCATGCCCTCATCAGGCAAGAACAACGCCTGGGGCACTACCAGCACCGCGCCTTCGGCATCTGACCACCAACGCCCGAACCACGCCGCCTTGTCCGTCGGTTGCAAGCGCCACTGGGCGCACAACTGGGCATTGTCGGAATCTTGCCCGAGCATCAGCAACCACGGCGTCTGGTAACGGTCCCGGGTGCCCTGCTCCTGCTCCATGTGGTGCACCGCGCCATAGAAACTGCGAATCGCCGCCCCGCCCTGAGTCCTGAGCCACCAGATCAAGGCCGCGAGCAACAGCATCACGACGATGGCAACTACCACCCAGGCAACGATGCTGACGAGGCTCATGAATCCTGCTCCTGGGCCGCCGACTCGTTCAGTTGCAACACCGGCTCCAGTTCCGAGCGGATGTCACGCCAGAACACCTGCCCCAAACCGGTCAGCAGCACCACCATGGCCAGGATCGCCAGCCCCAGGCGAAACCCGTCCGGCAGCGATTGCTGCACTGGCCTGCGTACCGGCGGGGCCGACGCTGACATGGCCAGGCGCTGGCTGACGTCTTGGTAATCGGGATCGTGCTGCCAGGCGAACGTGAACAGTGCAACGCGCCATTGCTCGTGCTGCACCTGCCCTGGCTCGCCGCGCAGTCGGCCCTGGAACCCGAGGATCAGGCATTGCAGGTAGACATTCGCCAGGTCCCGGGTACCGGGCATCTGTTCATCCAGCAGTTTCTTGATGGCGGCGGGCACTCGCTCGCCGGCCTGGCGACTGGAATACATGCGCGATTCGAGGGGGTGTTGCTGCCAGGCGAGTTGGCCGGGCCAAGAGGCGAACAGCAAGGTTTCATCCACCAATGCCACGAACGCATAGACCAGCGCCTTGACCTGCTCGGTGGCGGCATCGCCAACCGTGGCAAAGGCGGTCCGCCACAGGCGCTGGGCGCTACGCCCGGAAAATTCCACCACCCGGTTGACCAGTACCGCAGCGTCGCTGTCCTTGGGCAAGTCCTGCCATTCCTGGGACCACTTCAGCCAGGCCTGCCGAAAAGCGCTGCTCAGCGGCGCCTCATGCAGACCCCGAACCGCCCCGCCACTTCCGTCAGGCATACGACTCCCCTTCTGCGATCAGGCACTTTCACCGGTTTGCGCCACGAACAACACCACCTGCCACGGGCTGCTGGCCTGGGCCGACGCCGGCGCGACGATGTGCAACGGCAATTGCCCATCGAACCATTGCCCACTGGCGGCTACGACGAACAAACGGGTGTCGTCACCCACACTGTAGGCCACCTGTTCGTTGCGGCTCATGGCCTCGTGGGGCAGGCCGCTCATGCGTTGTCGACTCAGCAATGGGATGTGCTTCGCGGAGGCGATGATGGCCCCGCGCAACCACTCTGCGGCCGCCTGCTCGCTGGCGCCGTTGGGCATGCGCAGGCCGATCACCAGGCGCTGGTTGGGCTGGTCGTCGGGCAGTTGGATCGAAAAAACCTGCTCGTCGCGCTCGAAGGCCAGGCTGCGATAACCGGCGCGAACCAGTTCCAGGGTGGTCTCCAGCCAGTCGAGCAGCGGCTCGTAGCCACGCTGCAACTCGAGAAAATCCAGGGGTGCGAATGCCGGCACGCCCGCCAGCGGATCGAGGGCCGACCACGTCCCGGCCAGGCCCAGCAGCAAGCCATAGAGCGACTGGGGCGTCGCCACCCGGGTGTTCAGCGCCCCCTCGACCTCCGGCAGCCGCGCCCACAAGGCGGTCAACTGCCGACGGATCTCCATGGCATCGTCCTGGTTACCGGCCGCCTGGGCCTGACGCAACCGACCGGCGAGGAACATGCATTTTTCCCGGGCCCGGGCGCACAACCCGGCGACACGTCGCCCCAGCCCTGAGTCCGGCAACAACACCGGCGTCGGCGGCGTGTACGGCACACGCCAGAATCCGCCACCCTCTTTGCGGATGCGCAGCAGCGGCAGGCAGATCGAATCGGCTTTGCTCAGGTGCGTGCACAGCCTGGGGTTGGGCCGCCAGACGGTGATTGACTCGGGGAATTCGCCGCTGGTGAGGTCCGGCAACGCGTCGCCGACCACCGATTGCAAGCGTCCCTTGAGGGGCAGCAATTGCCCGGCGCGCCAGAGCGGGCTGACGGCCAGGTACACGGTCACGGTGGCGTCGTCGGTCTTGTCGATCGCCTCGGTGACGTCCAGCTCCAGGATCGGTCCGACGCCGGCTTGCAGATTGACCGGCAGTCCGTCCGGCAAGGTGCCCTGCAGTTGCAACAGCCGCACCTGGCCGGCGCTCAGGGCCGAAGGGTCGACCTCCAGTTGACTGACACCCCAGAACCAAGGATTGCAGGCACCGGCAAAATGCGCCGCCAGGGCCTCCGCGCGCAGCCCTTGCAATTGAAAATGCTGGGGCAGCAATTGCATGCCCTCATGCCAGCACACCGCGTCAGGTAACAGACTCATACGACTCCCTTCGACATCCCAATGTCGCCGCGCTTGGCGGCCCGCGGTCATTCAAGGCTGGCTGGCATCGACGAGGGTCATCTCGCGACTGTCGAACTTCAGCCAGGCCTCGCGCTGATCGTCCAACCGAAGCCGGTGGGCTCCGGGAGTGTTATAGCTGGCGAAGACCAAAAGTCCAGCGGCGCGCTTGCCCTCCAGCGGGAAGGGTTGGCGGTCGATGAACTGCCCCGGGACCAGTTCCAATCCCCATACGGACATGAGTTGACGATAGTCGCGCTGGAACTGTTCGCGCTCGGCGAACCATTGGCTGGCGGTGATGCCCGACAGTTGTTTGAGCAGGTCCGGGTCGTTCACCGCGATAAAATCCACGGCGATCGGTGTGTCGTCGTTGGCGCGGGGCGCTACGTCCAGGGTCAGGCTGTCCAGATCGACGCTGGGCGCAAAGAGCGAGCAACCGCTGAGCGCCAGGCTCAGAAAAAATCCGCAAAAAAAGACACGCAAAATGAATTTTCCTTTTCTCAGCGGTCATAAATTGTTTTCGCTTGCATTTTTATAGACCTGTTCTAGCGTCTTGGGTAGTTCGACCCACACGGTCGAATGGACCAGGTTCGTCAAGGGAATGACAGGTTTCTGCCGTCCATTTGCAACCTGCGGATCAGCAAGGGAAT
>Ga0308169_10005995_pt1 | contig 10826 bp, 10 predicted proteins | sample PhyBR1_2_FD_202139 | JGI IMG/M metagenome (GOLD analysis project Ga0308169, IMG submission 202139) | Phyllosphere microbial communities from UC Gill Tract Community Farm, Albany, California, United States - DLSLSB.R1 | ecosystem: Host-associated > Plants > Phyllosphere > Unclassified | place... | reverse complement strand
GGCCGGAGGTAAATTCATGTGATCGATTCGGAGCTCACATCATCGCTGCTGCGATCCGCTTATGATGTATCTTACATCCGTGCACTCCCCGCATGCCTTGGGTCCATCGCTGACTTGTGATCACGTGAATGGGACTATGGGCACTCAAGCTAAGAGGTGTTGAAGCACTGAGAAGGGAACTCCGCTGCGTTCGCGACTGGGCGGGCAACCGATCTCATCATTAGCAAACCGAGACCAGAGCATGTATGTATATCATGTAATCGTCATCCAAACCGGGTTCATATACAGAATTGCACGTCCTCGTCCTCCCACCTAAAGAGAAGCATTCTCAAAGTGTCTCGCGTCATCGCTCACTTCCTGCTTCTCGTGCTCCTCGTAGAAGGCGCCGAGACAGGCGTAGCATCCACCTCCGCTGCCTTCTTCGTCGCCGCTCGCCTGACTGGCGCCTTCTTTTCCGCCGGCGCCTTCACATCGGCAGGCACCTCCGGCTCATTCTCCTTATCAACCTTTGCCCGCGTTCTTCTAGCCGGGACCGAGGTTGACTCAGAGCTCGTTGTAGCAGGTGCAGTTGTAGCTTTGCGCTTACTGGGCTTCGAAAGCGCTTCGGCGTCGACAGTCGGTTGCTCAAACGCTTCGCCCAGCACCACCTTTTCAACAGTTTTCTTCCCCGTTGCCCGACTGGCTCGACTCGGCCTCGAAGCCGCTTCGTCTGCTGGAGCCGCTGCTTCGGCCTTCTTGGTCGTTCGCGTTTTTGAGGTCGACGGCTTTGACGGTACTTCCTGCTCGACCTGCTCGACAGTCGGCGCTCGACGAGTCCTGGTCGATGGACCTGCAGTCGCAACCTCCTCAGTCGGCGCACGTCGAGTGCGGCTTGAAGTCGACTTCGCATCGGTGTCTACGGCGCCCGCGGGAACAGCAGCTTTGCGCGTCCGAGCCACGGTCGGCTTCACGATGTGTCTAGTCCTGGTGGGAACTGCTACGTCCACATCGCCGATCTTCGAGCTTTCCATCGCCGCAATCTTCGCTGTCGCAGTGGCGGTCTTTCGCGCTCGGGACGTTCCAGAAGCAGACGGCTTCTTCGCGGCAGCACCAGTCGGCTCATCAGCCATGGTCGCTTCTGCGTTGTTGTCCTTGGCGTTTTGTTCAATTACCATTGGCTGGTCTTCGCCCGTGACGTCGTCCTCGACATCCTCGTCTGCGGCATACATATCACCTAGACCACCCAAGTCGGGCGAAGAGGCCTCCTGAGCCGGTTCCGCGAGCATCTCCCTCATGCCCCCGAATCGAGGCGTCCTCGGCGCGTGCGCAGGGTACATGTGCTTGAGGCCAGTGAAATCCGGGGTTTTTGGCGGTGCCGGGAGTTCCGGGTACATCTGCTTGATACCTGCAAAGTTGGGCGTTTTGGGCGGAAGCGGGGCGTACACCATCTTCTTGATTGCCGAGAAGTCTGGCGTGAGAGCTTGCTGCGCAGGTGATGGAGCGGGCGAAGAAGAAGCGACGGTTTCAGATGAAGACGAAGCGGAGATGAACGATGTCGATGTGATGTCTTCAGGGAGTGGAAGAACGTCTCGGAGCGCCACGGTCGGAGTCTGCGCTGGGATCGGGACGGGCGTGACGTGAAGGGATGAAACCGCGCTTCCGGGAATGGGCTGAACGATGGGTGTAACCGGTGTAGAACGGCGATTGTCGTTGCGCGTCCGGGAAGGGGTCATATCGTCCACAGCCGCATCATTCTCCGCGTCCTCCTGTTCTTCTTCCTCGTCAAGCGCGGGTTGAGGTCTGGATTTGTTGAACAGGAATGAAGACCCCGTCGGTCGCTTTGAGGCTACAGTGTAGCTCGAGCTCGGGACGAGTACCCCTCTTGCAGAAGGGGTAGACGGGAGCCCGAAGCTGACATTGGCACGCCGACTGGGAGCAGTAGCACTTTGGCGCTGTAGCAGGCTTAGTCGACGCTTGATGTCGTCGAGAGGCGTCGCAGGTGGCTCGTTCGTCGCTGACCGGTTGGGTACGGGCGACGATCGCTTGAGCGCCGGGTGAGACGGCGTCGCAAACAGCTTCCGAGGTGTCTCTCTGCTGACATTACGGAAGCTCGCAGGCGGAGCTGGTAGACCCCGAGGCGTGGCCAGAGATTGTCGGCGCCGTTTGGCCTGATTGTCAATCCACGTTCTCAGTGCAGACCGTGACGCACCTCGGCCCGATCGGCGTCTCGCGACGGAGTCATGATCAAGGTAGGCTTCTCTTCCTCGACTCCTTGTTCCTCGACGACCGACACCTCGCGGCGGGCCCGCAAAGGAGGGCCGAGTGACGGTCGAGCACCGATGCTTCCAGTCGTGAATCGCACCGCAGGACCGACGCTTGCGATAACCCGGCGAGGCGGACCCAGCGATCGTTTCTGTTGTGGGGTAAAAAATTGGTCGAAGGGGCGCTTCTGACTCGTCAGCTTTGCCAACGTAATAAGCGCATGCGCCCACCTCCATTTCTGCCTTGATTTCGGTCCCTTCCTCCCGATCCGAGCCCTCGTTGATGTCCCCGTCGCTGGCGTTCTCTTCGACTGGCTCCATCTCCTCATCCGCCTCGGATCGCTCACTCTCTTCGTCCTCGTTTTGCCACGTCTCCGGACCTTCCTGCATCGATTCATGCTCGATGCGGATCTTCGGCGGTGGCGTAAAGGTCAACACCGACTGGCCGGGCTGTACGTCAGTGCCTTGTAGCGTACCTGCGTCACCAACAATTTCAAGCGATTCGTTAGCCTCGAAGGAGGCATCAGATTCCGATTCGACCATTGACGCATCCAGGCCTTCCTCCTCCACCCACTCAAACTCTTGCGGACCATCTTCGGCTCCCTCGTCCAGCTGCATCTCGACCTCCCCTTGTACCTGTTCCACTTCTTCCTCGTCCTCCGAAGCTGACTCATCGAGTGGCACGGGCGATACAACCTTGGGACTGAGCGATTTGCGGCGGACCTGTACATTGCCATTCTCAATTGCGCCTTCGAGTCCTGGCGATTGTGTCTCCTTCCAGGCTTTTCTGGCTGACTTGAGGAGTAACGACTTTCGGAGTGATCCGGATCCTCGAGGGGTGGTGAGAGCGACTTGAGCTGTCATTCTGGCTGGTTTAGGAGGTGTTGATGGAGCGACGGGTGTAGCTTGCACTGAACTCTCCTGGCTATGAGAGGCAACTCCATGAAACCTCTCAACCGGACTCACATGCTCATCCGCCTCTTCGACCTGTTCTTCCTCCTCTTGAGTCTGCTCCATGTAGACCTTGTAACCCTCCTCTGCCTCGACCACGCCCACTTCAGATTGCTCCAGCTCTTCCTGGTTCTGCGATAGTTTGGAAGGGCCAACGCTCTTCCGCCTGTTCTTCGAGGACGGCGTGTGAGGCTCGAACGCCTTGCCATTAGGCACCAGCGACAGTCGATGAGATGCGCGGCGTCGAACGGATTTGGCGGGCGTCGCAAGCGGTGTAGCGGAGCCTTTCGTTGGGGTGCTATACGTGGCGAGGCTATCCTCTGTGCCATACTCGAACCGGAAGAGCTTCTTGCGGAGCACGAAGCTGTCGCCAGAAGATAAAGTGAGCACTGCTGGCGGTTTTTGGTCGGTCGTCTTGCCGCCTTTCGGGGTAAACTTGATCCCATTGCCACCGTGTACGTGCAGCGTTGCCTGGTCTTTAGCCTCTGGTCCGTGAAAGGAGCCGAGACCAGACGTACTTGATTCGTCAGCAGATCGAAGAGGATCTCGCAGTGAAGCTTGGAGACATCTGAGAAGTAAAGACGGATCTGTCGTGAGCTCAAAGTGAGCCTTGCTCGCGGGAACGCACGTCGCAGTCAAAGTCACTATCGTTAGCTTCGCTCAACGCTGATCTGAAGACCACTTACCGGCCAATGGTCACCCTGCTGCAATCGATCGGAAAGCTCTGTACATCGTGATTTGTCTTTCTAGCGACTAGGAAAAGTGTTCCTAGTGTACCCATGTTCCTGGTGGGCATGGGCGAGTTGGTCGCCATGGTGTTGAAGGATGAAGAGTGAACCAACGCACCCGAGGGACAGTTGTTGACACAAAGTCACTCGCGCTCAAAATTGCCGAAAGCGGCAAGTTTGGTGGCGAGAGACGGTTCCCGCCAATGTTGATCGTGGTTGACGGTGTTGTTGGCTTCGCTCTTGCATCGTTTCATCCCTCTCTCGCCCATATCGCTGCATGTCAATGCTGTAATGCCGTTGCTCGCTGGACTCCCTTTCATCCACCGTCCATGTCGCTGCCAGCCTTCCCGCTCGAATCGCTAGGCCTGTCTGAGCCGCAGGTCAAGAAATGCAGGGATGGTGAGTGACGGTTACCCGCCGAATGCCCACCGGGGACTAGGGATCTGTCGAGCCGGGCAGGCAGGAGCTGGCGCAGACGGGAACCAGGCGATATGGGATATTAGAACAGCGCTGACCCCAGCCAACCTGGCCGTAGCTGCCGATCTGCTCATCCCGTCCGTTGCCGATCTGAATCGAAAGCTGCGGTATCCCCGCCTGCAAGAAGCGCAGGATCTGGTCAAGCGGATCAGTAGAGCGATAGTGCCTGAGCCGATCGCATTTGGCTCGCTACTTGAAGAGAACGTGGAGGGGGAAGATGAGGTCGCACATGGCGGGGATTGGGTCAGCACAGGCGATCCAGCTCTGGATGAGGCCCTTGGAGGCGGTCTTCGTGTCGGAACGATCACGGAGCTGTCGGGCGAGAGGTGCGTCTCACTTATTTGGTCATTTCATGCTGATGTGCAGTGCTTCGGGGAAGTCACACTTCTGCCTCATGACCGCCCTGGCTGCGCAAATCCCGTCTCTTACGACTCGTCCCGGCGGCACGCTCATTCTCACCTCCGAGCGGGAGATCTCGACAGATCGGCTATACGGTCTCGGGGAGTACATGCTTGCAGTACATGAGCCTCAAGGACGGCTCACGCCGTCAGATCTGCTCGATCACATCTTATCCCATTCAGTCGAGAACATTACGCTCCTTGAACACGCCCTCAACTACAAGCTCCCCCATATCCTGCGCGCGCGCAATGGCCCCAGCCAAAAAGAACACCCCGTAATTGGAGCCGCGGGAAAGGTCGGCCTGTTAATCAAGCCGATCCGCTTGCTCATCATCGACAGCATAACCGCCCTCATCCGCGGCGCAGAAGGCAACTATGCCAACTCAACGTCCATGGGTTTGACGGAGAGATCTCGGCACCTTTGCGCCGTCGCAGACCGGCTCAAGCACCTCGCATTGGAGTTCGGCCTCGCTGTACTGGTTATCAACCAGGTCAGTGACGTCTTCACCCGCCCGCCTGTACAAAGCTCGACTCCGACTGGGCCGTTGTCCAGCCAGATGCTGTCGCAGTTCTACACGGATGGACCGGAACCGCCCATGCTGTACGCAACGCAGAGCCGGTGGTTCTCTGGCCAGACAGCGACATTGCAGAAGGAGGCGAGTCTGGGGATCGTCTGGGCGAACGCGGTCAATGTCCGGGTGATGCTATCGCAGACGAAACGGAGGAGGACCCTCGGCGTGCAGGATCTGAAGCGGAAGAGGAAGAAGCCAAATGGGACACACGCATCAGCGGAGCTGGACGAAGAGCCGGGCCGACCAGATCCGGTCGTTGACGACACAATTCATACACTCATACGTCGCGCTCAGGTTGTTTTTTCGCCATTCGTCCCTCCGGCGACGGTTGACTTCGTCATCACCGAAACGGGAATACACGCGCTGCCCGACAGCTACCGCCTGGTAGATGTCGCCGAGACAGCTCGGAGGCGAGGCCGGATAGCAAGGGCGCTGTTATTGGAGAATGGGGATGAGGAGGACTCGCTTCCCAGTCGGTCGAGCCAGTTGATGCCGGATACTCAGGCGATCCCAGAACGGGCGGACGATGACGTACCGTCTAATGGCGAGCGAGATGCGGTTCACACTTATGACTTTGACGACTATGACGAGCTGGGACCGATTCCGGACGATTTATGGGACACGATGGGTTCAGGATCGCGTGGTATAGGCGGGGCAGAGAATGCGGAATAGGTGACAAGGGAAGGACGAGGAGCCGACGACGCTTCGAATATTGCGTTTGAGTGTAGTACCGCCTTCCATTCAGTTGTATATATGTGCAGTCCCACCATGTCACAGCATTCGATCTACATAGTGTGCGATGCATATGTAACCTCGAGGTTCATGACTTGGCCAAACGGAGAGCATGCCGGTGTCCGTTGCCGTGGGACGGTGCCTGAAGATGACCGGATAGCATCATGTCAAGCCGTGGGTTGAGCACCCCTCGGATCCCCACTGTCTTCCAATTTGGCGACGACAGGCCATAGAGGACCTGTCTGCAAGTCGATGAGCGGTTCTACAACCGCCCAGTCCAATGGTGTCGGGCCAGGGACGCCGGAGGCACAGAGGACCGTCATCCTGGTCACCGGCGGTGGGTGTGACAAGCGTCATGAGTCAAGGACTCAGTGACGGAGGTCCTCTGACACTGGCAGAGCTGATAAGCAGGATCTGGCCTTGTCGGATCAGCTATCAGACATGTGATCGAGAGTGAAGCGGAAGGTTCGACGTTTGGCAGACGCAAGGGGGAAGCGTGGGTGTTCGTGTCGAGCCAAGATTGCGACCTGCGGTGAGTTTTAAAGGTTCCGAGGTCGAGAGCGAGAGCGAGGTATCGACGGGACGCGCTTGAGGCTGTCCATGCTGCTGAGTATGCGTCTTGAATAGGAATGCTGATGTGAAGAGATTTTCAAGCGACGCGCCAGCTCTTTGACAAGTATCGCCCTGCCTATGTTATACATCTCGCTGCCCTTGGTGAGTCACCCCATTTCTCTGCCCGGCGCTCCCCCTCACCACAAGGCCCTGAGCGCTGACCGTGCAGTGGGCGGCCTCTTCGCCAACATGTCGCGGAAGCTTGACTTCCTGCGAGACAACCTATTGATCAACGACTCGGTCCTGCACAACTCACACGAGTTCAAGGTCGGTGTGCTGGGTTTACCCGATCTGTCAGGGCTCATGTCGCAGGTCAAGAAGCTCATTTCGTGCCTATCTACGTGTGTCTTCCCCAACAAGGTCGGTCTCCGACTCCGACGATCGCCAGCAAGCGGTGGGCGCTGACGAGGTAGGTCACGTACCCGCTTCGGGAGGACAGCATCCACTCAGGTCCTCCACACTCTAGCAACTTCGGGTACGCGCATGGCAAGCGCCTGGTAGACGTACAGAACCAGTATGTCTTCTTATCCGTTCCTATCGGCGGCTCGGGAGTGCGTGCAGCGCTCACCAGAAGCGCATATTACGATCAATTCGGAGACATGTTCACCAGTGTCATTCCGACTAGTGTGTTCATGACTCAAGGACGGATCGGAGTATGGGGGTTTGCTGATGGTAGATGTTTTCGGCCCGCACGACAACTATGTCAGCTAGCAACGACCCGACAGTTCAAGCTGACGGCCAGGACCTGAACCAAGCACATGTGATACCTGGCCTGATTCACCGCTGCTTTCTAGCGAAGAGTGAGCCTACCCCGACATGACAGCTCTGACAGCAGAGAACGGCACCCCATTTGTAGTCAGCGGTACTGGCAAACCGCTCCGGCAGTTCATCTTCTCCCGGGATCTGGCCAAGCTGTTCATATGGACGTTGCGGCAGTACGAAGACATCGATCCCATCATCCTCAGCGGTAAGCTGCTCGTGAGATTGCTTGTTAGGGGGCCGTACTGAGGACCAGTGGGCGAGGACGAGGAGATCTCAATCAGAGAAGTGGCTGATGCCATCGTCGATGCGATGGGCTACACAGGCCAATACGTCGTGAGCCCACAGCAACGGATCGGGATAGACCTCGCGCTGAGTCTAAGTTTGACGATACCAAGGCAGACGGGCAGTACCGAAAACCTGCTAGTAATGAGAAGCTGCTTAGATCGCTACGGGATACCGAGACCGAATTCAGCTTCACGCCCTTCAGGCAAGGTCTGTCAGGCGTGTTTTCGAGCAGGGCCCAGCTGATGATAAGCGTTGAAGGCCTCGGTGGACTGGTTCGTCGAGCACTACGAGGATGGAGCGAGGACCGGGCGCAAATGAAAAGCCGAAATCCGTTGGTTACTATAGCAGTCGGCTCATCGGTTGCCAGGCGGATACGGTTGTGGGGCGTGATTACTTCTAAAGGACGACGTCTTGGGAAACTTCCACCCCAAAATGGCGATTGGGATAGATTGCACAAGGCAGATCGCGATCTTCCGAGCTCAGTCTTTGCCAGCAGCTCAGGCACCTGATGGTACATGGCCATATGCGATCTGAAGGTGGTAGGACGTGCAAGTTGTGGATTGCCGCCTCTGAGATTCGTCCCTACGTGTAGAGGTGGCAAGGTCGATAGATTCCATGCACAAAACCGCAAGTGGCGGCAAGGACACCAGGTCAGGCGTCCAGGCTGAGCGGAAGAGTCGCGGGAGACGAAGCCGGGGAGGGAGTATTCGCAACTGGCTGGCGCCTGAGGCGATGAGTTCCCAACCCCGCCGTGATGTGCGAGTTGTCCTGTTTGGGAACAGATCATTCACGGGGAGGTCTCTCGTTCAATGAGCTCATCGTGCGGAAGCCGGGGAAAACATGGCGAGGCGACTAAACGACCGGAGCCGAGTCAATACAAGTTGAAGGGGGGTGGGGAGCTGACCGTATTAGGAGGCTCTAATGGTCCTGCCGTGACAGGCTGGAGGACTACAGGCCCACGCATGAATGCTGGCAATCGGATCCGCTGCTTGGCCGCAGCTCGGATCCGGTCACTTTCGGTGTTCGAGTCCGAATACTTTGCAAGACGGAGCAGGGCCGAGCGGACACCATTGCATGATTGAAAGACGCTTCGGTCTCGCGCACAGAACATTCTATCCCGCTCGGTGCCGAAGACTGCAGAGCTTAGGCGACGCACATCCGAGCATGGTCATTGATAAAACACATCAAGTATCAACCATACAGCGCAGTATCTTCCCCTCCCAGTTACTCGTCCCTTGCATCCTTCATCTCGATTTTGTTTGCCCCGATCGGCATGCCTAAGAATCAAAGGGTATGTATGTACACACACCGATCTGAATAGGAGGCGTCCTCCTCTACCAGTGATTATCCAACGCATACCGACATCGTCTGAAAGTAAATGACTGTCAAAACCCTATGACCGACGTTCCATGCCTACCCTACTTCCTCGTGACAGCCTCCCTGGTTTTACAAAGAGCTTATCTTCCATACCATCGAATCGTCATCGAATCCTTTCGTGCGGGTTCATATCCTCGTGCGTCGCCAGGACGATCGCGTATGGCCATGAACAGGCAGCGCGTACGCATGGCCGCCACACGCCACGTCGCCACTCGACGATCAAATGGCCGAGCGGCGGGGACAAGGCCAAAAATCAGGTGCGGACACGCGTGATACTTGTCTTTCGACTTGCAACTTGCTTGCGCTCACGGCAGCACCGCTGTTGGAATGGGAGACGGGCCTTTTGATGTGTGATGGGCCGAGCACTCAGTCCCCACACATCGCATGTAGTCCAGGTGAGTCTCGTCGCCCTGCCCGTTCGCCTTGCCGCTCTGCCTTCTCCAAACCACACATCGACGTCTACACATCAAAACGCACAAGATCTCATTCTTCTGTCGCCTACCTCGCAACCTTTTCCTCTCTCTTATCATGATGAGCAAATAGTTGTTCCTTCAGACGTCTATCAATGGACAATGTCGAATAAACTAAAAGGGATTTTCTGAATCTATCCACGTCTTCCCTACCGCTCTCCTTACGCACGCTGCCTGAAACCGAGGCTGACGCGCAGAACGAACGTTGTATCACCGGCTTTGTACCTCATCGCCTCGCTCTCACTATCGGATCATCATGATGCATAGTATACGCATGAATGGACCATTGCCGAGCGTCCGTCAAGATTGCTACAACATGTGCAAGATCGTTCGAAAGATGACGTGTCCTATCCTCTCTGTTGCATCCTACACCGCTCGGCATTCCCGCTCAAGCCATGCCAATGCCCGCTTGTCACCCGCCTCTTGCAACAACGGCGCCACCTTCTCAAGCACCTCAGCGTGGTACCCATTCAGCCAGTCCTTCTCCGCCGGTGACAAAAGTTCCGTCTCAACAAGCTTAGTCTGGATCGGGACCTGCTCGTCAGCATATCGCACTCAGTGTCGGACGCACCATCGTGACGTGCTCCAGCTCCATAAACTCCTTGCCCCCAAAGTTCATCGGCGTAGCGCTCATCTTGACCACGTCGATGTTCTCGATTCTGATACCGAACTTGCCGTCCGCGTAGTAGCCCGGTTCGTTCGAGATGACCATGCCGGATACGAGGGCCACTTCGTTGTATTGCAGCCTTTGTCCTACGCCCTGCGGACCTTCATGCACGTTCAGGAAGGAACCAACCCCATGGGAGGTGCTATGTCTGGCTATCAGAGGGACGAAAGGTCGATTCTGGCAAGTTTATTCACCTATAGTCTAAGCCGTCCGACCAGAGTGGGCGCCTAGCAAGTATGTCACTGGAATGAGCAAGCTAGTCTGCCACAAGAAGGGGGAGACGACGCACAGCACGAAGCCAGTCGTCCCCTGTGGGAAGACAATGGTGTCGAGCGCGATGTTGCCTTGGAGCTGCTTGTCAGCCTGGACCGGCGAAAGGTTCGCAGATCAGCTTACCACCCGCGTGAAAGCCCGTTTCTCCTCGGCTGAGGGTGTACTGAAGTGCTACGGGGTCAGCACCGTCCATCCAAAGATCGTCGCTTCACGTACCAGTGTCCGCGTCGTGTCTGTCGTCCCATCCAGGTACTGCGCTGGGAGTGAGTCTACCGTCTGCGT
>Ga0308169_10005994_pt1 | contig 10826 bp, 16 predicted proteins | sample PhyBR1_2_FD_202139 | JGI IMG/M metagenome (GOLD analysis project Ga0308169, IMG submission 202139) | Phyllosphere microbial communities from UC Gill Tract Community Farm, Albany, California, United States - DLSLSB.R1 | ecosystem: Host-associated > Plants > Phyllosphere > Unclassified | place... | reverse complement strand
ATGTCAACGTACATGATGTCTCTGAACTGCACTCCAAACTCAGTCCCGCCCAGTGTCAGTGTCAGTGCCGTGTCCTTGGGCTGCATTAGATCGCAGGGCAGCACGTATGCCCCGGTTTGCGGATGTTGAATCGTAGTGCCGTTGCCGAGCGAGCCAAATATTGGTCGTTGCAGCTGCACATGAGTCAAATCGACCCGGACTCGGGCTCTGGAGAGCCTCGGGGTGGTAGGCGTAAGTGACTTACCGACTGAGGGACGATGAACGTCGTCGTCCTGCCGTCAGCAAAGGCAGACGGAAAATCTAGACAAGTGAGACACACCCCGTGTCTACAATGACTTTCTTTCCCCAGAACCCCTCCACATCCGCGCCGCCGACTTTCATACTGTCAAGTTTGACCGAGTAGTGTCCGTAACTATGGTCCATCCTAGGCAGAGTTACATGTCGCTGTCGATCTATCGGGAAACCCAGCTCATCGATGTTGAGCGCGTCGCCAATGATCACTTCGCCTGCATGAGTCAGCAAGCGCTCGGCGTGGTTCCTACAAAGCTTACTTTCGCCGGGGTCCTCATCTCGCACAAGGTAGAAACCAACCACAGGTGATTGGAGGAGGCCTTGGTCGTACCACACATCGACGGGTGTCCTGCCAAGCGTATTGAGAGACTTTGCATCAGCACGCGGAGTGGCGAAAGCAACGGCAGGAGACATGGGTTGCCGGACTGACTGAGCTCGCGATACCCCACATGCCCCTGCAATGAGGTCAACTCTTTCCGCGGAAGGGGACCTTGGAGAAACCCACGAATAGACGTCCCCCAGACTTGCAGTATCCTCGTCGATAGTCACAACGCCGACGACCGGAAAATCGGTCAGACTCAGTCCGCCGATACGGATCGACGTGTTCTGAGCGCAACCGAACACCTCCCCCTTGCCTGCGAGATCAGCAAGCGTCGCCCCGTCGAGGTGAGATGCGGGCACCATAGTACAGCTTGTTCTGCTCTTGACCGGCGGGACATGCATCACCCATGGAAACGCTCGTCGTCATCCTCGAGCTGGCACACAGATTGCATTCCCTCGCGGCCACCCAAAAGGTCGCTGATCCTGTGTCGACCTGACTGATCAGTGTCTTCCAACTGCGGCCCCAGGTGGACCAACCAGGACAGGGACGGGTGTTTGCTCGTCCCCAACCAATGCATCGACGGTGTAAGCTATGCCGAACATGCTTTTCAGATCGATAGACAGGTCGGAAGGAGTAGCGGGGGGAGGGGAAGAGGTGGTAGCGGCGGAAGGACTGCTTGCGCTGGGCGAGGGAGTTGAGGCGGCAAGGGGCAAGCTGCTCGAGCTGGACAAAGCAGCATCAGGGGAGTCCGAAAGTGAAGGCGGGTACATATTTTCCCCTGAGCCAGTATCAGAGCTTGATGAGGGCGGCAACGAGGGTGACTGTGGCGGAGGGACGGATGGCGATGGACCATCCTCAGCCGAATCTAGTGATGCAATTTCGGACTGGGCCGCGGCTGCCCATATGGATTTCCTCGTGTCTGGCACTGGGAATAGCTGAGACGAAAAGCTTGCCTGAGGAAGAATTGTAGCCGAAAAAGCGGTTGTAGGGATCCTCGGCTGTGGGCTGGTGTTGTCGAGGATGGTCGTAGAGCTAAGCATCTTATCAGTACTGCTCGGCTTCAGCTGTCGTCGTGGTTGCCGTGGCGGCCCTGCGGCGGACATCTGCTGCGTATCTTCGAGCTTGCTAGCTGGTGCGGAGGGGTTGTCTTGCGGATTTGCAAGGTCTGGATGGTGCCGAAATATGAGCCCCACCCCATCATTCCCCTGCATCAGTCCCAGATCTCGCTTCCGCGCTGCATGCAGTTTGGGCGTGTTGGGCGTGATGCCACGTTTGGACAAGTGAGTGAGGTATGCGGAGCCTGATGTCTTGTGCTTGTGCAGCTTGAGTGATGTTGCTGCTTGCGACTCGCTGATCAAAAGCATGAAAATCAGTAGGGAAGTGAGAAAAGCCATTGCGCTCGTCGCCTCCGAAGAGCGACCCTGTTGAGTGGTGGATCACGAGTTGGGCAAGATGGGGACCGGACGAGCACCAAGTACAGCGCAAAGTAAGTGTGAAAGAAGTTGATGGTGGCCGTGGACGAATGTTGCGAGGGCCTACAGTACGCGGCCTCGACAACGAGAACTTCCAGCGGTCGTACGGTTGCGGCGTCATCCTTTCATCTGGATTCTCCGGCCCAGAGTGACAGTCATGACTCGTTGGCTGACAGTGCCCTGCAAGACTCATCACATCCCGCTCATCTCTCCGTGGCCTCCTTTGACTGGAGGTCCAGCTGAGACGCGCCCGCTTGACGTGCCGCGTGCAATCCTGGAGGTTGTTGTCAAAGGAGGTACATATGTCGCCACTGAATGGAACCGAACGGGATATTTCGTGTGTCGCACGCGTGCCGATCGAGCTTGAAGCGTCCTCAACCCTACTACCATGTATGAGACCCGAGTGGTCCTCCACCAAGTCTCTCAAAGCCTCGCCTGGCCCGATCGTTCGTTTCCTCCGCGAGGCTGTCCGATTTCTTCCCCTTTGCAGGGGTGCATCCCTATTCATAAAAGCAATACAAGACCAAACAGGACATAATTGCAGATTTACAAGAACCATGAAACAGCCCTTTGACAACGTACGCACTCCCCACTCACATCTCACCTTGTCCAGCCATTCCGCGTCCCCGAGTCCAACTCGCCCCCAAGTCCATTCCCTCGACTGACCGCCGCCGCCCCCTAACCTCGGAGCTCGTGCACCTGGGTGGCCGAGACCTCTTTGGCACCGTCGCCCTCGGGCCCGTCCTCAACGTCCTTCCTATCCGCGTCCTCCGGTCGGTGCAAATCATCCGCGCGGTACGTTGGCACCGTGCGGATGATGAGCCACGTGAAGGGGATCTGGAACAAGCAGACGGCGAGGTTACCCCACATGGGTCGAGCGCCGAGGGCCTTGTTCGAACTGATTCCGTACGCCATCGCTTGACCGCATGCCTCCCAGAATCGGAAGATACCTCCATTTCGAGCGTTGGACTGGACGTCGGTGGCAAAGCACGAGAGCAGCCAGTAGACGTACTGTCGTTAGCAGTGCACGGATTGGGCCGCCACAATGAACTCACAGATTGTCCCCAGTAGCCGACACACTGGATGAAGAGCTGTTTGTGAGCAGGATCATCTTGACCGGTGTCAGAAAACACGCACGAAAGGCAAGTACGCGTTCGCCCACCCCTTGTCGGTCCAGTCATACTTGGGTAGCTTGTCCATCTTCCTGTAAATGGTCTGGTTACCCAGCATCCAAGCAATGCAGGCCACCATGGGGATGACCCAAGCGAGGAAGCCGATCTGGGCTCGCCGCTTCTGGTTCCAGCGACCGTTGTCGAGGATATATCGGCCGTAGAGGAGCGTCGTGCTGTCTGTCAGCTTGTGGTCCTCTCGGGTATTACGCCGCGGCATCAGGCCATTTCCTACGAGGAGGCAGGCGCGAGGTGGAGGTTCACTTACATGATCGCACCGGCCGGCTGGAGGACACCAGACAAGGCTCGGGCTCGCACGCTGAAGAAAGTCGCGAGGTAAGTGTAGGCGATACCACCGTAGAAGAACGAGTTGACGGCCACGGGGATGATAAGCAACATCCTCTTCTGCATGAAAGCGCGGCCCATGATCTTGAACTCTGTCTTCCAGGGGTGTTTGGCAGCCAGGATGATGGGCATGCCGTCCGATCGGACGACCTTGTGCGGCGGGGAGATGAGCCAAGAGACGGGGAAGCCAAGGCATTCGATGCCAAGGAAGATGAGGTACGTGTTGGTAGCGACGGCGCCGGCCCCCGCGTTCGTGACGCTGCACGGTCAGCACTCGGGTCGCATTCCAGCGGGTGATATTAGGGCTCACTTGCGGGCGAGGGCAATGCAACCAGCGATAAGTTGACCACCGTTTCGCGAGCCGACCCACATGCCGAGGTACTTTCCTCGTCGTCCCTCTTCCGGGTACGACAGGATCATGGCCGCCTCAGCGACGTACCACAGTCCGAAACCGATTCCGTAGATCAATCTCCCGACAATAAGGTACCAGTTGACGAGGTATTTGGACACGACATAGTAGGCTGAGCCGTTGATCGGGAAGGTGGCCGCGCCGATGATGAGCATCCAGCGGATGCCGAGTCGGGAGGCGATCGGACCGCCGATGGACGACACACACGCAACCTAGTCTGGTCAGTGATGATCCTTCAGGACATCTTGTGGTTTGTGAGGCCAGCTTACCATCACGTATGAGACGGCCGTAGCGGCATTGACCGCCCACGGGGCGGCTTGTCCACCTCCACCGAGGGCAGTGATAGATTCGGACATTCCTGACTGTGAGCACAGCGGCCCTATATGACCGGCGTTGCCCCGACTCACCAGGTCCGGAGAAAGCGAGCAGGGCGACGATCACAATCTGAAACGCAGCCGAGCGGTACACCTGTTCCCACTTGCCGGTGGGCGGCGGGGGAACTTCGTAGATCTCTACCTCTTGTCCAGGGTCATGTTCGGCGTTACCCGCCCTGGCAAGGTCTTGGAACTTGCGGAGGCGCTCAGCGTCCGCGGCCGTGGACATGGTGGGTTGTCAAGTCCTTATTCAATGATCGACAACGAAGTGTGCAATGACTTGTGTTCCGATGAGTCCCGTTCTTGTCGATGATGAGGGATAAGGGCGAGGAGATTGGTTCGGGTCGGGGTATTTGAGCACTTTGGGACGGACCGCTCGCTATCTCTCTATCTCGGCGATTCAACAGCTGCCCTCTGACGATGCGCCGTTCCAGCAATACCAGCTTGCTTGAGGGCACGGCTCCGCCATGACAATAGAACTCGAGCCGACTTTTCGGATGTATGCTGCTCGGTCTTGGCAGTCGTACACTTCCAGTCGCAACATGTCATCAGGTACAATGGGCAAGCGCGAGGGGAGTGGCCGAGCAAGAGGTAGGTGCCGGAGGAGTACCCGAAGTGGGGCGGTTGCCTGGAGCAGGAGGAGACAACAAGAACAGCGCTTATCGGGTGCCGCGCCGTTTGGGCGAAGACGGCAAAACACGGGCGAGTCTGACCTCCGAGCACCGGCGGACCTTCTCCGATAGACTCCCAGTGAAAGCCTTCCTGTCCGCTTCCTGGATTGCGCTCTGATTCCTGGGCGGACTCCACAACATGGCGGCGTGACTCACACGGCATGGCCGGGCCCAAGCAGCGTCGAGCTAGTACGACTGGTGATTACGACGCTAAGTGTGCATGGGGCGTCGGCCAGACATCAGGCGCGAGCCGACGCTTATCTGCGATACCGAGGTCGTCAAGCGATGCCATTGGTTCGTTGTCCTCGGCGAGTTGGCCGACTGGAAGTCACAGCACACCTCGCCCAATATGCTTGCCGGCCCCGACGTTCGCCCCTCTTCCGGCCAACATGGACCGCAGAGCTGCGCTAACGGCGGGCGAAGGGGGGGGCAAGAGCGTGCTGCGCGGGAAGCCTTTGGGAGGGATCTGGGTGAACATGTCCGCATGTGTCCAGCCTCGGGATAGCCTTCGGCTGAAAGCGAGCTTTAGCCCCCTGGGTATATCTTTCACAGACGTCGACGCAGTGTATAACTCAGCACGCTAGCTGCGTTCCCGATGCACTGCATTGATGATCTCCCATACACTTACGGACACCATGTCTCCCACACGTACAGGACCGCTGTTGCCCGTCAAGAATCGGACCGAATCGTTTTGGCTCACCAAACGCGACAAGGAGCTCTGCAATGCGCGGACGACGGCGACGCTGCCGAAGACGGCGGACGTGGTGGTGATTGGGAGTGGGCTGTCGGGGGCGATGACCTCGTATCTGGTTCTCGAGGAGGCGCGGGCCAAGGGAATGAAGTTGGACGTCGTGATGCTCGAGGCGGACGAGACGTGCGGCAGCTCGACGGCGCGCAATGGTGAGCCGATACGGCCAGAGCTGGAGTGGACTAACCCCAGGCGGCCACTGCAAGCCCGTCACCTTCATCGGATACAACAATCTCAAGGCCAAGCACGGCAAAGATGTTGCGAACGCCATGATGGAGCTGGAAGAGGATGCGCTGAGGATATACGCCGAGATAGTCGAGAAGGAGAAGATCGAGTGCGACTTGCACGTCACCCGGTCGTTTGACATCTTCTTTGACAAGGCCGATGCGGAGAGATCCAAGGCGGACTTTGCGGCGCGACGGGCGGATCACCCCGAGGCGTTCGCCAAGGGCGATGTGCGGGATATGGGCGGCCCGGAGGAGATCGTAAAGACGGCTGGCGTGAAGAATGCGGTGTGGAGCGCGAGCTATCCTGCCGGACATCTCTGGCCCTACCTCCTCGCTACAGCGCGTGAGTGGATCCGACCTCGCTGTCTTGATCGAGGGGCTCGCGCTGACACCAGTGATCCGAATCTGTATCGAGCGACACGGTCTCAACCTGCAGACGTACACGCCTGCGCTGGGGCTGCAAAAGACGGGCTCGTCCGGATGGAAGGTCAACACGCCCCGAGGCGAGATCGCCGCCGGACTCGTCATCGCAACGACCAACGCCTACACTGGGTCCGTCCTGCCAGACTTCAAGAAGAAGATCATCCCCGTCCGCGGCACCGCCTCGTCCATCACGCCGGCTCCGTCGCACTCCCTCGCCGGCGTCCCGGGTCCGCTCAAGTACACGTACGGCTTCCGACACGGCACGGGCGACGTCGACTACATGATCCCGCGTCAGGGGCGAATCACTCCCGGCAAAGGCGACCGGAGCATCATCCTCGGCGGCGCGAAGAGCACGTTCTTGAACAACCACGAGGAGTGGTACGACAACATCAACGACAATGAGCTCATGCCCCACGCGCGCAAGTACTTCTCCGACTTCATGCCGGCCAAGTTTGCGGGCTGGACCGGGGATGAGAAGAATGTCGATATGGTCTGGAGCGGTGTTCTGGGATACTCGACGGACTTTAAGCCGTTCGTAGGCCCTCATCCGGAGAAGGAGGGCGTCTTTGTCTGCGCGGGCTTCACCGGTCACGGTGAGTGGAATGTCGCGAGACCGGAATCCAGGCGATGGCTGATCCGCAGGCATGCCGCAGATCCCGGCCTGCACGATGGCTCTCTCTTCGCTGGCAGTTTCGTTTTTCCAGAACCACGGAAAGGTAACGCCCGAGGCCCAGGAGCGATTCGACCTTGGCCTGCCTCATCCCTTCAGGCTCACCAAGGAGCGATACGAGTCGACGGTCAACATCATCAAGGAGTACATGGGCCAAGGCGGAGGCGCGCAAGGCGCTATTCAGACCACGGACGAGGCTGCCATGTTTGTAAAGGCCAAATTGTAGGCGCTGTATAGATTGTACGGTGATTGGGAGTTATGCACCACCACGAGCGTATGATGAGTCTGACCCACTCGTCACGCCGTGCATCTGCCTGCGTACACTTTAGATATTATTACACTCAAGATCGTACAACGCTAGGGTGCATGTCTTTACAACTTTCAATCCAAGAACGGCTTGGATGACAATTTGGACACCGCTTGGCTGGGTATTGTCCCCGTCTGATGCGCATCATCCTTCCTCCATACGTCTTTGAGGAGCTCCAGTGCAGCTCCCGCATCAAAGCAAGCATACCGCCTGGTATCAGCCCGTGGCCCGAGATGACCGATGAAGGGCCGATGACGCACCTGAACTCGACTAACAGGGTAGTCACTACCTTACGCAGCGGGTCATTGGCGTACAGGTGGAACCCCGCTATGACTATCGGCCAGGTGAACCTGCACGTATCAGCCAGACACACTGCCTGACTTGCCCGCCGTTGTCGCCTACTTACCAAGTCACCTTGCCAAACTTGGCGGCCACCTCGGTGCACAGCTCGATGATAGCCTTGACCGAGGTCTGCACCCTCGGGTCACGCATCGGCACGCCAAAGACCTCTCGCAGGATCCTTATACGAATCGTATGCCGATAAGCGTGGTTGGCGTACTGTGTGCGCGGGTGGACCGGCGTAAAGTTGGACGCCTGGTCCCAGACCGTCAACTCGGCGATGAGCGCACCCGTCTCCTCCGATAACTTTCCGCGGTCGATAGATGAGACGGTTGCCGAGTCGTTCTGGGGCGGCTGCGTGATGGTACTGGACGGTAAGGGTCCGGCGCTGCTGAGACGAGCGACGGCGCGCTCGGGCAGGCGCAAGCTGAGTTCATCGCGGACAGCCCAGGATCGTATCCCGTTGATGTCTTCTGGCAATGTCCCGCCCATGCGCTGCACCTTGTGTATCAAGGAGCATGCTCGAGCCATAACGTCGATCATTCCACGCGATATTCCTGCCGTTAGCCAGTGCCGACCGGTGAAGCTGCAGAGGCAAGCTCACCAAACATCCGCTCGACTGATTCCCACTCGTCATCGTTATGGGACCAAGACTCGGCTTCGAAGAACCAGGGCTTGAATGCGGTATCGAGAATCCGGGGTGGAAGGCCGGTGGAGAAACACCCAAAGACGTCCCGTATCGCCAATTGTTCACAACAGAACCGTAATGGCGACATCTTGTCCCGTGGGCTGTCCTTCAGGATATTCGATGCGCCGCCCAGACGGTCGATAAAGTCAACAACAGACGTGAGCAGCTCGTCCCATGCTCCATCCGCCGCCAGGCTCTACGAGGTAAATAACGTGCCAGTTTAGTCGAGACGCAGGTGACTCACACTTGCAAGTGTGCAGCTGAGCAGGGCTGCCATGATAAACTCTATATCTTGCGTCTCGAGCGGATTAGTTGGCGTCTGACGATCGATCACTTGACGGACGAGGTCCAGGACTTTGGCGATGCTGACCCTCGCGATCTTCGAGGCGGCTTTCTTGTCCTTTGGGAAGTGGATGTGGCGTAGATGCACAGCTCCTACAGCTAGTATTCCTGCTCGCAGTGCATCACACGCTGGCGCGGCTCTGCCTCATCAGCGACAACTGATTGGGCTCGGGATCGACCAGAGGCACTCACCCGGGCAGATGAGCGAAGGCTAATGGTGCGTGAATCTTCACCCAAGGGTTCCATGGTGTGCGCTCACACTCGAAAGCCATGATGATGTGGACTGTGTGCAGGAGGTAATGCCGCATGACTAGCCGATCGTCGCTGTCACGTAAGTACGAATACTTCTGAAGACTCCTATTACGCACATTGTGGGGAAGTAGGGCTGCAAGAAGCCACTAGGATTAGCTAAGACCCCGGCCAGTGGGTGCCAATTCTCACGGATCCGCCATCATCCTTGCCTTCTGTTTCGGGGGCAACAGCGACACCTTCTGCTTGGCCGGTTCGAGCGTCAAAGACTTTGGCAAGAAGTCTGGTGGGACGTATAGCCTGCCAGGGGGCGGTTGCGGCGGGAATGTCCACGAGGCAATATCATCCAGGCTAGGCAAGGGGTGGAGGAATGGGACCGCGTTCGTCGGATCCTGTGGCGGATCCGATGCCGGTGTGTCGAATGGGTTTGGCCATAGATCCAGGTTCTGAACCGGCGATGGCTCGAGAATTGCAAACGGGTTGAGCACATCAGGCGATATGGACGGCGTGCTGGTGCCTGGCGGTGGAATCGGTGGGAGCTGCGTCGGATGAACTATCGCATGCCTCTTCAGAGGTGGTGGAGGCGGAAAGAAGTCGTCGATGGATATGGACGACGACCGCTTCTTGACGCTGCGTTTGCTGACCGGTGCATCGGGGTCGGGCCACATGCACTGCGTCTCAGTGGGCTTCTATGCATCCTGGTGCTGGACGACTCACAGGCCGCCCCTTGATGGTGCATTTCGCACATACCGGCCTTCGTTCATCGCACTTGACTTTTCTTCGTCGACATGTCAAACATCCTGCCGTCGATCTTTGCGGGCCGGCTCTGTTCGTATCTCCGCTGTTGCTCGAGCTGGACGAAGCGGCCGTCTCGGTCGACGCGGATGCAGCCTGGCCAGCAATGACCGAGCTAGGTAGCAGGGGTCGCTCGGTAGCTGCCATAGGGCGAGGTTGGATGGGTTGCAAGGGAGGTAGGATACGATTTGGCGAGACGGTTGTCGGAACGAGTTCGGACACGACCGAGAGATTGAACCCGGCCGATGCCATGGCGATACGAGCCTGCTGAGTCCGACGCAATGTGGTCTGGCGAGCGAGTGAGCGAGCTATCCAGGGCAGTCACCGCCCTTCCTTGGACACGAGCGAAATGTGAGCGAGACTGCGCACCCTGCCGCCAGAGTCACCCCGTACGGTGTGGTGTGATGCATGGCCGAGCGTGAGGGACGGTGCGATGTGGGGCAAGCGCGATAAGACGGTCAGGGCCGGCTGGGAGCTCGGTTGGATATCGCCGCCCCTCGTCCGACCGAGGCGTCGGCTGAGGGGTGCTTACGTTGACCTCGTCCCGAGATCTAGTGTGCGCGTGCGTGTGCATGTGAGTGAGTGGGTGTGGGGGGTCGACTTATCCGGCGCGGGCATATCCGATAAACCCATTCCAGTCCTCGCCAATTAGAGATGCGAGATGAGTTGGACACTGCCAGATGCACCAGATACTTAAGCCCACCACGACGATCAACAAGTCGGCTTCGGATTCATCAACACAGAACCTTTCCCCCCTTCACCAGCACCCGCTTCACCGTCCCGCACGCTCACATCTGTTCAAAATGCCATCTGTAGTCTGTAAGTCCCCGTCTACTTCCCCTCCGGCTCAGCCGACTGCGCCCCGCCCCCTTGCCCGGACGCTCGCCCCCCCCTCCTTTGCGGAACTGCTCCGCATCAGCTTCGTCTTGGTGCACCGCTGACCGCAGTCGACGTGGTCGGCACCTGCTTCTCGTACGAGAACGGC
>Ga0308169_10005993_pt1 | contig 10827 bp, 21 predicted proteins | sample PhyBR1_2_FD_202139 | JGI IMG/M metagenome (GOLD analysis project Ga0308169, IMG submission 202139) | Phyllosphere microbial communities from UC Gill Tract Community Farm, Albany, California, United States - DLSLSB.R1 | ecosystem: Host-associated > Plants > Phyllosphere > Unclassified | place... | reverse complement strand
CGTCCGGCTATGAGTGGACATTTCCGGCTCTGCATTGCTGGTATCTGTCTTGGCCCCCCGTCTCTGCTCACTCGGTCGATCTCGAGGGGTATGCGAGAGTCTCCCGTGGTGATTGTATTCTGCCCAGGTCCAGCTGGGACCGATCGATGTGAGGCGAGTGGCGTCAACAACGTGGACCCTGAATGTTTGGGCCAATTTCGGGTGGCGGGGGTGGGGAGAAGTGCGTTTCGAATGTTGATCAACAACCGATTTCAACGCCAAACAGGCAAGACCACACAACCAGCATCACACGCATCCAGTCTCGGTGTCTCGTTCCTCGCATCGACGAGCGAGATCACAGCGCCGGTTCGACCTCGTTGACTCGACTGCGACCGACTACCCTGCATCGACATACCGCGCTCGCCGGCTTCGGCCATCACACGACCGAAACTCGGGATCTGCGACCTGTCCCCCCGCAACGCGATTGTCTAAGCGCAGTGAGTGGTCCTGATCACTCAACCCTGGAGCCGCATCATCAATGCCCTTGGCCTGATGCTGCCACCATCCACGCGTCTTGCTTTCCCCAGACCCAAACTTTCACCCTCACCATACCGTCCACCAACACCATGCTCACTCCCCCATCTCCCAGAAAACGACTGACGTACAGCTCGCCGCAGCCCCCACCTAGATCCTACGCTACCACTCCTCCGAGTCCGACAAAGATGTCGCGTCTACCGACGAAATCCACGCCGGCAAGGATGGGCACGCCGCCAACGCCAGGCGGAACAGGCATACCCACTCCTACCCATCGAAGACCCCGGTCCAGCCTCGGACCAAACCCATCTTTGCTTGCTAGCACGCTCGGAAAGGACGACGAGATGGACCAGGCACTCAAAGAGGTGCTTCGGACTCGGCCACCCAGCAGCCTGAAGAACAGGCTGGACGACAAGGACCCAGCGACACCGCCTATGCAGGCGCCGAATTACGGACACCTCGCGCCGCGCACCCCGGGGCTGCGACCCCGTACGCCGGGTGCAGGTGTCCAGACACCTGGCGTGTCTCGCGCGGTGTCGCGCAGCTCGACATCGAGCCGACCAAGCGTGACCGGCACAAACACCTTTACTCCCAGACGTACATCCATGGCGTCATCGACCACGTCAACGACGCCCTACGCAAAGCGACCGGAGAGCCGGGCGAGCATGGCGGAGGACAAGTTTTGCCCAGTAGTGGGCGACCGAGTGAGGATGCAGAGCATGGGCATGGAGGGGACGTTGAGGTATATCGGGGAGACAGAGTTCAAGGCGGGTGTCTGGGCTGGTGTAGAGCTGGAGGGGGGGTTCGCTGGCAAGGGCAAGAACGACGGGAGTGTCAATGGGTGAGGCGCGCGTGATCCGGTGGTCAGAGTTGCTCACAGCAGTGTTCCGTATTTCACCTGTCCTCCTCTGTGCGGGGTGTTCGTCCTCGCGGCCAAGTTGTCCGCTCCCACGTCAGGCATGTCCCGCCCCGCATCTGTCGCATCGTCGCATCGGTCTTTGGCGTCTTCCCGTGCATCGTACAGCCTTTCTGGGCGGATGACGCCGTCAGAGCGGCCTCGACCTATGACTAGCACGCCGGGCCGCGCGGCACGCACAATCTCGACGTCTGTTCGCGGTCGAGCGATGGACGACGACGAAGATGCGAGGCCCACGAGGACGCTGCTGGGTACGAGCACGTCTACGAATGCCGGCGTCGGGACAAACATCACGGCCGGATCGCGAGCCAGCAAGTACCTGGGCATGACGGCAAAACAGCTGGACAACGCGCGGGCGGGTACGCTCAACGCGTCGGTGCGGTCACTGAGGGAGAGCACCGCGACGACCCCAAAGGCTCCGCGGGTGTCAATGAACGGCGTCACGCCCGTCCGACCGCGGCAGAGCATAGGCGGAAGCTTTGCGACGCCCAAGCCGAGAGTTCCTCGGGCCAGCCAGGCGATTGACTCGATGCCGCCTCCGCCGTCACCCGGTAACATCGGCCGGACACTGCACGCGCAGCAGGCACTGCTGGATGAGGAGATTCGCGAGTTGAAGAGGCGCAACGCAGAACTCGAGGCCGAGTTGAAAGACTATGCGAGGCCGGCCAATGGCGCGGACGATAGGCAAAAGACCGAGGCGTTGCAGGCAGAGGTGGACCGGATCAGGGAAGAAGCGGACGCCCTGAGGAATCAGCTAAACGCCTCACAGGCGGACGCGGCGGATGCGTCAAAGCTTGCCGAGGAGCTCCAGAGCGGTAGTGAGGAGGCGAAGAGGCAGATCGAGGAGAAGGAAAGGGAGCTTGCGAGGTTGAGGAAGGAGATGAGTGTCGCCGCCGAACGGGCACAAGGGGAGCTGGATGCCGGGATGGAGGCGAAGAGAGAAGAGGTCCGGCAGATGCAGGAGCGGGCGGAGATTGCAGAGAGCGAGGGTGCCGAGATGAGAGCGTTGGTCGAGGAGCTCACGCAGGCTGGACAGGTGAGCAACGAGAGCGGACTCGGTCTGACCGCAGGCGACGATCTCGCTGTACGAGACGAAGCAGTACGACCTGGAAGACAAAATTCGCATGTTGGAGGATAAGAGTCGGTTGCTGGAGGAGAAGCTCGCCAAGGCGAGGGAGGAGTCTGCCCCGGCACCGGAATCGCCGTCGGTTCGGGAAGCGACGACAGCCGCGGAGATTGACAACGAGACGCTCACGGCGCAGCTGAAGCACCTACAGCAGAAGCTGTCAAATCTCGAAGAAGAACTGGAAGAGACGCGGGCACAAGCCGAAGCCGACGCCGAGTCGTGGAAGAATAGGTTGACCAAGGCGAAGGATGGCGAGAGGGCCGTGTTGGACCGCGAGAGGGAGATCAAGGAGGAGGTGAAGCGGTTACAGAAGGCTGCGGACGGCGCCAAGTCCAGGATCGCTGAGCTAGAAGGCGCGCTCAAGGAGAACAACGGGGCGCTGGAGGGCGCCAGGGCGGAAATTGAGAGCTTGCGCGGCGAAGCTGCGGTGCGTAAAAGGCAGTCGTAGTGATAGAGCTGACCCGCAGGAAGCAAGCAGTATGCGAAGCGCTTTGGCCGATGCCGCTGTCAAGGACAAGCTACTCGCGGAGAAGACGTCCGAGGCTGAGGACCTACGCAAGAAGGTGGCTTCGCTTGGGGAGCTCGAGAGCAAGCTCCAATCGGCCGAAAGCGAAAAAGAGACGTTGGAAGCGCAAAAGAAGGAGCTGGTCGCGAAGGTTTCCAGCCTCGAGGCTGATATAGTCGCGGTAAGTCAGGCGCGAGCATTCATCATGGAGCTTACGACCAGCTCAAGGCGGAGAACCAGCCCCAACAGGCATCGCCTGGAAGCACCATGTCGAAACGCAAAGGACGTCTGTCTTCAGGGTCCAGCTCGGACGAGGATTCGAAGCGACTCCGAGGATACCAGCATATCATCCAGGAGTTGTCTGCAGAGAATGCCGACGTCAAGGACAAGTATCAGGCTGTCTTGGAGGAGGTTGCCTTGCTCAAGGAGGTGCGTGCGGTGGCGAGTCGTGTGACATCGCTGACAGACAGGAGATCAAGCTGCTGGAAGAGACGAACGAGCTCGACGGGGGCAAGCCCGGTTCCTCGGTGCGTGCTTTGCGGTGGGATGACCCAGACTGACAGGCAGAAGGAGTTGGTCGATGCCAAGGCGACCGTTCTCGCCCACGTCCAAACGATCAAGGAGGTGAGGTTTGACTGCATCCTGTTCACCGGGGACTAGCTCACGTGCAGCTCAACCGCGAAGTGTCCGAGCTCGAATCTCTCATCGAGTCCAAGATCTACCGCGAAGACGAGCTCGAGACGCGCTTGGCTGAACTCGAGCGGGAACTCAGCCGCCGTCGGGTCGACACGGCGCCGCAGACGGATGCGGCGTCGTCAGACAGGCCATCACATTCCCGTCAACCCTCGCATGCCGATTCGACGTTGACAGAAGACCGGTGCGAACTGTGTGAAGGCCCCCATGATCTGGATGCTTGTCCCGTGTTCGCGGGCAACATGGGTGGCGCAGACGCGGCCAGTCCATCGAACGGGGGAATGCAGAAGGGCAAGTGGTGTGCGGACTGCGAGGTGAGTCGGGAGCGGGGAAGTGGGGGGTTTGCAGACTGTGCTGACGAGCAGAGCGCAGAGCATGATACGGAGGAATGCCCCATGGCGGAGGATGTGTTCTAGTCGGATCGACATGATAATGACGCTGGATCTTTTTGGGGCTCCGGGATCTATTCATGTATCGCCTGCTCATGTGCCCTGCCATGGGCCTGCCTAGTCGCTCTGAGGCGGGCATGCTGCAGTGGAATCACCATACATACACCGCAGTTTCTCACGGTGTGTGGGATCGAGTTGATTTTGCCACCGAGTGGTCTGTGCCACTGCTCCTGCTGAGAGGGACGGATGACGTGCACCATTCAAGATGAAACATGAGATTCGACACGCATTCATTTCGTTTCCCTCCATCTAGCTTCCCATCTCGTCGTCTAATCCCTCTCCCACCAGCGTCCCTCGCATCTCATCGCTTCACTCTTCATACTGGACATCGTCAAGGGTGGTACTGCCGCTAGATTCGTGCTCACAAGCGTGTCCGACCTGCGGAATCCTCCTTTGGCTTCACCGCACTACTGCCGTCTTCCTTCGCCACGTCAACCACATCGACGACCTCTCCGCCCATCACCTGGACTCCTCGATCAGCCAAGATGGACGACGACATGCACGACAACGACTCGGACCGATCGTCCGTGTTTTCGGACTACCACACGTATTACAAGCCCCGATCACCGCCTGCGACGCCGCCGAGGGCTGAGCCGGTCTTGGGGTACGATATCAAGTTCATCGAGGGGGGAGGGTCGCAGGGGAAGTGCATGTGAGTACCAGTGATTCATCTTTGTATCAGACGAGGATGCCATCCCAAGCGGCGTGCAGAATCGCGCGGCACAGCGCCCACTATGGGCACAACGTCGCCGCGAGGTATACCGCATTCCTGGATGGATCGAGGGCAGGCCTGACTAGGGAACACGAGGCAAGAGATTCGCGTGAAAACTGATCAAAGTGATCTGGCATTCATCCTCGACTGCACGGGCTCGATGCAGAGATATATCAACTCTGTGCGGGATCACATCTTCGGGATATGCGACATGATCCGTGGGGAGGAAGGCCTCGGAGGGCCCGACGATCTGAGAGTCGCCGTGAGTACCTATAACACAGTCTCTTTCCTTCTCATCATGAGGCTACTCGTCACTTCGTCTTCTCTGGCCACAGGGTTGCACTCACACCAGATTGTCAACTACCGAGATCACCCGCCGCAGGATAACACCTACGTGACGAAATTCCACCCGTTCACGTCCGACATCCCAGAAGTGCAGAATTATCTCAAGGGGCTACACGGTGAGTGAAAGACACCCTGAACTTCCAGCTTGAGTGGCGCTGATGACAGCTTCTGGAGGAGGTGACGGACCGGAAGCTGTCACGGCGGGTATGGCGGCGAGTTTGACAGAGCTCGAGTGGAGGAGAGAGGCGTCCAAGATGGTCGTGCTCATCGCCGATGCGCCGCCTCATGGTGAGCTAATCTCTAGTGGGGCACTGATCAATGCTAACGACGAGGTATTGGCGAATGGGGTGACCGTAAGCTCATCGTATCGCCCAGTCTGGATTCCGTGCTGATGCTCAGAAATCAAAGGCGGAGACCCTGACGGGCACGATCCGCTCGTCATCGCCAGGACGATGGCTCAGAACGGAATCACTTTCGTGCGAATGCCTCGACGTCTCTGCGAGCTTGCACTGACTATCAGTTCATGGTGGCTTGCGAGGACACGTTGTCAGGATACACGGCAAGTTTCGTTCAGAAATGCCTCGCGATCGTCCTCTGATTCCCAGCACGCCGTCGACTTCTTTCAGGCGATCTGCAACATGACGTCCGGTTTGATGTTGCCCCTGACAACTGCGGATCTGTTGGCGATGACGATTGTCGGGAGCGTGTTGGAGAATATGGACATGGAGCGGTTGATCAGCGGTGAGTCGGGTCAATCGTCACCTATCGACATTCCTGAGTCGACAGAGATTGGTAGCGAGGTAGCACAGCGTATCCAGTCCAAAGGCGAGAGCTTACAGAGCGTCGAGGAGGTGGCACAGTGAGTCGCAGGTTAACCTGCGTCAGCTCACACCGCAGGGAGCTGCACGAACGACTCATGCTCCGAAATGAGCAGACGAAACAAATACAATTGCCCGAGGTGTACATTGAGCACGAAGACGCAAAGAAAAACGTAGCGACGTGGATGAACGCCCAATTCATCACCGAGGCCGCGCCAAAGATCATCAACGCGAGTGAAGCCTACTGAAAGCGCGACATCTGCCTGACCAACAGATACCTGGGAAGCGTCTGACGGACAAATTCCGCAAGAAGAATCAGGACGCGGGGTACAACTACACCCCAGGCGGGCGCCTTCCGCCTCGGCCCAAACCGATCGGCACAGGCATCCCGCCCACGCCCAGCTCGCCCTTTGGCGCGTCGAGTCCGCCAGCATACGCTACGTCTGGCACCCCCGCCTCACCGCCGCGTCAGATCGTCGGCGACTTTAAAGCTTTTGGCAGCCCCGCCGGAACGGGCACCCAAAGTCTGAGCGTATTCGGCGCCCCGTTGCTCAAGACCGGTCCGGGCGGAGGGATGTTTGGCTCTGCAGGCCTCACTCCGGCCGTGAATGGAGGGATGCGAGGGAGCAATGTGGATGATGATGACGATGATGACGACGATGGACCGGCGTTCAAGCGTGATGCGATCTCGCTCGACCAGGTGAGTGATAGCCGTTGTCCGAGGCGATTAACTGATACGCAGGCCCGACGTATCGCGACGCAATCAGTCTTCCGGGCTGGTCGGTTTTGAGCGCATGGGTGATTTTGATGATGCCACGAACGACCACTCTGGAAAGGAACGAACGAAGAAATGTCACGATACGATGCGTTGGCGGGATTTGCAGGGCAACCTCTGGACCCAATGCTTCCACCATTCATACATGGCACACCCTGTCTTTCGCCCGACTTCTCCTTGATGTCCGAGTAGAATGAGTATGTACCAGAATCAGCTAGCAGATGGCGTTTGAGATGTTTGGCCTGAAGGACGATGCACCTTGTCCCTTGCGGCCTGGATTAATGGGAGGAATTCGGCAAAAAGGCGCGCGGAAATATTCCGGCGCGGGGTTGGTGGATGCTGGTTGTTGAAGCCGACTTTGGGATTCAGCCAGTGTTCACCATACTCAACCGTTATCCTTTAGCCATCAGAGCTTGCAAGAAGCCCAAATACGCCTGAACGATGGCAGCCCAAGTCCTCCAAACGGTCGATCCGGCACACCCGTCGCTCGACCCAGATCCGCAACCGGGCCCATCGCGGACAGCAACAGTAGCGGACGAGGCGGACGAGGTTGCTGCCGAGGCGGGCGTCGCTTTGACGAATGGAACAAACGGCACGAATGGGGCGAACGGGAGTGCGGTGAAAGTGGAAGACATTAAGCAGGACGGCGACGAGGAGGAGGAGGAGGACCCCGATGCGATACCGCGGAATGCGTGCGAGACGCTGTATATCCAGAACTTGAATGAGAAGGTGCAGATCCCTGGTGAGTGTGCCGAGCGCTTTGCGTGGGCTGGGGAAAGTGGGCGTGAGGAAGGGGGACGGATGCCTGCCGGCGTGGTGGGCGTTGAAAGGCTACTCGAAGCGGAGGGCTGTCGGCCAATGCTGCGTCTGGGCCTAACTCGCCGATGCCGCGAGTGTCGGCGACTCACGATGGATCAGAGGCAGCCTCAGCCTGGGGCAATCGACTCGACGTGTCGTACCGTTCGTGTCGCTCACGCCAGTCATGACGGAAACGCTGGCATCGCTCTTCAAGCCATACCGCCCCATCCTGCCCATAACAGCACACCGTAATGTCCGCATGCGAGGGCAGGCCTTTGTCAGCTTTGCGAGTGTAGAGAACGCCAACGACGCGAGGAAAGAGGTCAACGAGTTCCCGCTGTACGGCAAGGCGATGGTGCGTTATCAACCAGGCCCAGGCTCCTAGCTCCCATATTACCAAGAATCGCTCTGACCGGCAGCAAATATCGTTCGCGAAGAAGAGGGCGGACGTGGCGGTCAAGAAGTTTGAGAGTGCGGAAGCGTTTGAAGAACACAAGAAGGCCCGGCTGGAGGACAAGAGTGCGTCGGGAGGCCATCTGCAGTGTGGAGGGTGGACTGTGGGACGGAGCTAATCGCAGAGCGGCATAGGAGAGATAACCCTTTGAGGCGCAAAGCGGCGGCGAAGCTGAAAGCGGGTGAGTGCAGGCGAAGCTGTCGGAGGCGGCCGTTGTGCCCTCCTGGCCGCGGAAACAGGATCTGGTGTGCCAGCGGACGACACTGACGCCGCAGAGGAATCAGGTGCAGCAGTCAGCTCGGGCGCACCGGCCGCGAAGAAACAACGCCTGCAGATGCCAGACGAGTACCTCCCTCCCAACTCGGTCTTGTTTATTCAGAACCTGCCAGAGGGAACGACATCAGACGACCTGCGCGAGGTGTTCGAGCTGTGAGTGCTCGCGGGTGGACGCATCGAGGGTAGGACTGAGCTGACGCGTGCAGCCACGCGGGTCTGGTTGAGATCCGTACGATCCCCGCGAAGAAGGATATCGCGTTTGTGGAGTTTGCGGACGAGGCGACGGCCACGGTCGCCAAGGACGCGCTGCATAACTTCAAGATTGACGGAGAGACCAAGATGAAGGTAGGTCCCCGAGATGCCGGTCGGGCTGAGAAAGACGGAGCTGACGGCAGGTCACGTATGCGCGAAAGTAGTCTGTACGATGTGAGCGGTTTTCGTCATCATGCATTGTGTGCATCCAGCAATCGTCGGTCGGGGGAGAGCAGTCGAGCTGCAGGTTTGTATTGCCGCTATCACGCATGTCTGCGTAGCGATGCAACTCGGCAGCACGATCGCCGCCGAAAACGCGGCCGCGAATCGAATCACAGTCGCCCGGCTGATCATCATGCCACTTTGCCCGAGCTGCACATCCACGGCCCAGTGTGGCTTGCAAGAAATGGAGACAAGCACATCACTGCCCGATCGGATCTCATCATTGGCCTTGCATCCCAAGCAAGGTATGGAGAAATGCCCGGATATACACATCCCTCGTACACGCCGATGACGACCCAAGGGGCCAGCCGTACAATCCACCTATCCGCGCGACCCCTTCTTCTTGTTCGTCAAGTTCACCTTGCCCGCGCCGCCCTTGCCCTTCTGCGCCTGCCCGATGGGAACATAACTGTACGGGTCCGGCCCGCCCTGTCGCTTGATATCTCCGCCCGCGCGCTGTCATGAGCTGACGCGCTCACTGTCCCAACGCCAGACGGCAACTCACCTTTGCCCTGAACTCCTCTCCCAGCCGCTTCGTCTCCTTGCGCTTCTTCTGCTTCTGCCCGACGTTGCCCGCACCGCCCACCGCGCCACCGCTCTGCGAGAACCCAGCGGCCGGTTCATCCAGGTCCAACATCTCGTCGTCCTCTGCCCGTGTGCGCTTTGTGTTCTTGTTGAAGCGCAGGTTACCCCTCGCGTCGCGCGAAGCACCGTCCACACCCCGCTGAGCGGCGAGGAACGCGGTACCCTCGCCATCTGCGCCTGGCGCCGGCTCGTCCGCACTCTTGCGCGACCTGGACTTGGTTCGCTCGTCGTCCGAGTCCTCTGCGGGGATAACGAGCTTGCCGCTCGAGTCGGTCTTGAACCTCGCAGCGTCCTGTCCGGGTTTACGGCCCTTGACCTTTGCGTTGGGGTTGGATGCTGCGGTGAGTGACTGATCAAATCATGACCACGATACTCACAGGAAACACCGCCCGCGATGGAGCGCGACAGCAGGTCCATCGGCTCATCGCCCTCGTTCCGGATGTACGTCTGCGCACCCTCCTTCTCTCTGCGTCCACCTCGCTGCGCCTGCTCGTCCTTCTTCCCCTTGACCTTGCCCAGAGGCTTGATCGGTCGTCCCTTCTGCTGGCCTCGCTGCTGGCCCTGTTGCCCATCATCCGAGTCCGAGCCATCGTCGTCGTCCGAATCAGAGTTGTAAAGCACATCCTCAAACGCATTGCCCGCGCTAGCCTTGACAGTCTGCAGTCAGTATCTGTACGATGCAATCCAAAGACCGACTCACCGGCTCATCGCCGTCCGCCTCGTCCTTCTTGCCCTTCTTCCGCTTCGCCCGCTCCTTTCGCTTCCTGATCCCGTCAAGCACCTTTCTCTGCCCGCCGTCCTCGCCCGCTTCGGGTACCGGCGCATGCTTGTACACCTCGTCGAAGCCAAACTTTCGAATCATCCGCTCGAAGATGTGCACCGTCTTTTGTTTGAAGTGGTTCTTGTGGTCATGAACCCAGCCGAGCAGCGCAGGGACGAGAACATTCAAGTGAGGGACGATGAGTCCAGCGGGGAGCGTGATGGTGAGAAGCTTGATGAGGCCCAGGGCCGACTTGACGATTTCTCGGTTCTTGGACTGCAGGAAGACGGCGTTGGTCGAGATGAGCTCGTTCAGCGTCGCGTCGGAGATGTCGTCTGCGCGTGAGCTGATATCAATGACACTGGCACCACGGCTCACCCTTAAACTCGAATATCAGACGCGTGAGGGCGTTGATGGAAGCACTGATCATGTGAGGGGTTGTCCCGGTCAGACCGGCCGCCACCATCGTGATGAACTCTTCGACATTGGCATCGACTTCGCCTGCGCGTCAGCTTGATGTATCCCGAGCATTGGCAGACTGACCATCGTGCATGACCTGCTCGTCCTCGTCCTCCCCAGCGCCCTCCGTAGGCACCTGCTGCTTGACCACACCTCCCTTGGCCATCTT
>Ga0308169_10005990_pt1 | contig 10830 bp, 7 predicted proteins | sample PhyBR1_2_FD_202139 | JGI IMG/M metagenome (GOLD analysis project Ga0308169, IMG submission 202139) | Phyllosphere microbial communities from UC Gill Tract Community Farm, Albany, California, United States - DLSLSB.R1 | ecosystem: Host-associated > Plants > Phyllosphere > Unclassified | place... | reverse complement strand
ACGAGGTCGCCGGGGGCGAGGGCGAAGAGCGTGGCGAGGAATCCGCCGAGCACCACCATCGACGGGTTGAGCACGTTGACCGCGTCGGCGAGCGCGGCCGCGAGGATCCGCGACTGCCGGGCCAGCTCGGCGGGCACGGCGGGATCGGCGGAGGCGGCGATCGCGGCGGCGAGTGCGGGCTCGTCGACCCCGGCGCGGCCGAGCATCGCCAGCACGCGGTCGCGGTTCACCTCGTCCTCGAGCACGCCACCGGGTGCACGCCGGTCGGCCGGGTCGCCGACGCCGGGACGATTCTGGCCGAACTCGCCCGCGTATCCGGCGGCACCGCCCACCGGCATCCCGTGCACGATGAGGCCGCCGCCGATGCCGCTGGCGCCGTCGAGGTAGACGACGTGGTCGATGCCGCGCGCGGCGCCGTACAGGTGCTCCGCCACGGCGCCGAGGCTGGCGTCGTTGTCGACGTGGGCGGCGAGTCCGGTGCGCTCGGCGACGAGGTCGCGCAGCGGCGCATCCCGCCAGCGCAGGTGGGGCGCCTGGCGGACGAGACCGTCGGCGACGCGCACGAGTCCCGGCACCGCCATGCCGATGCCCGCGATCCGGTGGCCGGCCAGCTCGGTCTCCCGCCAGGCGCGCACGCGGTGACCGATGAGGTCGGCGGTCGCCTCCGGCGGGAGCGGCCCGTCGACCGGGATGCGTTCCCGCAGTGCGACGGACTGGTCCAGACGCACCGCGGCGAGGGTGAGCGCGTCGACTTCGGTATTGGCCGCCAGCGCCACGACGCGGGGGCTCACCGCTGCGATGGGGGAGGGCCGGCCGACGCGATTGGTGGGTTCGGGTGCGCCCTCCACCGCGAGGCCGAGCGCGGCGAGCTCGCCGACGAGGCTGGCCGTCGTCGAGCGGTTCAGTCCCGTGCGCTCCGTGAGGCTCGCCCGCGACTGCGGACCGTCCCGATGCAGGATCTGCAGCACGCGGCCGAGATTCGCCTCGCGCGCCCCGAGCGCCGCCTCCATCGTCACCCTCCACACTGTACGATCCCGAGTATATGTTGTAGACTCCAACAAATGCCATTCGACGACGAACAGGATGCCCCCGATGCCCTCTCCCACGCGTGACGACAAGTTCTCCTTCGGCCTCTGGACCGTCGGCTACAACGGCGCCGACCCGTTCGGCGGCCCGACCCGCCCCGCTCTCGACGTCGTGCACGTCGTCGAGAAGCTCGCCGAGCTCGGTGCCTACGGTCTGACGTTCCACGACGACGACCTGTTCGCGTTCGGCTCGACGGACGCCGAGCGCCAGGCTCAGATCGACCGCCTGAAGGGTGCGCTGGATGCCACCGGCCTCGTCGTGCCGATGGTGACCACCAACCTCTTCTCGGCGCCGGTGTTCAAGGACGGCGGGTTCACGTCCAACGACCGCGCCGTGCGCCGGTTCGCACTGCGCAAGGTGCTGCGCAACCTCGACCTGGCCGCCGAGCTCGGCGCCTCGACCTTCGTCATGTGGGGAGGTCGTGAGGGCGCCGAGTACGACAGCGCCAAGGACATCCGCGCGGCGCTGGACCGCTACCGCGAGGCCGTGAACCTGCTCGGCCAGTACGTCACCGACAAGGGCTACGGCATCCGGTTCGCGATCGAGCCGAAGCCGAACGAACCGCGCGGCGACATCCTGCTGCCCACCGTCGGGCACGCGCTCGCGTTCATCGACACGCTGGAGCGTCCCGAGCTGGTGGGCCTGAACCCCGAGGTCGGGCACGAACAGATGGCCGGGCTCAACTTCGCCGCCGGAATCGCCCAGGTCCTCGACCGCGGGAAGCTGTTCCACATCGACCTGAACGGCCAGCGCGGCATCAAGTACGACCAGGACCTCGTGTTCGGGCACGGCGACCTGCACAATGCCTTCGCGCTCGTCGACCTGCTCGAGAACGGAGGCCCTTCGACAGGCTCAGGGACCGGGGCGACAGGCTCAGGGACCGGTGGGCCCGCCTACGACGGTCCGCGCCACTTCGACTACAAGCCGAGCCGCACCGAGGACGAGACCGGCGTGTGGGACTCCGCGGCCGCGAACATGCGCATGTACCTGCTGCTGAAGGAGCGCGCGCAGGCCTTCCGGGCCGACCCCGAGGTGCAGGAGGCGCTGGCCGCCGCCCGGGTGGCCGAGCTGCGCGAGCCCACGCTGAGCGCAGGGGAGTCGTACGACGACCTGCTCGCCGACCGTGCCGCCTACGAGGACTTCGACGCCGCCGAGTACTTCGGCGCGCGCGGCTTCGGCTTCGTCCGCCTGCAGCAGCTCGCTGCCGAGCACCTCATGGGCGCCCGCGGCTGATCCCCGTCCCCGATCCACCCCCAACCACCTGTTGACTTGCCCTGGATGTACGCGACACGCCGGGCGCGTCGTACATCCAGGGCAAGTCAACATCGGGAACGCACGCAAACCGAAGCGAGAGGAAGCGCGATGACGCTCGTCGCCGGCGTGGATTCGTCCACGCAGTCCTGCAAAGTTGTCGTCGTCGACCTGGCCACGGGTGCCGTGGTGCGCACCGGCCGGGCGTCGCATCCCGCCGGCACCGAGGTCGACCCCGAGGCGTGGTGGGTCGCGCTGCAGACCGCCATCGCGGATGCCGGGGGGCGCGACGACGTCGCGGCCGTCTCGATCGGCGGGCAGCAGCACGGCATGGTGGCCCTCGACGCGCAGGGCCGGGTCATCCGCCCGGCCCTGCTCTGGAACGACACGCGGTCGGCCGATGCCGCCGCCGCTCTCGTCGACGAGGTCGGCGCAGCGGAGTACGCCCGGCGCACGGGCGTGGTGCCGGTGGCATCCTTCACCGCGACCAAGCTGCGCTGGCTGCGGGACGCGGAGCCGGCGCACGCCGCCCGGGTGGCCGCCGTCGCCCTGCCGCACGACTGGCTGACCTGGCGCCTGCGCGGATTCGGTCCGGATGCCCCGGCTCTCGACGAGCTCGTCACCGACCGGTCCGACGCCTCCGGCACGGGCTACTGGGGCGCCGACGGGTACGACCGCGAGTTGCTCACCCGGGCGCTCGGGCACGACGCGGTGCTTCCGCGGGTGCTCGACCCGGCCGGAAGCGTGCGCGCCGGCCGGCTCGTGGTCGGCGCGGGGGCCGGCGACAACGCGGCCGCCGCGCTGGGGCTCGACGCCCGCGCGGGCGATGTCGTGGTCTCGCTCGGCACGTCGGGCACGGTGTTCGCGGTCACGGATGCCCCGGTCGCAGACTCGTCGGGAACCGTCGCCGGCTTCGCGGACGCGGCGGGCGGCTTCCTGCCGCTCATCGCGACGCTCAACGGCGCGCGGGTGCTCGACGCCGTCGCAGGCCTGCTCGACGTGACGCACGACGAGCTGGGCACCCTCGCGCTGCAGGCCCCGCCGGGTGCCGGCGGCGTCGTGCTCGTGCCGTGGTTCGAAGGCGAACGCACACCGAATCTGCCGGATGCCCGGGCATCCCTGTCGGGTCTGTCGCTCGCGACGACGACCCGTCCGCACCTCGCCCGGGCGGCGATCGAGGGCATGCTGTGCTCCCTCGCCCTCGGACTCGAAGCGATCCGCGCGCTGGGGGTGGAGGCCCGCCGCATCCGCCTCATCGGCGGCGCGGCGCAGAATCCCGCGGTCGCGCAGATCGCCGCGCAGGTGTTCGACGTGCCGGTCACCGTGCCGACCCCGGGAGAGTACGTCGCGCTCGGGGCGGCGCGTCAGGCGGCATGGGCCCTGACGGGCGAGCGCCCCGACTGGGCGGTGCCGGTCGCAGCGTCTCCGGCGGTCGACACCCGACCGGAGATCCTCGCCGCCTACCGCGCGGCCGCCGCGGCGGCCGCCCGGTAGGCGTGCTCAGCGTCGTTCGACCGCGGTGAAGACGTGCACGCCGTCGCTCTCCGGCACGAACACCCGCGCCGGGTCGCCGATCGCCGTGACCTGGTGGAAGCCGAGCCCTCCGTCCCCCAGTTCGATGTCGGTCACGAACCGGCCGCTCTTCGCATCGATCACCATGACCGCCGGCGGGGAGAGCTGGGGGAGCGGCGGCGGACCGGCCGCTCCGGCCTCGGCCGCGTAGAACCGGCCGTCGGCGCGGTTGTACCAGACCTCGTCGGCGCCGCCCGCATCGTGGCCCGCGTAGTCCGCGAGGATGCGGCCGGTGGCCGAGTCGACGAGCAGCGGGGCGCCGTCGTTGCAACCGAGCAGCAGCCGGCCGTGCGGACCGACCGCCAGCCCGCCGGGGTGGCAGGTCTCATCGATCGGCAGCAGGGCCTCGAGCCGCATGCGGCGGGGGTCGATGCGAGCCACGGCACCGTCCGGCAGGTCGTTCGTCGTGCGGATCGACTCCACGAACGTCTGCGTCGCGGGATCCCACTGCGGCTGCTCGATCGAATCCGCCCCCGCGCCCGGGATGATCACATGCCCGAGCACGCGATGCTTGCCGTCGGCGCCGGGGCGGGCGTCGATGAGCGTGACCCACGGCGTGGCCGCACCCGTGGCGGAGGTGGCATCCGGACTCGTCACCGCGATGATCCGATCGACCGGGTCGTACCCGATCTCGTCGGCGGTCGGCGCCCCGACCGGCACTGAATCGACGATCCGGTACGGTGCCGCGGCCGAGATCACCTTGATGGCGCCCGATCCGTCACCGGCCCAGATCTGCCCGAGGTCGTCGGCGGCGACTCCGCCGGGACCTCCGGAGAATCCCGGAACCTGCCCGAGCAGCGTCAGGCTGCGCCCGTCGATGATGTCGAGGGACGAATTCGCCAGATCGCTCAGATACACATGATGCGTGCGCTGGTCGCCGTACTCGATGTCGGCGAACAGCGGCGTTCCGGCCGGGGTCGGGATGCGGATGACCGACGTCTGCGCGTACGTCGTCCCTTCGTGGTGGCGACCGAGTCCGGATGCGGACGCGGATCCGCCCGAGAGCGCGATGGCGAGCACCGCGATCCCGCACAGTGCGCCGGTGGCCGGTGCCGCCAGTGCGCGGCGGCGTGTGACGCCGCCGGATGCTCGACTTCGAATGCCATGGATCATGGTTGACCTCCCGTCGCCGGCGCACCGTTGCCCCGGCCGACTCACCGTAACACTTATGTTGCTTTCGGCCTAAAGATTGCGTAGAATCGACATGACGCCGGGGTCCCCGGACCCGTTCCTCGCGTGACGACGCGTCGAGGGCACATCCCGTCGCGTCGACGGCCCGATCGATCGGGCAGATCGAATGCCTCTTTCCCCCCTGAGATTCCGACTCCTCGTGGTCTCGCTCCTGACCGTCTCCTTCCTGGGGGCGCTCGACAACACCGTCGTCACCACGGCGCTGGCGACCGTCGCCGGTCAGCTCGGCGCGCTCGAGCACATGAGCTGGATCGTCGTCGGCTACACCCTCGCCAGCACGGTGCTGCTGCCGGTGCTCGGCACGCTCGGCGATCGGGTCGGTCCGCGGGCGGTGTTCCTGGCATCCCTCGCGGTGTTCATCCTGTCGTCCGTGGCGTGCGGGTTCGCGCGCGACTTCGCGTGGCTGATCGCGGCGCGCGTCGTGCAGGGGATGAGCTCGGCCGGGCTGCAGCTGATGTCGCAGACGATCATCGCCGTGGCGACGACGCCGCGGCAGCGGCCGAAGTACCTGGCGATCATCGGTGCCGCGTTCCCCGTGGCGATCCTCATCGGTCCCGTGCTCGGCGGCCTCATCACCGACTACTGGGGATGGCCGTGGGTGTTCTGGGTGAACGCGCCGGTCGGCATCCTCGCGCTTGCACTCGCCCTCTTCGCGATCCCGCACGTCGCTCGCACCGGCCGGGGGCGCTTCGACGTCGCCGGGGCGGTCACCCTCACCTTCGGTCTCGTCGCCCTGGTGCTCGCGGTCACCTGGATCGGCGCGGACGGCGCCGCGAGCGTGACAGCCTTCGCCATTGCGGCGATCGGGCTCGCCGCGTTCCTGCTCGCCGAGCTGCGCGCGGCGGAGCCGATCGTGCACCTGCCGCTGTTCACCCACCGCACCATGGCCGTCGGCACAGCGATCTCCGCGATCGTCGGCGTCGGCCTCTTCTCGATCACCGCCTACCTGCCCACCTACTTCCAGATGGCGTACCGCACGAGTGCGACGATCTCGGGACTCGTGCCGATCGCGACCGTGTTCGGGATGCTCGTGAGCAACCTGACCACGGGCTGGCTCGCCAGCCGCACCGGGCACTACCGCGTGTTCACGCTGGCCGGCACGACGCTCGGCGCCGTCGGCCTCGGCACGATGGCGTTCCTGCCGGTCGGGCTCCCGCTCTGGGTGCCCATGGCGGTGATGGCCGTCGTCGGCCTCGGCACCGGAGCCTTCATGAGCCTCATCGTGGCGGTGGTGCAGAGCGCGGCGCCGGCATCCGAGACCGGCTCGGTCACGGCGACCGTCAACCTCGTCCGCCAGGTGGGCTCCACCGTCGCCACCGCCGTCATCGGGGGCCTCATCGGGGTCGGCGTGGCAGCGGCACTGCCGCGCGGGATGGATGCTGCCGCCCTCACTCCGTCACTCGTGCACGCCGCCGCCCCCGACGTGCAGGCGCACATCGCCGCGATCTACAGCAGCGTGTTCGCCCCGATCTTCGCCGCCCTCGCGGCCGTCTACGTCGTGGGCGTCGTCGCCTCGGCGCTGCTCCCGGCGGGGCGACTCGACGACGCCCACGAGCCCTCGCCCGCCCCCACCGAATCCGTCGCCGCGTGAACGCGAGAACAGGAACACCCATGCCCACGAACCCCACCATCGCCGTCGTCGGCAGCGGCCCCATCGGGTCGGCTTACGCGCGCGTGCTGCTCGAGACACTGCCCGATGCCCGGGTGATCATGTTCGAAGCCGGCCCGCAGCTCACCCCGCGTGCCGGCGCGAGCGTGCGCAACATCGCGGACCCGGATGAGAAGGCACGCGCCCGCGAGATGTCTCAGGGCCCGCAGTCCGGAGCGTTCCGCGCGTCGCTCGGCATCCCTGCGGGAGCGGTCGTGGAGGGCATGTTCACCGCGCGCCAGGGAACCTTCCTGCTCGACTTCGGCGGCGACGGCTCCGCGCACGCGCCGACGTTCCCGGCCGCGGCCGCGGCCACCAACGTCGGCGGGCAGGGTGCGCACTGGACGTGCGCGACGCCGGCCCCCGCGTTCAGCGAGAAGGTGCCGTTCATCCCGGACGTCGAGTGGGACGACCTGCTCGCCGCGGCGCGGCGCCTGCTGCACGTGCAGGATGCGGCCTTCGCCGACTCGCCGATCGGGGGAGCCATCCGGACCCTGCTGGACGACGAGTTCGGCGGCGAGCTGCCCGAGGGGTACGGGGTGGGCACGCTGCCCGTCGCCGGGGATCCGCAACCGGACGGCACCATGGTCTGGGCCGGCGCCGACGTGGTGCTCGGCCCTCTCATCGAGCCGGGAACAGCGGAGTCGGCGCGGTTCGAGCTGCGCGATCTCACGCTGGTGCGCCGCATCGAACACGAGCAGGGCGCGGTCAGGGGCGTCACCGTCGAGGATCTCCGCACGCACGAGACCGCGTTCGTGCCCGTCGACCTCGTCGTGGTGGCGGCCGACGCCTTCCGCTCCCCGCAGCTGCTGTGGGCCTCCGGCATCCGGCCCGCAGCCCTCGGCCGGTACCTGACCGAGCACCACGTCGTCATCAGCACCGTCGCGCTCGACGGCGACCGGATGGGGGGACTGGTCAGCGACGAGCAGCTCGCCGCGGAGCTCGCCCGCCGCGCGCAGAACGCCGCCGATCCTGTGGCCGCGGTCAACCGCATCCCGTTCTCCGAGCCCGACCACCCGTTCTCGCTGCAGGTGATGTACGCCGAGAACCCGCCGTTCCCGCCCGATCCGGCACACCCCGCCGCCGGCAACAAGTGGGGCTACGTGAACATGGGGTACGGGGTGCGCAAGCATCCCCGCGTCGAAGACGGGGTGCGCTTCGACGACGACGAGCCCGACTACCTCGGGTTCCCCAACATGACGATCGAGTACGCCCTGACGGATGCCGAGGAGGCCGAGATCGCGGATGCCACCGCGCATCTGCGCCGCGCCGGGGCGGCCCTCGGCGCCTTCATCGCGGAGCCCCGGCTGCTGCCGAACGGATCGAGCCTGCACTACATGGGCACGATGCGGATGGGCGAGACCGACGACGGCACCTCCGTCGCCGACCCGTACTCGAGGGTCTGGGGCACCGACCGGCTCGTCGTGGGCGGCAACGCGCTCATCCCGACCGCCAACACCATGAACCCCACCCTCACGAGCGTCGCGCTCGCCGTGCGCGGTGCCCGCCGGGCCGCCGCCGACCTCACCGCGCGCGTCGCCGCGGCATCCGTCTGACCAGAAAGGAGACAGACATGCTCGAAGAGCCGCTCATCCAGGCGGCCGGGTTCCGCAACGTCGGTCCCGACGCCGCCCGCACGGGCTTCCAGCTGCGGGTCCGCAGCCCGTATTACCGGGGACTGTGGGGCAGCCTGATCGAGAAGCCCACCGTGACCGTGGACGGCGAGGAGTTCGACGGCGACGGCATCCGCTGGACTCTGCCCACCGGCGAATACTCGTTCGCCGAGCTGCAGGAATCCGTCGACGCCCGCTGGCCGATGGACGCCCCCGCCGTCCTCACCGTGCCGAAGGCCGGCGGGCTCGCCCCCGGCATCCACGACGTGACCCTCGAGCTGCGGCTGCGGATGTCGTACATCCCCGAAGAGCTTCAGCCCTCGATCTGGACCGCGACCCGCAAGGTGGTGATCGTCAAGTGAGCACGCAGGATCTGCCCTTCGGCCTCGGCGTCTCCCTGTACAGCTACACCGAGGACATCGGCGTGACGATGACGGTGGAGGAGTGCATCGAGGATGTCGCCGACCTCGGCGCCACCGGCCTCGAGATCCTCGGGGAGGGACACATCGCCGACTACCCGAACCCGTCCACCGCGTGGATCGACGCGTGGTTCGCCCGCAACGAGCGGCTGGGGCTCACCCCGACCCTGTACGGGTCGTGGATCGACACGCGGCGGTTCCCGGGGCGCGGTCTCACCGCCGCCGAGGGCGCCGCGCAGCTCGAACTCGACCTGCGCCTGGCATCCCGGCTCGGCTTCTCGTTCGTGCGCCCGAAGATCGGCGTGATCACCGGGGACCTGCAGGTCGACCCGATCTGGCAGGAGGCCGTCGAGCGCAACCTGGAGCTGGCCGGCGACCTCGGCATCGTCATCTGCCCGGAGATCCACTGGCCGACCGTGATCAAGTCCCCGGTCGTCGAGGAATACCTGGAGTTCAAGGAGCGCACCGGCACCACGCAGTTCGGCCTGCTCATCGACACCGGCGTCTTCGACGTGCAGCGCTACCAGCGCCGCGGCGGCAGCGCATCGTTCCGCATGGGCGACGGCACGGCACGGCCGCCGGAGGTGCCGTTCGTGCCGATCGCGGACCTCGCCGAGGTGATGGAGCACACCGTCTACTTCCAGGCGAAGTTCTACGAGGTCGACGACGACCTGACCGACCACTACATCCCGTGGCGCAAGATCCTCGACGTCGCCCTGGATGCCGGTTACACCGGCTGGTTCTCCAGCGAGTACGAAGGCCACCACGAGCCGTACCGTGCGGCCGACCAGCTGCGCCGCCAGCACGCCCTCCTCCGATCCCTCGCCGCAGAACGCGGCTGACACCGACCCGCTGCCGGGCCGGCGCCTCCCGGCCCGGCAGCGATCCACCCACGAAGCACCACGAGGCAGCACCAACCACAGGCGGGGTGAGGGCGCCCGGCGATCCGGCCGGAGCGAATAATCCCCCTCGGTGCCCCCAGCGGCACCGGGCGAGCAGACACGGAACACTCCGTCCTGCCCTGTGCGCACGCCCGGCGGGACCCACCGATCGGAGCGAGCGCATGTCCATGCCCACCTTCCCCGCCGGATGCCCGGCCTTCCACGATCCCGAGCGGCTCTTCGCCGACCTCGCCGAGGTGCGCGCCGCGCCCGGGCTGCCGTTCTCCGACGCCTACGGCGCGCGGATGGTGACCCGCTACGACGACATCGTGCAGGCTCTGCACGATCCCGCGATCTTCTCGTCCACGGCCACGGTGCCCGACCTGCCCTCGCCGTGGAAGGAGCGGTTCGCCGGCGTCGTGCCCACCCACGGCACCCTGCTCGGGATCGACGACCCCGACCACGATCGGCTGCGGGCGAGCGTCAACGGGTTCTTCGTGCCCCGGCGCCTGGCGCGCTTCGAGGACTGGATCCGCGAGCAGGCCCACCTGCTCGTGGACGGCTTCGTCTCCGACGGCAGCGCTGACCTCAAGACCGCGTTCGCGCTGCCCCTGCCTCTCATCGTGATCAGCCGCCTCGTCGGCCTCGATCCCGCCCGCGCCGACTGGGTCGGCGCCGCGCTCGGCTTCTTCCTCGGCCCGCGCGACCTCTACCACCCGGGCACGCCCGAGCAGAAGGCGGAGCTGCTGCTCGAGCTGCACGCCCACCTGCGGGACCTGATGGCCGAGCGTCGCGTCGAGCGGCGCGACGACCTCATCAGCCACATCTGGAACGAGCGGGATGCCGGCACGGTGTCGATGACCGATTTCGAGATGCTCTCGATGTTCCCCGGCCTCATGCTCGCCGGGCACGAGACCTCCTCGAACCTCATCTGCACGGCCCTGTCGCACCTGCTCCCGGATCCGGTCCGCTGGGAGACGGCGCAGCAGAGCGACGCGAGCCGCGCGGCAGCACTGGAGGAGCTGTTCCGGTTCGAATCGGCCATCACCGGGATGCGCCGCCGCGTGACGCGCGACACCGTGCTCGGCGGCGAGGCGCTGCACGCGGGGGAGGAGGTGTTCCTCGCCTACGCGTCGGGATCGCGGGATGCCACCCGCTTCGCCGAGCCC
>Ga0308169_10005989_pt1 | contig 10834 bp, 17 predicted proteins | sample PhyBR1_2_FD_202139 | JGI IMG/M metagenome (GOLD analysis project Ga0308169, IMG submission 202139) | Phyllosphere microbial communities from UC Gill Tract Community Farm, Albany, California, United States - DLSLSB.R1 | ecosystem: Host-associated > Plants > Phyllosphere > Unclassified | place... | reverse complement strand
GCAGGGCGTTTTCCTGCATGGGTTTCGGGCAACAACTACGAGCTTTCAGTCCCGGCCTATATCGGCGGACAGGTCACCGTCACCGGCTACATGGAGGTCTACTATCTTCCGGCTATCGTCGCTCGGGGGACGGGCGGCCAGTTCTACGGGACCATCCAGCCGGGACGACGAACGGCGATGGTGTTCAGTGACGTTGGCTATCAGGACGTTGTCCTTACCAACACGCCGCAGGGCTTCCGGCGAAAGATGGTGCTGCCAGACCCGGTCACTGGTGCTCAGCTGGAAGTGCTCATGGGGGGGACTCCATCACTGGGGGACGTTGTCATCCAGCAGCATTCCTGCGAGGCGATGGCGACCCGCTACACCAAATATTACACGGCATCAGGTGACGTAGCTTACGGGGTGTCAGCAAACCTTGTCGGTGTTGCTGACACTCATTCGATCACCGGAACCTACACGACAACGATGTTGGGCGTTGCGGTTCCGCAGGCTAATTTCCTCGTCTCGCGGCGCTTCGCCTTGGGGGACCCGAACGATTCGACCAATACCCGACGCCTCTCGATGGGCAATACCGCTCCGCTAAGCGGGACATACGCTCGAGGCCATCGCATTATTGATGTGAACCCGACGCCTAATGGGCGGGAGGGCTGGCGATGCACTACGGCGGGAACGATTACGTCAGCCGTTTGGGCGGCGAGCACCACCTATCTGGTTGGATCCGCGGTCACCAATGGCGGCAATACCTACGTTGCCGTTTTGCCACCGGTGTGGGCCGCCAATACAGCCTACGCGGTAGGGGATGTGAGGTCGCGGAACGGCTCGTCGTTCGTCGTTACCACGGCTGGCACGTCGGGCACTCGCGGCCCTATCGGTTTCGGCCGTCTGGGCACGGGGGCAGAGGTCAGCGATGGGACCGTGATCTGGTCGCGCGCGACTGCGGCCAAGTCGGGCAGCAGCGGTGGGCCGACCGGAACCGGATCAAACATCTTGGATGGGCAGGTGTATTGGACCTACCAAGTCCCGTTCGTATTTTCTGAATACGGTCGGGCCTCGCTGGTTTCTTACACCGTGGCGACGCTGCCTTCCGCGTCTGCGAACCCTCAGCTCATGGTGTACGTCTCGAACGACACAACCGGAGCACAGCCGGCCTTCTCCGACGGTTCGACCTGGCGGCGCACCCAAGATCGCACCCCCGTAGCCTAAAAAGGAACGCACCATGGCGCTCGTCAAAACCAATGAAATCTATGAGGTCCTGATCCGCTTTTCCGGCGGTAAATTTAAAGGTGCCGCGGCGCGTTCTCTGGAGCGGATCGCTGACAGCAAAACCGGCGAAGTATTTTCCGAAAAGGAAATGGGCGCCGAACCGATTACGGCCGCATCCCTGGAATCCCTGCTGACCAGTGAAACTGCAGACATGCTTGCCGCATGCTCAGAGCAAGTCGCAGTGATCGAACAGCAAGCGCAGGCGATCGAAGCTCGTGAAGCGGAGATCGCGTTGCTGACCACCACCGTTGCCGAAGTGAACCTGGGAAAGCGTGACGCGTGACTGGGACAGACAACAGTAGTTTCGCGGCCCAAGCGGTCGCGAATGGGCCGATGACGCTCGCCCCACCTAGCTTCGACGGTCACGGCTGGTTGGTCGTCGTGAATCTCGCTGGCATGACGGCGGTGTGCGTCGTCGCGGCAATGTTCGCGGTCGACGCGCTGTTCGCGTGGCGGCGCAACCGCGGGCAGGATCTGTGGAATCATCCGGTGACTATTTGGCGGGTGGCTGGGTTCTGCTTCGCGTGCGCGATCGTCATCCGCTGCGGCGGCGAGGCGGTCTCACTCTGGAACTGGAACCCACGCGATCCGGCCGCGACCGGCTGGTTCCTAACTCTCAAGCGGTTCATGGATCCGTTCGCCTTGCTTTTCGGCGTCACGGGTCTGGGCATGCTATACCTGTCATCCCGCGGTATGGTTGCGCAGCTTCGGCGCCGACCCTTTCCGATCGATATGTGGGCAAGCCTGCCAATGCTGAAGCGGCCGGCTGCGATCGGCATACTCAGCCTGATCGCCGCGATCGGCGTGGTTTCTACTCGATGATTTGGAAAGCGGCGGCCACCATGGGGGCATTTCTACCGGTCGCTGCGGCGGCCATCGCAAGTGATCGCGGCGCGGTCGTTACTACCGCGGGCCCGGCGATCTGGTATTTCGTCGGCTATCCCTTCGAAGCCGGCAGCATGATTGCGGCGATCTGCGCATGCTTGGCGGTGCGGTTCTATGTCGTCCAGACCGGACGTGAGCAGCATCGCTGGACGGTCGACCTGCCGGTGACGGTGCTCGTCGTCATGTTCTCCGCTGCCGGCGTCATCCGATTGCGTCCGGACCCGGCGCTGGCGCTGATGATCGGTACGGGCCTCGGGGCGTTGGGCGCGGGTATTATCTCGATTGCGCTCGGCTGGGTTCGGAAGACGCTGCCCGGCGGTGAAGACAAGTCCGCGGAGTAACGGCCCGCATCGCCGGAGGGCAATAGCGGGCCGACCGGACTACGTTGGGGTTAGCCTGGCAGCCGGTGAACGATCAATCTTCCGAAAGTTTCCGGCGCAACGGCCCGCCTCAAGCGCCCGTGTCAACGCGAGGCGGGCCGGCCGGAACACGTGGGAGCGCCACCCCGGCACGCTCTGAACACTCCACCAGCCGAATAGGCTCACACTTGAAGGAATAATCATGACGACGGCATCAAAGCCGGCGGCTGCTCCTGCGCGCCCTGCGCACGGACTGGCGTCTCCAGACAAGTTCTATGCGGCGATTCGGCCGCTCTTTTTCAAGATTACGACGCCTCAGTTCGAGGGCATGCAGGCGAAGCTCAACGCATTTGCCGCCGCAGCCTCTCCGCTCGCCTACGTCGCGTACGGTCTCGCGACCTCTTTCCACGAGACCGGTGCGAAGATGCAGCCGGTGACCGAGATCGGTCGTGGTCGTGGCAAGTCGTACGGCAAGCCGGGCAAGCATCGTGGACAGGTTCCGTACGGCCGTGGCGATGTGCAGCTGACGTGGGACGGAAATTATGAAACCGCCGACGACCAGCTGGGCTTGAACGGGGCGTTGCTCGCCAACTTCGATCTCGCGCTCGACACGGACATCTCTGCGCGCGTGATGGTGCGCGGAATGACCGAAGGCTGGTTCGCTGGTGACAAGATCGGGCGGCATAAGTTCGCGCGCTATCTCCCGGCGAAGGGGACCGCAACCGCTTCCAAGTTCACGTCGGCTCGCCGGATCATCAACGGCATCGATCGGGCGGAGGTGGTCGCCGGATACGCTATGCCGTTTCAGGCGGCGCTCGTTGCGGGGGGCTGGTCGTGAGGCGCTTGGCCTTCGCGCTGGTGGCCTCCTCGCTGTCCATCGTCAGCTGGGCCGCCATATCGACGCCATCGATAGAGCTGGCCGCGCGTATCGTCATAGGGATCAAACGCGCGCAGGTTGCGTAGGACCGGACACCGCATCGGTTGAAGTGATTCTGCCGCACCTGTCGCCCAAGCGGCAGGCGCGTATTCGGTTGGCGATTGCAACGGCCAAGCGCGGCCTGATTTCTGCGCTCACTGCAATGACAGTCGCCGAGCAGCTTGCCGTGCTCAGGAAGGAGGAAGCCGCGACGGCGACGATCGAAGCCGCCGCGAGTAGTAAAACTCGTCGTCAAATTTTACAAACACCGCACCGATCACGACAGCGTATATACTTCAACTGCCGGGTCGTGCACGCTGCAGGGCTATGTACAGCTTACAAACTACGCGTAATCTTGCGACGGCGACGAGCAAGCGCCTCCCGGCACTGGACGGGTTACGTGGTATTGCTGCCTTATGTGTTCTGTTCGATCACATCGGTTTGCTCACCAAGTTTCCACAACTCGCAGTGCATGGAGCGATTTCTGTCGATCTGTTCTTTATGATTAGCGGGTTTGTCATCGCCCGAGCCTATGAACAGAAATTTCATGCCATGACACTGAGCCAGTTCAGCATTCAACGCATCGCCCGCCTTTACCCGGCAATTGGCTTGAGCATCATTTTGAGCGCTTTCGTTGCACTAGCCATGCCATCGGTAGCGCCGGCAGCAAAAACGTCGGGATGGATGCTTCACCTGCTCATCTTGCCCGACCTACGCAGCCATGAAACCTTTCCGATCAATCCGGTGTTCTGGTCGTTGTTTTTCGAACTGTTTGCCAATTTATGCCACTGGCGGCTATTTCGTCTGTCAGGTCTTTGGATTGCTGCGTTAACTGCAACATGCGGGGCAATCTTCATAGCGGCATCCGTGTATTTCGGGGGCGCTGGGGTTGGCGCGCACTCCGCTGACTTTGTTGCCGGCTTCGCTCGTGTCGGTTGGGGGTATGGCGCTGGCGTAATGATTTTCAGATTTACCGAGTCAACCACACTCCGCATGCCACGAGTCAGCACTGTCCTGTTGTTCATGCTATGCGTTGTATTCCTATTCCTCCCGCCAATGGCAGGCAAGTTACGTATCGTATTTCCGTTATTCGTGGGTTTTCCATTGCTTGTGTTGCTTGGCGCGTACGCCTCCACCACGAATTCCTGGATTGAGCGTCCGGTAACTTGGTTGGGTGATATTTCATACCCGCTATACGCGGTTCACTGGCCTCTACTGCTGATCGCGCTGTATGTTCTCCATAACACCGGGAATGCAGCTGCTTGGTTGGCAGTCCTAATGTTAATCTTGGTTGTCGCAGCGCTCATAGAACACACTTTCGACGCCCCAATCCGAAAGTGGCTGAAGAGTCGAAATCGACGCAACTTATTGACCCGCTTTAACGACTAAGAAATAGTCGCCTCCTCACATTTCAAATGGTGAACCGTCACCCACCAAGACAACGATGACGCTAGCCTGACGACGCAGGCCTGTCAGCCCGGAGACGAGCCATCGCTTCCTTTAGTTCAACGTCCTGTTGCACCCCTATGTCCAGACAGATCCTCGCGTACTGGGTCCCTGCCCATGTTACCCGAAAGTTTGGCGGCTGATGATCACGGCCGAGCAGACTCAGCCAGAGCGAGTCGAACGGCTCCCGATTCTTGGAGAGACACAAGGAGTGCAGGTATGAGAGTGCCAAGCGCACGCCATGCTCGGGCGGCTTCAATGGGCCGGCCACTTGCAATTTCCGTATCGCATCATCGAGCACGATGAGAGCGATGAACGTCGTTCGGTTGGGTTTAGACATAGCGGCATGGCTCCGACTCGGTGCAACCGATGACTAACCGTTCCGCGTTTGTTCTCAATTGCTGCCGTACACTCCCGCCGCCGCAATACTATCCATCGCCACGGCGACCCGACGCCAGTCTTCGACAGCGACACCGTTCCCCAGTGCGTCGCTCAGCTGATCGATGATGTAGTCCGATGAACGTTCACCATGCGCAGCGATGATTGCACAAGCCTGTATCCAGACCTCACGCTCATTCATAGGCCCAGCGCGCGCCATCAAATGTCGAGGTTACGCCGTTCAATCTCAGCGAGCAGGGCGTTGGCCTCGGCGCTCTCTGGTGATCCGTCGGTCTGCTGGTATGCCTCGAGCAGGCTTTGATCGTCGAGGAACTCGATGACGTCGGGATGCAGGGGCTTTTTGCTCATCGCGCTAGCCTATGCGTGGACGACCGATTCGGGCAAACGGTTCGAACATATATAATGACCGGGATCAACGGTGCAGGGTGCAAGCCGCAGAGTTATATCTCATCCTCAAAGAGTATCAGCGTGAGCGCAATTAACCCAAGGATTGAAAGCCCAAGAAACAATTTGCGCAGGCTGCGGCCACTGTTCAGCGGGCGATGGCGATTCCAGTTCAAGTGCCCCCCCCATACAATCCCCAACCCGGCCCTAACGAATAGAACCGGTTATGGATGAATTGACCACCTCCATTGTCGGTATCGACTTCCCGAACGAGGACGCGAGCAAGAGCAACCGTCGCATGGAGTGCATGATGTGCGCCCCGGGTGACCTGGTCGAACTACGGCTCGAGCCGACCAACCCTTTCGACGCGAATGCCGTTGCGATCTTCAGCGATCGCGACACGCAGCTGGGCTACGCCAGCGCCGAACGCGCGCCGCTGATCGGCAAGCGGATGCGCGAAGACGATGCGACCGCGGTCTTCCAGGCGATGCACGGGAACGGGGCCTATGTCAGGATCCGGTTCGGAGGCGGGTTACCTACCCTGCCCGACCCGGTCCCTGATATTGCGAAGCCCGCCCCTCCCCGCCAGATGCGGCCGGCACAGCGACCGGTCTACGATCCCCACGCCTTCTACCCTGACGAAGAGGGGCCGGAATTTGGGGCTTAGCAGCCGTAGTAGGTTTCTTCTTCGAACAACGTCGGCGTTCCGTTCCTGAAGCTAGTGCCATCACAGAAAGTGATGCGCTGACCGGAAATCGTTGTGTAACTTTCGTCCGTGTACCAGACAATCCGAGACTCTTGCTTCTTGCCCTGCGCTTGAACGGGCGCGGTAACACCAACTGCGCAAAAAGCTGCGAGGACCGATGCCGTCAGAACCTTCTTGAACATGACTATCTCCCGAGTCGCGAGACCCGCAGAAGATCTTTCTTACAAATCGATGTCAACCTCGCCGACCAGTCGGTGTACGATCCTCATGCGTTCGTTCTCGATGATGAGGGTCCAGAATTTGCCGCGTGATTGCCAAAGCTCGCGCGACGTTGCGCCCTACCATTCCTGGGGAAGAGCTTGGTACATTTTACAAGTTGGCGTAGCCGAAATGCGTCATGCTGCGTAAAAGTCGATGCCGCTATCCATGCCACAAGACTAAGACGCCTGAGGAATTGCACGAGGAAGCGCAGGAGTACCGAGACCTGAAAGCGAGCATAGCAGGGAACGTATTTCGGGAAGCGATAGAGCAGGTCGCAAACGCGCTCGATCGAACGGCTGATATTGTCGAAGCCGAGCCATCGCACCCTTCCTAAACCGCACTTATTTTGCTCAGACTACGAAAGTCTCGAGCTCAGACTGCAGGAAGCGCAAAACCTCAGATCATCAGCGGCGCGCAGCTGCGGGATCGGGTATTATGGACAGCGCTACACTTCCTGCCGACGTTATCAGTTCGTTTGGCGCGCCAATCGGACAGATCTCTATAGGCAAACCGAGGAACGAGTTCAGGACCCTTGGTCTGTAGCCAAGGACACGCTCAGTATCATCAGCAAGTTGTTGAATCGATCCGATGCGAAGCCGCCAACTGATCGTGTGCTCGCCTCGTTGCCCCGCCTGCGCAAACGCGTCGCGCAAAATGTCCCGCATCCCCATGAGGACTGCAGTAGATCGCATCGAAAATCCTTGCAAGTTGGACGACCAAACCCCGGCAGCATCTCTAGTCGAACACCGCTAATTCTTCGAGAGATTGAGCGCAGTCCCCTGTTGCAGTTGGGCCAATCCGCACGCAGCGAGCAGTCTGCTCGACAGTAACGACGCCGCCTCGACATCGAGCGTGGCAGCCAGGCCCGGCGCTTCAATCAGGACCCGACCCTCGAATGCCGTGATCTCAAAGGCGTCACGCCGCAGTGTCTCAGCCATTGGTTTGCTCCGATCTCGGTCAACAACGCGTGCCGCGTGGGTTCGAGCACAGATGCTGCTTTGGCTCAGTATGATTCAGGGTTTTGCATTTCATCTCGCTGCCGGATGGTCGTAATTCGGCGCGTAACGGCATTCGGCTGCGGAACCCTTTAGCGGAGCGGCGAATTAGCCCAGGGCGTTGAAAAGACGTTTAGGAGATTCGGAATGATAAAAGTGTTATTCGCTGCGGCGTTGCTCGGCATCCCAACTGTTGCTGTCGCACAGGTGGCTCCGTCGCCCGCAACCTACGTTTCTAAGGCGGGCGCTGGCGATCAGTACGAGATTCAGTCGAGCAAACTGGTGCTGGCCACAACCAAAAACCCCGCCCTCAAGCAGTTTGCGACGATGATGGTGTCTGACCATAACAAGAGCACTGCAGACGTAAAAGCTGCTGCTATGCGCTCGAAGCTGACGCCAAAGCCGCCCATGCTTGATGCGATGGGAACTCGCAACATTGCAGCACTTAAGGCAGCCCGCGGCCCCTCACGCGATGTGCTGTATATCAGCCAGCAGAAGATCGCGCATCAGAACGCACTTAGCCTTCACCAAGGCTATGCTCAGGCAGGAACGGCGCCAGCACTGAAGCAGGTTGCAGCGTCCATCGCTCCCACGGTTCAGCATCACATTGAGATGCTCTCCTCGATGTGAATTTGGGGCCCGCCCGATAAACTTGGCCGGTCTCCCGATCGAACTCAGGCGTTGTAGTTTTATGGGATTGGGCGGTTTTCGCCGTCCAATCCTCACCTTGACCGAGTCCGTCATGGCCCGGGCTTGGAATTGTCTTAGTAAAAAAACCCCGGTAGCCGAAGCCACCGGGGTAACGGTCCGGGAGATTCGGACCACAAGAATGTACGCCCGTAAATTTGGGGGCTACGGGCGCACAGACTTTACTGGAGAAGCTTCAGAACACTCTGCTGACTCTGATTGGCCTGGCTTAGCATCGCGGTCGATGCCTGGCTGAGGATTTGGGCCTTAGCTAGCGCGGTCGTTTCAGACGAGAAATCGGTATCCTCAATCCGGCTCTTGGCATCCGATAGGTTCGTCGCGTTCGAGGTCAGGTTGTTTACCGCCGACTGAAGCTGGTTCTGAGCCGCACCAAGCGACGCTCGACGGTTGGACACGAGGGAAATAGCATCGTCGTAGTTCTGCAGCGTGCCGCCCGCCGCGACGGTCGTGGTACCATTCGTGGTCGTAGCAACGACTACCGTGCCGACGCCGCCACCGGTCAACGTGGAGCCCGAACCGGTCGCCGCTTCGCTCAGGCTGCTCCCGAGGTTCAGGTCGATAGAGTCGCTAGCGTTTGCACCGGCCTGCACCTTGATCGTCTTCGCGGTGGTGGTCGTGGCAGGAGCCACCGCGGCCGTGCCATCGAACAGTTTCACGCCGTTAAAGCTCGTGTTCGTGAGGACGTTCGAAATCTGCTTAGCAAGCGCGTCCTGCTCGGTTTTAATGTTGGCGATGTCGCTCGTCGAATACGTACCGTTGGACTTCTGAACTTCAAGTTCACGCATGCGCTGCAGGTTATTGCTGACCTCGTCGAGTGCGCCTTCGGCGGTCTGCGCCATCGAGATGCCGTCGTTCGCATTGCGAACGCCCTGGTTCATGCCCTTGATCTGCGACGTCATCGACGACGAGATGGCGAGACCAGCGGCATCATCCTTGGCGGAGTTGATACGCTTGCCGGTCGACAGGCGCTCCATCGACGTGGCGAGCATGTTCGAGGCCTTGGTCGACGCATTGGTCGCACGAAGTGCAGAGACGTTAGTACCGATTACAGTCATGGGAATCTCCGTGATCTTGGCCGACACGTGCCACCTGCGCGGTCATGCAGATCTGACGAAGGGAATAACGGTCGATTCTAGCGGGACTTAAGGCGTTACCCGAAATTTTTTCGAGGTAGCGCGCTCCCTTAGCCCACCCTCAATTTGCCTGTAAGCGCCTAGTGCAAGGTAGTCGGTATCAGGCCAATAGCAGCCTTAATAAGCGCCCCGACGACCTTTAAATCCAGCTGTATCGCCAGCGCTCGCAAGTGCCATAAGCCCTCGACAAGATCCGCAGTTGTCCTTCCCTCGCTCTCCCTCATTGTGGGACTTTGAGGCAGTTGTACGCGCCCGTCGACAACCAATGTTTGAACATGCTTCAAACCCATACTCATTTGCGGCTCCCTTAGAAAATAGCAGGAGCATGCACGAGTTCAGCAGCACCTTGAAACCATTCACTTGTCTCGCTCCTGTGGCGGGGACGTAGCGCTCGGCGCTTTGCCCGCCAAAAGGGCTTCAATAACATCGGAGTTTACCTGCGCATCGAATTGACATCCCGAGTTGTAGTCATCTGCCCATTTAACTGTTGCTGAAACTCGACCGATCAGGGGAAGGGTGAGCCATATCTTCGCCCCAACCTTTAACGCAGAATAAGTTCTGAGCCGAACGCCTCCGATAGATATATCGGCAACCCTACAAAGGGTGCGGCGCGACCCGTCGAGTTCAGCATCAAGGGCAATCGTCGACCGCGCCGAACGCCGTCTGTTTGCTTCCTTTGGTTTGAAATCTGCACTGAACATTCCGAACAAATAGGTAATCGATGCTGACTCTTCACCGCCGGAAGATGAGGCAGCCTGACTCTTTTCGATCCAAAATGAACGCATTCATTGTTGCCCGCCAGTGGCGGCATCATCAACCATCTCGACGGTACGCGGGACACTTTGAGGACCGATCACCATTCCGACAAATTGACGCTTCCCTCGGCAGGTCAATGCGGTACAGAACGAGAATCTATCGGATGACGCGTTGAAAACATTGAAGAAACTGCTGACTCTTAATCAGCGGGTCCTTGGTTCGAGCCCAAGTGCGTCCACCATTCTCCTTAAACGATGAATTACCGAGCGGTTGCTACGTGCAGCCCCCCGTCCAGCGTAGGGCGCGCGCTCTCAAGTGCGAACGGCTACCCGAAAGCCGTTACCTCAATTCTCACGAAACAGTCGGTGGGTCGATCGGAAAGTCGGGCCGTACTCGCACTCGCCGCCATGGTTCGCGTCGATCGTGACCCCGGGTAGCGGCACGGTGTAGGCACCGCACGGATCAGGACCGATACCGTGCCGGCAGGCTAGACTCCGCGATGCAGCCGCCTGTAGCTTGGCGGCATCATCGGCAGGACGTCCTATCGCGGGGCGGGGACTGAAAGGTGCGACCGCGTATGCTTCGATCCGCAACGCCGTTCCGACCACCAGCCCCTGGCGCCG
>Ga0308169_10005988_pt1 | contig 10835 bp, 1 predicted proteins | sample PhyBR1_2_FD_202139 | JGI IMG/M metagenome (GOLD analysis project Ga0308169, IMG submission 202139) | Phyllosphere microbial communities from UC Gill Tract Community Farm, Albany, California, United States - DLSLSB.R1 | ecosystem: Host-associated > Plants > Phyllosphere > Unclassified | place... | reverse complement strand
GTTCAGAATCGACAGGTAAATATCAGGGCACGGTAACCCTGTCTTTAGACCATCTTTTAACAGCGAATGATTTATTCTTTGCCAGCTATAACCATGATTTGGGCGGCGGGGATTCTGGTAAGCGCGGTACAGACGGCTATTACCTCAGCTATAGCATCCCAATGAATTACTGGTTGTTCAGCACCAGCTTAAGTCAGTCGGATTATCACCAAACGGTGGTGGGTGCGGCTCAAAGCTACGAATACAGCGGTGAAAGTAAACTGATCAATGCGGATTTATCCCGTGTGATTTACCGTGATGCACATCGTAAAACCACAGCTTCCTTTGGCGGCTGGGTACGTGAATCCAAAAACTTTATTGAAGATGTCGAAGTAGAAGTACAGCGCCGCAAAACAGCGGGCTGGCAAGCCAATTTGGCACATACTGAATATCTGCAAAATGCAACATTGAATGGTTCTGTGACCTATAAGCGCGGTACAGGGGCACTTTCGGCAATGCGAGCACCAGAAGAAGACTTTGGTGAAGCCTATACCCATGTTGGTATTTGGCAAGGGAACGCCAGCTTGCAAGTGCCGTTTAAAGCAGGCAATCAAAATCTGCAGTATTTAGCAGAATGGCGCATGCAGCACAGCCAAAAGCCGCTGACGCCGCAAGACCGTTTTTCAATTGGTAACCGCTATACCGTTCGCGGTTTTGACGGTGAACAAACCTTGATGGCAGATAACGGCTTTTTGGTGCGTAATGAATTTAGCGGTTCGATCTCTAAGCTGCCTATGCAATGGTATGCGGGCATCGATTATGGCGAAGTGGGCGGACAGACCGCATATGAACCTAATCCTTTAGCAGGTACCAGTCTGATGGGGGCTGTGGTGGGCTTGCGCGGTCAAGTGCTGAAATCTGTGAGTTATGACGTTTTTGCTGGCGCACCGCTGAAAAAACCAGATGGCTTTAGAACCGATGATTACACCACGGGCTTTAGCCTGAACTGGATGTATTGATTTCTAGACCAAATTGTTTTGAACAACATTTAAAAGAATATAAAGATTGAAGGGTAAATTGCTGTGAATAAGAATTGCTATCGTATTATTTTTAGTCAAGCGCGCGGTATGTTTGTTGCCGTTGCTGAAATTGTGAAAAGCCGCAGCAAGACGGCTGGACAAACTGAGGCCATCAACACTGAAGATGCGTCGCAATTTACACCTCAAACTTTAAAAAAACTCAATCCGTTAAATTTTGCAGTGGTCAGCTTACTGGGTGCCGTGGTGTATACCGTGCCGCTCAACAGTATTGCTAACACTCAAATTATTGCGGACAAATCAGCGCCTAGCTCACAGCAGGCAACGATTCTGAACAGCAGCAATGGCCTCACCCAAGTGAATATTCAAACGCCAAGCGCTGGCGGGGTTTCCCGCAACACCTATAAACAATTTGATGTGGGTCAAGAAGGCGCGATATTAAACAACTCACGTAATAATGTGCAGACCCAATTGGGTGGATGGGTGCAGGGCAACCCATGGCTTGGAAAAGGCGAAGCCAAAGTTATTCTCAATGAAGTAAATAGCAGTAATCCAAGTCAGCTGAAAGGCTATTTGGAAGTGGCGGGTAAGTCTGCGCAAGTGGTAATTGCCAATCCATCGGGTTTGGTTTGTGATGGCTGCGGTGTGATTAATGCTGACCGTTTCAGCTTGGCAGCGGGCCAAGCTGTAGTGAATCAGGGTTACCTGGAATCATTCCGTGTGCGTGATGGACAAGTGACTATTGCAGGCAAAGGGCTTAATGGCAGCTTAACGCCTTATACTGACATTTATGCCCGCGCCTTGAATGTTAACGCGGGGCTGTATGCCAATGAGCTGACCACAGTGCTGGGTCAAAATGATATCAATGTCAAAGACCAAACTGCACCTCAAGTTCAGGCAGTCAGCAGTCAGTCTTCCACACAAACTTCGAAGCCTGATTTCGCGCTGGATGTTGCGCAGCTGGGCGGCATGTACGCAGGCAAGATTTTCTTGGTGGGTACAGAGCAAGGTTTGGGCGTGCGCAATGCAGGCTCAATCAATACTACAGCAGCTCAAATGACTTTGAATGCCAATGGAGACTTGGTCAACTCAGGCAATATTATTGCCAATAAAGGCGCGCTGGATGTACAGGCTAAAAATATTGCCAATAGCGGCAATATCAGCAGTGCGGCATCGCAAGTTGTCATGCAGAGTCAAACCTTGGACAACAGCGGCACGATCAGCAGCGCTGATGAACTGAAGCTGCAGCAAAAAAATATTCAAAATATGGGACTGATCAATGCAGCGCGTGTTGCCATTGATGCAGACAGTTTGAGCAATAGCGGTAAAATTCAGCAAACAGGCACGCAAGCTTTAAAGTTGCAGGCGGATAAGATCAGCAACACCGCGGGTAAAATTGGGGTGATTGCAACAGCATCTCCTGGCGGTACGGGTTCAACTGGCGGCACAACCGACCCAGTGGCTGAACAGCCGGTGAATCAGGCGCAGGATGGGGGCAGTTTAAATGTGACTGACTCATCAGACCTGCCTGTAAAAACCTATGAGTCAGGTTATCTTCACGTTAAAAACTTAAATAATGATAGCGGCAGCATTGAAGCCAATGGCGGCATTGATGTAACAAGCCAGTCAGGTTTGAACAATGATCATGGGAAAATGGCGCTGGGCAGGTTAACGCTAAGTGGTGCAGAACTAAATAATCAGTCGGGTCAATTGAGTGTTCGTGAAGCAGATATTCAAACAGATACGATCAATAACCAAAAAGGCCAGCTCTATGCCAGCCAGTCATTAAAGGCGAAAGCACAAGTTCTAAACAATCAATCGGGCAGCATTCACGCGGTTGATTTGCTCGATTTAAACAGTACCAGCACTCACAATGCTCAAGGTGAAATAGCCAGTCAGCAGCAATTGAGTTTGAATGGTAAAAGTATTGATAACAATTCTGGGGCAATATTTTCTGAACAGGGAATTGTGATAATAAACGCATCATCCCAATTGAATAATACCCATGGACAGATTCAAGCGAAACAACAGCTGACAGTCCAAACGGCTCAATTAAGCAATATGCAAGGCCAATTGAATGCGCAAACCCTGAGTTTAAAAAGTAAAAATATTCAAAATGCGCAAGGTCTGTTGCAGGCTGAAGGTAGCCTTACCATTGATGCAGATGGCGGTATTTTAAATAACCAAAACTCTGGTGCGCAGGGTGGTATTTTGGCTAAGCAAGATATCAGTATTCAAAATGCGGCAGAGATTCAAAACCAGCAAGGTTTGATTGGTAGTCAAAAAGGTACAGACCTGCAAAGCGCTCAGTTGCAAAATCAGCAAGGTCAGATTTTAAGCGGAACGGATTTGAATATCCAAGCGCAATTAGTACAGAATCAAACAGGCGTGATGCAGTCAGGAAATGATTTAAAAATTAAAGCGGATAGGCTGAATAATAGCGCGTCTACTACTCAGGGAAGTCATATTAGTGCGGGTACAAATCTGACGATACAAGCGCTAGAAGTGGATAATAGGGGGACAAAAACCACCCAAAGCCAAGGTCTAGATGCAAAAACGATTCAACTTGAAGCACAATCTCTAAATAATACGCAGGGTGCACTGCGTGCAGAACAATTGGCGAAACTTAATATTGAAAATGATCTGAATAACCAGAAAGGTCTGATTAGTTCACAGCACAGTGCAGATATTTCTGGAGAGCAACTGAAGCTCGACAATAGCCAAGGTTTGATCGCAGCGCAGGATTCTTTAAAACTCACTACTTCTGCAGATTTAGAAAATGCGGGCCAGCTGGTGTCTTTAAAAGATGCTGAGATTCAAGCCAAAAATATCCGTAATGCACAAGGCGCTGAAATTTTTGCCGATAATAACTTAAAATTACAGGCATCTGTTATAGAAAACAGCGGCAGCCTGACTGCGGGCCAGCGGCTGAGCAGCAATAGTGACTCTTTATTAAACACGGCTATAGGTCAAATCTTAGCTTCACATGTACAGCTGAAGGCTACAGATCGTATTTTAAACCAAGGCTTAATTAATGCTGATTGGACTGAACTTCGTACAAATACCCTTACTAACCAAGGTGCACGTATATATGGTACAGATGTGTCCATTCAGGCAGATACACTGAATAATGAAGCGGATGCAGCAGGCAAAGCGGCAGTATTAGCATCGCGCCAAAATATGCATTTAGGTGTCCAGCAGCTGAATAACAAAGCCAATGTACAGGATTATGATTCACGCAATATTATCAGCAGTGGGCGTGATTTAGTGATAGGCGGTGAGCTGAATACTCAAGGCCAAGCAATTGGTGAGGCTGTTTATATTTACAATGGCAGCAGCTTGATTGAGGCGCAAAATGATCTATTTATTTATACCAAGGAACTGCTGAACCGTTCAGAAAATTTTGATGTAGTGCCAGTATTGGACAGCACACAGCATGTATATGGTTATCAAAATCGTAACACGGGAGAAATTATTCCGCTGGAAGATATTGTAAAAACCCATTATCGCGGTCATAAAAATGACATTTTAGTGTTGACCTTGAAAAATGGCGATACGCTTGATGTGTTTAATCGCTTTGAATACGATGAAAAAATATTTGTGCCTAAAGTCATTACGAATACACCCGCACAGATCGTCAGTGGACATAATCTGCTGATTGATGCCAGTTCAGAAATTAGCAATGATCAAAGCCAAATTTTGGCAGGCAATATTCTGCACCTTGAAAATGCCCAAATTGATCATATTGAAAGACCAAGCGTCGAAACCACGATCTTTGAAAATGCCAAGAAGCAGTACTATAAAATTATTAAAAAGAAACGAAATAAGTTGGGTGGTCATTACGAGGCACGCGGTAAAGAAAATTTAACCTATGCGCCTGAATCAGAAAACAAGCCCGTCTTTATTGATGAAGCTGAAAATGGCAGTAATAAAGTTATCAGATACAGCACTGAAGCTGAGCATGCGCAGCAAGCAGGAAAAGATTTATCTGGTGCTTTAAATACAGATGCTACGGCGGCTAAAACTCAGCAGAGTGATACATCAGTACATCTGCAGAAAACAGAAAATGAGCAAATTCGTGCGGTGAGTGATGAGGCATTTAAAGTGCCGAATAATGCACTGTACAGTGTTAATCCGGATTCGAAAGCCAGTTACTGGGTAGAGACTGATCCTGCTTATGCGAATTATCAAAACTGGCTGTCTTCTGACTATATGGTGCAGGCGTTAGGTCTGAACCCTGCCAATATGCAAAAGCGCATTGGGGATGGCTATTATGAACAGCGTTTGGTGCAAGATCAGATTGCGCAGCTGACAGGTTTTCGCTATTTGTCAGGCTATGAAAGCAATGAGACACAATATAAAGCACTCATGAATAATGGCTTGAGTTTTGCTAAGCAATTTAATCTGACGGCGGGTGTCGCACTAACTGCCGCACAAATTGCACAGTTGACTACAGATATTGTATGGTTAGAAGAAAAAACAGTACGCTTGCCAAATGGTGAATCTGTAAAAGCTTTAGTGCCAGCTGTTTATGTACGTAGCCGTGAAGATGACTTAACAGGTGATGGCAGTTTAATTGCGGCTGAAAAAGTGTCGATTATCAGTAAAGGTGATGTGCTGAGCAGTGCAACCATTGCTGGCCGTCAGGCAGTTGATTTAAAAGCAGCGAACTTAGAATTGCTCAATGGGCGTATTCAGTCAAATGAAGTAAGTTTGCAAACGGATAAAAACACCGTACTACAAGGCGGTCAGATTAAAGCGGGTCAAAGCTTAAGCATTGATGCTGGTGAAAATTTAACGCTGACAACGAGCACAGAAAAATCAGAGAACGCCATTGGCAAAAATTACTTTGCCAAAGAAACGGTAGGCAGAGTTGCAGGCTTATATGTTGGACAGGCAAGTGGACAAAACAGTGATACAGAAAATTTAAGTACAACGGTTGTACTGCGCAGTGGCGGAAATACGCAGTTGAATGGTGCGCAAATTGTAAATGCTAATGGTGCAACTCAAATTGCAGCGCAAGGCGATGTCAAACTGGATACCGTGCAACTGTCAAAAATAGAAAAATCATATAACGATAGTAAGCACTTTTTAAATGACAGCCGCACAGAAGAGTTAGGGACACGGATTCAAAGTCAAGGCAATGTGCTTGTGCAGGGGCAGGATATTTCAGCACGTGCTGTGAATATAGATAGCCAGAAGGGTACAACAGCACTTTTGGCCAAAAATGATTTGAATATCAGTGAAGGTCGTACCAGTCTAGATTATGAAGCGATGGATTATGAAAAATCCCGCGGTTTGTTGAGTAAAAAATCTACTCAAACTTATTATGCGAATCAGCAGAATACGGCTGTTGCCAGCAATATAACTGGCAAAAATATTGTGCTTGATGCGGGTCGTGATATAGCGGTGCAAGGCAGTCAAATTAAAGCAGATGATGCGGCACATATCACAGCAGGCAATAATATTAATATTGTGGCGGCTAAAAACCAATCTGCCCAGCAATCAGAAGTCATTAAGAAAAAGTCAGGCTTTAGCGCCAACCTTTCTGATGGTGTTGCAAGTGTAGGCTATGGCAAATCAAATGCTAATATTCAACAGGAAAATACAGCAGAAACATTAACGCAAAGTGTCATCAGCAGTGGCCAGGGAAATACATTCATTGCAGCGGCTAAAGATTTGACTACTGAAGCAGCCTTAATTCAATCTGGCAAAGACCTAACGCTGCAGGGGAAAAATGTAGATTTGAATGCTGGTACAGCAAGCAGTAATCAGCAATTGCAAGTGCAGAGCAAAAATTCAGGTCTATCTGTGGGTATCACCTATAACCCAATTGATGCTGCTGTTTCTGCATATAAGAAGAGTTCTGACAACACAGAGTTTTCTGATAGCGCTGTTGGTCAAGTTATGTCGCATGCAGAGGCAGTGAATAAAGCCGCTCAGGCTGCGACTACAGCAGTAGTAGTAACTGGGGGCAGTCAAAAAATTACGCAGAACAGCACCTACAGCACCACGCAGGCAGTTGTGACACAAGCTGAGGCTCAGGGCAATCTGAATATTATTGCCACTGAAGGCAGTATCCGTAGTCAAGGCGCTCAGCTTTCTGCTGAGGGAGATGCATTGCTGCATGCAAAAGACAATATTCATTTGAGCTATGCCACAGATACAGAATCGCAAACGTCTAGAAGCAAGCAACGCGGCTTCAGTATTGATAACCGTGATAAATCTGCACCTGCAGGGGTATATAACAATAAAAATCAGGGTACAGGTAGTATTGACAGCGTAACGGGTACTCAGCTGTCTGCAGGTGGTAACTCGACACTGCAAACGACGCAAGGCGATATAAATATTATCGCCAGTTCGGTCGCATCAGAAGGTGATGTGAATATATTGGCTGCGCGTGATGTAAATATTCTGTCAGCACAAAATACCAAGTCACAAGCTGAAAGTAGCAGCAATAAAGGCATAGGCAGCGCGCAGATTTCAGATACTGAGCAGTTCTTTGGCTATATGAAAGGCAACAGCCAAAGCAGCAGCAATGATATTGAACAGCAACGTAGCCAGGTTGGAAGTTTAGGTGGGAATGTAAATATTCAGGCGGGTAATGACTATCTGCAGCAAAGCGCAGATCTTGTGGCAAAACAGGATGTGAATATTGATGCGAAAACTATTCAAGTTTTAGAAAATCACAACAGTGGCAGTGCGTCGCAATCTTCTAAAGATTTAAAAGTTGGCTTGTTTAAACGCATTAGCTCTCCAATATTAGATTTACTTGGCAGTGCGGACAAAGCAGCAAAAAGCAAAGCCGATGATCGAACTCAAGCGCTGCAAGCTGTGGCTGCAGGTGCTCAGGCATATCAAAGCTATAGCGATATTCAGGGTGGAGCATTATTTAAAGCTGAGGCAGGTATTGGTTTTAGTACGAGCAGCAACCAGCAAAACAGCAGTTATGCCAATTCTCAGGAAAATAAAATCACAGCAGGCCGAGATGTCAATTTAAGCAGTACAGCTGGTGATATTCATCTGCAGAATACGCAAGTTACTGCAAATGATGCTATTCGACTGAATTCGGCTAAAGATATTATTTTAGAGTCAGGTCAAAGCCAAGCGAAAGAAGCTGGTAAAAATAGCAATGCAGGTGCAAGTATCGGTTATGGTGCATCTGTAGGCGCGAAAACTGGCGCATATATTTATGCAGAAGTGGGCTATGGAAAAGGCAGCAATCACAGCAATAGTAATACTCATACGCAAACCGTTTTGAATGCTGAAAATATGAGTTTAAACAGTAAAGGTGATACGACGTTGCAAGGTGCAAAAGCCGAAGCAAACCGTATTGATGTTAATGCTGGTGGTAAATTGAATGTGATGAGCACTCAAGATAGTGCAGATCAAAAAATTAAACAAACCAATGCTGGCGGTCGTGTGCAAGCATCATTTGGGACTGCATGGCAGGCGTCAGGTAATGTCAGCAGCAGTAAGGCTGAGGGTTCATCGAGTAGTGTAAACGAGCAGTCGGGCTTATTTGCAGGTGATGGCGGCTATCATGTCAAAGCAGACAGTGTCGATTTGAAGGGCGGCGCCATTGTTTCAACAGCGAACAAAGAAAATAATGATTTAACGGCTAACAGCCTAACGTTTAGCAATCTGGAAAATCAAAGCGCCTATGATGCAAAAAGTGTCAGTTTATCTGGCGGTACAGTACTGGGCAAAGCAGACAGTTCAACCCAGACACCGCAGCCGACCAGCAATACCAACTGGAGAGATGGTACGAGTTTTAGTCCAAGTTTGCCGCAGTCTGATTCTGAAAAAGACAGCAGCACGACCTATGCAACTTTAAGTGCTGGCAATATCAATATTGGCGGAAAAGATACCATTGTTGAAGCGCTTGGTATACATAGCAATGCTGCATCGGCAAATCGTAAAGTTGATACCTTGCCAAACTTGCAGGATATTTTAGATCAGCAGAAAACAGTAGCAGATGCCACTTCTACGATTACTGCGGCTGCGCGAACTTATGCGCAGGATCAAGTGAAGCGTGCTACTGCTGAAAAAGATCAGATTGGTGAACAGCTTGCCAGTCAGTTAGATGCTGCAGAGCAAGCCAAGCTGAAGAAAATGTCAGACAAGCAAAAAGATGAATATTTTGCAAATAATGATGCTTATAAAGGTGCGCTGGCGAATGAAGAAGCTGTAACTAAACAGTGGGGCATGGGCGGTGACAGTAGCCGTGCGTTGAATGCTGTAACACTTGCTGTGACAGGTGCACTTGGAGGACAAACAGATATACAAGTAGCTACAAATGCGCTGGCGCCATATGCGGCACAAAAGATTGGCAGTCAATATGGTCATGGAGAAGATAAAAATACGGCTGCGCAATTGGCATCTCATGCGATTTTAGGTGCGACATTGGCTTACGTTAATGGCGGCAATCTAGTCGCTGGGGGGAGCGCAGCTGTAGCTGCTGAATCAGCAGCGATCTACTTAACCAATGAATATATAGACCAAAAAGAGTACCAAAATGAAAAAGGTGAATTCCAGCCGAATTTACTGCCTGAAAGTGTAAAAAACCAAATTCGTGATTTGACGGCAGCCATTGGAGCAGTCGTCGGCGGTACTATTGGAGATTCTGCATTTGAAGCGCAGCTGGCGGGTGTTATTGGACAGAATGCGGTAGAGAATAATGAGATGGGAATATTCCCAGTTAATCCTAAGCGAATGGAGTCTGCACAATCGCTGGCAGAGTACGGTATTAAGGAAGGCTGGAGCTCAGATAAGCTTCAAAAAGAAGTATCTAAAGAGTTACGCGGAAGAGATCCCCAAGGTGAAGCTTATGTCGGAGCTATTGTTAATGGCAGCGTAGTAATAGCAAGCGTCACTCCTCTGGGATCTGGCTATAGAATTTACCAAGGCGGAAAATGGGTTTTTTACACGGCAAAACAAGTTGCTGGCAGTGCCGCATTAAGAAATACAGTGAAGAGCGCAATGCTGAATGGGACAATTTCAGGCGGGATCTCAGCTGCTTCAGGTGATGATATTCAAGGTATTATTGCTAATACAGCATTTGGTGCAGCCACGGGTAGTGTGAGTAACTTAAATAAGGGATTTCAAACAATTAAAGGGCAAGCTGCCTTAGCTGGGGCTTCAAATTTGGGTGCTCAATTTGTATCAAATAAATATAGAGATAAAGATCAGCAACTCGATATGAACTGGGCTAATGCAGCCGCCGCAGTGATTATTGGAGGAGCAGGCACCAAGTTGCAAAAATTGGGTTATCCTGTCCAATCATCAACAGTTGTAATTCCTGCCATGGCATTAAATGCGGCAACAGCTGGAAACTCTCCTAAATTACCGGAACAGCAGGGCAAAAAAAATGACAAAAAATAAAGGTTTCTTTGAATTTAACTTTTATAAAATCAAAGAAAATCGTTATCAGAGAATGATTGCGATATCTGTTTATGTTTTACTCATCATTGGTAGTGTCGCTATTGGGCTGTATATCTATGGATTTGATAAACACATTGTTTGGGGAGTAAATAAACAGACTTTAGATAATTTAGCTATGTTCGTGCTTACAGTGTTTTTTATTCTTATTACGCCAATGACCGGAATATTTAAGATATATATGTATTCTAGATTGGTCTATAAGTCTGAAGATTTAGGATTAAAAACTGCCATTATAAATCCATTTGGGAAAAAGACTTTCCTGGAAAACTATGAAATTTATGAAGGATATTCTGATTATGTGCAAAGTTTCAGCTTTCTTTGGTTAAAGGGTAAAAACTATGTTAAAGAAGAATTGATTGATAATAAAGGGTGTCA
>Ga0308169_10005987_pt1 | contig 10836 bp, 9 predicted proteins | sample PhyBR1_2_FD_202139 | JGI IMG/M metagenome (GOLD analysis project Ga0308169, IMG submission 202139) | Phyllosphere microbial communities from UC Gill Tract Community Farm, Albany, California, United States - DLSLSB.R1 | ecosystem: Host-associated > Plants > Phyllosphere > Unclassified | place... | reverse complement strand
ACAAGGTCAACCGCATGCGCGTGAAAGCCAGCCGCATCGTGCGCGAACTCTTCGACGCCTTCATGACGGACCCGGTGCTGCTGCCCTTCGACTACCAGGTGGCATCCGGCGACACCATGAAGCAGGCACGCAAGATCGCCGACTACATCGCGGGCATGACGGACCGCTACGCGATCCGCGAGCACAAGCGGATTTTCTCTCTGGATGAGTTGTAAAAATTCGGGGTCAGAGCACTTTTTCGAACAATTCCTCGCGCATAACACCACTAGCCGCCGCGCTGGCATTTCTCGTGGGTGGACTTGCGTAAGCTGCCTAACAAGATGGCAGCAGGACATTGCCCCAAAAAGTGCTCTGACCCCGAATTTGCTGACCCCGAATTTGTTCAGCCGAACAGGGATGGCTGGCCCAGCTGGCCGAGCAGTTTCTTGATTGGGGCCGGCAGGGCGGCTTCTTCGATTCGGGACAGGTCCCACCACACGTAGCCAGCCGGGATCTCGGCGCGCGACCTCAGCCCGATCCGGTACGGGTGGATGTGCAGCTTGTAGTGCGTGAAGCCGTGTTCCATCGGCAGCAGCGTTTCCGTCTCGTCGACCATGCCGAACTTCCCGGCAGCCTCCGACGCCGCGCCGGGGTCGAGCTCTTCGTCCTCATCCAGCGCCACATGCCCGCCCACTTCCGGCAGCGACAGCAGGCCGCCCCAGATCCCGGTGCCGGGCCGCTGCTCGAGCAGCACCTGGCCGTGGTCGATCACCACCAGCATCTGCGCGCGCTTTTCCGGCGTCGCCTTTTTCGGTTTGCGCACCGGCAGTTCGGCGGTGCGGCTGCTGGCGTGGGCCACGCAGCGATCCTGCAGCGGACAGCGGCCGCAGTCGGGCTTCGAGCGCGTGCACAGGGTCGCGCCCAGGTCCATCAGGCCCTGGGTATAGGATTCGATTCCCTCTCCACCTTCAGGCAGCAGCGCCTCGGCGCGCCGCCACAGGGCGTCTTCGACCGGCTTCAGGCCGGGATACTGGTCGATGCCGAACACGCGCGCGAACACGCGCTTGACGTTCCCGTCCAGGATCGCGGCGCGCGTACCGCTGGAAAACGCGGAGATGGCGGCGGCGGTCGAGCGGCCGATGCCGGGCAGGTCGGCCAGCAGCGCCGGATCGGACGGGAACACGCCGCCATGCTCGGCGACCACGCGGCGCGCACAGGCATGCAGGTTGCGCGCCCGGGTGTAGTAGCCCAGGCCTGCCCAATACGCCATCACATCGTCGACGGGCGCCTCGGCCAGCGCCTGCACGGTCGGGAAGCGCGCCAGGAAGCGCGCGTAATAGCCCAGCACCGCGGCCACCTGGGTCTGCTGCAGCATGATCTCCGACAGCCAGATGCGGTAGGCGTCGCGCGTGTTCTGCCAGGGCAGGGCGTGGCGGCCGTGCTGGCGCTGCCAGTCGATCACGGCGCGTGAAAAGCCGGGGTCTTCCAGCCCGCTGATATCAAATTCGGTCAATCGTTTCATGCAATTTCCAATACTTGCGGCGCCGGCGCCGCGTCCAGCGAAGCCTCCAGCACCCGCGTCACCGCACCCGTCAAGGCGGACAATCTCGTCTTGACCTGCTCGAGCTCCCGCTGGGCCGCTTCGAAGGCGGCGATCTTCTGTTCCAGGCTTTCAGTCGCATCGTGGATGCGCTGGATCGACGACTGCCGGTGCCGCAGCTGTTCGCGGTGCTGGCGGATCTGCGCTTCCAGCGGCGCCATGATCACCTTCAGCCAGGCCTCGACATCGGCATTCGCGGCGCGGAAAGTGTGTTTGACGCGCGCGGCGATGGTGTCGACGAAGCGTTCCAGCATCGTGCCGCGGCTGGTGATCAGGAGGGTCGCGGTGCCGGACTGCTTCTGCCAGATCGCCTCGACGGCGTCGACCTCGCTGCGGTAGCGCGCCAGCGACAGGGGCATCGGCATCGCCAGCGCCAGGCCGTGCTCGGCCGAGAAGCGGCGGTACATGGTCTCCATCATCGCGCCGATCTCGCCGATCTTCGCGCTGGAGGCGTCCAGCCTGGCGCGCGCCCCGTCGAAGAAAGTCCGCACCGGCGCGCGCATGCCGGTGGCGAACAGCACGCCTTCCATCGCGGCGCGCACCGCATCGACCTGCTCCTGCAGCACGTCCATGCCGATGCTGCTGTACAGCTCCGTCGACAGGGTCGCGAACACGGCGCGCGTGCCCTGCAGCTTGAACAGGCTGGCGTCGAATTCCTTCTTCTCCATCTCGACGCGGCGCATCATGTGGGCGATCACGCCCTGGTTCTTGCCGCGCAGGCTTTGCAGCTCCTGCAGCTGCTCGACCAGGTCGCGGATGCGCGCGCCCAGCAGCGCCTGCTGGCCGGCCGTGATGGCGTCCATGTCTTCGCGCAGCTGGCGGCGCAGGATGTCCTGGCGCGCCGGAATGAGCTCGTTGAACAGGGCCGATTCCAGCAGCCCGATGCGGCTCTTCTCGAACAGCGCCATGTCCTGGTTGATGCGCCCGACCAGGCCCTTCTGGGCCGACACCGGGAACACCTGGGACGTTTCCAGGCCGAGCAGCTGGGCCGCACCGGCCTGCTGGCGCGCGATCGCGGCCTCGTTCTCCGCTTCCGTGCGCAGCTCGTCCCACAGGGCGTCGATCTTGTTCAGCACCACGATACGCCCCGGGCCGGCGCCGATATGGGTGCGCCAGACTTCGATGTCGCTCTTCGTCACGCCGGTCTCGGCGGCCAGGATGAACAGCACCGCGTGCGCGTTCGGGATCAGGTTGAGGGTCAGTTCCGGCTCGGTGCCGATCGCGTTCAGGCCCGGCGTGTCGAGGATGACCAGGCCCTGCTTGAGCAGCGGATGCGGGAAGTTGATCAGCGCATGCCGCCATTGCGGGATCTCGACCAGGCCATCGTCGCCGAGGGCACCAGCCAGGTCGGGGTCTTCCGGATCGTAGAGGCCGTAGCTGCGCGCATCGATGACGCTCACGCGGCGCGTCAGGCTGACCTGGCGGAAGGTCTCGATCATGTGCTCGGGCGATTCGAGGTCGAGCGGCAGCACGGTCCAGGCAGCGGGATCCTCGCGGTAGTCGCTGGTCGCCAGGCGCCCGGCGCGGGTCTCGATCGGCAGCAGGCGGATGCAGGCCGGCAGCTGCGGATCCCAGGCCAGCTCGGTCGGGCACATGGTGGTGCGGCCGGGACTGGACGGCACGATGCGCTGGCCGTAGTCGGCAAAGAAGATCGCGTTGATCAGCTCCGATTTGCCGCGCGAGAACTCGGCCACGAAGGCCACCGACAGGCGGTCGTCGCGCACCCGGGCCAGTGCCCGCGCCAGCCGCTGTTCGGCCGCGCCGTCCAGCAGTTCGGCCGCTTGCACCCAGCCGCGGTAGCGTTCCAGCGCCTCGGCGACATTGGCGCGCCAGGCCCCGTATTGTTGAATATCTTGCATTGTTGTGCCGCCTATCTTTGGCTTACTTCTGGCAGGTCGCGCAGTAGAACGTCGACCGCTGGCCCTGGACGATCTGGCGCACGGGCGCGCCACAGTTTCTGCAAGGCACTCCTGCACGATCATAGACGAAATATGTCTGCTGGAAATATCCGGACTGCCCATTTACTGCAATAAAGTCACGCAGAGTACTGCCACCTTGCACGATTGCGGCGGCAAGGATCTCGCGGATGGCCTCGGCCAGCCTGTCATAGCGGGCCCGGCTGATGCGCGACGCCGCCGTCTTCGGGTTGATGCCGGCGCGGAACAGGCTCTCGCAGGCGTAGATATTGCCGACGCCGACCACGATGTCGCCGGCCAGCAGCACCTGCTTGATGGGCGCGTTGCGCCGTCGCGTCTCGCGGTGGAGCAGGGCGCCCGAGAAGCCGTCCTCGAGCGGTTCGACGCCCAGGCCGCGCAGCAGGATGTGCTGCTCGAGTTCGCCGTCGTCGTTACCGTGCCAGAGCACGGCGCCGAAGCGGCGCGGATCGTGCAGGCGCAGCACGCGCCGGCCCTCGGGGCCCGCATTTTTCTCTCTGACGATCAGGTCGAAATGGTCGTGTTTCTTCAGCTCGACGCCCTCCGGCAGCACCCGCAGGTGGCCGGACATGCCGAGGTGGACGATCAGGGTGCCGTGTTCGAAATGGATCAGCAAATACTTGCCGCGCCGGCTGGTCGAGAGGATTTCGCGGCCTGCCAGCAGCGCGTCCAGGTTCGGCGGAAACGGCCAGCGCAGGCCCTCGCGCCGCAGCACGACCTGTTCGACGACACGGCCTTCCAGGTGCGGAGCGACGCCGCGCCGAGTGACTTCTACTTCCGGGAGTTCGGGCATATCAGGGAAAGATGCAGGGAAGAACAGTGGAAAAGTATGTAAATTCGTGTTGCAACGGCGCACGCGCGGCAGGCGTTAAGCGTAGAATCGGTCCATCTTGTTGATGCGGGATCGACCTTGAAAAACACTTTCGCCATTGTAACCCTCTCGGCCCTGCTGTCCGCATGCGCCGTGGCGCCCAAGCAGCAGCCGGCCAGCCAGGCCGGCCATTCCGACCAGCCGCTCGCCGCCGCCGAGGCGCAACGCCGCGCCGCCGCCGGCGAGCCGGCCCAGGACGACGCCAAGCAAGGGGACGAGCAACTGCCGAACGTGACGATGACGCCCCAGATGATGTCCCAGCTCATGGGTGCCGAGCTGGCGTACAAGAAGGGCGACTGGCAGGGACCCTACCTCACGCTGATGAGCCTGGCCCAGCAGACCAGGGATCCGCGCCTGGCCAAGCGCGCCGCCGAGATGGCGCTATCGGCCAAGCAACCCGACGACGCCCTCGCCGCCGTGAAGCTGTGGCGCCAGTACGCACCCAACTCCGACGAGGCCAACCAGTACTATCTGGGGTTGGTGGTCCTGTCCGACAACCTCTCCGAAGCGGAAAATGTGCTGAAGCAGCGCCTGGCCGACGCCACCCCGGGCGCCCGCGGCCTGATGATGTTCCAGATGCAGCAGCTGGTGATGCGCGCCAAGGACAAGGATGCCGCCATCGCCATGCTCGATCGCCTGGTCGCGCCCTACGGCAACATGATGGAAACCCACGTGGTGCTGGCCCAGTCCGCCCTGGCGCGCGGCGCGCGGGAAGATGCCTTGCGCGAAGCCCGCACCGCGCTGCAGATCAAGCCGGATTCCGAGATCGCCGTCCTGACCCTGGCCCAGGTGACGGAGGGCGACGAACAGTCGGCGAAGGTGCTGGCCGATTTCCTGGCGACCCACCCGGATGCCAAGGAAGTGCGCACCGCCTATGCCCGCGTGCTGGTCAACGCCAAGCAGTACGAGGCGGCGCGCAGCGAATTCCTGGCGCTCGACAAGGCCCAGCCGAACAATCCCGGCACCCTGTACGCGCTCGGCATCCTGTCGATGCAGATGAACGACAACCAGGGCGCCGAGCAGTACTTCACGCGCTTCGTCGACGTCATGGAAAAGGCCCCGGAAGAGGAGCGCGACCCGACCAAGGCCGTGCTGATCCTGTCCCAGCTGGCCGAGGACCGCGGCGACATCCCGGGCGCGCTGGCCTGGCTCGACCGCCTCGACACCAGCGACCCGAAGATCCAGTTCGGCTCCGACCTGCGCCGCGCCCAGCTGACCGCCAAGCAGGGCGACCTGGCCGGCGCCCGCAAGCTGCTGGGCACGCTCAAGCCCGCCGAACCGGCCGAGCAGGCCCAGGTCCTGCTGGTCGAAGCCCAGCTGCTGCGCGACGCCGGCAAGAACCAGGACGCCTTCAAACTGATGGAGCAGGGCCTCAAGCGCTTCCCGGACAACACGGATTTCCTGTACGACTACGCGCTGATGGCGGAGAAGATGGGCAAGCCCGCGGTGATGGAAAAGGCGCTGCGCCAGGTGATCGCCAAGGCGCCGGACAACCAGCACGCGTATAACGCCCTCGGCTATTCGCTGGCCGACCGCAACGTGCGCCTGAAGGAAGCCTACCAGCTGATCGACAAGGCCCAGAAGATGGCGCCGGCCGATCCCTTCATCATGGACAGCATGGGCTGGGTGCAATACCGCATGGGCAAGCTGGACGAGGCCGAAACCCAGTTGCGCAAGGCCTACGCACTGCGCAACGATCCGGAGATCGCCATCCACCTGGGCGAGGTCCTGTGGAAGAAGGGCCAGCACGACGATGCCCGCAAGCTGTGGCGCGAGGCCAGGGCCAAGGATCCGAAGAACGATGCGCTCAAAAGCACGCTGACCCGCTTGCGCGCATCGCTCTGAAGGAATCTTTCAGAAAATAGCTATTTGTGAAATAATATTTCACAATAACAACGTCGTCCCGCGATTCATTAACGTCGCCCCGCGATTTACTAACGTCGTTCCCGCGCAGGCGGGAACCCAAGTTCGTACCGATGCCGATCAAGTTTCCATTTCGCCTGCTAGCAGCCGCCACCATCGCCTTCACCTTGGCCGGCTGCGCCACCTCCACCGCCAATCTCTCCACCGCCTCGGTCGCTGCCTACCGCGACACCATCGACCTGAACGGCAAGATCGCGGTGACCTACCAGAACAATAACGAGACGAACCGGGTTGGCGGTAAATTCAGCTGGACCCAGCGTCCGGGCCACATCGAGGTATCGATGTTCGATCCCTTCGGGCAGACCGTTGCCGAGATCAGTGTCACGCCGGACTCCGCCACGCTGACCCAGCCCAAGCGCGCGCCGCGCACGGAGAAGGACATCGACACGCTGACCCGGCAGGCGCTCGGCTATTCCCTGCCGGTGGCCGGCCTGCGCGACTGGCTGCAAGGCTATGCCACGGACGCCCAGGGCAAACGCTTCGTGGCATCGCCGGCCAACAACAATGTGTTCACGCGCGATGGCTGGAACCTGCGCTTTGCCGAGTGGCAGGACAAGCCGGGCCCGAACGGTGCGCCGCTGCCCAAGCTCATCCAGGCGAACCGCGGCGCCACCGCCGATAGCGGCGACCTGTCGATCAGCATCACGATCTTCCCGGAAAGCTGAGATGGCGCTGTCTTCCCTGCACGGCTGCCCCGCGCCAGCCAAGCTCAACCTGTTCCTGCACGTGACCGGCCGCCGCCCGGACGGTTATCACCTGCTGCAATCGGTGTTCCAGCTGATCGACAAAAGCGACACCCTCGACTTCGACCTGCGCGCCGACGAGCGCATCGTGCGCGTCAACGACGTGCCCGGCGTGCCGGAAGAACAGGACCTGATCGTGCGTGCCCTGCGCGCGCTGCAGGCCGAGTTCCAGCGCCGCCACGGCAGGCTGCCGCCCGGCATCAACGTGCGCATCGACAAGCGCCTGCCGATGGGTGGCGGACTGGGCGGCGGATCGTCGGACGCCGCCACTGCGCTGATGGCCGCGAATCATTTGTGGCAGGCCGGCCTGAGCGATGCGGAACTGATGGCGATCGGCCTGCCGCTGGGCGCCGACATCCCTTTTTTCCTGTTCGGCGAGACCGCGTTTGCCGAAGGCGTAGGGGAGGCGCTGCAGGCGGTGCCGGGGCCGGATTGCTGGTATGTGGTGATCGAGCCGGGTGTTTCTGTGCCCACCGCAGCAATTTTTACGGCACCCGATTTGACAAGAAACACTAAACCCGTCAGAATAGCGGACTTCCTAGGGCATCTAGCCGAATCGAAAGATTCAGCGGGGTTCGGGAAAAATGATTTGCAGGACGTGGCAGTTCGCCTGTTCCCGCCGGTAGCAGAGGCGGTCGAGTGGATGAGCGGTCACGGGGCGGCCAGGATGACTGGCTCCGGAGCGTGTGTGTTCAGCGCGTTTTCCACAGAGCAAGAAGCAGAGCAGGTATTGAAGCAGGTACCGGCGAAGTGGACAGCGTGGAAAGCAAGTTCGCTAACGAAACATCCGATGAAATCGCTCTTGCAAATCAACGAGTTGTAGAATAAAATTTTGCCTGTCAGCGCAACGGCAACAAGCCAAAGCGGTGATAAGAAGCAAAAGCAGTACAAGTTTCAGTGTAGGGGAATCGCCAAGCTGGTTAAGGCACCGGATTTTGATTCCGGCATACCAAGGTTCGAATCCTTGTTCCCCTGCCAAAGATTTTGCCTGAGCTGTGGATGACTAGTGCTCCAGCGGGCATTGGAAGTGGGAGCCGCCTAGAGCGGCCCATTTTTTTTGTAGTCCAAGCGTTAATCTTCTTGCATTAACGTCTTTTCAGTTTCTTTCAACGCTTACTCTTCTGGGACTCCCCATGGCTTACGAAAACCTGATGGTTTTTACCGGCAATGCCAATCCGGCGCTAGCAGAAGGGGTCGCAAAAAACCTCGGCATCCCGCTTGGCAAGGCCGTGGTCTCGAAGTTCTCCGATGGCGAAGTAATGGTCGAAATCAACGAGAACGTTCGTGGCAAGGACGTCTTCGTTCTGCAATCGACCTGCGCTCCCACCAATGACAACCTGATGGAAATCATGCTGATGGTCGACGCTCTCAAGCGCGCATCGGCAGGCCGCATCACCGCGGCGATTCCCTACTTCGGCTATGCCCGCCAGGACCGTCGCCCGCGCTCGGCGCGTGTCGCGATCTCGGCCAAGGTCGTCGCCAACATGCTGCAGGAAGCCGGCGTGGAACGTGTGCTGATCATGGATCTGCACGCCGACCAGATCCAGGGCTTCTTCGACATCCCGGTCGACAACATCTACGCATCGCCGATCCTGCTGGGCGACCTGCAGAAGCGCAACTACGACGACCTGCTGGTCGTGTCGCCGGACGTCGGCGGCGTGGTGCGCGCCCGTGCGCTGGCCAAGCGCCTCGGCTGCGACCTGGCGATCATCGACAAGCGCCGCCCGAAGGCGAACGTGTCGGAAGTCATGAACATCATCGGTGAAGTCCAGGGCCGTAACTGCGTGATCATGGACGACATGGTCGACACCGCAGGCACCCTGTGCAAGGCAGCCGAAGTCCTGAAAGAGCGTGGCGCCAAGAAAGTCGTGGCCTACTGCACGCACCCGGTCCTGTCCGGCCCGGCCATCGAGCGTATCGCGAATTCGCCGCTGGACGAACTGGTCGTCACCGACACGATTCCGCTGAGCCCGGCAGGCCAGGCTTGCGGCAAGATCCGTCAACTGACCAGCGCACCGCTGCTGGCCGAAACCTTCAAGCGTATCGTGAAGGGTGACTCGGTCATTTCGCTGTTCGTCGACTAAAAGAATAAGAACGTGGGCACCCCGTGCCCACGTCCATGCACGCTGTACAGAATTTCTTGAGTGCGTAGCAATGCGCTCATTCCACGGACGCCCCTGGTCGCGGGGGTGTTCACAATTCGGGCAACCGGGCCGGAACTTTCCGGCATTCGTGCCCATTTATCTTTGGAGTTTCACATGAAAGTAGTCGCATTCAAACGCGAACAGCAAGGTACCGGAGCGAGCCGCCGCCTGCGCAACGCTGGCCAGACCCCTGGCATCATCTACGGTGGCGCCGCTGCCCCGGAACTGATCGCCGTCGACGGCAACGCGTTGTTCCACGCGCTCAAGAAAGAAGCTTTCCACGGTGCCGTTCTGGACCTGGAACTGGATGGCAAGGCTCAGCAAGTGCTGCTGCGTGACTTCCAGATGCACGCATACAAGCAACTGGTCCTGCACGTCGACTTCCAGCGCGTCGATGCTTCGCAAAAGATCCACACCAAGGTCGCTCTGCACTTCGTCAACGCCGAGATCTCGCCGGCAGTCAAGCTGGGCGGCGCCATCGTGTCGCACGTGCTGAACGAACTGGAAGTGTCCTGCCTGCCGGGCCAACTGCCGGAATTCATCACCGTCGACCTGAGCAAGCTGGAAACCGGCGCATCGGTCCACGTGTCCGACCTGTCCCTGCCGGAAGGCGTGACCGTGGTTGCTCACGGCAAAGACCAGACCATCGCCACCTCGTCGGTGCCGCGTGGTGCTGCTACGGCCGAAACCGCTGCCGAGTAATTTTTACTCGCTACCGCTCTTTCGGGAGCGGTTTGGCAAAAACCCGCTGCGACTCGCGTCCGGCGGGTTTTTTGTTTTGTTCAGCCATTCGCAGTTTTCCGCGATAATCGAGTTTTACGCGAACTTGACCGTTTTATGCACATCCGCCTGATCGTCGGCCTCGGCAACCCCGGCCCGGAATATGAACAAACCCGCCACAACGCCGGCTTCTGGCTGGTCGACAACCTCGCCAACACCTTGCCCAACTGCCGCCTGCAGCGCGAATCGCGCTTCAACGCCATGGTCGCCAAGACCTCGATCTCGGGCAATGAGGTGTGGCTGCTGGAACCGCTGACCTTCATGAACCGCTCCGGCCAGTCGGTAGGCAGCTTGGCGCGCTTCTTCAAGATTGCCCCGGAAGAGATCCTGGTGGTGCACGACGAACTCGACCTGCCGCCCGGCGCGGCCAAGCTCAAGCGCGGCGGCTCCTCGGGCGGCCACAACGGCCTGAAGGACATCACCGCGGCGCTGGGCACCCAGGACTACTGGCGCCTGCGCCTCGGCATCGGCCATCCGCGCACCCTCAACCTGCAGCAGGGCGTGGCCGACTTCGTGCTGCACCGTCCGCGCCGCGAGGAGCAGACCCTCATCGAAGAGGCGATCGACAAGTCGCTGCGCATCGTTCCGATGGTGTGTGAAGGGAAGCTGGCCCAGGCCACCACGCAATTGCATACCGATTGATGTAGGGTGGGCGCGGCCGGCGTAGGCTCACCGAGCCCACCCTACGAGATAAGGCCGCGGCTCAGCGCTTTCAACGTTGCCGCCGGCCGCGAGCTCGCCTCCAGCTTCTCGAAGATATGGTCGACGTGGGTGCGCACGCTGGCCGGGCTGATCTTCATGGCGCGCGCCGCTTCCCGGCTCGTTTCTCCCAGGCTGATGTGGCGCAGCACCTCGATCTCGC
>Ga0308169_10005982_pt1 | contig 10844 bp, 7 predicted proteins | sample PhyBR1_2_FD_202139 | JGI IMG/M metagenome (GOLD analysis project Ga0308169, IMG submission 202139) | Phyllosphere microbial communities from UC Gill Tract Community Farm, Albany, California, United States - DLSLSB.R1 | ecosystem: Host-associated > Plants > Phyllosphere > Unclassified | place... | reverse complement strand
GGGTTCTTGACTTCTTCGGCGGCCGAGGTCACGGCGTCGAAACCGATAAAGGCAAAGAAGACCAGTGCCGCGGCGCTCATCACGCTACCCGCGCCGAAGGGCATGAAGGGCTGCCAGTTCTCCGGCTTGACATAGTTGACGCCGACAACGATGAACAACAGGACGACGCCGGTCTTGATCAGCACCATGATGTTGTTCAGGCGCGCCGATTCGCGCACGCCGAGCGAGAGCATGAAGGTCAGGACCATCATGATCAGGAAGGCCGGCAGGTTGAACAGGGTGTGCACGCCGGGAACGGCGCCGGGGGCGGCGCGCAGGGCTTCAGGCAGCACCACGCCAACGCCCTTGAGCAGCGACTGGAAATAGCCCGACCAGCCAACCGCAACGGTCGAGGTCGCCAGGCCGTATTCGAGCAGCAGGTCCCAGCCGATCATCCAGGCGACGATTTCGCCGAGGGTCGCGTAGGAATAGGTGTAGATCGAGCCGGCCACCGGCACGGTGGAGGCGAATTCCGCGTAGCACAGCGCCGCGAAGCCGCAGGCCACGGCGGCGATGATGAAGGAAAGGGTCAGCGCCGGGCCGGCCGTGACCGCGCCGGTGCCGGTCAGCACGAAGATACCCGTGCCGACAATTGCCCCGATGCCCATGAGGATCAGGTCCATCGGTCCGAGGACCTTTTTGAGTCCGCCAGGCTTTTGCGTGCCCGCGACCATGGCATCGAGATTTTTCGTCCTAAAAATACTCACTACGTGTTCTCCTGTTATTCATGATGTCTCCTCCGGTAGCCCTCGGATTATTCCGCTCGGCTCTTTCGCTTTTTTTTCCTGCGCCGTTCAGCTTCACCTTTCGGCTTGGCTTCTCAGCTTATTTCTCGCCAGGCCCATGTTGCGCATGCGCGTCCCGCCGCGCCAACAGGCAATGCGGACGACAGGCGTCCGCACCGCGCGCAGGCGGCGGCAAAGTGTCACGCCGAAGGGATCAGGTACAGACAGCACTACCGGGAAAAGCACCCGCGAAACCGCCGGGTACCGATCGACCCACTACGTTCGCATGCGTACCAATCGAGGACGCACACGACAAGCAATAACAATAAGCCAGCACATCCGCATTATTGCTCCGGCAACCCCTGTTGAGCAAGCGCTCGCCGTGCCGGGCCCGCTTCATTTCGCCTTTTTTGGCCTGCACGCAGGAATTGCTTGCGTGAGGGTGGGAAATGTGCGGCTAAGGGCCGCTCGCATGTCTTTACGGAGCGCCACGGCGCTGGCGCCAGACAAACGCGTACAGCACCAGGTTCACAATCAGCACGATGCCGGCGAGGACGAACTGGACTCCGCGCGTGAGGCCGCCCGGATACAGCAGCCACACAACATAGTGCTCGACGAAACCACCTGAATAGCCGGCCAGCCCCGCGCGCAGGCGCAGCAGGTTTTCCAGCGTCGTCAGCGGACAGCCGCGCCCGCTCAGCTCGATGGTGACGCCCCAGGCGGCGGCCGGCAGGTGCAGCCAGGCCAGGCGGGGCCGGCGCAGCACGAGGAAGGCGCCGCAGACGACGAAGAGCACGAAGGCCAGGTGGGCCAGCAGGACCAGTGCGGCGGCGGCGGCGTAGAACATGGCTTGACCGGCACCGGGCGCGGCTCAGCGCAGCGCGCCCTCGTCCGTCAGCGCTTGGGAAGGCCGCGCCCCGGCCGGCGCCGCCGCGTCTGCAGCGGCCTGGATCCGCTCGCGTGCAAACTGGGCCAGCGCGCCGATCGCATTCGCGGCCGAGCGCAGGTAGAAGGCCTGCAGGTGGAACACATGCCAGCGCCCGCGATGGAGCTCGAAGCGGCACGGCACGCCGCAGGCTTGCGCATGCTCGACGAGTTGCTCGGCGTCGGGCAGCAGGATTTCCTCGTCGCCAGCCTGGACCAGCATCGGCGGCAGGCCGCGCAGGTCGCAGCGCAGCGGATGATGGGCGTCGTCATCCCCTGCGCAGGCATACCATGCGACGCCTTGCCGCACCCAGGATGCGCGCACCATCGGGTCGATGGCGTTGTTCTGCTCCACCTTCTGCTCTGCCTCTGGTCCGGGCGGCGGCATGCGGGTGACCGGGGAGACCAGCGCCAGGCCGGCGGGCATCGGCGCGCCGCGTGCGCGCAGGCGGATTGCGACGGCCAGCGCCAGCGAGGCGCCCGCCGAGTCGCCGGCCAGCACGATGCTGCGCGCGGGAACTCCCGCTGCGACCATGGCGTCGTAACAGGCGAGCGCATCGTCGAGCGCGGCCGGATAAGGATGCTCGGGAGCCAGGCGATAGTCGGGCACCCAGAGCTGCAAGCGCGCATCGCGCGCGAAACGCGACGTGATGCTGCGGTGGGTGCGAGGACTGCCGAGGCAGAAGGCGCCGCCGTGCAGGAAGAGTACGGCGCCCTCTTCTCGCCGTTCGGGTGTGACCAGCTCGACCGGCCGGCCGTCGACCTGGATCTGGCGGTAGGCAAGGCCCGGGACACCCGGCATCAAGGGCGCGAGCAGCGTGATGATGCGGCGCTGGGTGCGCGCGCTGAACGGCGGCCCGATCAGCGGCTTGAAGCAGCTGCGCAGGAAGCCGCGCTGGAAAGCCGCGCTGAAACGTTCCAGCAAGGAGCGCGGCGCGGCGATGGACACGGCGCCCGGCTGGCCCGGCAGTGGCGTACTGAACCGATAGGCGAGGAGGCTTGCATGGCGCGTCAGGGCCCGGTAGCTGAAGGTGAATCCTGGCCAGTTCGCGCTGTTGCGTCCGTGCCGGTCGAGGTACCAGCTGCTGCAGCCCTGCCAGACCGTGCCGGCGAGGCGCCGCTGCAGGCGCGTATTGAAACGCTGGTGCGCGCCCGCTTCGACCTCGACCGAGGCGGCATCCGCCGCGCGCATCGCCTCGCGGCAACGCATGACGTGCCGCACCTGGCTCTCCAGCATATAGATGATCGAATTGTGGCCGAGGTTCGTGTTCGGCCCGTACAGCATGAAGAAATTCGGAAAGCCCGGCACCGTCATGCCGAGATAGGCTGCGGCGCCTTCGCGCCAGGCCTCGTTCAGGTCGCGCCCCCCGCGCCCCTGGATCGCCATCGGGGCCAGGAAGTCGGTCGCGGCAAAGCCGGTGCCGTAGATGATGACGTCGACCTCATGCTGCCGGCCGTCGTCGGTCTCGATCCCGGCCGGCGTGATGCGGCGGATGGCCTGCGTCACCAGGTTGACCGAGGGTTTCGCGAAGACGGCAAGGTAATCGTCGCTGACGAGGATGCGCTTGCAGCCGATCGGGTAATCGGGCGCCAGGGCGGCGCGCAGGACCGGGTCCTTCACTTCCCGTTGGAGCATGCGCTGGAACGGCAGGCCGACCGCCAGCCACATCATGCTCCTGAGGCGCGTGAAGGCCAGCGCCCGCGCTTCGTATTTGGCATAGATCAGGCCGCGATGGACGCGCATCGCCCAGGGCAAGCGCCGGAACAGGGTCTTTTGCCAGCGCGGGTAAGGACGGTCATTGCGCGCCTTCAGGTAGGAGGGCGAGCGCTGGAAGACGCTCAGGCTTGCCGCCTGGCCCGCGATTGCGGGAATGAACTGGGTGGCCGAGGCGCCGGTGCCGATGACCGCGACCCGCTTGCCGTCCAGCTCGCAGGCGTGGTCCCACTGCGCCGAATGAAATGCCTGGCCGCGAAAGCTGTCGATGCCCGGCAGGCGCGGCAGAAGCGGACGGCTCAGCAGGCCGGTGGCGCTCACCAGCAGGCGCGCCAGCAGGCGCTCGCCGCCTGCCAGGCGCACCTCCCACAGCGCGCGCTCCTCGATGTAGCGGGCCCCCGCGACTTCGGTGCCGGGACGGATATGCTGCGCGATCGAAAAACGCTGCACGCAGTCCCGCAAGTAGGCGTGGATCTCGCCCTGCCGGGCAAAGGTGTGCGACCAGTCGGGATTCGGCGCGAAGGAAAACGAATACAGGTGCGAGGGAACGTCGCAGGCGGCGCCGGGATAGGTGTTGTCGCGCCAGACGCCGCCGACCCCGGTCCCCTTTTCCAGGATCAGGAAGTCCTCGACGCCCGCGCGGCGCAGGGCGACCGCCATGCAGATGCCGCCGAAGCCGGCGCCGATGATCAGCGCCTCGAGAATGGCAGTCGACGTGGTGCCGGAGCTTGGGGCGGCGCCCGGCGCGGAGCCGGTGCGGGGTGGTGGCAAGGCTGTCATCTGCTGTCTCCTCGGCTTACGGACCAGGCGATAATTCCCATCCGCAACGATACACCAGGAGTTCGCTCCCGGGTCCGATTCCGTCACGACCCGCGCTGCCCGCATGCGCCCTGCATGTTTGCCCGCCGCCATGGGCCCGCGGCGCCCTTCCGCGGATGCGAAGCTGCCGCTTGCCGCCTCCTTCCCGTTGCTCGATGAGTCTTCCTCCTACAGCGCCACGCTGTCCACACCGATGGTACAAGCAGGCCGCGCGGGCATAATTGGGGGACTGAATCACGGGAGACCAGAATGGCTACGCAAACCTCGAACAATGCATCGGCAGGATCCGGCACAGCATCGAACACGGCGGCGACCACGGCAGCGGACGCGGCATCGACCACGCTCGGCCTCGGCGGCGCCACCAGCGGCCAGGCCGGCGCCACGCCGCGCCACGAGACCCAGCAGGAGACCGGCGGCAGCGGCGGCGCCCAGCTGACGCACAGCACCGGCGAGATCGACGCCACGCCGGGCCAGCCAGCCGCTGGCACGCCGGCCGTGGCCGAGCCAATGCCGGCGCCGAAACCGGACGCGGACGGCAGCGCAGTCCAGAGCGGCGCGCTTGGTGCGCAGGATACCCGCGGCCAGCAGGCAGGCGGTACCGGCACCGGACTGGGTTCGCCCGAAACCGGTGCGAACCAGTCGGAAGCCGATCTGCCCCCTGCTCGCTAGGGTTTTCCGTATCAGGATTGCAGTTTGATCCTCCCGTGCTCTCCCGGATCGACGTCCGGGGTGGTGCCGGTCACGGCCGCCTTGGCCATCTGGAACAGGCGCACCATCTTGCTGTCGTTCGAGTCCCAGTACTCGGCGCTGTGCGGCGCAACCCGTACCAGCACCACGTGTTCGTCGTCGGGGCCGTGCGGGAACCAGGCCTGGACCATCGGGTTCCAGAGGGCGCGGATGCGTTCGCGGTCGACCACGCGTTCGGCGGTGCCGCTGATCGATACGTACAGGCTGTCCTCCGGCTGGGCGAAGCTGACATTGACTTCGGGCTGGAGCGCGATGTTTTGCCACAGCGGTGCGTGAATCGAGGTGTAGAACCAGAGGCCGCCCTGGTCGTCGGTCTCCTGGTTGGTCATCGGATGGCTGATCAGGTGGCCGTGCTCGTCGACGGTGGTAAACATGGCAAAGCGCATCGAGCGGATCTTGTCCGCCAGCGCAGCCGCCTGTGCAGGAGCATTCGTCATGGACATGGTGTTTCCTTGAAGATTGGGTGAACCGACATGCTAGGCCCCGCGGCCGCAACGCTCGGTGCGGCGCCGTACGCTGGAGCACGTACGGCGGCTCGAGCCTGCATCTGTTTAGGCCCGCGCCGCCGAAACTGGTTCGGTCGCGCACATTGACGCCGCGCAGGCGCCGCCCGGGCCCGGCGCCGATACTTGGCCTGCCCTGACGCCCACCCGACCATGTCCGCTACCTTCCTACATCATGCCCTGCGCCACGCCCGGCTGATAGCGTCCCGGCGCCAGGATGCCCGCCGGGTCGAGCGCCGCCTTGATCGCGCCAACGGTGCGCCAGTAGCTGTCGCCCGCCGGGTCGAGCCGCCCCATGGCGTGGTTGCCGACGCGGTAGGGAATATAGCCGGCCTCGAACATGCGCTCGAACACTTCGTCATGGCAGGCCCGTGCGCGCGCGGCCTCGGCGCTGTCTTCCTTGTCGTAAGCCACGGTCAGGACGCCGCCGAGCGTGCGCTCGTTGATCATGCTGAAGGTGGCGAACAGGTCGAAGCCGTACTTGTCGAAGCTGGCCTGCGCGAGCGCGTGCACGGCAAGCATGTCCTCCCCGCGCAGCGGCAGCACGGGCGAGACCCAGAGCAGGCCGCAATTGTCGCGCGCCGGGTCGGCCTGCGCGGGGAATCCTGCGGGCAGCGCTTCACGGCGGCGCCAGTAGGCGCCGGCCAGGAAGCGTCCGTCGGGCACGCCGCGGTTCATCGCGAACAGCGACTCGCCCAGCGCCACTTTGGCCCGCAGGCGCCGCCCCGCGTCCGTCCCCCCGAGCAGGCGCGCCGCGAGCGCCCCCGCGCGCAGGCTGCGTTCGCTGATGAAGACCGGGCGTGCGGCGGTGCCGCGCAAGGCACGCCGCAATGCCGCCCGAGCCGCCGCGACCTGCGCCTGCGTGCCGTACAGCGCACCGGAGACGCTCCAGGCGCCGACGCCCGCTTCCCGCCGCATGGCCGCGCGCAGCGCATCGGGCAGGCGTGCGCCCTGCGGCACCGCCGTGCGCGGGAAGGTGCCGCCGCCCGAGAGCACACGCATGTCGTTGCCGATGTGCAGGATGCTGCGCAGGGTCCCGTCCAGGCGCAACGGGCGCAGGGCGTCGACGACCGCTGCGATATCGACGTGTTCCGGCACGCTGCACAGGAAATGGTTGACGCATTCGGCCTGCGGCATCAGCCAGATGCCCAGGCGCGTGACGATGCCCATGTTCGACTGGGTGAACAGGCCGTCGAGGAAGGGGCCGACGCCGTAGGGGAACAGGTGGGTCGTGCGCGATTGCGCGTAATGGCCGAAGCCGGTCTCGAGGAGCTCGCCGCCGGCCAGCACCACCTGCATCCCGGCCACGTGCTGCAGGCGGTTGCCATAGGGCGAGTGGCCGAAGCCGCGCTCCATGATATTGCCGATGTAGCTCGTGTCGGGTCCGGCGCCGGTGCAGTCGGCCCACAGGCGGTGGCCCTGTTGCCGCAGGTAGTCGGACAGCTGGCGCTGCGTGACGCCTGGTTCGATGACCGCATAGGCGAGCTCCGGGTCGACGCGGATGATCCGGTTCATGCGCGACAGGTCGAGGATCACCTGGCCGGCGCCGACCGCGCAGGCGTCGCCATAACCCCAGTTCTTGCCGGTGCTGATCGGATACACGGCCAGCCTCGATTGGCCGGCAATCTTCACCAGCTGCGCCACTTCGCCGGCATTCCCCGGGCGTACCAGCGCCAGTGGGCGCACCGGCCGCGCCGCCGTGCTGCGCGCATAGCGTTCGCGCGTGCCCTCGTCGGCCAGCACGTGCGCGGCGCCGGCCACGGACGCCATCGCGGCCAGCGCCGCCTCGAGGCCCGCGTGTTCCTGCAGATCGTTGAGCTGGCTCATGCCCATTCCCCTCCCCGGCACAGGGCCTCCAGGCGCGCACTGATGGCGGGCACTTCGGTGGCCGCGAAGAAATAGGGGTAGAAGGAGCGCTCGCCGGCGAGCTGTTCGAAGCTGCCGCCCCATTTGCGGATCTGGGCGCCCATCTCGTCGAGCGGCAGGCGCAACAGCACTGCGGGCGCGCCGACCCGGCTGCACGCGCGCTCGCCGCCGAAGTCGGCAAACCCGAGCATGCGCTGGTAGAACGCAACGTGGCGCGGATTGACCTCGATGACGTAATCGGTGAAGCCGTGCAGCTCGCGGGCGTACAGGTAGGAAATGTGGATCAGCGCGGCGAACACGCGCTTCGACATGCCGGCGTCGATCGCCAGGCGCGAAGGTTCGCACAGGCGGCGCCCCTGGCGGCGCAGGATGTCGAGGCGGTCGCGGAAATTCTCGTCGGCCGGCAAGGCATTGCCCTTGTCCAGGCACAGGCTCATCGTGCCGACCAGCTCGCCGCCGGTCTCGGCATACAGCGTCACCTTGTCGGCGCCGCCCCCGCTGGTTTCGAAGGCATAGCCGCGCCAGGCGTACATGCGGCGCACCAGCGCGCCGCTGTCGGCATGGCGCCCGGCCGACAGCGCGACCCGGACGTTGAACACCTGCGTCTCGGCGCGCGCCGCAGGTCCGCTTGCGGGGACGGGCCGCGGTGCTGGCGGCCGGGTTGGTGCTGCCTGAAACGTTGCGATCGGTAATTCGTCTACCAACATGCTGGTCTCCCTGAAAAAGCGTCCCGCCGTCATTGGCGAAAACACATGACTGCCATTCAGACAAGGTCAGCAGTAAGCAGGTTCCGCGGATTTCGCGCGGATCTTTGCTATCTGGACATGGATCAAGCTCGTAAGAAATTTGCCACAAGCATTTGGCGAAATGTCTGGCCTCGGCCTGTCGTTTCACTTCGGCACCGTCGCGCTTTGACCGGTATCAACGAGAAAAAGGGTTAGGCCGTGCGCGTCGTGCGCAGCCATATAATCGACAGACCTGCCGCCGCGCGCCGGCCAGGCTCTCACCGGAGACCGTCCCATGTCCCTCGTCCACCGCTCGCGGCCGGCCCGGCCACGCCGTGCTCCACGCCGCTCCCTGCGCCGTTTTCCTTCCTGCTGCGCTTTCCCATGAGAGCCGTCCGTCTTCACGCGCGGCGCCGGGCGGGCATGGCTTGCAATGGGTAATCGCCCCGTCGCCGCGTTGACCCCGGCCTTTGCGCCGCCGCGGCTGGTTGCCCATGTCGTCAACCGGCTCGACTGCGGTGGCGCCGGGAATGACCTGCTCGACCTGATCGCCCACATGCCGGGCGAGCGCTACCGGCACGCGGTGCTGTGCCTGCGCGACCACGGCATGTTCCATGACGGCTTGCGCGCGTACGGCGTCGAAGTCATCGATTTGCACAAGCGCGACGGCGCCGACCCCGGGTCCTTCCTGCGCATGGTGCGCGCCCTCCGCGCGCTGCGGCCCGATCTCGTTCATACGCGCAACCTCGGCGGGCTCGAAGGCCAGCTGGCGGCGGCGCTGGCGGGCGTGCGCCTGCGCGTGCACGGCGAATACGGGCGCGAATCGGGACGAGAATATGGAGGAGATTCCGTCAAACCCTGGCGCTCGCGGCCGCCGAGCCTGCTGCGCCGCGCACTGCGGCCGCTGGTCGGCCACTACATCGCCGCCAGTGCCGAGCAGGAACGCTGGCTGATTGAACAGGTCGGGGCCGAGCCCTCGCGCGTGTCGCAGATACCGAACGGCGTCGACAGCCTGGAATTCCACCCGCGCCTCGGGCCCCACGCGGCCGTCGGGCCGGATGGCTTCATGATCGACGATGCCTTCGTCATCGGCAGCGTCGGGCGCATGGACGACGCCAGGAACGACACGACCCTGGTCGAAGCCTTCCTGCGCCTGATTTCCTCGCCGCACGCCTCGCACAGCCGGCTAAGGCTGCTGATCGTCGGCGACGGGCCGATGCGCGCCGAATGCCAGGCCATGCTCGAGCGCGCCGGCGCCGGACACCGCGCCTGGCTGCCGGGCGAGCGCCTCGATACCGCCCAGCTGATGCGGGCAATGGACCTGATGGTGCTTCCCGCGCTGGCCGCAGGCAGCGGCACCGTCCTGCTCGAAGCGATGGCGACCGGGCTGCCGGTGGTCGCGACCGCGGTCGGCGTGCACAGGGAACTGGTCCAGCCAGGGCTGACGGGCATCCTGGTGCCGCCGATGTCGCCCGATGTGATGGCGGCCGCGATCGCGGATTATTGCCGCATCCCGGAGATGGGCGCCCGCCACGGCGCGCGTGCGCGTGGCCAGGTGATCGCCCACCACAGCCTGCCGGCAATGGCGCGCAGCTATCTGGCGGTGTACGACGCGCTGGCGGGAGGCTGAACAGGCGTCCGCGCGGGCGGAGCGCTGAGCGGGCGCCGCCCCGCGCGCCGGTTTCGGCTAGACTGCTGCCAGCGAGGTCTCGGTACGCACCGCCTCGGAGGCAAAACCATCGCGCCGGCCCCGCGCCAGCCACTGTTCCAGCATCAGGAGCCGCCACACGGCCTGCCCGTGCGTGGCCGGGTCTTCCGGCAGGCGCCGCCCGAGCAGCAGGTCGATGAATTCGCGGCGCACGATGCGGCGCCGCGCCAGGCCGGACAAATTGTCGTACGCCAGTGCGCGCAGGCGGGCGTCGCCCTGCAGCCATGTCCCGAAGGGAAGCACCGGCGCGCCGGCGGCCGCTGCCGGCAGCACGCCGCCGAGCTCGCGCAGCGCCTGCCCGAACAGGCGTCGCGGCCCCGCGCCGCCCTTGTGCCGTGGCGCCAGGCGCGCCGCCATGGCGACCACCCCATCGTCCAGGCAGGGAAGCGCGGCCTGCACGCCGGCCGCGGCGCAGGCGGCCGCAAAGGCCGGAACGATGCGGCACGGAAGATCGCCCTGCAAATCCAGGTCGACCGCGCGGTTGGCGGCGCTGCGCGCCTGCGCCAGCCACCATGCCTCTTCCTGTACCGCGGCCGGCGCGCCGGGGTCGACCAGTTCAAGAAAGGCCGGCTCGAACACGTTGGCGGCGCCTTGCGCCAGCAGCGCATTGCGCCGGCGCAGCCGGTTCACGGGCGGCGCCATCGATTGTTCGATGCGCGTGCGCAGGCGTTCGAAGGCGCCCGGCAGGCGCGCGCCGAGACCGAACAGCAGCGGTTCGATCGCCAGCTGGCGCAGCGCGGCGGGCAGTCGTTCATAGCGGCCCGCGCGCGCCATATGGGCGTAGCGGCCGCGCCCGAACAGCTGGGCCGCGCCGAATGCGCCATGCAGGCTGCGGCAGCCATCCGCGCGCGCCATCTGCGCGGCGAACAGCATGGCGACCGCGCCCGGGTCGCCGCAGGGGGCATCGCTCGCCGCAGCCAGCGCCGCGATGGCGTCGGCGACGTCGCCGGCATCGAGGATGTGCTCGCGGTGCCGGCTGCCGATCCGGCGCGCGGCCGTGCGCGCCCCGGCCAGGCCGCGTCCGCCGCTGGCGCCGAAGCCGACCGCATAGCTATGCACCGGTTCCCCGGCGCC
>Ga0308169_10005980_pt1 | contig 10845 bp, 9 predicted proteins | sample PhyBR1_2_FD_202139 | JGI IMG/M metagenome (GOLD analysis project Ga0308169, IMG submission 202139) | Phyllosphere microbial communities from UC Gill Tract Community Farm, Albany, California, United States - DLSLSB.R1 | ecosystem: Host-associated > Plants > Phyllosphere > Unclassified | place... | reverse complement strand
GCTCCGCGGTCTGGCGCGGCATGTCCGCCGTGAGGCGCCCGTCGCCGAGGAACAGCACCCGGTCGGCGTGGGAGGCCGCCACCGGGTCGTGCGTCACCATCGCGATCGACTGGCCGTGCTCGGCGGACGCCGCACGCAGCAGGGCGAGCACCTCGCGGCCCGAGCGCGAGTCCAGGTTGCCGGTGGGTTCGTCCGCGAACACCAGGTCGGGCGCCGTGGCCAGGGCCCGGGCGATCGCGACGCGCTGCTGCTGTCCGCCGGACAGCTCGTGCGGCCGGTGCCGCAGCCGCTGCGCCAGCCCGAGGGTCTCGATGAGCCGCTCGACACGGGCCTTCTCCAACGCCGACGGCGCGCGACCGTCGAGGTCGAACGGCAGCCGGATGTTGCCCATCACGTCGAGGGTCGGCACCAGGTTGAACGCCTGGAAGACGAACCCCACCCGCCGGCGGCGCAGCAGCGTCAGCTCGCGATCGCCGAGGCCGGTGATCTCGGTGTCGCCGATCCACGCGCGGCCCGAGGTGGCGGCATCCAGCCCCGCCATCACGTGCATGAGCGTGGACTTGCCCGATCCGGACGGACCCATGATCGCGGTGAACTCCCCGCGCCGGATGCCGACCGACACGTCCTCGAGCGCGCGCACCGCCCCGTCGCCCGAGCCGAAGGTCTTCGTGAGCTGCTGCACCCGGGCGGCGAGCCCGAGCCCTGTCGTTGTGATCTCCATGCCTTCGACGTTAGGAACCGGGCCGGGTCCGCCGCGTCGGCCGGGAGCCTGATCCGCGTACATCGCAAGGATGACGTTGCATCCGGCTCACGCCAGTCCGTGCTCGAACGCGAACACCACCAGCTGCACCCGGTCGCGCAGGGCGAGCTTCGTGAGGATGCGGCTGATGTGCGTCTTCACCGTCGCCTCGGACAGGAACTCGCGCGCCGCGATCTCGGCGTTGGAGAGCCCGCGGGCGGCCAGGGCGAAGATCTCCCGCTCCCGCTCGGTGAGTACCGCGAAGGATGCCGGCACCGGTCGTGTGCGCAAGGTTGTCTGCGCGAACAGCTCGCGCGTCGCGGAGGCCGCGATCACCGCCGACCCGGCGTGCACGGTGCGGATCGCGGCCAGCAGGAACTCCGGGTCGGCGTCCTTGAGCAGGAACCCGGACGCGCCCTGCCGGATCGCCCGCGCGGCGGCCTCGTCGAGGTCGAACGTCGTCAGCATGACGATGCGCGGGGCGGGCGCGCCTGCATCGGTCGGATCGCGCAGCAGCTCGGCCGTGGCGGCGAGCCCGTCGAGCACCGGCATCCGGATGTCCATCAGCACCACGTCCGGGCTCTCGCGCCGCACCACGTCGATGCCGTCGCGGCCGTTGCCGGCCTCGCCCACCACCTGCAGGTCGGGCTGGGAGTCGATCACCATGCGGATGCCGGCCCGGAACAGCGCCTGGTCGTCCACCAGCACGACGCGGATCACCGTTTCGTCTGACATCACGTTTCGTCTTGCATCTCTCAACGGCCGGCCTCGCCCAGCGGGATGCGGGCCCGCACCACGAATGCGGACGACTCGGCGCCGGCATCCAGCGTCCCCCCGGCCAGCTGCGCGCGTTCGCGCATGCCGATGAGACCGTGGCCGCCCGTTGCGGGAGCGGCGTCCCCGGGCACGCGGTTGCGCACGCTCAGTGCGACGGCATCCAGCGTCCAGGCCAGCCGCACGTCCACCGCACCGCCGTCGCCGTGGCGGATCGCGTTGGTGAGAGCCTCCTGCAGGATGCGGTACACCGCGAGCTGCACGGAGGCCGCCGGCTCCGCGTGCGGGGCCGGGTCGACGCTCACGCGCAGTTCCAGGCCGGCCGCGCGCACCTGCGCATACAGTCCCTCGAGGTCGGCGAGGGTCGGCTGCGGCCCGTCGCCCTCGCTGTGCCGCAGCTGTCCGAGCAGCAGCCGCACGTCGGCCAGGGCGGCCCGGGCGGTGGTGGAGATGGTGCCGAGGGCGGCGGACATGCCCTGCGCGGAGACCGCGGCACCCGGGTCGGCGGCCGCCGCGTACCGGGCACCGTCCGCTTGCGCGATCACCACGGCGAGCGAGTGGGCGACGACGTCGTGCATGTCGCGGGCGATCCGCACCCGCTCCTGCTCGGCGGCCGCATCGGATTCGGCCTGCACCTGCGCGACCCGAGACGCGCGCGACCGCAGCACGGCCCGCACGAGGGCACCCACCGTCCAGGCCAGCAGCAGTGCGAAGGATGCCGCCATCCAGGCGTACCCCGCCGTGACCAGCGCCCCCATGTCCCCGAGCCGGATCATCTCGATGAGGCGCGTGAGCTGCAGGTAGACGGTCGCGACGAGCGCCCCGACCAGCGCGGACGCGAACCCGAGCCAGAAGACCAGGCGCGACCCGTAGGCGGCCGTCGCGTACAGCACGCCGAGGATCGCGAGGTCGTACGCCGCCGGCTGGAGTCCGCCGAGCATCTGCGCGACGGCGACGAACCACGCGACCGTGAGCGCGACCGCCGGCGAGTACCGCCGCACGGCGAGGGCTCCGGACAGCACGGCCGACAGGCCGACGGCCAGCACCACTTGACGTCCGCTGGAGTAGAACGCTGTCTGCAGCCCGAAGTACCCCGCCAGTACCAGGAACAGGACGGCGGCGACGGCGTCGAACGTCCACTGGCGGCCGGTCATCGGGCGGAACACGCTGCTCACGCTACGGGAGCCGCGCGGGCGGGGCATCCGCCGAGCGATGTATCCCCGGCCGCCGCCGACGTCAGGACCCCGAACGGGCGCCCTCCGCCGTGGCCGGTGCGGGTTCTGCGGCCCCCTGCTGCGTCGAGGCGTGGGTCTCGTCGAGCGGATGCACCGTCGTCGGGATGGCCGCGGTCAGCGGATGCCCGTCCCGCAGCAGCGTCCGTTTGCGCAGCTGCCACAGCACCGCCAGCACGAGGAACCACACGGGCGTCGCGAGGAACGGCAGCCGCGTGTCGGTCCCGTACAGCAGCGTTCCGGCGATGAACACGAAGAACGCCAGGATGAGCCATGGCATCACGCGGGAGAACGGCATCCGGAAGCGGGACGCCGCGTGGCGCTCCGGGTACCGGCGCCGGTAGATGATGTAGCTCACCACGATCGACCCCCACGTGAAGAGGATGAGCGTGGCGCACATGGACGAGACGAACGTGAACGCCCCGACCACGGTCTCGCCCGCGAACAGCAGCCCCACGCCTGCGAACAGGAACACGCACGTGAAGAACACCGCGTTGCGCGGCACGCCGCGACCGTTGGTGCGGGAGAACACTCGCGCGGCATGCCGGTCGTTCGCGAGCCCGAAGAGCATCCGCGTGCCGGAGTACAGACCGGAATTCGCACTCGACGCGGCCGAGGTGAGCACGACGAGGTTGATGACCGCCGCCGCGAGCCCGAATCCGGCGAGCAGCAGCGTGGAGACGAAGGGGCTGCGGTTCGGGTCGATCTCGTTCCACGGCGTGATGCTCATAATCACGACGAGCGCCCCGACGTAGAAGAGCAGCACGCGCGCGACGATCGAGTTGATCGCCTTGGGCAGGGTCGTGCGCGGGTTCTGCGTCTCGGCTGCGGCCGTGCCCACGAGTTCGACGCCGATGAACGAGAAGACCCCCATCTGGAACCCGAGCACGAACCCGCTCGCCCCCATCGGGAACATGCCGCCCTGGTCCCACAGGTGCGTGAACGACGCCCGCACGCCGGACGGGCTGGTGAACCCGGTGAAGATGAGCACCAGGCCGACGGCGATGAGAGCCAGGATCGCGACGATCTTGACGATCGCGAACCAGAACTCGGTCTCGCCGAAGTACTTGACCGGCTGCAGGTTGAGCACGGTGAGCAGGGCTGCGGCCGCGAGCGCGGGCACCCACCGCGGCAGATCCGGGGCGAAGTACTGCACATATGCGGTGATCGCGATGATGTCCGCGACGCAGGCGATCACCCACGAGAACCAGTAGTTCCACGAGACGAAGAACCCCGCCCACGGGCCGATGAGATCCTTCGCGAGGTCGCCGAACGTCCTGTAGTGGAGGTTCGACAACAGCAGTTCGCCGAGCGCGCGCATGATCAGGAACACGAAGACCCCGATCACCATGTACACGAAGATGATCGACGGGCCGGCAACGCTGATGAGCTTGCCAGAGCCGAGGAACAGGCCGGTGCCGATTGCGCCGCCGATGGCCATGAGCTGCAGGTGGCGGTTCTTGAGCCCGCGTTCGAGGTGCGGGGCGGCAGACTCGGCGGTCGCGGTGGTGGGTGACACGGATGACTCCTTCGTCGGTCGTTTCGGTGAGGGGAAGACGGGTCAGGATGCCACGACGCGGAACGCGTCGAGCGCCCGATCAACGGCTCCGCGCACATAGCCTGAGGGGCTCGTGGCGGTGGCGCGCAGGAACCGCACGATCCCGGGGGTGAGCTCTTCGCCGGGCAGCACGTTCGGGATGCCGGGCGGGTACGCGGCGAGCGTGTCGGCCGAGATGCGGCCCACGGCATCCTGGTGGCCGACGACCTCGGTCGGGCTGAAGAACGCGTCGCTGAGCGGCATCCGGCGCGGTCCGATCGCCGGCAGCGACTCGATGTCCTGCAGGCTCTCCGGCACCTCGGGGAGCGCATGGATCGCGTCGAGCACACGGTCGACGTCGATCGTCGACGTCGCGCCGAGCAGCAGCACGATGGCCGACGGCGTGGACAGCTCGATCGAGACGCCGTGGTCGCGCAGCAGCCGGAACTGCGCCTCTCCGCCGCCGATGCGCGCGGACCGCGTGCCGATCACGATCTTGAAGGGGTCGTGCGCGACTGCGTCGGGCCGATCGAGGATGCGCGGGGTCGCGTCGGTGAACCGGCCGCCCGCGCGGATGCCGGTGCGGATGCGCTCCGCCGCGGCGAGTGTCTCGCCGATGAGCCGGTCACCGTCCACGACGAGCCGGCGCCGCGCCTCGTCGAGCGAGGCGAGCAGGATCGCGCTGCAGCTGGTCGACTGGTAGGAGCGATGCACGCGGTCGACGAGCGATTCGATGCGCCGGGCCTGGTCGCCGTGGCCGAGCAGCAGCATCGCCGACTGCGTCAGCGACCCTGCGCCCTTGTGGGTGCTGGAGATCACGAGGTCCGCGCCGAGACGCACCGCGTTGACGGGCAGCCCGGGGTGGAATCCGAAGTGGGCGCCCCACGCCTCGTCGACGATGAGCGGGATGCCGTGGGCGTGCACGACGGCCGAGATGGCGGCGATGTCGGCGACCGCTCCGAAGTACGACGGGCTGACGAGGTAAACCGCGGCGCTGTCCGGCGCGCCCTGCAGCGCCCGCGCGACCTGGTCCGCCGTCACGCCGTGCGACGAGCCGAGCTCCACGTCGACGCTGCCGTGGACGAAATGCGGCTCGACGCCTGCGTGTGCGACGCCGGCGATCACGCTTGAGTGCACGCTGCGCTGCACGACCAGGCCGAGACCGAGCCCGCGCACCACCATGCCCGCGATGTGGTTGCCGGATGAGGCGCCGTTCGTGAGGAACCAGGCGCGGGATGCTCCCCAGGCGTCCGCAGCGAGCCGCTGCGCCTGCATGAGCGGCGTCGCGTCCCCGGAACGGGAGCGCCAGGTCTGCTGGTCGATGCCGCTGAGCAGCATCGGGAAGTCCATCGCGAGCCCTCGCTCGCCAACGAGGTCCACGAGCCCGTTCGCGTTCGCGGCGGCGCCGTGATGGGCGGGCACGTGCAGGCGCTGAAGGTCCCGGCCGGCGAGGCTGCGCAGCGCCTCGACGTACGGGGCCGCCCGGTGGACGTCGGAGAAGGCGTCCGCGTGCGTCTCGCGGAGCGGTTCGGTGAGCATGCGATCCACGCTACGGATGGGTCAGTGGCCGAGGGAAGATCACGATATCGAGCTCGGTGTCATACCCTGTATGACGTGCTGAACCTGCACCAGCTGGCGATCCTGCAGGCGGTCCGCGACGCCGGAAGTCTCAGCCGCGCCGCCGACGCCCTCGGCTACGGAACCCCCACGGTCGTGCACCACGTGAACGCTCTGGAAGGTCGGCTCGGCGTGCGGCTCGTGGTCCGCGACCGGCGCGGCACACGTCTCACTCCGCTCGGCGAGGAGCTCGTCGCGGCCGGTTCCGAGATCCTCCGGCGCGCCGACGAACTGGAGCGCGTCATCCGCGACCACCGGGCCGCCGGGCTCGTGACCATGCGGATCGCCACGTTCGCCTCCGCCGGATCCCGCCTGCTGCCGCCGGCGATCTCCCGCCTCAAGGCCGCCCTGCCGGTGCGGATCGAGGTGACGGAGGCCGAGCCCACCGAGGCGCTCCGGCTCCTCCGGGAGCATCGGGTGCAGGCCGCGCTGTTCTACGACATCGAGGGCGAGGACCCCTGGGATCTGCAGGACGTCGAGACCACCCTGCTTCGCGCCGAGCCCTACGCGCTGATGATGGCCGCCACGCATCCGCTGGCGTCCACCTCGCCGGTGGCCCTCGCGGGCCTCGAACACGAGTCGTGGGTGCTCAGCCGCGACGAGGGCGCCCCGACCACGCGCCTCCTGCGGCAGGCGACGCGACGGGCGGGCTTCGCTCCGCGCGAACTCATCCGCACCGACGACCTCAGCATGATCCACGGCCTTGTCGCCGAGGGGCTCGCCCTCGCCATGGCCACCGAGACGGTCCTCGACCGCAGCTTCGACGTGGCGCTGCGGCCGACCACGCCGTCGCTCGGCATCCGGCAGATGTTCTTCGCCACGCTGCCGGGCGAGCAGCCGGCCGCCGTGCGCCGGCTGCGGGACCTGCTGCTGGCCCTCACCCAGGAGGGCTGATCGAGCTCAGCGCGCCGGGACGATGGGCCGGTGCTCGTAGAAGGTCTGCAGCACGACGGTGGTACGCGTCGAGACGGATGCCGCCTGCCGGATGTCGCGGATCAGGCGCTCCAGCTCGCGCGGGGACGCGACGCGCACGAACAGCATGTAGCTGGCCTCGCCCGCGATCGAGTGGCATCCCTCGATCTCCGTGAGATGCTCCAGCAGCTCCGGGGCGTCGTCGGGCTGGTCCAGGCGCAGCGGCGTGATCTCGATGAACGCGGACAGCGGCTTGCCGACCGCCTCGGCGTCGAGGATCGGCCGGTAGCCGGCGATGACCCCGCGGGCCTCCAGCCGGCGCAGCCGTGCCTGCACGGCCGAGACCGAGAGCCCGACCGTCTCGGACAGCTGCGACAAGGTGGCGCGGGCATCCTGCGAGATCGCGGCGACGATCCCCAGGTCGGTGTCGTCGAGGGGTGCGGTCGGGGCTGTCGGGGTGGCAAGAGCATCCGTCATACCTGTAAGATTATCCGCATCACAGTCGATATGCCGGAAAATTTCCGGCTGAACTCCAGGATCGGAGGTTTCCCCATGTCCCTTACCTACGCCCACGACGCGAAGGCCATCGTCGGAGAACCCGAGGTCCTCGAGGACGGCACCACCGCCGAGACCGTCGAGCACTCGGCCGCGTGGCTCGCCCTGAAGGACGCCGCCACGGCCCTGCAGCCGCTGCAGGTCAAGGACGGCTCGGTCCCTTCGACAGGCTCAGGGACCGGTGAGGGCGGCTCAGGGACCGGTGAGGGCGGCTCAGGGACCGGTGAGGGCGGCTCAGGGAACGGTGAGGATGCGCACGCCGCTGCCCGCGCGCATGTCGAGACGATCGTCTCGTCGATCCGCACGCTCGCCCCGCTGTTCCCGCACGACGCGGCGTACCTCGAAGCCCTCCCGGCCGACTTCGCGAAGTGGGTCGCCGGCGGGTTCGGCGTGCCGGATTTCCTCGACTCGCTCCTCGCCTTCCAGCCGCAGCAGCACCGCGTGGACGGCATCCGTCACCTCGTCGTGTTCCCGATGTACACGCAGAACGGGTCGGCGGACCGCCACGTCGAGGCGCTCATCGTCGAGACCATCTGGCCCGAGTTCATCGCCCAGCTCGAGACCCAGTACACGAACAAGCTGTTCGTGAGCCTGCGCCTGGTGGACTTCACCCCCGGGTACGACACCAACTCCGCGGTGCTGTTCCCCGAGACAGTCGCCATGCGCGAGATCCCCTCGTTCACCTGGGGCGCGATCTTCCAGGACCGAGAGGCCGCCCGCTACCGCCGCGTCGTGCGCGCCGCCGCCGAGATCACCAAGCTCGAGCTTCCGGAGGACCTCGCGGGACTGCTCGACGACCAGGCCCAGGCCGAGCGCATGTTCGTGATGTGGGACATCATCCACGACCGCACGCACATGCGCGGCGACCTGCCGTTCGACCCGTTCATGATCAAGCAGCGGATGCCGTTCTTCCTGTACTCGCTCGAGGAGCTGCGGTGCGACCTCACCGCGTTCCGCGAGTCGGTCAAGATCCAGCGCAGCCTGCAAGCCCGCAAGGATGCCCTCGCGGCCGGTGAGCCCGTCGAACCGCTGACCGAGGTCGAGGAGCAGCTGCTGAAGCACGGCAAGCTCGTGCAGTACGGCGTGATCTTCGACCGCATCTTCCGCTTCGCGATCACCGGTTCGCGCGTGCGCAACTACGACGGGCTCGGCGGGCAGCTGCTGTTCGCGTGGCTGCACCGCAAGCGCGTGCTCGAGTGGCGCGACGTCGCCCTCAGCTTCGAGTGGGACAAGGTGGCCGACGCGGTCGTCGAGCTCGGCGACGCGATCGACCAGCTGTACTGGGAGTCGATCGACCGCCCCAAGACGGTGCACTGGCTGAAGGCGTACGAGCTGGTCAGCTCGGTCGTCACGCCGAACCCGGCCTCGCAGTGGGCCGCGGGCCTGCCCCGCGAGATCCTCGCCGGCGCCCCCAAGGGCTACACGGATGCCGTGATGGACGACGAGTTCCCGCTGTCGATGTTCTACGAAGCCCTCGACAAGAAGATGAAGGACGTCATCGCGTCCACCGCCGGCATCCGCGGCACCGATGGCTGACGCGTCTCTCGCCGGTCGCACCGTGCTCATCGCCGGTGCGACCAGCGATGCGGGCCGCACCATCGCGGGCGCGCTCGTCGCGGCCGGTGCGCGGGTCATCGCCACCGGCCGCGACGTGGCGCGCCTCGAGCCGCTCGCCGACCTCGGCGCAGAGCCCGAGGTGTGCGACGTCACCGACGAACAGCAGGTCGCCGATCTCGCCGCCCGGCTGCACGGCCGCGGGGTGCGGGTCGACGGCATCCTGCCCCTCGTCGGCGGCTGGCGTGGCGGGGGCGGGCTCGCCGGTCAGACCGACGCGGACTACCGCGTGCTCGAGGCCTCCCTCACCGCGCTCCGGCACGTCTCGCGCGCGTTCGACGCCGACCTGCAGGCGTCGGATGCCGGCCGCCTCGCGATCGTCTCGTCGGTCGCCGTCGCCCGGCCGCTCGCCGGCGGCGCGAACTACGCCGCGGTGAAGGCCGGAGCCGAGGCGTGGACCCGCGCCGTCGCCCAGGGCCTCGCGAAGGCCGCGCGGGATGCCGATCGCCCGCTGCGGTCGGCGGCGGTGATCTTCCGGGTGAAGGCCCTCGCCGGCCTCGAGGCATCCCTCGCCACCGCGTTCGCCGCCCTCTGGCAGCAGGATGCCGCCGAGCTCAACGACAGCGTCATCGAGCTGAGCTGACGCGGCCGCGCCGGCATCCGTCGCGGCGTGCGCGCGGTCTCGATCCGTCACGGACGCACCCCCGCGGGGGCCGAACGTGACGGATCGGCACCCGCGGCGGCCCACCGCGCGCGCCCAAGCCATCCGAACTAGATTGGATCCTCGTGACTCCCCTCCACGACACCGCCGTGCGCGGCTTCGCCTCCGACAACTACTCCGGCGTGCACCCGGAGGTGCTCACCGCGATCGCCGAGGCGAACGGCGGACACCAGGTCGCATACGGGGAGGATGCCTACACCGACCGCCTGCAGCAGGTGTTCGCCGCGCATTTCGGTGAGCCGGTCGAGGCGTTCCCGGTGTTCAACGGCACCGGTGCGAACGTCACCGCGATCCAGTCGCTGCTGCCCCGCTGGGGCGCCGTGGTCGCGGCGAAGACCGCGCACATCAACACCGACGAGGGCGGGGCGCCCGAGCGGGTCGCGGGCATCAAGATCCTGCAGGTGGAGACCCCCGACGGCAAGCTCACGCCCGAACTCATCGACCGCGAGGCCTGGGGCTGGGGCGACGAGCACCGTGCCCAGCCGCTCGCGGTCTCGATCACGCAGTCCACCGAGCTCGGCACCCTGTACACCCCCGACGAGCTGCGCGCGATCGCCGACCATGCCCACGCGCTCGGCATGCGGGTGCACCTCGACGGAGCCCGGCTCGCGAACGCGGCGGCTGCCCTCGGCGTGCCGCTGCACGCCTTCACGCGCGACGTCGGGGTCGACATCCTGAGCGTCGGGGGGACCAAGAACGGCGCACTCGGAGCCGAGGCCATCGTCGTGCTGAACCCCGAGGCATCCCGCGGCCTGAAGTTCCTGCGCAAGCTCAACATGCAGCTGGCCTCCAAGATGCGGTTCGTCTCGGCGCAGCTGATCGCGCTGTACGAGGGCGACCTGTGGCTGCGCAACGCCGGCCACGCCAACGCCATGGCCGCGCGCCTGCGCACCGGGATCGAGGCGGGGCTCGCCGACGGCACCGTTCGGGGCGTCGGGTTCTCGCAGCGCACCGAGGTCAACGGCGTGTTCGCGACCCTGCCCGACGGCGTGGCCGATCGCCTGCGGGAGAGCTTCCGGTTCTACGACTGGGATGCCGCCCGCAACGAGGTGCGGTGGATGTGCTCGTTCGACACGTCCGAGGACGACATCGACGCGTTCCTGGCCGCGATCGCCCGCGAGACCACCCGCTGAATCCCCCGGCGCCGGCGCAGGCGGGCGCCGGCGCGCAGTCGAGCAGGATTCGAGAAGCATCCGGATCGCGG
>Ga0308169_10005978_pt1 | contig 10848 bp, 11 predicted proteins | sample PhyBR1_2_FD_202139 | JGI IMG/M metagenome (GOLD analysis project Ga0308169, IMG submission 202139) | Phyllosphere microbial communities from UC Gill Tract Community Farm, Albany, California, United States - DLSLSB.R1 | ecosystem: Host-associated > Plants > Phyllosphere > Unclassified | place... | reverse complement strand
AGTGTAATAGACTGATTCCAGGTCTTTTCTGGAAGCTCTACTTCAGCTCTAGAGCACTTTAGCGAGGTCGACGTGAAATTGCTCTTTGACCCCTCTTCTTCAATTTTTCTGTTCTCGACAGTCTATCTTGCCACAAATCGCGTGGAGATAGCTACGAGTCTCTCTGGATAACGACGAGGGGTCTGAGTGCTCTGTTCCACTTGATTCGTTTACACTTTGCTCGAGTCCCTTTCGAGGCAAATTCACTCGAACGTTTGTTCTTTGAACTTTCTCCCCCTCATCTGTTCGAATCGAGCTTTCCAGAGCCGTCCAGTATGCGAGAAGGCTGAGAACCGAGAGAACGCCGTGACTCGGGCATTGACTTTGACCTCTTATCTCGCCGGGTCGACTTCAGTTTGCCCTTGCTTCCATTCTCTCGTCCCTTTCTAGTCCTTTGACTATATCTCAGATATTCTGTCTCCATAGATTCATTCGGGTTCATCCTGCACGCACGCTCAATCGAACCTCTCCGACACGCACGGGTGCGAAAATTACACCTTGCATCTCCCCAGTTGTCAGACTCGGGTCACTCGCTCGGAAGTCACCGTTTCGAGTCCCTCTCATTGGTATAGCTGTCGAGACAGACAAAAACACCTCACAGACCACCAGTCTCGAAGCTGAAACGGTCAATTGCGACGTTCTTCGAGTCTCGTCGAGAGCCACTGAAGGAATTAGATAACACAGCTACTCAGAAGCGTGGCACTGACGCCGGGGCAGACCTTTGGAGAGCTCACTCTTCACTCTTCTCCTTGTCGTTGTTCGTTCAAAGCTCACAACCGTCTTCTTTCTCTCGCGATTGCACAGGCATCGTCTCCGTTCAAACCGACGCTTCGGAAGCTTGAAGTTTATGTCGAGTTGTGTGCCTATCTCGAACCGATGCAGCAGGCCTTCCGAGAATAGCAACTCCTCACTCATGCAGATCCAGTTTCTCGAAGACCCCGGCACGCTCTCTGCTACCATCAGTACCACCTGACGGAGTCTCGTGTCGTTTATTTGGTAGACCGTAAAAAAGTCGAAAAGATCGAGCAGTAACTTGCAAAGCAAGACAACGGTAAACTACAAAACTCCAAGCGAGTTCGAACGATTCTCACTGCACTACTCCCTTCGGTTCCCTGACCCTGCTCGTTACTCGTTCCCCTCGCTCAATGCGAGCGCCGTGCGCTGCCTCCTCCAGAACTCGGATGAAGTGCGATTCTTCATGTGAGATTCGGTCGAGTCCTCCCAAATCACCTCGACATGATCATTGACCCACCCTCCATTGACCAACATCTCGATATAACCGGTAACTTCCTCCTGCTCGAGACTCGGGCCTTGCAGACTGCGAGGCAAATAGAGAGATTGAACGGAACTCAAATCGAGTTCGTCGAGGAGGCAAGCGAAGATTTGGATGACCTCAATTGGGTCGCCATAGGTTGATTCGGAAAGGCGTAGATGACGGATGAGAGGAAGGTGGACGTTGTCCTCGTTGATTCCGTAGTCATCGTCGACATCGAATAAAATCTTGTCGAGAAACGGTAATAGGCAGCCGAGTATTGACGACTGTTCGAGCGCCGAGGAGAGGACGACTGCTTCGAGCTGCGGCAGCAAGGGACTCAAGGATTCACAAAGAGCTCCGAATTCCTCCAGTGTCTCCGGATCCCAGACTCGGTTCAGGTAGACGGAGAAGATTCGGAGAGACGGTAGTGATTCAGGGTTCTCGAGCAGCTCCAGTATGCCCGATCTACGAAGTCCCTTACTCTGATAGACCGTGCGTTCGAACGAGAGAGACTCGAGTGACGGGAACCTGGCATCGACGGGAATGTGCACTGTTCGACAAGAGAGCGATAAATGGAGAGTTGTAAGGCCTATCAAAGGTTAGGGCACATCTGTGATCAGCGCTCAAGTAGCACTCTGTGCTAGTACATGGACTCACGGGTGACTTCGAAGACCAAGGGGAAGCAGTCGGTGGTGAGATTTCGGATCATCGACCATTCGAGCATCTGCGTCGGTTTGAGAGAAGCGTCTTCGAAACTTGGGGATGGCTTGATCTTCTCTATAGACGACCAGGACTTGAACCGATAACACTCCAGAACGAGATGTCTGTTGTCGCGAGGGTTTGCGATAGGCGGCAAATCATCCAGCGATTTGATCCAAACGATTTCGACGAGAAGCGGTTGAGCGATTTGTCGAAACCTTCGGGAGACGAGCGATAGGGAGCGGAGAGTGGACAGTCTGTCGAAGTAGGTCTCGGAGTGAAAAGAGGGAGGAACGGTAGATTCGATGATATGGCGAAGGAGTTCAGTGGGAAGGGAGGAAAGCATTTCGACTGCTGTGAGGAGCGACATATGTAGATGGAATGAAGGATTCTCATCTTCAGATACGGGGAGAATCAGAGTCAGTAAAGTAGTGAGAATGAAACGAAATGTCATCGAACGAGATGTAAATAGGAAAACAAGGACTCACGCGATTCGACTTGTCGTCGCGCTGTAGCTGAGGAGACGACTAGAGATCACCTTGACCGCTCTACGGTCAATTCAGGCTGGAAAGGAGGGGCCAATGGTCAGCGAAGGTTGAGGAGTCGATGAGGAGCAAGTCGACTAGCGGGGGCCTGTGAGCCACTGGAAGTTGCGCCGAGGTGAAACAGATTATATCTGAGGTCGAGAGCAGCTCAGTGAACGATCGTAGGAGATCAAAGTGAAGAGGAGAGGGGCAAGAGACGAATTCGAAGGTTCGCTTCACACTGTTCAGCCGATACTCACCAAGATGGATGGAAGTCCAAGAAGATCAACTCAAGCTAATCGGCAAGCACGGCGGCAGTCTCCTTATGCTCGCCCAGCTGCTCCAACTTCTCAAGCAACTCCAGTATGTTTTTCCACTTCTCACTCCGAATCTACCACCTCAGCTAGCTGATGGAACCCCTCTGCAGTCTCGACTGAGGAGTGTACTTTCCTACTTGTCACCTTTCAGATCTAGCAAGAAGCAAGTCGAGCAAGAGGAGGAGGAAACAGATGATCAGGATGAGGAACAGCAGGAAGAGGAATCGCTAAAGGAGGAGGAGACAGATTCAGCAGACGAAGCAGCTCAATTCGCCTTACATGGTCGAATGCTCCCTCGCGAGTCACCAGGAATCGTGAGTTTCCGAAACCATTTCGCTTGATTGATCCCACAGGACTCACATCGCAATCGCAATCGCACAGTTCCAACAGCAATTACCAGCTTCTCCTACTCCTCACAATCAGCTCAAGCGACTCGCTGGTCCCTCAAACCTAGCTTCTTCTTTCTCTATGCCAGATCTCGCCTCTCTCGCCGCTTCCCCTCGACCACCAGGCAACTTTGCGAGATCACCTACTCGCTCGGACTCGATCTATGGAGCAGGAAGTGAACATGGAGCTGGTGGAGGAGCGACGGAAGAACTCGCTCGATTCTTCAGAGAGAAGGCGGAGAGAGGAGAAGAAGGGTTGACTGCTGTCGAACAAGCTGGAGTTATGCATTTGATGCAACAAGGTGAGCTTTCCGAGCTTCTCCATATCGAGATCTAACACTCATCCTGTTCACGACTAAAGCACAATCGATTCCAACTGCTTTCACTCCTAACTTCGCCGATTCGACCACTTCCTTCCCTCCCGCTCCTCCCGCTCAATTCGCCCCAAGTACTCAAACGATTGGCGGCCCGACCTACAAACGAAGACGGCCGCTATACGTTGGTGCTGGTTACTCAAGTCGACGAAGAAAGGCAGCCACTTCTTCCGGAGGAATGTCAAAGAGTCAGAGCGAAGGGTCACTTTCCAGTCTCGCATCGGGATCGAACTTAGATGGAAAGAGACGACGAACGGAGGAGGACGAGATGGAGGAGGATATCCCAGTAGCCTCACTCGATGATGTTCTCGTTTCAGCTCCTATCGCTCCTTCTGGATCCTCAACGTCGACCGCGAACAACTCGGCATCGGGAGAAAAGGCTCAAGACAAGCTCAAGTCGAAACCCTCCTTGTCTCGCTTCACCGGAACAACGACTCCCGCGAAACCGAGTCCCCTTTGGCAAGTCAGCAAAGCTGGTTAGTTCTCTTGCCTCCATCTCGCTTTCGATCGTCCAGCTCACACAGAACGATCTAACAGATACTCCATCTCCCTCACCTCCTCGCAAACCAACCTCTCGAGTTCACACCGGTGCAGCGAATCTCATGCTCGACGTCATTTCGCAAGTCGACGCTGCCAACCCTCCACCGAAAACAAAGGTCGCTGCCGGTAAAGAAGCAATCCTCAACCCTTACGACAACGACGAGAACCCTTTGGCTCTCGCTAGCAAGCGTACCCCCCGAAGCTCAGGAGCAGGTCGCTCAGTAAGCTCCCTCTCGCCCTTTCTTTGGTCGATTCACATGATCTGAAGCGCTCTCCCCACAGAAATCTGCCACTCCTCGTCGTGCTGCCAAGGGTAAGGCTGTTGAAGTCGAGAAGCCAAAAGAGAAGGAGATTTCACCTCTCGAACAACTCGAACGAACCATGCCTGCTGTAAGTCTCTTTTCCATCTCTACAGCTTCGAGAGTACAGCTCACCCGATCCGATTTGTAGGAGTATCGTCGTGACACAACATCGAAACGCTCGAAGCCATCCGCTTCTCCTGCGCCACCTCCACCTGAACCGGCCAAGGAGAAGAAGAAGAAACCTGTCGAAGTTGTCGAGCTTCTCTCGTCTGACGCTGAGGAGGAAGTCGAAATGGAAGAGGATCAACTCGATGAAGATGCAGATGAGGAGATGTCCCCTGCGCCGGTCGCTCCCCCACCAACCTCGTCAAAGAAAAAGGCCGACAAACCCTCATCTGGCTTCTCCTTCGCTCCTTCCGCCACTCCTCCCGCACCCGCCAAAGCCACTCCTACTCCTTCCTTCGGCTCTTCATCGACTGCTCAACCTTTCTCCTTCGGCGTCAATTCCTCCTCAACGAACACTTTCGGATCTTCGACTTCGACCGCTCCTCCTCAATCCCTCTCCCTCAATTTCGGCACTCCCGCATCAGCAACTCCCTCGCCCAAACTCTCACCTTCCCGCGATCGACTCTCCCCTTCCCCCTCAGGAGCTCTCACTCCTCCTCCAGCAGACAGACCTTCTTCACCAAAAGCGAGTTTACCTCCTACACCCCCTCCGACTTCTGTCCCTTTCTCCTTCTCGATCCCTCCTCCATCATTCACTGCTGCGTCTCCCTCCCCCGTTGAATCCACCTCGACCTCTTCACCTCGAGATCAAATCGCTTCTCTCCCCAAATCGAGTTTACCTTTACATGAATTCGATTTCTCTTCCATCTTCAAGTCGTTCTCTACGGGATCAGAAGAGTCGGATGATACATCGATCAGGGCAGTGAAGGATTTGGTCAGCAATATGGGGAAAGGAGAATTACCTAGTTTCGCTTTCTAGTCTATCTTAGGCCTCTCGTAGTTCTTGTCTTTCTCTCTCTCTATCGCATCGTTGTTATGTAGACTACTGTGTCGTTCCAGATCACGTCGCGCCAACCACGAGGACAGTGAAGTCAGGAGAAACATCATTAGAAAGCTGAACAATCGAGTACAACAACTCTGTCTATCTACAGTCTCGGAACCTTCTATCGCTCTCCTACATTACTTCATACCCACCTCACCTCGATCGCGCGCTTCCTCAAACATTCCTCAACCTCTTTCCTACGCTCTGTCTGACGAAGAACGATCTTCGTTAATCCTTTACACCTCACATTCTCCTCCTCTTCCTCAGTTCCTTCGATCTTCGTGAAAGTCCTCAACAAGTACTCGTCCCCAACCTCAATAGTCGACAAATCCAACTCTTTGACACCCTGCGGAATTCCCTCGAATAAATCCGATTTCTCCACATCCTCCTTCGCGAATGCTCTCGTCCTCCTATAATCCGGTTGGTACACTTCCAACGACCTCAATTGACTCCCTCTAACTCCCTTCAACGTCTCCTTGACTTGCCGTAAACACCTCACATCGTCCCTCTCGCTTCTTGTTCTGGTTTGTGGTGCGTCGAGATCGTGTAGGATGTAGCGCTCAGAGAGAGTGAGAGTGAGAGAGGTGAGCGAAGGGAATAGGGAGAGATACTGGATTGGTGAACGAGAGGAGACGGGGAGGTCGAGAGTTATCAGTGAAGAGCGGGAGGTGAAGGTTAAGGCTTCGAAATTGTGAGAGTAAGGGGATGAACCAGAGTCGAAACGTTTGAGCTGGAAGGTTGGGATGGGGAATGAAGAGGAAGGTGAGAAGGGAGTGGAGGTTGCGAGCGAGGGAGATGGGGAACGAGAGGATGAGGGAGTAGAGGAGGGAGTGAGGGACGGAGGGAAATCAATACAGGATACGACGAGTTCCTCGAGGTTCGGTAATCGACAGAGTAGATCGTAGAGTCCTTCTTTCTGATCACTTCGCAAATACTTCAAAGTGGTCGACCAGGTCTTTGCGACGAAAGCGGTCAATGATGGGAGGTACCAAGGGTCGAAGCAAAGGTAGGTGAAGCTCGAGACGTTCTCGCAGCCCGAGAGTACAGTTTTCATGATTTCGAATTCTTCAACCGTGAGATCTGCTCCGAGTACTGTAATCACTCGAACCTGCTTTGCGAGTTCCTCGTTTGTGGAGAGCGTCGAGATGATCTGCATTCGATGGCGTATACCGAGGAAGAGGTTGCGGTAGAGTAAGGGATTCGCGATTTGGTGGAAAGTTCGATTGACGAGCGAGAACGAAGCAAGATTAGGGATGCGAATAGCGTGTGAAGGGTAAGAGAGGACGACAGTGTCGAGGATATCGCGGAGGAGTTCAGGTGGGAGTTGAGGAGTCGGCATGATAAGGCGGATTGAGCGGGATAAGAAAGAGTGGTCTAATGAGCGGAGAAGAGGAAGCTATGTAAAGTCAGAGGGCTGTTCAAAGGAAGGTGACACTGGAGAGCAAAGGCTTACTTGTTGTGGATGGTAGAGGGTGGAAGAGAGAAGAAAGACACCCGCAAGCTATCCAAGCCAAAGTCCCGAAGCAAAATAGGAGTTTTGGTTTGTGCGTGACACGCTCGAGAAGAACGCTCCTCCAAAGACCGGCCGAGAGTGCAGGTACTGCCGACGTTATCTGAGCGCGTACAGGAGATCTGCGAAGCTAGAAGGGAAGCGTGGCAGATGCCGAGCCGAGGGAAGGGAGAGAAAGGGAACCAGCGAAACACCAGGTGTCTGTCACGAGCGACAAGCTGCGAGAGGTCACACCTCTGTAGGATAGAAGATGCTGACCATTTCCTGTCGTCACCAGTGTTGACTTGCTGCAGATGGACGAGGTGAACTGAAAAGAAGGACATTGAGAAGATGGGATCCTCGCTTGTCTAGTGACCTCCGGCAGACCCAGTGACCCACGTAGTATAAGAGTGCTACTTACTGGACAGCGTTAAAGGGCTCTTTGGGCAGTCGGCAGGAGTAGGGAAGGAGGTGGAGACGAACGAAGATGTAGCTTGATCAATTGAGTCTAGTATAGCCTAGCAGCCTTGTAGCGACCTCGGAGTGTAGCTCACATGCCCCTGACCATCTTCTGAGCCTGCCTCCGTTGTCCGATTGACAATAAGTGGTGTCGTGTGTGAGGAGGGAGATGAGCGGAGAAAATGAGAAAGCGAGTCGATGGCTTCGAGTAGCTGTAGTCGGATCGGTTGGTCTGAAGTTGCGAGTTGATCTTGTGACTATACTAGTGCGAATGATAGCGAATGGACCTGATGGGAAAGGAATCAAGAGAATTTTCCCAAAGCCGAATCCGATCTTTGTCGATCGCTTTCACAGGCTTGCCTTCCTTCCATTCACTTTCGACACTCTCTCAGATGACTGCTACTTCACTAATGGATACAGTACTCGAAGAACCCGACTTGTTGGCCATACTCGATGCAACCCTCTTCGTTTCAAAGAGAAGGAATCCGAAACCTCTCCCCACCATTACTAGCACAACTTCTCCTGCTCCTTCAATTGCAGGCAGCATCAGGAGGAGACGTAGAACTGCAAGGTGAGATCACATCCGCTAGGGAGGATTCGGAGGGGAAATAACTAATCAGATGAGTTTCGATTGTTACTCAGCATTCGCACAAGTGATTCGGCCAGACTTCCATCCCTACTCCGCCTCCCCTCAGAACTCCTACTCGATATCCTTGACCTTGCTTTACCGATGGAACAAACCCGCTTGACAATACCGGCAAGGAACGAAACTCTGAGGAGCCTCGCACTCGTGCATCCTTGTTTGACCTCTTGGGCTCAAACGCGACTTTACAGAGAATCAGCAATCTACACGGATCGTGCCGTCGACAAGTTGATTGAATTGACGGCGACTCCGAAAGGGAGAGGAGGAGATCTCGCAAAGACTATCGTCAATCTCAGGATTTATGGACCTCTCAGTTCTCCCAACACCCTCGCTCGATTAGTACAGCAACTTCCACACCTCGAGAACCTTCAGTTGAACGATCTCGATGGTCTAGAGATGAGAGCTTTCCTCCTCTTGCCTAGTGAGTTGAACCCCTTCGAAACTGTTTTCGACGAGTTCATTTCGCTTACCATCGAGAGGAACGTTCCCCTCACTACAGACCTGAGAACGTTTGAAGCATGTCGAAGTGGATTCAGATCGAGGTTCAGACTCGTCTCTCAAGCTCGAGCATCCCCTCTCACCTCGTTCTCCATCATCAACTGTACCGCCCACGACGATGCTTTCTCCGGCTTCACACTTCCTCACCTCCGCAGCCTCACCCTTCGCGACATTTCCTTACCACCTCCCTCACCTCTCGCAACCCTCGAACACTCCGAAGCGTTCAAAACTCTCGCCTATGAAACCATTCCCCGTTTATCCCACCTCACGACAGACGAATACAATTTCCTCCTCCACTTCCCTCTGCGTCAACGTCGCTTCTCGTCCTCTCGATTCCCCACCTCCTCTCTCAATTCCCTACACCTGATCAAACTCACCCACCTCTCCCCTCTAATCGATCAACTCCCTACCGGTCCCTCTCTCCTCCCCCTCTCAACCCTCCAATTGACTCCGACGAGCTCGTTCCTTCCCGGTTCGACATCCCTCGAGAAATCTGACGCTCACTTCGATTCACTCCTCGTTCCATTCCTTCCGATCCTCCATCCAGCGCTCAAGAACCTCTCCCAATTGATCCTCGATGAGAAATACTTGATCTGGCTCGAACTTGGCGAGCAGAGGATTGAGAAATTATTGCAAGCGTGCGAGAAGAGAGGGATCGAAGTGAGGTTTGTAGAGAGTCCACCGGAGATGGAGAGAGGTGGGAGGAGGAGAGCGGGGACGGGAGTCATCAGTGCTGCGAGAGAGAGGAGGGCCCAGTCAGTCAGTGGGAATTTGTCAATCATGGTTGGAGGGGCGAATGTGAGGAGATACACTTCGGCTTTGATTTGAGGGAAAGAAAGATTTGATTCGAATGCTTGTTTTTGGTTTTGTTCGCTTCGGTTCAGTTCTCATTTGTTGCTTGTACACTACTACCTCTCACTTTAGCCTCTGCAATGTCTTCACCCGTTTCTATCCGCGCGCGAGAGAGAGTACGATCTATTGCAACTCCTTCTCCAATTCTATCAAGACCTCTTCCAAACTAGTCGCCGTTTCCCTCACGTCCTCGAACGTATTATACAAAGGAGTAGGTCCAAACCTGATGACACCAGGTTTCCTCTCATCCCCCAAGATCCCTCTATTCCGTAACCGATCAAACACAACTTGCATTGTTGAAGGGGGAGTGAAGAGGAGTGATAACTGACATCCTCTCCTTTCTGGATCCGAGGGAGTAATGATCGTGAACTTGAGCTTCTCCTTCGTCGATGTGTCGTCGTCGTCCTCCTCGGAGGCAGGAGTGGGAGGGAGTTGATCAGGAGGTGAATAGAATCTTGAAGATTGTAACAATAGTTCCAAATAACCCGTCAAGTCGATCGATTTCTCCCTCAAACTCTCCATACAACTCTTACTCTCCCCCTCTAAATGACCACCTTGTTGATCCCTCCTCAAGTACCGCTTGCAAAATTGAAAGATTCGTAACGAGGATAATAAGGAAACGACGTCGATAACTGATGGGTTCGAGAATTGCCATCCTGCTGCTCCTGGTAATGGACTGTATTCTGAAGGCATATCGAACCTAGTCTCTTTCGAGTGTCCCCACCAACCCGCTAACCTATGTCTCACTCTCTCACTCTTTCATCAGCTCAAAAGAAGAAAGGGAGAGGAGAGAAAAGGGGGAACGCACCGTTTCCGATCCTCCCATTTCTCATTCACGTACAATCCAGCGATTCCTCCCGGTCCAGAATTCAAATATTTGTATGAACACCAACAAGCGAAATCTACTTTCCAATCACTCAACTTCAACTCGACGTTCCCTACTGCGTGAGCACAATCGAACCCTACTATACAACCCTACATCCACTCCCAAACTCATCAGCACACCCTCACACTCAGGAAGAAGAAGGGAGAAAGGGAGGAAAGGGAGGTACCTTGGAGTGTCCGGCACGAGTGATGGATTCTAGGTCGAAGTACTCTCCGTTGTAGTATTGGACGGCTCCGAAACAGATCACTGCGATTGAATCGCCTTCTTCTTCGATAATCTTGAGGATGTCGGAGGTTCGGATCGAATGTTCTCCCGGTCGAGGGTGTACGGGGAGTAGGGAGGAAGGAGCGAAGTTGTTGAGTTGGACTTGAGAGGCGAATGCATACTATATCTCTCGACGAGGTCAGTACCAGAGGTTTGTAGAGAGGAAAAAGGAGGAACGTACGCAATCAGAGGGAAAAGCTTTTCCTTCGAACAAAATCTTGTGTCGTTTCTCGGTCGGTCGGTAGAAGGAGGTTAGGAGAGTGTGTAGGTTAC
>Ga0308169_10005977_pt1 | contig 10848 bp, 8 predicted proteins | sample PhyBR1_2_FD_202139 | JGI IMG/M metagenome (GOLD analysis project Ga0308169, IMG submission 202139) | Phyllosphere microbial communities from UC Gill Tract Community Farm, Albany, California, United States - DLSLSB.R1 | ecosystem: Host-associated > Plants > Phyllosphere > Unclassified | place... | reverse complement strand
GGCAGACCCTGCACGTTGCGCAACTTGCTCAGTTTCAGCTCGACCTCGACGGGTGCGTACAGATCGTTGCGCACCATGAAGTTGGCGCTGCCCTTGCCTTTCTTCACTTCCAGACGAACCTGCCGGTCGATCCGCTCGACGATGCGCTCGCGCATCACGAAGACCCGCGCGCCGGGCACGGGCCGATCGGTATAGGACGTGACGCCATCGGCATTGGTGAATTTGTAGACAGTCGCGGCCTGAGCCAGGGGGGCGGCCGCGAACAGGCCGCAGATCAGCAGGAGGCGATAGATCATGGCGGCAATGTCTGAGAGGAAAAGTGCGCCCAGATTAGCAGGTATCTGCAGAGCGGCAATGTGCCACCTGTCAGGCACCTGGCACGAAATGCTTCTGCACCGAGCCTCGGGCGATCAAGCGCGATACATAGTCCAGCTTCTGCGCATCCTGGTCGAGAAAACGGAACGTAAGCTGCAGCCAGTCGCTGTCGGGTTTGGGCTCGAACGCGGCCACGGCATGCAGATAGCCATTGAGACGCGCCACTTCGGCGTTCTCGCCCTGCTCCAGATCCAGCACCGCCAGCTCCAGCACCTGAGGCAGCGTGGCCGTGCGCCGTACCACCAGCAAGGCCTCCTTGAGGCTCAAGGCCTTGATCACGCACTGCTGGCTGCCGCCGGGCAGGCGCAGCTGGCCTTGTCCACGCCCCATGGGCGCGCTGGCTCGCGTGCCTGGTGCTGGCGCACTGGCCGGTGCTGCAGCGGCTGGCCGAGGCGCAGGGGCCACAGGTCGCGCAGGCTCGGCACGGCCCGAGGTCAGCGCACTGAGCGAATCGTTGGCAAAGGCCGAGGCGGCCTGCTGGCGCGTCGGTGCACCGGCTGCCAGCGCCTGCAGCTTGCCGACCTTGGCCAAAGCCTTCTTGACCTTGGTCATCAGCTGCTCGTTGGTGAACGGCTTGCCGATATAGTCCGACACGCCAGCCTGGATCGCCTGCACGACGTTTTCCTTGTCGCCACGGCTGGTCACCATGATGAAGGGCAAGGTCTTGCTGTTTTCCTGCTCGCGGGTCCAGGTCAGCAGTTCCAGGCCGGACATTTCCGGCATTTCCCAGTCGCACAGCACCATGTCGTAGCTGTTGTGCATCATCAGCGACTGCGCCTTGCGGCCGTTCACTGCATCCTCGACGACGATGCCGGGAAAGGCATTGCGCAGGCATTTCTTCACCAGGTCGCGAATGAACGGCGCATCATCCACTACCAGCACACTGATCTTGCTCATCGACCGCTCCTGAAAACCGCGCAGGCATCGCCACTCGCCGAAGGCCACGTGCCGTTCGGCGGGGCTGGCCACACGGCTGCCTCGCTTCGCCCCACAACGAAAAACGCCCGGCAAAGGCCGGGCGTTCGTGTCGGACCCTCTTACTTATCGTCAGGTTGGTCCAGAACATTAGCGCTGTCGAGGGTGCCTTCGACTTCCTGCTTCATGCGCTTGAGGCCCATGTGCCGTACATCGGTGCCGCGGACCAGGTAAATCACCAGTTCGGAGATGTTGCGCGCATGGTCGCCGATGCGCTCCAGCGAGCGCAGTACCCAGATCACGTTGAGCACGCGGGAAATGGAGCGCGGGTCTTCCATCATGTAGGTGACCAGCTCGCGCAGGGCGGTCTTGTACTCGCGATCGATGGTCTTGTCGTACTGGGCCACCGACAGGGCCAGGTCGGCGTCGAAGCGGGCGAAGGCGTCGAGCGCGTCGCGCACCATGATGCGCACCTGGTCGCCGATGTGGCGCACCTCGACGTAGCCACGCGGCGACTCGCCCTCCTCGCACAGCTGAATGGCGCGGCGGGCAATCTTGGTGGATTCGTCGCCGATGCGCTCCAGGTCGATCACCGATTTGGAAATGCTGATGATCAGCCGCAGGTCCGAGGCCGCCGGCTGTCGCCGCGCCAGGATGCGCAGGCACTCCTCGTCGATGTTGCGTTCCATCTGGTTGATCTGCTCGTCGACCTCGCGCACCTGCTGGGCCAGGCCGGAGTCGGCCTCGATCAGCGCGGTGACCGCGTCGTTGACTTGCTTCTCGACCAGCCCGCCCATGGCCAGCAGGTGGCTGCGCACCTCCTCGAGTTCGGCGTTGAACTGCTGCGAGATGTGATGGGTGAGGCCTTCTTTACTGATCATGGGTCGAATCCTTGGTGCGTCCGCTCGGGATGATGCCAGCAACGGCGGCGAAGCCCTAGCCGTAGCGACCGGTGATGTAGTCTTCGGTCTGCTTCTTGGCCGGGTTGGTGAACAGCGTGTCGGTGTCGCCGAACTCCACCAGCTTGCCCATGTACATGAACGCCGTGTAGTCGGACACCCGTGCCGCCTGCTGCATGTTGTGGGTGACGATGACGATGGTGTACTTGGACTTGAGCTCGTAGATCAATTCCTCGACCTTGAGCGTGGAGATCGGATCGAGTGCCGAGCAGGGCTCGTCGAGCAGCAAGACCTCGGGCTCCACGGCGATGGTGCGGGCGATCACCAGACGCTGCTGCTGGCCGCCGGACAGGCCCAGGGCGGACTCGTGCAGGCGGTCCTTGACCTCGTCCCACAGCGCCGCGCCCCTGAGTGCCCATTCGACCGCTTCGTCGAGGATGCGCTTCTTGTTGATGCCCTGAATGCGCAGGCCGTAGACCACGTTTTCGTAGATGGTCTTGGGAAACGGATTGGGCTTCTGAAACACCATGCCGACGCGGCGGCGCAGTTCGGCGACATCTTCGCCCTTGCGGTAGATGTCGTTGCCATAGAGGTTGATCGCGCCCTGCACGCGGCAGCCGTCGACCAGGTCGTTCATGCGGTTGAAGGTGCGCAGCAGGGTCGACTTGCCGCAGCCCGAAGGACCGATGAACGCGGTCACGCGCTGTTTGGGGATGTTCATGGCGATGTCGAACAGCGCTTGCTTGTCGCCGTAGAACAGGCTCAGGCCGGGCACTTCGATGGCCACGGTCTCCTTGGCCAGGTTCAGGCTCTGCTTGTCGCGCCCCAGGGCCGACAGGTTGATGCCATGGGATGGGTTTTCATGCTGCATGGCAGACTCCAAAGGCTGTCAAATTCGGTGCAAAGTTGAAATATTCTGAAGGATGTGAGGGTCTCTTCGCGGGCGTGTGGGAGCGGGCTCTGCCCGCGAAGAGGACCTGGCTGACACACCCCTCAACTGTCCAGCGCCTTGTACTTCTCGCGCAAATGGTTGCGAATCCAGACCGCCGACAGGTTCAGCGTAGCGATCACCAGCACCAGCAACAATGCGGTGGCATACACCAGCGGTCGCGCCGCCTCGACGTTGGGGCTCTGGAAGCCGACGTCGTAGATATGAAAGCCCAGGTGCATGATCTTCTGGTCCAGGTGCAGGTACGGGTAGTTGCCGTCCAGCGGCAGCGACGGCGCCAGCTTGACCACGCCCACCAGCATCAGCGGGGCCACCTCGCCGGCGGCACGGGCCACCGCCAGGATCATGCCGGTCATCATCGCCGGGCTGGCCATGGGCAGGACGATCTTCCACAGGGTTTCCGCCTTGGTCGCACCCAGCGCCAGGGAGCCTTCGCGCACGGTCCGCGGAATCCGCGCCAGGCCCTCTTCAGTGGCCACGATCACCACTGGCACCGCCAGCAGCGCCAGGGTCAGCGACGCCCACAGCAGCCCAGGTGTGCCGAAAGTAGGCGCCGGCAACGCTTCGGGAAAGAACAGCCGATCGAGCGAGCCGCCCAGCACATAGACGAAGAAACCCAGGCCGAACACGCCATAGACGATGGCCGGCACACCGGCCAGGTTGTTCACCGCGATGCGAATCAGCCGGGTGACGGTATTCTGTTTCGCGTATTCGCGCAGATAGACCGCCGCCAGCACGCCAAACGGCGTGACGATGACGGCCATGATCAGGGTCATCATCACCGTGCCGAAAATGGCCGGGAAGATCCCGCCTTCGGTGTTGGCTTCACGGGGATCGTCGCTGAGGAATTCCCACATCTTGTTGAAGTAGAAACCCAGCTTGGTCAGCGTGCTCATGGCATTGGGCTGATAGGCGTGGACGATCTGGCCCAGCTGGACCTCGATTTCCTTGCCGTTGGCATCGCGCACCGTGATGCTGTCGCGGTTGACCTGGGCATGCAGCGCGCCCAGGCGGGTTTCGATGTCCTTGTAGCGCGCATCGAGCTCCGCACGTTCGGCGTCCATGTCGGCCTGAGCGGCTGGATTGAGCTGGCCTTCGAGCTCCAGGCGACGGCTTTGCAGGCGCAGCCTTTCGAGCCCGGCGTTGACCTTGCCGATATCGGATTTTTCCAGTCGGCCCAGCGCGTCCGCCAGGTCGCTGACCCGCAAGATGCGGCTTTGCAGCTCCGGCCAGGCACCCTCGCCCTCGGCCACGACCTTGCCCTGCTCCTTGATGTTGACCAGGTAGCCGTAGAAATTGCCCCACTCGCGACGTTCCAGCGCCAGCAGTTCGGGTGGGGTGCTCTGTTCGGTCAGCCAATCACCGACGATCCAGATGAAATCGGCGCCGTTGATATCGCGGTTGCCGACCTTGACCAGCTCCCGGGTCATGAACTCGGGGCCGTCGTCCGGCACCGGCAGGCCAGCGCTTTTCAGACGTTCGCGCGGCACCTCTTCCCTCTGCACGATCTCGCCGATGACCAGATGATTGGCCATCCCCGGCACGTTGTAGCTGGCGTGGACCAGGTCCGCCGGCCAGAAATGCGCCAGACCGCGCACGGCGATCACGGCCAGCAGGCCCAGCGTCATGATGACCGCGATGGACACGGCGCCACCGCTGATCCAGACACCGGGCGAGCCGCTCTTGAACCAGCCTTTCAGGGAGTTCTGCTTCACAGCCGGCTACCTTTTCTCAAAGCGATGAATATTTCTTGCGCAGGCGCTGACGAATCAGCTCGGCCGCGGTGTTCATGACGAAGGTGAACAACAGCAACACCAGCGCCGAGAGGAACAGCACCCGGTAATGGCTGCCGCCCACTTCCGACTCGGGCATTTCCACCGCCACGTTGGCGGCCAGGGTGCGCAGGCCTTCGAACAGGTTCATTTCCATGACCGGCGTGTTGCCGGTGGCCATCAGCACGATCATGGTTTCGCCCACGGCCCGGCCCATGCCGATCATCAACGCCGAGAAGATGCCCGGGCTGGCGGTCAGGATCACCACGCGGGTCAGCGTCTGCCACGGCGTGGCGCCCAGCGCCAGCGAGCCCAGGGTCAAGCCGCGCGGCACGCTGAACACAGCGTCCTCGGCAATCGAATAGATGTTGGGAATGACCGCGAAGCCCATGGCCAGGCCCACTACCAGCGCGTTGCGTTGGTCGTAGGTGATGCCCAGGTCGTTGCTGATCCACAGGCGCATGTCGCCACCGAACCACCAGGTTTCCAGGAACGGGCTCATGTACAGCGCGAACCAGCCCACCAGCAGGATCACCGGGATCAAGATTGCGCTTTCCCAACCGTCCGGAATGCGCAGGCGAATCGATTCGGGCAGGCGGCTGACCAGAAAGCCTGCACTCAGGATGCCCAGCGGGGTGAGCAGAAGCAGGCTGAAGATACCCGGCAGATGGCCTTCCACATAGGGTGCCAGGAACAGGCCGGCGAAGAAGCCGAGGATCACCGTGGGCATGGCTTCCATCAGCTCGATGACCGGCTTGACCTTGCGACGCATGCCCGGAGCCATGAAGTAGGCGGTGTAGATCGCGGCGGCGATGGCCAGTGGCGCGGCGAGCAGCATCGCGTAGAACGCGGCCTTCAAGGTACCGAAGGTCAACGGCGCCAGGCTCATCTTGGGCTCGAAATCGGTGTTGGCCGCCGTCGACTGCCAGACGTAGGCGGGCTTGTCGTAGTTCTCGTACCAGACCTTGCTCCACATCGAGCTCCACGACACCTCGGGATGCGGGTTGTGCAGGCTCAACGGCTGCAATGCGCCGTTGGCTTCGACCATGAGCCTGTTGGCCCGTGGCGACAGGGCGTAGATACCGGGGCCGTCGACCACCTGCTCGACCAGCAGCGTACGGTGGGCGGTGCTGTGGAACACGCCCAGCTGGCCCGAAGCGTCCAGGGCGGTAAAGCCCTTGCGACGCTGTTCGGAGCTGATCTGCACGATCGGCGAGTGGCCCATCTGGAACGTACGGATCTGCTTGAGGCGCGGCTCGCCGTCCTCGTCGCGGGCCATGAACCATTGTGCCAGGCCGCCCTTGGAGTCGCCGATGATCAGCGAGATACCGCCGACCAGTTGCGCGCTGGCGGTGATCTGGGTGTCGGCGTTTTCGCTGAGCTTGTAGCGGCCGTTCATGCTGCGGTCACGCAGGCTGAAAACATCGGCCTGGGCACGTCCGTTGATCACGTACAGCCACTGCTGACGCGGGTCGATGAAGATCGCCTTCACCGCCTGATTCATCTGCGGCAGCTCGATGCGCTTCTGCTCGTTGGTGACCTCGCCGGTCATCATGCTTTCTTCGCGGGTGAGTTGCAGCACGTTGAGCTGGTCGCCGGTCGAGCCGGCCAGAATCAGGCTGGCGTCGCTGGCATTGAGACTGACCCGCTCCAGCGCGCGGCCCTGGGGGTCGAGCGCGATGGGGGCATCGCCATAGGGGTATTCGATCGCCGGCGTGATGGTCTTGTTGCCGCCCGGGTAGGTCACCCGGTAGGTGTGGCGAAACACCAGGGCCTGGCCGTTGGACAGGCCCAGTACCACCAACGGGGTACCGGGCTGGTCCTTGGCGCTGGCAGTCACGGTCACGCCGGCTGGAATGGGCAACGACGTGCGCGACAGCTCTTCGCCCGTCTGGGCGTTGAAGAACAGCGCGACCCCCTGCTCCGAAACGCGCATGCCCGCCTCGTTCTGCTCTTCGAGCGCGTACACCAGCGGTTTACCGGCGTCCTGCAGCCAGGCCGGATGCAGAGGCGGCTCCACGGTCAGGTCGGCGCCCTTGAACAGCGGCACGACTACATAGGCGAGAAAGAAGAAGATCAGCGTGATCGCCGCCAGCACGGCCAAGCCACCCACCAGGACGTACCAACGCGTGAAGCGATCCTTGAGCGCACGAATGCGCCGCTTGCGTTGCATCTCGGGGGTGTTGAAATCGATGCGCTTGGGTGGAGAAGTCGGGGTCATCGGGGAATTGGCCAGATCGTTCATGCGCACACCCTAGCGATCCTGTATGACAGAAACATGACAATGAGGTGACGCGACAAAATCGCCGTCCGGCACAGGGCCGTCGGCGAATGGGTACACAGCGATTTCGTAGGAGCGGTCCGTGGCCGCGAACTTCTCACGGCGGTGCATCAGGTGGACCGCGGGGCTCTTTTCGCGGCCACTGGCCGCTCCTACGCAATGGCGATGTCTACTGCTTGGCGACGTCGGCCCCTTCCTTCAGGCCCAGGTCGGCCAGCGCCTTGGCAGCGACCTTGGCGGGCAGGGGAATGTAGCCATCCTTGACCACGACTTCCTGGCCCTGCTTGGACAGCATCAGCTTGACGAACTCGGCCTCCAGCGGTGCCAGCGGCTTGTTCGGCGCCTTGTTGACGTACACATAGAGGAAGCGCGACAACGGGTACTTGCCGTTCAGGGCGTTCTCTTCGGTGTCTTCGATGAACTCGCTGCTGCCCTTCTTGGCCAGCGGCACGGTCTTCACGCTGGCTGTCTTGTAGCCGATGCCCGAGTAACCGATGCCGTTCAGCGAGCTGCTGATCGACTGCACCACCGAAGCCGAGCCTGGCTGTTCGTTCACGTTGGGCTTGTAGTCACCCTTGCACAGGGCTTCTTCCTTGAAGTAGCCGTAGGTGCCGGACACCGAGTTGCGACCGAACAGCTGCACCGGCTTGTTGGCCAGGTCGCCGGTCACGCCCAGGTCGCCCCAGGTTTTCACATCGGCCTTGGCGCCGCACAGGCGGGTGGACGAGAACACGGCGTCGACCTGCTCCATGGTCAGGTGCTGGATCGGGTTGTCCTTGTGCACGAACACGGCCAGGGCGTCAACGGCCACGGGAATGGCGGTGGGCTTGTAGCCGTATTTCTGTTCGAAGGCCGCCATTTCGGTGTCCTTCATCTTGCGGCTCATCGGACCCAGGTTGGCGGTGCCCTCGATCAGCGCCGTGGGCGCGGTGGCCGAGCCTGCTGCCTGGATCTGGATGTTGACGTTGGGGTATTCCTTCTTGTAGTTCTCGGCCCACAAGGTCATCAGGTTGGCCAGGGTATCGGAGCCGACACTGGACAGGTTGCCCGACACGCCGGTGGTCTTGACGTAGGCAGGGATGGAAGGGTCGACGGCGGCTACCGCATTGGCCGTGGCAACGCCAGCAGCGACAAAGGTCATGGCGGCCATCAAACGCGTGAGTTTCATGCCTTGCTCCTAGCAAATCCAGAAAAGGGTGTTGAATCGGCGCTCAGTATCGGTGGGCCGTGCGAACACTCTATGAAAGGATTGTGACAGTAGGATGAATGGCCATCATCCCCGGCGGGACCCCGTTCGCCGGTAGAACCGGCGAAAGGGGCCGTCGGAATCAGCGCTTCTTGGCCATCAGGTAAAGCCCGCACACGAAGCCGATCACGCAGATCGCTGCCACATAGTAGGACGGACCCATGGGGTTGGATTTCATCAGCAGGGTAACCGCCATCGGCGTCAGGCCACCGAAGATGGCATAGGCCACGTTGTACGAGAACGACAGGCCGGAGAACCGCACCACGGCCGGGAAGGCCTTGACCATCACGTACGGCACCGCGCCGATCACGCCCACGCACAGGCCCGTCACCGCATACAGCGGGAACAGCCAGTCGGGGTGATCGTGCAGGCTGTGGAACAGGGTCCACGAGGTGGCCAGCAGGGCAAGGCTGCCGAACACGAACACCTTGCCGGCGCCGAAGCGGTCGGCCAGCGCGCCCGAGCCGATGCAGCCCAGGCTGAGGAACACGATCGCCAGGCTGTTGGCCTGCAGCGACTGCTTGGGGGTGAAGCCGTAGAGGGTCTGCAGGATGGTCGGGGTCATCAGGATGACCACGATGATCCCCGCCGACAGCAACCAGGTCAGCAGCATGGAGATGGCCACCGCCCCGCGATGGTCACGCAGCACCGTGCGCAGCGGCACTTCGGCGGCCAGTGCCTTGCGTTGCTGCAGCTCGGCGAAGACCGGGGTCTCATGCAGCCAGCGACGCAGGTACACCGACGCCAGACCGAATACACCGCCGATAAGGAACGGGATCCGCCAGGCGTAATCCGACACCTCGGCCGGGGTATAGATGCTGTTGATGGCCGTGGCCATCAGCGACCCCAGCAGGATCCCGCTGGTCAGGCCGCAGGTCAGCGTGCCGCAGGCATAGCCGACGTTGCGCCCCGGCACGTGCTCGGAAACGAATACCCAGGCCCCAGGCACTTCACCGCCGATGGCCGCTCCCTGGATCACGCGCATCAGCAACAGCAGGATCGGCGCGAAGATGCCGATCTGCGCGTACGTCGGCAGCAGACCCATGATCAGGGTCGGCACGGCCATCATGAAGATGCTCAAGGTAAACATCTTCTTGCGCCCCAGCAGGTCGCCGAAGTGCGCCATGATGATGCCGCCCAGCGGACGCGCCAGGTAACCGGCGGCGAAGATGCCGAAGGTCTGCATCAGCCGCAGCCACTCGGGCATGTCGGCGGGGAAGAACAACTTGCCCACCACGGCGGCGAAGAATACGAAGATGATGAAGTCATAGAACTCAAGTGCACCGCCCAGGGCGGACAACGAAAGTGTCTTGTAATCACTGCGGGTCAGCGGACGCGAAGGCGGAGCGATACTCGAAGGCGCGGCGGTCATTTGATGTTCTCTTATATACAAATCCACAGCTTTGTTGCTGTTTAGGGTTTGGCAGTGCAAGCACGATAGCAAATTGCTAGAAAAAGCACATGGCCTGTATTGGCAAACGCAGTAATTGAACAGCGAACGGTCGTTATAGCGGTTCTGCGCCTATATACTGGGCGTTATTGAAGGGTTTTGTGCGAAAGCGCAGCTAGCGTTGTAGCCGATTTCGCAGAGGTACCCTGTGTGCGCCAGTTGAAAGAAAAGCCGTGTAGGCTTTTGTCATTGGCGACGATCGATGCGCCACTCCAATAAAGCGTCACGGGTCAGAGGCCCCCCCGGCATGATTGAACTCGAACAAGAAGATCCCATTCCCCAAGGCGACCTGGCCTTGCAGATCACCGCGCTGCCGCGCGAAACCAACGGCTTCGGCGATATTTTCGGCGGCTGGCTGGTTGCCCAGATGGACCTGGCCGGCACGGCCATGGCCAGCAAGGTCGCCGGAGGGCGCGTAGCGACGGTGGCCATCGATCGCATGGCCTTCCTGGTCCCGGTCGCTGTCGGTGCGCAGTTGTCCTTCTATACCCAGACCCTGGAGATCGGCCGCAGCTCGATCCAGATGATGGTCGAGGTGTGGAGCGACGATCCGCTGTCCAGCGAATGGCGCAAGGTCACCGAGGCCGTGTTCGTGTTCGTCGCCATCGACGGCAGCGGTCGCACCCGCGCGGTACCGCCGCGGCGCTGATGAACCCCCAGCGCGTCACCCGACTTTTTGAACCCATAGCGAGAACTCTACATGTCTGAGCCGCAGGTCGAATCGGTCAAGCTCGATGAACTCAATTGCTGGCGCATCAGCACCGATCAGGCCGAGCTGCTGATCGCGCAGCAAGGCGCCCAGGTGATCAGCTACCAGCGCCACGGCCAGCAGCCGCTGATCTGGCCCAACCCCGCTGCCTTCTACAAATCGGGCAAGGCCGTTCGCACCGGCGTGCCGGTGTGCTGGCCGTGGTTCGGCAATCTGGCCCGCAACCCCGAGTCGGTGCAGGCCATGCGTACC
>Ga0308169_10005976_pt1 | contig 10849 bp, 16 predicted proteins | sample PhyBR1_2_FD_202139 | JGI IMG/M metagenome (GOLD analysis project Ga0308169, IMG submission 202139) | Phyllosphere microbial communities from UC Gill Tract Community Farm, Albany, California, United States - DLSLSB.R1 | ecosystem: Host-associated > Plants > Phyllosphere > Unclassified | place... | reverse complement strand
TCTTGTGAGTGACCGGACCCCTTCGCGCCTACCTCTTCTCCCCCGAGCTGCCTGATCAGCTGCCTCCCATGACCCGTCGGCCGAATCAACCCATCGAGCTGCCCGAGCTGACCCGCAGCCAGGAGACCCTCTCCGAGGAGATCCTCACCAAGATGCACGCCGGCGGATCGCTCAAGCCCAAGTACCCGGTCATCACCCCCAACGACCTCAAGGAGGTTGACGGCTTGATCATTGGTGCCCCGACCAGGTCGGTGCTGGAAGGCTAGCTCGTCAATCGAAGAGGATGCTAATGGCAGGTACGGCCGTGTCCCCGCTCAGGTCTCCAACTTCTTCGACGCCTGCGGACAGCTCTGGTTCACCGGTGAGTCCCATATGAGCACTCTACGGACAAAGCTGACGGTCAGGCGCTCTGGTCGGCAAGTTTGTCACGTAAGCCGCTCCCTCATGGCGGACAGAAGGGAGACTGACGGTTAGCATGTTCACCTCGGTCGCTGGCCAGCACGGTGGTCACGAGGTGAGCTTGCTCGGCGCATGGATTTCGCGATCACGCTGACGAGCAGACCACTGCGCTCACCACCATGCCGTTCTTTGTTCACCGTGAGTCGTCTTGCGATCCGTGAGAGACAGAAACTGACGCCACAGAGGGCAGTAAGTCGACCGCATGCTCCTGAATGACGGCGCACGCTGACACCGGCGCAGTGGTTTACGTCCCCATCGGTGAGCAACGACGCATCTACTGGCAGTATGGAGCTGACGAACAGGTTACACCAACCCGGCCATCTCCGGCCTCGACACCGTCCAGGGAGGCGCGCCTTACGGTGCTTCGACCATCTCCGCCGGTGACGGATCCAAGCAGCCGACCGCGACCGACCTCGCCGTGGCTGAGTACCAGGGCAAGGTGGGTCGACCATACTCGCCGCTTGAGTCGCGCTGATCCGGCAGTACTTCTCGGACTTTGTTGCCACCTTCGTCAAGGGCAAGCAGTAAGCGCATACCCCTTTACCACCGGATCGAAATGTCTGGAGCGGGTCGAGGCGCGGATGGCTATAGGGGACAGAAGGAGGACACAGCAGCTAGGTCTAGCATGCATCGAAGATGATATGTCCTGCCGGCCGTGCCGCTGCCCCGGACCCCGATCCGTGCCTAAGATTGATTGCCTGAGCTGACGCTCCAGGCGTGCTGCCAGTGCTGCCGCTACCGCTGCCGATGCTGCTCCCGCCGCCGGCGCCGCTCCCGTCCTGGCTCCCCCCGCTACTACCTCCGCCCCGAAGGCCGTCCCGGAGAAGGTGGCCGAGACCGACAAAGAGGGTGAGCTGAGCGGTCATGCCCAGGTCGTTGGCTGAGATGCAGGCTACACCGTGCCCAAGGAGGCGGGCGAGCCGGCGCCAGCTGCCACTGCCGCCCCGGCCACAGACGCGACCACCACGGCCAGCAAGCCGACGGCGACCTCGACACCGGCCGCGCCAGCCACGCAGGCCATGCCCGCGGCTGCTGCCCCGAAGAAGGAGAAGAAGGGAGGGCTTTTCGCGAGCTGCTGCGGTGGACGAGGCATCGAGAACTAGAGGGCCGACAGTCTTTCCCGCGGCCACGAGTCGTACCCCATTTTACAGGTTTGTCTATGATGTTCATCGTATATTGCCAGCGCCCCCATGCATTTATGCTTGACCGTACAGCATCGACCCTGACTGGGAAGACCTGTCCAGATCAAGCTCAACAGCCACCTCGCGACAAAGCGCTCGCAGTTCGGGCATGCTGGACCAGCTTGCATTACCAGAAGCGGAAATCTCGGTGTGTCGGCACATGAAAAAGCCGAGAACGGGCCGAAGGTGATCATTTGTCCGCTTTAGCAGTTTACACGACGACATAAGCTTGCTTCTCGAGGCCGACATCAGGCAATGACGAGGCGGTTGGCGAGGTTGGACAAGAGGCCGTCTTTGTTTGTCAGCAGCGCTCGTATCTGGCCATCGTTTCTGTCCTTTGCCGCTCCATTCACCATCCTAGCTTCCCCTGGCGACCAACCCCATAACCCCACTTTAGTCTCCATCCCGACCTGGAAGGCACATCGTCCCCTGACTGTCCGTCGAAAGCTCTAGACTCTGTCGGTCCATTGTCCTTACCGTCCGTCAGTCAGTATAAAGCTGGACCCCACCCCACTCGCGGCTCCCAGCCTCATCGTTTCTCAACGTTCTGCCCAACGACAGCAAGATGCACGTCCTCGTCACCGGCGTATCCGGCCGTCTGGGCTCCCACACCCTCAAGTACCTGCTCGCCCGGAACCACAAGGTCAGCGCACTCGACGTGGCACCGTTACCGCCCCACGTCCTGGCATCCCTCTCATCTCTCCCGAAGGAGCAGCAAGCCAACTACACCAACCTCACCTGCGACCTGACCGACTACAAGGCCTTTGAACGGATCATGCTGGACCGCAAGCCGGAGACGGTCATTCACCTGGGCGCGATCCCCGACCCGATGTCCCACGATCCGCGCGAGGTACACAACAACAATGTGACGGGGAGCTACAACGTACTGCAAACGGCGGCGGCGTTGGGGGTGAGGCGGATCGTACAGGCGAGCAGCGTCAATGCGACGGGGTTGAGCTATACACCCGAGGGCCATCATCGGTTCAGGGAGATGCCCGTCACGGAAAAGCACCCCATTCTGCCGGTACGTACACGGCCTGACACTGCCCATCTCTGCCCTGCATTCGCCGCCACCGTGCAGTGATACCTTCCCTGCGCATCCGCCTAGGATGGTGCGCCGAAGAGAATGTCGTCGGCGCTCTCCCGCCCTCGGGACACTCGCGGTCGCTTCAGACGTGAGAGACACCACGCTGATGGGCAGGAAGACCCATACGCCATCTCCAAGGCGGTTTGCGAGCTCCAAGCAGAAGCGCTTTGTCGGTATTACCCGGGCCTGCGCATCGCGTCGCTGCGATTCCACATGGTCAAACCCGACTACGCCTCGGCCGTACAGGACACGCGACCCGACGACGCCTTTGCGTGGGTCTCACTGGACGCGTCGGCCAGTGCGTGCCTGCGTGGAGTCTTGTCGGAGGGGTGGGAAGGCGCCGAGGCGTTCAACATCGCCGCGCCGGAGATCTGCTGGGAGGGCGGTCTGACGCCTGAGAGCAAGAGCGACGTGCCGCTGGACGACAAGAAGGGGGCGGTCGAGCTCATGCAGAGCATGTGGGCGGGCCGGGTCGACGGGTGGGATGAGGCGTATTGGGAGGGGAGACCCAGACGGTCCACCTTCTCGTCGGTCAAGGCGGAGAGGATGCTGGGGTGGGACCATGATTCGGCTGCTGACGCGGATCGCTGTGCGGCGCGATAGGATGGAACGCTCACACACACTCCGCGCGACGGGCATACTTGTGGACGGAATCTCAACAGGTGCTCGGGTACCCACATAGGGCGCGAGGCAGAAGATGACACTTGATCCCGGGGAAGGATCTTTGTACGAGATGGCTGGTTGTACAGAAGACTGCGCCATTGACTGTTACTTGCATGAAAGAGTACACGCAGTACACAGGCACTGGGCCGCCCTCGTAGTCGGTGGAGCCATATCTCGCCATCATCGCGTCCGCCACTGGCACGGCCACTACTTTGCATCACCCCCCTGGGCATCCTTCTGGTCCTTCTCCGCGCTCCCCATTCGCGGCATCCCCGCAATCTTCCTCTCCTCCTCACCCACCACCGTCGTACTACTGATAGGCACAGGCTTATCGCTCATCCCATGCGGCGTCATATTCCCGCCCTCCCCGGCTCCCGGCGTCATGATCTCATCCTCTCTCGGTTCTGTCCCGTCTCCGCGCGCGGGTGGAGGGGTGTTTAATGGGCCGGTATCCAGCTCGTCAACTCTACCGAGGTACGACTGGTGCGCTGGATCCGATGGCGTTGTCTGCTCGTTGACGACGGCCGTCGGAGGCGTGACGGGCGTCCTCGATGCGCTCGGCGTGGTGGGTGAGATGGGCGAGGTGGGCGAGTCGGATTTGGTCTTGACGGGCGACGAAGACGAGACTGGCTCATCGGGCTCTGGTGTGGGGCTGCGTACGGACGGAGCGTCCGCAAATCGGAATGGCTCTGACATGTTCTCATCACCGCCGGCCGGGCTATCGCCGAGCGCCAATGGGCTCATCAAGCCTTCCTCCAATGACCGGCCGTTCGTCCCTTGCCCGATCTCGCCATCCGTCGCGTCCAGATCCATCGGCATGGGATCACCTGCTTCTGTGCCCGGGCGGCGGAGGAACGGGATGGGACTGAACATGGGTGTGGATGCTCCCGGTGGCATCAATGACTCCTCGTCTGACCCTGCGTCGCTCGAGGCGGATGAGGCGGAAGACGTCGCCGATGAGGTCGATGACGTCGATCGGGCGCTGAACATGCCTGCTCCGGTGGTGGTCGTTGGTGGGACGTATACGTATGAGGGTGGCTCCCACGGTGTCGTCACCAGCAGAGCCTTCTCCAGTGCGCGTAGGAACTTGCCCAGCGAGGAATGCATAGCCGTCGGGTTGAGAAGCAGCTCTGCTATGCGCTGTATCGTGAATGGTGCCCTGTGCGTCAGCATGGGTACCTTCAAAAACTCCAAGACACAGCACCCCGACTCACACGTCCATATCCTCCAGAATTCTATCCACGCGCTCGATCTCCCTCCTCCCCTCTTCCTCGTCCAGCCAGCCAGGGAGCTTTTTCCCGCCAATGAGGATATCTTCGTCCCACTCGTCTTCCCCTAGCCCCAACTGCCCGCGTCCAAAAGATCCATTGGGTCCGTTGGCACTACCATGTCCATTGACCTTGCCGCCCGGCCCGCCCGTCGGTCCACCCAGCGGCCCCCGCCTCCGCTTGTTCGTGTCCAGCGGCGGAAACGGCGGGATGACAAGCCCTCCCTGCGTGCTTGCGAGTAGCTCGGGATTGTCGTGTTCCGATTCCAGGACTGGTGCGGGCGAGTCCCGCGGCTCGGCGTCGACTGAACGGGGCTCGAGGCCCGTGGGGTTCCCGGGCGTGATCGATGTCTCGAGCGGGGTGGATTGGGTTGACGGGGAGAGCAAGAGCGATTCGGGAGGCGGCTTGTCATCTGAACGATCGGCTGGGGAGGTGGGGATGACGGGCCCAGGTACGGCGGGAGAAGCGGGTCGGACGGCTGAGCGGGGCGGGCCTTTGTCAAGGAAGACTTGGAGCGAGGACTGCAGGGCTAAGTGCAGGTGGTGTCGTAGCGTAGGCCAGTCGGAGCTGTGCATAAGCACGGCCGATCGCGACGACTTCTCGAAGCCTAGACCTACTCGAAGCGGTTCGTCCGGGCCAACTTGTCCAGGATGGGGTCGTGCGAGGACGAGCTACCTGCAAATGAGTCCACGATGTGTGGGATGACTGGAGGGGACGTACCAGATCCCGACGCCTCTGCCTGCGGGAGACCGTAAGTGATGGCCATGTCTGACACGGCCGGAGCGGGGTAGTGAGGTGCAATGGTAGCGGGTAGATGGAGGGTGAGCAGCTGTCAAAACAAGGTCATGCATGCGGTGGCGATCACCGACCGCGAGACTGTAGATGACGAAGTCAGCAGAAGGGTCACTCAAACAAGTTGTGCTCTTGTCGAGTTTCTGAAATCTCGCCAACGAGCAGGCCGGCCATTCATCTCATCGTCAAAAGCGCTTTGAACAACATCACCCAGTCCAACATCATGCCCCCACGACTACCGACGACGTCTCTGCGGTCCCTGACGCTCATCCGGTCGTACGCGACGCAAACGCCTCCGCCGCCATTCACAGCGCCCGTGGCCAACGACACCTCCGCCTCGATCCCCCCCTCCCATGCCGGCACGACCTCGCCGTCTTCTTCCTCCGCGTCCGCACCATCATCAGCGACGACGTACCCGTCCTACGCGTCCGGCTCCTCCACCACCCTCGTCTACTCGGACAAGCCGCGTGTCTACCCCATCCGTAAACAGTTCCTGACCGAGTACTACACGCACCTCCTGAAGCGCTCGTCCACGTTCCTGCTGTTCGAGTACGACAACCTGGCCGTCTCGGATTGGAACAAGATCCGCGTCGCCCTGTCAAAAGTGCCCGTCCCCGCTCAGCCGACGCCTGTCGCCCGGCGGTCCCGCAACGGCGTGAGCACGACGCCCGCAGCCGTGCACGTCGACACATCGGCCAAGCTCGAGGTGGTGCGTACGGGCGTGTTCGGCGCCGCGTCGCGCAAGGCCCAGGCGGAATCGACTTCACTCTCTCCGTGGCTTATCGGCCAGCGCGCCGTGATCCACTCGCAGCATTTCTCTCCGCCGTACATCAAGGCCCTCCTGGTCGCGGCGCGGCGGGGGATCAAGCAGTGCCAGCGCGAAGGGAAGCCGGACGAGAAGCAGCCGATGTTCAGGCTGGTGGTGGGATTGGCGGATGGCCGGCTGGTGGGCGCGCAGGAGATCGAGGAGATCGCCAAGTTGCCGGACCTCGATACGCTCAGGAGCCAGGTGCTGGGTACGCTGGAGAGCCCCGGCCGACAACTCCTGGGCACGCTGCAGGCGGCGGGAGGCGGTGGGCTGGTGAGGACGCTACAGGGCTTGGAGGAGAGTCTGAAGGAGGGCCAGGAAGAAGCCGGCGAGTCGAAGGGGGATGCGCCGAGTGCATAGGAGGTTCTGTACACGTTTATCCCATCCGCATCGCATCGCATTGTAGCGCATGGCATTGCGTGACATATGACTGGGTTTTGGCATGTGGTCATCGAGCGTCTCGGGGGGCAGCGTGCCTCTTCCGGGAGCGATTGCAAGTCCGCAGCTCTGGGGGACGCTACGTCTGCGTAGCACTTGTGCATATCGACCACAGACTCAGATGCGCGTAAATCATACAAACACAAACCGGCGACGTAACCTCCCGTCGGGCGCACCCGGTCCCAGGCCGCTCCCTCATGCTCACGACTGCAGCGAAGACGACAAGTCGGACAAGTCGACTTGCGGATCTGTCCGTCAGCCCTGCTTACCCCAATCAACTCCACCACACATAACTCACGAACAACATAATACACCTTGCCGTCCTCCTCTCCGTCCTCCATGCTCTCGCCCGTCTCACCCGTATCCCTCAGCCCGTCTCTCACATCCCCCCGGATCTCCAGCAGGTAGTTATCCTTTGCGAGCTTGTTGAGCGCCTTGCCGACCAGCTCGCGCTCGTACTCGAGGTCCTCTTCAGTCTCAAAGTCCAGCTCCTTTTGCTCCAGGTACCACTGGACGAGCTCCTCCCTGTCGACCCCCGTGCCCGACTCGCGCTCGACGTCGCTGAGGTGCAGGACGCAAAGGTTCATGATCTCCATGTATCGGTTGTCTACCATCAGCACCCATTCGTCCCAAAACCCTCGCCGACTCACAAGTGATGCGCATCTTGCGCTTCTCGCTCGCCGGCGGCGCAACGGGCGCATCCGAAGTCTGCGCCTGTGCTTGCGTCGAGCTCCGGGCGTTGTAGCTCGACTCTGCAGCGTCCAGCGCAGCAATATCGTCCGCATCCATGCTCTCGTCGACCTGCTCCTCCGCCCTGCGCACGAGCTCCTCGGCCTCTTCCTCCTCGTCAAAGTTGATGTCGTCCTGCTCGACGTGGATGATCGACTGCCGGAGGAGCGAGTACGCCTCGCGCACAATCTGTGGCGTGATGTCGTTGACACAATTTGCACGCGCGATAGCTTCTGAAAGACGGATCATGCTCTCGAGCTGACGGACCGTGATGCGGTAATTTGACTTGCCGGCGCCCGACTCATCCTGTCGGAGAGAGCGGTACTTCTCCACCAGCACTGCGCTAGCTGCGGGCGTGAGCTGCCGTCAGCTCTGTTCCATCGCACAATCAACCTCGCGGGGTACGCACTTTTGGCGAGAACGTCCGCGCATAACGGATGTACCGCTGGAGCGCCTCCGTCCCGAACTCCGGCGCGATCGCCGCATCCCTGAACCTGTGCACGTTGACGATGTGCCTCGCGATGTTCAGGTCGACGCTCTCGTTGCACTCGTCCAAAACCACGAAGAACAGGTCGAATCGACTCATGATCGGGGCGGACATGGCCACATTCGCCCGCAGGCTCATCTTGCGATTGTACCGCCCTCCAATCGGGTTCGCAGCGGCCAGGATCGACGTGCGGGCATTAAGCGTCGCCTGAATACCTGCCTTGGCGATCGAGATGGTCTGCTGCTCCATCGCTTCGTGGATGGCCACTTGGTCCGCGACGTCCATCTTGTCAAACTCGTCGATCGCGCAGATACCGTTGTCAGCAAGCATGAGCGCTCCTGCTTCAATGGTGAATTCGCCAGACTCTTCGTCCTTGACAACGGCCGCGGTGAGACCGGCTGCGGTGGACGCTTTGCCCGAGGTGTACACCGCTCGCGGAAGGAAGCCGCACACGTATCTGCCATCAGCACACTCAATGGGCACTGGACGGCAGGATGTGCGGGCTCACTTGAGGAACTGCGACTTCGATGTTGACGGATCACCGACGATACAGACGTTAATATCGCCTCGAAGGTGGATACCCTCTTGCGTCTGCTTGTGCACTCCTCCCATGAGCTGCAGCAAGATTCCCTTCTTCACAATTTCGTGACCTGTTGTCAGCGTTGATGTCCAATGCGTCCGAACTGAACCCACCATAGACGGTCGGCGCGATACTCGAAACTAAGCGCTGGTAGATGTTGTCCGAGTTGACCATGACCTTCAGCTCCTCCACCTCTTGCGCCGTCAAAGTGTTCAAGAATGCCTCCTGGTCTTCCTGGCCATCGTCAAGGTCCGCGCGCACATCCGTCGACCCGGCCTGACATCAGCCAAAATCCCGCCTCCGACAGCCATGACACTCACCCGGGCATCTGCACCCTGCACCATACAAGCCAAGAACGCCGTCTTGTACTGCAGATCACGGACACCGAGACTCTTCAGGCCGGTGACTCCCTGACTGGCCACTCCGCCATCACCCCGTGCACCCTTGTTCTCCCGCATCATCTCGGCGTTGACGCCCGGTAGACCCAGCTGCGACACGTCGGGAACAACGATGAATGTCCCGGTGAATGTGCATTTGTCTCCGGCTTTAGCGCGCTCGACGACTTCTGCTCGAAGGATCACGTCGAGACTGCTGATTAGCGCATTCCAGCCGGTCGGAAATCCTGAGCACGCACGACCGGGGCATCGAGCCCGTGGGGATTTCATTCGCATTCTCCTGTATCCGGACCTTCTGCCAGTCCGAGAACTTGGACTGCTCGATGTTGAGCTGCCAGCCCGTCCTGTTGTTACACGTTGTGTTCTGGCACAGGATCGGCTGGGGGTGAGCTCGAAATCCCCCAGAGGCAGTAAGACCCAGCGCACCTCGGTGTACTTGAACTGCTGCTCCACGTCATATATCGTCGTCCGGCACGTCTCGCACGTGAACGTGCCGGAGACCAACTCGGGCCGCACCTCGCTCGTACGCGTCACAGTCCCGCTTATACTCATCAATTGCCCGATCCGCTCCATCCGCAGGTCCCGGATCCCAGACGTGATGGGCAGGTTATATATCGCAATGTAGAACTCCCGGGCGAGGAGGGACGAGCGCGAGGCCTCGGAGGTCGAGGCCGAGTAGGAGGCGGTGGTATACAGGTAGGTGGGGATGTATTTGCGGACGAGGGATTGCAGTGCGCGGCGCAGGTATGGCAGGAACCTGCGGTGAGCGACCTGAACGGAACGGACCTAAGGGGGAAGCCCACCGGTAGTACTGGTCCTGGATCGCGCGGGCGAGAACCTCCTCCCGCTCAAGGAGGTGCGAGAAGTCGACGTAAAGCGTCGTCAGCTCGAACTCCTTCATCGCTTTGATCTGCTCGACGTAGAATTTATTCTCGTCCCGGTCGGGCCGTATCGTCGCGTTCGTGGCCTGCGACGCTGGAGTGTCGGGGAGGTCAATCTGCTCGGTGTAGCTAGAGTCAGCATACCGTGTTTCCCAGCTCAGCTCGCAAACAGGGCGCTGCGCACTTCTCGAGGAACAAGGCAAAGCTCTCCATCAACTTCTCGCCCGTCTGGTCCTTGACCCGCGGGATATCCGCCGTATCCTCGAATCGGGCCCTCCTGCCGGTCCCTCTCCGTGGCGCCTGACCCGTCTCCGTATCTTCGACGGCCTCTCCCGCGTCCGCTCGACTACGTTGGCCGGGAAGCGTGCCGTTCAAACCGGGGACGCTGTCGAATGCGAGAGGATCAAAGTTGGACTGGTTGAGCGATTCCGAGTGGGGCGTGCTCGGGTCGAACGGCATCGACGATGGGGGCGGGGACGACATGGTGAAGAATGCACGAGTCGGACGGTGTGCGGCAAGTGTCCGATTTGCAGGGATGAACGATGTATGAGAGCTGAGCTGCGAGATGCCCTGCTTGAGGTCGGGGTTGCAGAAGCGTAATGTCGGGCGGTCGATAATGGCGAAACGCGTAAGAACGCGTCGCGTGGACGCGACCCCGGCCATATGCGACCTAATCCCGCTCACCCAGCCGTTCGAGGTTTCAGTGTGGCACTCATGTCGAGTGGAGGTTCTCCACTTCGAAGCAGACAAGACTATGCTCCCAGTCCCTTGTATCCTCATCCGACCCGGCCTAGGTGGGCTAACAACAAGAGCATGACGAGCTCCTCAAGTACCTTGAGCCCGTCCGGCTCTCGTCGAAGCCGGTCCCGGAGCATGTCATTCGATGACCAAGACACCTCGCGCTTCCCGACGCCCGATCCTCATGTGGTGCAAGAATTCCAGGATCTCATGAAGACTCTGCTCCCTCAAAGTGTGGCATCAGCAGCGGCATCGTCAAGCAGCGTCCCTCATAAACGTCCAGTGGATGGTAAAGATGACGAGGATGATGGGGAGATTATGGAGAATGGGGTGAAACGGCCGA
>Ga0308169_10005975_pt1 | contig 10851 bp, 10 predicted proteins | sample PhyBR1_2_FD_202139 | JGI IMG/M metagenome (GOLD analysis project Ga0308169, IMG submission 202139) | Phyllosphere microbial communities from UC Gill Tract Community Farm, Albany, California, United States - DLSLSB.R1 | ecosystem: Host-associated > Plants > Phyllosphere > Unclassified | place... | reverse complement strand
CTTCACGCTCGGGATCAAGGGGCTGGGGCCGTTGACCGAGGAAGGGTCGGGCCTGCTCATCATGGCGATCGCGGGCGGGGCCTTGGTCATTGTCCAGGGTTGGCTCGCCGATACCTACGGTCTTCAGAACTCGTTCCTGCTGACCGCGGCGTGCGAACTCTACGTGTTGTTCTACGCGGTGTGGGGATCGCGGACGACCAACGCGTTGCCGGAACAAACGGCACGCTAAAAGACCAAAACTCTCAGATCCTCGTGGTCTGACAATTAGCCGGCCGGTTAGTGTCTCTTGCGTAGTTGAGTAAGGTTCAAAGTAGCACGATCGGCATCGCTAGCGGCTGTAATCAGTCCGAGTAATATGGTATGCCCTTCGCTCGTTAGCAGGAGAAGTAAGAGTGAGCAGTTTGCGCCTATTGCAGCATCGCGCAGCGGACGGCACGCGGTCGGTGATCGCCGCTACCGACAAGGGCGCGAGCCTCGTCCTGGGCGTGGACAGCGTCCGTGAACTTGCAACGCGCGCGATCGCAGCGGGCACCGATCTTGCAACGGCGGTTCGGGGGTGCGGGACCGGCCCGGCAGTCGACATCGCCGCCGAACTTGCCGCCGGCCGCCTGCTGTCGCCGATCGATCATGGCGATCCCGCGCATCTCATCATGACCGGCACCGGACTGACGCATCTCGGTTCCGCGGAAGGGCGCGACAAGATGCACCGCGCTGCGGCTGCAGCCGAAACGCTGACGGATTCGATGCGCATGTTTCTCGACGGCGTTGCAGGCGGCAAGCCCGCAGCGGGCGAGACGGGTCAGCAGCCCGAATGGTTTTACAAGGGCGACGGATCGAGTCTGGTCGGGCCCGGCGGCGCACTCACCAGCCCCGCCTTCGCGCAGGACGGCGGCGAGGAGCCCGAACTCGCCGGCATCTATCTGATCGGTCCTGACGGTACACCGTTCCGCCTCGGCTTGTGCCTCGCCAACGAGTTCAGCGATCATGTCACGGAGCGGCACAATTATCTCTGGCTCGCGCATTCAAAGCTGCGTCAGGCGGCGCTGGGTCCGGAATTGCTGACCGGCCCAATCCCCGACCATATCGAGGGCATGAGCCGCATCCACCGCGACGGTGCGTTGCTTTGGGAAAAGTCGTTCCTCTCGGGCGAGGCGAACATGTCGCACACGATCGCCAATCTCGAGGCGCATTATTTCAAATACGACCTGTTCCGCCGGCCGGGCGACGTTCACGTCCATTTCTTCGGGACGGCAACCTTGTCGTTCAGCGAAGGCGTGACGACGCAGGAGGGCGATGTGTTCGAGATCGAGGCGCCGCCGTTCACGCTGCCGTTGCGCAACACGCTGGCCAAGGCATCGCCGTCGCCGGTCGTCGTCCGCGCGCTGTGAGGTCAGCTGCGCTGAGGTAGAGTCAGGCGGACTAGCAGGCCGCCGAGGACGGAGGAACGGTCGAGCGTCACCGTGCCCCCGTTCAGTTCGGCAAGCTCGCGCGTGATCGATAGTCCGAACCCGTGACCGTCGCCGCGTTCGTCGAGACGACGGCCGGGCAGGACTGCTTGCGCCATCGCCGTGTCGTCGAGACCTTGGCCGTCATCGGCGATGTCTAGCGTAACCTTGCCGTCGATCGGGTTCGCAGTGATCGAGAGTGCGGCGCGCGCGTGACGCCAAGCGTTGTCGAGCAGGTTGCCGATCATCTCGTCGAGATCCTGCGGGTCGATTGCGACGGCAAGGTTGGCGGGAATCGCGATGTCGACCGTCATCGGGCGATCGGCGTGGATGCGGTGCAAGACTGCGACGAGATCGGCAACGGCGGGGGCGATCGGCGTCCGGGTGCGCGCGCCGCCGGTCGCATCCGCGCGAGCGCGACCGAGGTGATGGCGGACTCGCCGATCGATCTGGTCGACCATGTCGCGGACGTCTGCGTCGGCGTTCGCTTCGGCGAGCTTGAGCGAGAGCGCGGCGAGGGGGGTCTTCAGCCCGTGCGCCAGGTTGGCGACGTGTTGGCGGGCGTGCGCGAGCCCAGCCGCGTTCTGGTCGATCAGTGCATTGAGTTCCGCGACGAGCGGTTGCAATTCCCCGGGCTGGTCGTCGGAGACGTGGCGCTCGGTGCCGGCGCGAACGGCTGCGAGCGAGGTGCGGAGATCGCGCAGGGGGCGCAGGCCGAAGCGCAACTGCACCAGCGTCGCCAGCGCAAGGCCGACGCCGAGTAAGGCGAGCGAGCCGAGCAGCGGGATCATCGCCTCGCGCAACGGCTCCTCGACGATCCGGCGAGGGCCGATCGCTGTGATCGTCACCGTGCCGCGCGGCGTGGCGACGTCCATGGTCCGCGAGTGCAGTCGCTCCCCGCTTCGGTCGCGCGCTTCGCCAGGGTGGATTTGACGGTCTTCCTGCCCGCCGGGGCCAGGTGGAAGTGGGCGCTCGTCATTGCGAGGTAGAGCGGGCGGCGGTGGTGGAATGGTTGGGGCTGGCTTTGCAATGGTTGGCGGCGAGGTCGTGTCGCTATCGAAGCGACCGGCGGGACCTTCGACCTGCCATGACCAGTCGGACCCGGGTTCGCCGAACTCGGGCAGGTCGATCGCGCGCATCCGGTCTAGCGAACCGTCCGGGCGGACAGCCCGCGCCAACACCGCGACCTGCGCATCGAGGCGCTCGTCGAGCCCGCGGGTGACGAAGCGTTCGAGGACGTGACCGATCGTGACGCCGGCGAACAGGAGCGCGATCCCCGTCGACAGCGCGGCGATCGCAAGCATTCGGCCGAAGAGGGAGCGCGGGACGATGCGGAGGTGGGTCATCGCGCCTGCTTATCCAAGCGAGACGATCCGTAATTCGAACGCCACCCCGGCGAAGGCCGCGGCTCAGGTGGCAAGGTTTTTTTAATGATGAGCAGCGCTCCGTTAGCGACCTCCCCCAACTGGGCCCCGGCCTTCGCCGGGGTGGTGCTGTGGATTTGACGATGGGTCTGCACGACAATCATCACGAACCGTCCGCCGTCAGGCGATACCCGCGTCCACGCACCGTCTCGATCATCTGCGGACCGATCTTGCGCCGCAACCGACCGATAATGACCTCGATCGAGTTCGAATCCACGTCCGCGTCGCCTTCGTACACCCGTTCGATCAGGTCTGCGCGTTCGATCACCACTTCACGGCGGAGCATCAGCGCCGACAGCACTCGCCATTCGAAAGCGGTGAGTTTCAGCGGCAGGCCGTTCAGCTCGAACGTACCAAGTTGCGCGTCGAACGTCAGCGGCCCGCACGTGACTCGTGCCGCCGCATGGCCGGCCGCGCGGCGAACCAGCGCGCGCAACCGCATCACGACCTCCTCGACACGGAACGGCTTCACGACATAATCGTCGGCCCCCGCTTTGAACCCCTCGACCTTTTCCGACCACCCGTCGCGGGCGGTGAGGATCAACACCGGCAAGTCGCGTCCTGCTGCGCGCCAGTCGCGCAAGACCGATAGTCCGTCGCGCTTGGGCAAGCCAAGGTCGAGCACCGCCGCGTCGTACAGTTCGGTCGCGCCGAGATGGCCGCCATCCTCGCCATTGGTCGCGACGTCGACCGCAAAATGCTCCGCACGCAAAGCTCGCGCCAGCCCGTCGGCGATCGCCGCATCGTCCTCGACCAATAATACCCGCATGCCTGTGTTCCTATGTCGATGACCACAACGGAAACTGAACGGCTTGGTTCAGCGGGCGTCGGCCGCGGGCGCGTAGACAGTGATTCGTCAACCAACGAGAGGAACGACGCACGTGACCGAACATTCCCATATCGCGCCGAACAAGCGCTTCAATCTCCGCCGCAATCGCCTGGCACTCGCCGCGGCCGGTTTGCTGGTGGTCGGTGGGGCAGCCGGTGCCGTTACCGTCGCCGCGACCCGCCCGAGCGTAACGATGGCGCCCGCCACGCCAACCGCGATCCGCTCGCTCCAGTCCGGTGGCATCGTTACGATCCGTGGCACGATCGCGGAGACATACGGCAACAAGTTCGTGATGGCCGACCGCACCGGTCGCGCGCTGGTCGATCTCGGTCGGGAAGGCGATGGCAGCAACCTGGTCGCGGCCGGTCAGCCCGTGACGATCCAGGGTCGGTTCGAGGATGGCTTCGTCCACGCCTCGTTCCTGGTGGCACCCGGTGGCAAGGTAACGGCGCTGGGCCCGGTCGGCGGCCCGCCGCGTGGCCCGCATGGTCCTGGTGGCCCGGGACGCGACGGTCCGGGGCGTGATGGCCCTGGTGGTCCGGGTGGGCCGGAAGGTCCTGGGGCTCCCGGCGGTCAGGGTGCTCCTCCGCCGCCGCCGCCGGGTATGGCACCCCCGCCGCAGCCAACGGCTAACGGTGCAGTCGCGCCCGCACCTGTTGCTCCTCCGATCGGGGCGCCGACTACCGCACCGACCCGGCAGGCGACCCCGGCGACCTGATGCCGTCCGCCTGACGGTCGCGAAATTAGCGCGGAGCCGGTATCATGCCGGCTCGGCGTTATCGGCGTATCGGTGCCGTTTGCAGGTGTTGGCGGCGCAGCACTGGTTCGGGCGGGCGCACCCAGTAGCGGCCGGTCACGACCAGCGGCAGCGCGAGCAGCAGGCCCGCACCGACATCCCAGATGCCATCGCCGATCAGACCTGCGCCGAGACCCGCGACGGTCGACACGCCGAGCAGGATCGGCAGTGCGAAGATCTGGCCGGTGGTCTTGTGAGTCATGCGATTTCTCCCGCCATCACGACTTCGCGGACGCGCTGGTCGCTCGGACCGCCGCGACGACGCAGCCAAAGATACAGCCCGCTGCCGAGCACGATGATCGTCAATATGTCGAAGAGCGCCCAGATGATCTTCATCGCGAGGCCGCCGTAGTTCCCGAAGTGCAGCGGCTGTGCGAGCAGCATCGCCTGCATGTACCACGGCATCGGCACGACCGCGTCGAGCCGTCCGGTCGCGGCATCGACGAAGCCGGGCAGCAACATCTTCGATGTCAGCGGTGTCGCGCCCTTCAGGAAAACGGCGTAGTGATGCTTGCTGCTAAAGACGACGCCGGGGAAGGCGATGAACTGCGGCTTCATCTCGGGCGCCTTGCGCTGCACCGCGTCGAGCGCCGCCTGCACCGACGCGCGTTGGGCGGGCAATGGCGTGCGTGCTTCGCGGGCGATGATCTCGGCGAGGCCATTCGCTTTCCAGATACCGGTGATCGGCACGACGAAGGTGTTGATCGTGCCCGTCACGCCGACGACGCTCGCCCAGGCGAGCGTGACGATGCCGAGCAGATTGTGGCGATCGAGCCAGCCGAGCCGCTTGCTGCGCGCGCGACGCAAAGTGCCGAAGTCGAGCTTGGCCATGAACGGCGCGTAGAGCACGACGCCGGAGACGATCGCCGCGAAGAAGAGCAGGCCCATCACGCCGAGGAAGATCTCCGCCCAGAAGCCGAGGAACATGTCGGTGTGGAGCTTCAGGATGAACGCCATCACGCCGGGGACATAGGGCGGCATCTTCGTACCCGTGCGCGCATCGAACGCGAGGAAGTGCATAGCGGCGGGGGCGGCATCGGGGATCGGGCCGGTGGTGACGTAGACGATCGGGCGCTCGTCGTCGAAGCTGACATAGAGTGGGATTTCGCCAGGGGCGGCCTTCGCCGCGCGCGCCAGAATGGCGTCCAGGGACAACGACGGCGTGTTTGCCGGCAGCGTCGCCATCGGCGCGGGCGGGTCGAGCCAGCCGTCGATCTCCTCGTCGAAGATCAGCGGCAGGCCGGTCACGCAGAGCATCAGCAGGAACGCGGTGCAGATCAGGCTCGTCCATTTGTGGACGAGATACCAGGTCTTGATCGTGCCGCGGGTCATGCGCGGAGAGTGGTTTCGATGAGGGGTATGATCTGCTGAGCGGTCACCAGCGCACAGGTACAGATTTGATAACGATGTGCAATAGCGGTGTTGGGGCTAGGGGCTTACCAGCTGATCCTCCCCCGCCAGGGGGGGGGTGGCTGGCGCTTGCCAGACGGAGGGGGAGGTTAGGGTTACAGTGGCTGCGCGTTCCTCCCCTCCGTCACCTTCGGTGCCACCTCCCCCTGGCGGGGGAGAATTAGGGGGTTAGGCCACCCCTGCGCCGCCGGTGACGCCGTAGACTTCACCCGTGATGTAGCTGCCCTCCTGCGAGGCGAGCAGCACGTATACCGGCGCGATTTCGACGGGCTGGCCCGGACGGCTGAAATGGCTCTTCGATCCAAACGTCTCGAGCGTTTCCTGCGGCTGGCCCCCGCTGGGCTGAAGCACTGTCCAGAATGGGCCCGGCGCGACGACGTTGGCGCGGATGCCCTTCTCGATCAGCTGCTTGGCTAGACCCTTGGTGTAGGCGACGATCGCGGCCTTGGTGGTCGCATAGTCGAGCAGATTGTCGGACGGGTCATAGCCCTGCACCGACGCGGTCGTGATCAACGCCGCGCCGACCGGAAGATGCGGGACGGCCGCCTGCACGAACCAGTGCAGCGCGTAGACGTTGGTCTTCATCGTCTGGTCGAAATCGTCGGTCGAGATGTCGGCGACGGTCGGTCGCGTTTGCTGCCGGCCCGCGTTGACGACCAGCACGTCGAGACCGCCGAACGCATCGACGGTCTGCTGGACCGCGGCGCGACAGAACGTCTCGTCCTTCACGTCGCCGGGCAGCGCCAGGGCCTTGCGCCCCTCGGCCTCAATCAGCGCGACGACTTCCTTCGCATCGGACTCCTCGGCGGGGAGATAGACGATCGCGACGTCGGCGCCTTCGCGGGCATAGGCGATCGCGGCGGCACGGCCGATGCCGCTGTCGCCACCGGTAATAAGCGCCTTGCGCCCCGTCAGCTTGCCCGAGCCTTTGTAGCTCGTCTCGCCGTGATCGGGCTTGGGCTCCATCTTCGACGCGATTCCCGGTGCTTCCTGCGGCTGTTGCGGGAAGGGGGGCTGCGGATATTGCGTGCGCGGATCCTGCATCGTGAGCCGGTCGGCCATGGGGTGCTCCTGTGTCGATTGAGCAGGAGCAACCCATGCCGGCGCGGATAGGTTGCGTCTTATTTGAGCAGGATCAACGCCTTCGACAGCGTCATGTAGATCCCCCAGAGGATCGGCAGCCCGACCGCGAGCCATGCGAAGACGACGATCGGCGAGGTGCCGGTTGCCGCCGCCGCCGTACCGCCAGCGACCGTGTCGACCGCGATCGGCCGCTCGTCCGCCGCCATGTGGAACTCCGCCGCGACCGGCCGGACGAACAGGTTCGCGACGAACCCGGCCACCAGCATCGCCGCCAGCACGAGAAAAATCGGCGGATAGATATCGCTGCGGGGCACACCCGCCGCGATCGCGCGGTCACGCATGTTGGCGACGAGCAACGGCCCGACCACGCCGGCTGTCGACCAGGCGGTCAGCAATCGTCCGTGGATCGCACCGACATATTTGGTCCCAAAGAGGTCGGCGAGATACGCCGGCGCGGTCGCGAAACCACCGCCGTACATCGACGCGAGGATGCAGAAGACCAGGATGAACAGGCCCAGAGTGGTGCCCGCCAGTGCCGGTGCCGCAAACCCGTAGAGCACGGCGCCTGCCGCGAGGATCGTCGCGAACAGCGGCTTGCGGCCGATCCGATCGGACAGCCACGCCCAGAAGAACCGCCCGCCGATGTTGAACAGGCTGATCGCACCAACGAACCCTGCGCCGACTGCGGCCGCCGCCTTCTTCTGGTCGTCGTCGAACGCCGTGAACAACACGCTCGGCGCGTCGATCAGGCGTCCGCCGAACAGCTCCTGCAACATCGGCGAGGCGATGCCGATGATCCCGATCGAGGCGGAGACGTTGAAGAACAGCACCAGCCACACCAGCCAGAATTGCGGCGTGCGATGTGCGTCCGACAGCGCGACGTTAAAGCGGCTGATCGACGCCTTGGCCGATGTTGGCGCGGTCCAGCCCGCAGGTGCCCAACCCTCGGCGGGGACGCGGTAGCCGATCGCGCCGGCCATCATGAACACGAAATAGACGCAGGCGAGGACCAGGAACGTCTGCCAGACGCCGACGCCAGTCGGGCTAGCGAAATGCTTCATGAGCAAATCGGCGAGCGGTCCGCCGATCATCGCGCCGCCGCCAAAGCCCATGATCGCCATCCCGGTCGCCATCCCGCGCCGATCGGGAAACCATTTGATCAGCGTCGAGACGGGCGAGATGTAGCCGAGGCCAAGCCCGATCCCGCCGATCACGCCAGACCCGAGCCAGATCAGCCAGAGCTGATGCGTCGCGATGCCGATCGCGGCGATGCCCATGCCGCCGCACCAGCAGAATGCTGCGACGACGCCGGCCTTCCGCGGGCCTGCGCGCTCGAGCCAGCCGCCCCAGATCGCGGCGGCGGCCCCGAGGACGACGAAGAACAGCGTGTACGTCCAGACCAGGTCGCTGACCCGCCAGTCGCAGGTCGTTGTGGTCAGCGCGCCGAGCAGCGAGAGGTTGGGGCAGGCGACCGGGTCAGTGATCCCGATGGCGCGCGACAGCGGCAACCAGAACACGCTGAACCCGTATGCCATGCCGATGCACAGGTGGATAGCGAGCGCGCAGGGGGGCACCAGCCAGCGGTTGAAGCCCGGTGCGGCAACGGTTCGGGCCCTGCTGAGAAAGCCCTCCGCGCCCAGGTCTCTCGTGTCCGGCATGCAACCCCCTGTTTAGCTTTGTTTATGCACCGAACGATGGGCGATCACGCCGCGAATGTCACCTCCAGTGTTTCGAACCCGTCGATCGTCGCGCGCACGGTCTGCCCGCGCTGGATCGGGCCGACGCCGGCAGGGGTGCCGGTGAAGATGAGGTCGCCGGGGGCCAGTTCGACGAAGGTGGACAGCGTCGCGATGATCTCCGGTACGCTCCGGATCATCATAGACAGGTCGCCGGACTGGCGTGTCTCGCCATCGATCGCGAGTGCGATGCTGCCCTTGGTGGCGGGTACGCCCGGCGTGAGCGCGCCGACGGGGGCGGAGCGATCGAAGCCCTTCGCCATGTCCCACGGGCGCCCGGCCTTCTTCGCCGCCGCCTGGAGATCGCGCCGCGTCAGGTCGATGCCGACGCCTGCGCCGAAGATCGTCGCCTCAGCATCCTCGACCGTGATATCCTTGCCGCCCGTGCCGAGCGCGATCACCAGTTCGACTTCGTGATGCAGGTCGTCGGTCTGCGGCGGGAAGGGGAGGGTGGTACCGTTCGCGACGACCGCGTCGGCGGGCTTGGAGAAGAAGAACGGCTCCTGGCGATCGGGGTCCGAGCCCATCTCGCGCGCGTGATCGGCATAGTTCTGGCCGACGCAGAAGATCCGCCGGACGGGAAAGCGGTCGGTCGTGCCGGCGATGGCGACGGTTGGCGCGGTGATCGTGGGAATGTGCATGGGTGCTCCTTCAGCCGCCCTCATCACGCGTTGCCGCCCGGTTTGCAACGGAAGCGGAACGTCCGCCCCCTCAACGGGTTACCGATGCGTACCCTGAGGAGATACCTATGCCTAGCAACCAGCCCGTCCGTTTCGACCCGTCCGTCGAGACCATCGCTCCCGACGAGCAGGAAACCCTGCAGGGCATGAAGGACTCGTTCCAGGAAATCCTGGAGACGACGTCGCAGGATTACGGACACGCCGTACGTTCGGTCCATGCCAAGGCGCATGGCATCGCGCGCGGTACGTTCACGATCGCCGACAATCTTCCGCCCGAGCTTGCGCAGGGCATCTTCTCGACGCCCGGCCGCCACGAGGCGATCATCCGGATCTCGACCAACGCCGGCGATATCCTCGACGATAGCATCAGCCTGCCGCGCGGTCTCGCGCTGAAGATCCTTGATGTCGACGGCGCGCGCCTGCCGGGGTCGGAAGGCGACACGACGCAGGACTTCATCATGGTCAACGGGCCGGCCTTCTCTGCGGCGGACCCCAAGGCCTTCGCCAAGAACCTGAAGCTGCTCGCGAAGACGACCGACCGCTTCGAGGGCGTGAAGAAGGCGATGTCCGCCACCTTCCGCGTCGTCGAGTCCGCACTTGAGGCGGTCGGCGGCCAGTCGGCGACGCTGACCACGCTCGGTGGTGCCAAGCCCGTCCATCCGCTCGGCGAGACCTATTATTCGCAGACGCCGTTCCGCTTCGGCGACTATATCGCGAAGGTCGCGCTCTTCCCGGTATCGCCCGAGCTGACGCGGCTGACCGGGGATCTGGTCGACATCACCGCGCGTCCGGATGCTTTGCGCGAAGTCGTTCGCGAGGAACTGGTCGAGCATGGCGGCAAATGGGAGTTCCGCGTGCAGCTGAACACCGATCTCGAAAAGATGCCGATCGAGGACGCTTCGGTGGTCTGGGACGAGGCTGAGAGCCCGTTCGTGACGGTCGCGACGCTCGAAGTGCCGGCGCAGCTGTCGTGGGAGCAGGGCGTCACCGATCATACCGACGACGCGCTGTCGTACAGCATCTGGCACGGCATCACCGCGCATCAGCCGCTCGGCGGCGTGAACCGCACGCGCAAGGACACGTACAAGCAGTCGGCGGATTTCCGCGGCAAATTCAACGGTTGTCCGATGCACGAGCCCGCCAAGCTGTCCGAACTCGCCTGACATGACGATGGGGGGCCGTACACTTAAGCTGTTCCATGTCAGCGACGTGCATTTTGGTGCGGAGGACCCGGCGGCGATCGCCTGGTTCTCTGAACGCGTTGCCGACGAGAAGCCGGACGCGGTCATCATGACCGGCGACCTGACGATGCGCGCGACGAAGGACGAGTTTCAGCAGGGCGGCGACTGGTTGCGGTCGCTCGGCGTCCCGGTGACGTTGGAGGTCGGCAATCACGACATCCCTTATTATTGGGATCCGTTCCGGCGGCTGTTCGCGCCGTACCAACG
>Ga0308169_10005974_pt1 | contig 10851 bp, 5 predicted proteins | sample PhyBR1_2_FD_202139 | JGI IMG/M metagenome (GOLD analysis project Ga0308169, IMG submission 202139) | Phyllosphere microbial communities from UC Gill Tract Community Farm, Albany, California, United States - DLSLSB.R1 | ecosystem: Host-associated > Plants > Phyllosphere > Unclassified | place... | reverse complement strand
CGATCATCAGCAGCTTGCCGGTCAGTTGCGCGGCATGATCGACGCCCGATGCCGCGGCATAGCTCGCATCGACCGGCCAGCTGAGCCACTGTTCGTTCCAGCTGATCTTGTCCATCCGGTTGTCGTAGCAGCCCGCATAGGCCACTCCGACCTTGTAGAAATCGCCGTGGAACAGCAGCGCGTTCAGCGTGCTCTGCCCACCCGCCGACGCGCCATAGATGCCGACCCGGCCGATATCGTAGGACGGGTCCTTCGCCGCCATTGCGCGGTGCCAGGCGATCCGGTCGGGAAAGCCCGAATCGGCGAGGTTCTTCCAGGCAACGTCGTGGAACGCCTTCGAACGGTTGGCGGTCCCCATCCCGTCGATCTGCACGACGATGAAGCCGAGATCGGCCTGCTCCTGCATGCCGACGACCTTGTCCCCGCCGGAATGAAAGCCGAACGGCCAATATTGCTTGGGCACGAAGCTGTCGTGCGGCCCGGCATAGATGTTCTCGATCACCGGATAGCGCTTGCGAGGATCGTAATCGCGCGGGCGGACGACGACGCCCCAGATGTCGGTCCTGCCGTCACGGCCCTTGGCGACAAACACTTCGGGCGGCCGAAACCCCGCTGCGTGCAACGCGCTGTCGTCGCCCTTGGTGATCGTCGCGACCAGCGCGCCGTCGCTCGACCGGTGCAGTTCGCTGACCGTAGGCAGGTCGACGCGCGAATAGGTGTCGACATACTGCGTCCCATCGGGCGAGAACCGCGCGTCGTGATTCGCCTTGGCTGGCGTCAGCGCGGTCAGGTGGCGGCCGTCGAAATCGATCCGGTAGACGTGGCGAAAATACGGGTCCTCGCCTGCATTCACCCCGCTGGCGGCGAAGACGATCTGGCGCTTGGCGTCGTTGACAGCGACCACGTCGCGCACCACCCAATCCCCAGTCGTGATCCGGTTCTTCACTTTTCCAGTGCGCCCGTCGACGAGATACAGATGGTTCCAGCCATCGCGCTCGGACGCCCAGACGATCTCGTCGCCGAGACCGTTCACCTCGTGCGCATAGCGGCGGTCGGCGAACACGAAGGTCTTCGCATCCTCGGTCACCGCCGCGTGCGCGACGCCGGTTTCCGCATCGACCGCGACGATCCGCGCCTGCCCGAACCCGCGCCGGACATAATCGAACGCGACGCTGCGGCTGTCGCTGCGCCAGCGTGGCGCAGAAAGTTCGTACGCATTGGGGAACAGCGCGTCGTCGATCAGCGTCTGGCGTCGGGTTGGCACGTCGAACAGAACTGGCCGTTCCTGGTCGACCGCGTCGCCGGGCTTGGGATAAAGCTGGCTCTGCAATTTCGGCTGAAGCTGATCGCGCGGCGACGATTCCACGCGCAAGACCCGCCGCTGATAGCCCGGCTTGACCTGATAGATCATGATGTGTCGGCTATCGGGCGACCAGCGCAGCGTCTCCGGATCGTAGAAGTCGCCTGCCGTCCCGTCGACGCTCAGCGGCACGACAGTTGAATCGCGGGTCTGGCGCACGACGAGGTTGTCGCCCTGGACGAACGCGGTCCATTTACCGTCGGGCGAAACCTTGGGACTGTTCTCGGCCGGCACCGACATATCGCGCACCACGCCGAAACCGCGTGGGCGGCTCCGGTCGACGGCGGCGTCGCACCGATAGACGACGATCCCGCACTGCCACCGCGTCTCGTCGAGGGAAAACGCGATCGCCTTGCCGTCGTCGGCATAGTCGAACTCGGCGAACGGCAGGTGCGTCGGATCGACCGCTTGGTGTCGCGCATCGCCGAGCGCCGCCGCGAACTTGGCCGTATCGAACGCGGGCGACTTGGCGAGCGTCTTTGCGTCGACCGTCTCGAACGCGAACCCGCCCGCCACCGTCTTGCGATAGGAAAAGCGCCGCCCGTCCGGGGTCCAGTGAGCAGGCCACGCGATGTCGCGTGTGAGATCCTGCCATACGCGACGCAAGCCGATCGAGCGCCGGAACGCCGCCTCGTCTGGCGCCGCTTGCGCCGCCGCCGAAGCGCACAGCAATACCAGCGCGAGCGCCAGCGACGAACGACGTACAATCATCAACTATCCTTGGTCGTACCGATCAGCTGCAGCATCGCCGGCGCCAACCCGTCACCGCGTGCTTCGAGACGGATCGGGCCACCCGTCGCGCCCGCCTGGACCAGCGCCATGCACAGGCCGTTGAACGCCGAGCGCGACATCGCATGATCAGGCTCGAGACTCCGCGGATCGCCATTGCCGACGCCGAGCAGTTTCGCATCCCCAGATAGCGCAAACGTCACCCGATCGGACGCGGTCGGCATCTCGCGCCGTTTCGCGTCAAGGATCGCCACGCGCACGACCGCGACCTCGCCCGGCGCCAGGTGCCGCCGATCGCTCGACAACCCGATCCGTGCCGCCGCCCCCGTCGTCTCGCGCACCGCGTGCATCACGCGCTTGCCGCCGCGATACCCGTGCGCTTCGATCCGCCCGGGCGCGTACGCCACCTGCCATTCGAGATGCGTGTTCTTCACCACCGCCTGCCGCCCGAGGCTCCGCCCGTTCAGGACCAGTTCGACCGCGTCGCAATTGCTGTGCACCCATACCGACACCGGCTGCCCCTCGCGCGCCGCCCAGTTCCAGTGTGGGAACAGGTGCAGCACCGGCTCTCCGCTCCACCACGCGCGATAGTAATGATAATTGTCCTTGGGGAAGCCGCACAGATCCATCTGGCCGAAGTTCGAGACGTTCTCCGGCCAGCGCTCGAACGGCGTCGGTTCGCCGCGATAGTCGAACCCGGTCCACACGAAGCCGCCGCTCAGGAACGGCCGCGCGTCGTAGAAACTCCACCATTTTTCCGCGGTCGTCGCCCATTTGGGGAATTCGCGGTCATACGCGGGCACGAAGCCGGCCTCGTCGTCGCGCGCATATTCGCCGCGGGTCATCACCGTGCTGCCCGTCTCGGTGCCGATCATCGGCATGTCAGGGTGCGACGCATGATACGGATCGATCGCGTCGAGGTAGTAATTGCACCCCATCACGTCGAGCACGCGCGACGCCCCCTCGCCGAACTTGCCGTTGAACGCCTCCGTCACCGGCCGCGTCCCGTCGAGTTCGTAGACCTTGCGCTTCATCGTCTCGGCGATCCGCGCGCCGGTCTCGGTACCGCGATGGATCTCCTCGTTGCCGATGCTCCACAGGATGATGCTCGGATGATTGCGCCCCTGCCGCACCATCCGTTCGAGCTGCCCCATCCCCTCGGCATTACTCGACATCTGCCGCGTCTCGTCGATCATCAGCAGGCCCATCCGGTCGCACGCGTCGAGGATCGCGGGCGACGGCGAATGATGCGTCGAGCGATACGCGTTGCTGCCCATCGCCTTCAGCCGTTCGAGTCGCCAGACGTGCAGGCTGTCGGGCACCGCGAAGCCGACCCCGGCATGATCCTGATGGTTGCAGGTGCCCTTGATCTTGACCGGCTTGCCGTTGAGAAAAAAGCCGTGCGTCGCGTCGAACCGGATCGTGCGGATACCGAATGTGCACGTGTCGCGATCGACCACCGCGCCGTCGACGAGAATCTCGCTGACCAGCGTGTAGAGGTGCGGCGTCTCCAGCGACCAGAGCGCGGGCGCAGCGACGCGCGTGTCCTGCGCCGCGATCGCTTTTCCCCAGGCCGGCAAGTCCAGCGGGTCCGCAACCAGCACCGCGGCCGTCTTCCCGTCCGGCCCGACCACCGTGGACCGCACGCGCGCACTGGCGGTGGGACCGTCATTGTCGATCTCGGTCCAGACCCGCACGATCGCGCCATCCGAGCCGACCGAGCACCGCACGGTGGTCCCCCATCGCCGGACATGCACAGGCGCGGTTTTCACCAGTCGCACGTCGCGGTAGAGCCCCGCCCCCTCGTACGACCACGCCTCGCCGAGGCTGACGTCGCAGCGGATGACGAGCACATTGTCCTCGCCTGGCTTGGCGAAGTCGGTGACGTCGATCTCGAACGGCGCATAGCCGCTCTCGTTCGATCCCACGACGAAGCCGTTGAGGATGACGAGGCAATCGCGCGCCACCCCGTCGAACTGGAGCAGCAACCGCCGCCCTGCATCCGCCTTAGCCAGCGTGATTACGCGGCGATACCAGCCGACGCTCGTCGCCGGCCACATCCGCCCGACCGGCTTGAACCCCTGGAACGATCCGGTGCGGTCGGCCTCGCTTCCTGCCGGCCCGAATTGTTCGAACGGCAGGTCGACCGCCCAGTCGTGCGGCAACGTCACCGCTTCCCACGCGCTGTCGTCGAACTTGGGTTCGGCGACCGGCGTGCCGACATCGCCCGACTTGCCATAGGTGTCGTGCGAGCGACCGAAGCCGAAATCCTTCGCCGGATCGCTCGCATGACCAAGATGGAACCGCCACCCGGTCCCGAGCGACACGATCTCGCGCGGACTGGCCGAGACCGTTCCCGCTGCACCGATCGGCACGGCGGGAACGATCGCGGCAAGCGCGGTCACGCCGCCCGTCTTCAGAACGTCGCGGCGGACCAGATTCGTCATAGCGTCATCCCAGCGTCAGAAGTTCACCGTTGCGCCGACGAACAGCGTCCGCCCGAGCACGTCATACACACCCGGATAGGTGTTGCCGTTGCCGAACGACGACAGGATGCCCGCCGCGATCACCGGTGGATCCTTGTCGAACAGGTTGTTGACGCCAGCGCGAAGCTGGAGGCCCTCGCCGACCGCGACCGTGCCCGCGAGATCGATGTAGTTATACGCCGAGATCTTGCGGTTGATGACGCTCGGCGTCCCGGCGAGGAAGGTGTTGGTCGACAGCGACGACAGTTGGACCTGATCGATGTGCCGCCACGAGACCGACACGTTCGCACCCTGCGGCATCTGCCATGTGGTCCGCATCACGTGCCGCCACTTCGGGTTGGGCTGGCCGCAGGTATAGCCGAACAGCCCCTTGCAATCATAGCTGCCGAGACCCTTCAGCGGCTCGGATTCCTGCGAGATCAGCCGCGTGCCGACCATGTTGAGGTTGAGCTTTCCGAGTGCGCCGATTCCCAACGTGTAGTCCGCGGTGAGATCGATCCCCGAGGTCTTGAGCGAGCCGGTGTTGTACGTCGTCGAGACGATATAGCCGTTGCTGCCGAACAGCGCGCCCGAGCGCGGATCGCGCGTGAACAGGCCGCAGTAGAAGGGATCGCTCGCCGCGACGCACTGGCTGATCGCGAGCGACGGATCGACCGAGCTGATATAGTCCTTCACCTTGATCCGGTAATAGTCGACCGTTAGTGTCAGGTGTTGGACCATCCGCGGCGTCAGCACGAGGCCTGCGGTATAGGTATCGGCCTTTTCGGGCTTCAGCGCGGCATTGCCGCCAAATTGTGCCGAGCACGTATCCGACGGACATTCGACGATGTTGCGATATTGCGCCTGCGTCACACCGGTCAGGCGGCAGATGTCGATCGATGCGGTCGGCGACGCGCCCGAGCACGGATCCTGTGCCGAGACGTTGCCGATCGATCGCGAGCCGAACAATTCCGCAATGTTGGGTGCACGGATGGCGCGGTTGTAGCTGAAGCGGAACCGCGCATCCTTGACCGGCGCCCAGCTAGCCTCGCCCTTGTAGGTCCAAACGTTGTATTTCGACTTCAGGCCGGTCGACTGCTGGCTGTTGCGATACGCAGAGTAGCGGAGGCCGCCGTTGAGCGTGAACTCGTGTGCGAATGGCAGGTCCTGCAGGATCGGAACCTCGATCTCGCCATAGCCTTCGTTGACGGTGATGCGGCCATCGGAATTGGTCGTGCCGCCCTGCTGCGCAATGGCATCGGCGGTGAAGTTCAGCGTTTCGCGACGATGCTCGCCGCCCAGCGCGATGCTGACGCCGCGCTTTGCCCACGGGCTGGCAATACCGAACGTCCCGAGGTCGCCGTTCACGTTCGCCGACGCGACGTCGAGGACGTTGCGCGATGCGGTATTGCTTTCCGAGAACAGATACGCGCCCTGTGCACCGGTGATCGCGTTCGCCTGGAACACATTGATCGGCAAGCACGCCGGGTCGCTGCCGTTGATGACCGAGCGGCAGGTCGGGACGCCGTTGACGTTGACCACGTCGAGCGCACGCTGCGCCTTCACATTGTCGACGTTGTTCATATACGTCTCGTTGAACCGCACCAGCGAATGCAGATAATTCACGTCATAGCGAAAGCCGTGGCCGAGATCGCCGCGGACGCCGGCCGAATAGCGATAGTCCTGATGGCGCAGATCGTCGCGACGCGACTGACCCGAGCCCAGGCGATAGCCGATCAGCGTATCCTGCGTCGCGTTCGTTCCCGCCGTCGCCCCGCACAGCGACTGCTGCTGCGCCGCGCTCATGAGGGGATTGTTGCACGGCAGCGTGAAGGTCGTGCCGAGAAACAGCGCGGACGGCGCGACCTGCGAGAAGGTGTGATCCTTCATGTACATGAAGCTGCCATAGACTTCGGCGATTGGCGCGATCTCGAACTTGGCGAAGACGCCGCCGGTGTAGCGCTCGTCGGATCGCTGGAAATAGTTGGTCGGCGCGAAGTTGTACGCATAGGCCGAGGTGTAGGGCACCCAGGTCTGCGAGCCGTTGGCGTTGTTGGTCAGCGTCCGGCCCGAATTGGGGCCGCCGAGCGGCACGAACGTACCCGTGGGCGTATTGCTCGACCCGCCGCAGAGCAGCGCGGTACCCGCCGCGTCCGATGGGTTGAACGCGCAGGCGGAAACGTCGCGGTTCGCCTGCAACACGGGATCGGTATGACGATAGCCGCCATAGACGGTGATATTGCCGCGGCCATTGGCGAAGTTCTTGCCGTACGCCGCGTTGAGATCCTGCTTGCCGCCATCGGCGACGCGGCCCGGTGCATTGGCATAGCCGCGCGTGGTCAGGACGTTGCGCACTGCGCTATTGTCGTTGGTGTGCAGGCCGAGCCCGGACTGGACATCGATCCGCAACCCGTCGAGATGATCCTTCAGCACGAAGTTGACGACGCCAGCGACGGCGTCCGAGCCGTAAACCGCGGACGCGCCACCGGTCACCACGTCGACCCGGTCGATCAGTGCGGACGGCACGAAGTTCAGATCGATCGCCTGCTGCGGCAGCAGTCGCTGGCCGTTGAGCAGGATCAGCGTCCGGTTCGGGCCAAGATTGCGCAGATTGATATTGGCGGTGCCGTCCGACCCGTTCGAGACGTTCTCGTTGGCGTCGGCGGTGAACTGCGGCAGGCGGTTCAAGACGCTCTCGGCATTGACCGCGCCCTGAAACTTGATCTCCTGATCGGTGACCGAGGTGATCGGGCTGTTGCTGGCCAGATCGGGGCGACGGATGCGCGTACCGGTCACGACGATCGCGTCGTCGGTGCTGACCTCGGCGCTGGGCTGCGGCACGGGTACGACCTGTGCATAGGCGCCCGACGACAGCAGCATCGCAACCAACGCGCCTACACTCGACCGATGCCGTAGTTTTCCGACCAAAAATGTCATGACTGCCCGCGTCCCTGTTTGGATGTTGCGCGCAATCCATCACGTCACCGTAACTATGTCAAATATAATATACGATATCCTATATTCATAATTGGCAACTGTGGCTTTCGGGCCAATCGCGCGGACGAGAATCTGGCCGCCTGGTCGGACGGTCGGACGGTCGGGCGGTCGGGCGGTCGGGCAGACACGAAAAACGCACGCCCCCGGGCGAAGGAGACGTGCGTTGTCGTTCAGGTTTTGATCGCTGGCGTTGCCGGCGATCAACAATGGTTGACGGCCGGTCCTATCGTCCCCGTCGGCGCCATTTTTTCCGCGGTGCGGACGAAACCTCGTCGTAATAGTCGGTGGTGGTGGTCGTCGTCACCATCGGGGCGGACTGCACCACGACCATCGTCGCACCAGCGGGGTACGCGCCACCACTTGTCGTCGTCACGGTCGTCGCACCATCGGGAGAAACCCAGGTGGCTCCGGATACGCCGCGCCATAGGACATCGGCGGCGCATAATTCGGCTCGTATTCGGGGGCGTAGTCGGCAGGCGGCGGCGGATAGCCCGCGCCATAGGTGAGCGGCGGGGGCGCACGCCGACCGCGGTCTTCGGCCTTGTCGATCGCATAGCCCGCCGCACCGCCGACTCCCGCGCCGATCAATGTCCCGCCCAGCCGATTGCCGCGTCCGGCGATCAGGTTACCCGCCACACCGCCCGCCACGGCACCGATCGCCGCGCCACCAACGCCGCGATCGCGCCGGGGGCTGCGATCGTCATACTCGCGATTGTCATAGCGATCGGTGGCTCCGCGATCGTCCGGGCCGGCATAGACCGCGTCGTTCTGCGCATAGTCCTGCGGTACGGGGGCGAGGTATCTGCCCGAACCGTCCTGATCCCAGTCGATGCCGTTCGCCGTATCGTAGACCGAACCGCGCGGATCGATCAGCACCGCGTCGTCGTAATAACGCGCCCAGTTATACCCCTGCGGCGGTTGCGGCAGGTTATAGGACGACCAGTCATTGACGTAGAAACGTGGGGAGTTCCAATAGCCAGGGACCGCCCAGCCGCGATTTGGACGTCGGTAGGCAGCCCAGCCGCCCGGTGCATTGGCGCCACCCCACCAGCGCCCGCCGATCTTGCTGCCCCAGCGTGGCGCGCGCCGATTAGCAGTCTGCTGGGGCGTGCCAATCTGCTGCGACGCCGTGTGGACGACGGGCGCCCGTGCGGCGATCGGACCGGGGCGATGGGGTGCCGCCATCGGCGCCTGCATCGACGCGCCGGGCATGCCGTAACTCGTCCCGGGCCGTTGCTGTGCACCCGCGCCGCTCGCCACCGCGAGCCCCACGCTTATGATCAAGAGGTTCCGCATGCCCGTCTCCCTGGTTCCGCCACCCTGTCCCGCAAACGCCGGACGTCATACCGGGTTGCTTACCAAAGCCGCCGAGGAGTCACCAGCGAGCGTGCCGTCCCGAAACGGAGCAGATACGGGTGTCAGCCCAGTCGCCGGCCCAGTAGCACGGCCAACGCCTCACACCCTGCCGCGTCTTCCGCATCGAACCGCGCCGGCTCGGGGCTGTCGAGATCGAGTACGGCGATCAGCGTGCCGTCCTTGATCACCGGCACCACCAGTTCGGACCGGCTGGCGGCGTCGCAGGCGATGTGTCCTGGAAACGCATGCACGTCCTCGACCAATTGCGTCGTCAGCGTCGCCGCGGCGGCGCCGCAGACGCCCTTGCCGACCGGGATGCGGATACACGCGACCTTGCCCTGGAACGGCCCGAGCACGAGCTCACCACCCTGCACATCGGGCACCAAGCGGTAGAACCCGGCCCAGTTCAGGTCGGGCAGATATTCCCAGACCAGCGCCGCCGCGTTCGCCATGTTGGCGATCGGATCGATTTCGTCAGCGGTCAGCGCATCAAGCGCGGCAAGCAGGTCGCGGTAGAGATCGGCCTTCGTGCCGGCGGAAATATCGAACTGGTACATGGTGTCTTCCTTGGTCGGCGCCTTGATGAAACTAGGACGCTCCAAAATCCGTCATCCCAGCGAAAGCTGGGATCTCCATGTTGGCGCCGGGGATCCGTTCCTCGAGGATACCCCAGCTTTCGCTGGGGTGACGGGAGGGGGGCGACCTTCAGGATTACGGCAGATCGTGGGCGGGACAGGACGGGCGTGAACGAACGAGACGGAGCACGAGGATTTAGGCAGGGGCAGCACCCTAAGCAGCGACGCTCAGTCGTCACGGACCTTGCCGCGCCCAGCCTTGACCCCGCTCCGCACCTTCTTCGTATCGACCCGCCGCGCCTTGGCCGCCTTGGACGGCTTGGTCGCGCGACGTGCCTTGGGGATGATCGTCGCCTCCTTGATCATCGCGACGAGGCGCTCGCGGACTTCCTGCCGGTTGAGCAGTTGCGACCGCGATCCCTCGCTACGCAGCACCAGCACGCCGTCGCGCGTCAGCCGCGATCCCGCCAGCACTGCGATCCGGTTCTTCACCGCCAGCGGCAGGCCGGGCGAGAGGCCGACGTCGAACCGCAGGATCACGGCGCTATCGGTGGTGTTGACGTGCTGACCGCCCGGACCGCCCGAGCGTGTCGTGCTCTCGATCAGTTCGCTGTCGTCGATCGAGATCGATCGGGTGATCGGGATCGCGACCATCAGCCCCTGCCCTCAGCCCGCTCAGTCGTCGTTGGATTCAGGCGTCGTTACCGCGTCGGCAGCCGGAGCGACGCTGGCGACGGGAGCCGCCTCGTCGGCGAACCCAGCCTTGGCGAACCGCTCGGGCAATGGCGCTTCGGCGAGCACGTCTGGCTTGCCCGCGCGCGGCACGATCAGGCGTTGCGCGTGGAGCATCATGCCGAGCCCGTCCGCGTTGCCGTACACGCCGTCGCCGACCACCGGCGCACCGAGGCCGCTCGCGGCGTGGACGCGGATCTGATGCGTGCGACCGGTCTCGGGCAGAAACTCGACGAGCGAACGCCCGTCCTTGATCTCCAGCACGCGCCAGTTGGTGCGTGACTTCTTGCCGTTCGGGTCTTCGACCATCCGCCAGCCGGTCTCGGCGGTGCTGACCTTGCCGAGCGCCATTTCGATCAGGCCGGACGTGCCCTCGACCACGCCGTCGAGGAGAGCGACATAGCGTTTCGAGACGAGGCCCTGCTCGAATGCCTGCTGCAACCGGGCATGCGCCTTGGGGTTGCGCGACAGAAGCAGACAACCGCTCGTGTCGCGGTCGAGGCGGTGCACCGCCTTCGGCCAGCGCTGGAAGCCAAACTTCAGGCTTTCGAGATGATTTTCGAGGCTCAGCGAGCCATCGCGGGGCGGATCGACCGGCAGCCCTGCGGGCTTGTCGATCACCAGGGCCTCGCCGTCG
>Ga0308169_10005973_pt1 | contig 10851 bp, 11 predicted proteins | sample PhyBR1_2_FD_202139 | JGI IMG/M metagenome (GOLD analysis project Ga0308169, IMG submission 202139) | Phyllosphere microbial communities from UC Gill Tract Community Farm, Albany, California, United States - DLSLSB.R1 | ecosystem: Host-associated > Plants > Phyllosphere > Unclassified | place... | reverse complement strand
CTCGAAGGACGCGCTGGTGCAGGCCGCGCTGGAGGCGGCCGCCACGCTGGCACTGGACAAATGGCGCGCCGCGGGCGACCCCGCGGGCCTGCGCGCGCTGATCGACGACTACCTGTCGGCGCAGCATCGCAACCAGCCCGGCGAGGGCTGCGTACTGCCGACGCTGGCGGCCGAACTCGGCAAGCGCGGCACGCCCAGCCCGACCACCGACACGCTGGCCGCCAGCCTGGCCGAGGCGCTGGCGCCGGTCTCCGTCAAGGCCGAGGGCCAGGACGCCGGGATCGTGGCGCTGATCACCATGGTCGGCGCGGTCACGCTGGCGCGCGCGATGGCGGATGCGGACGCGTCGGAGCGCATCCTGGCGGCGGCGCGTAACGCAATTCGCATCCCTTGACGGTACCAACTCACGGGTACCTGACCGGCCGGCCCGGCAAATCCGGCAGCGGGATGAACTCGGTCTCTCCCGGCACCCGGGCGAAGCGCTGCGCGCGCCAGTCTTCCTTGGCCTGTTCGATCCGGTCTTCCGAGCTGGAGACGAAGTTCCAGGTCAGGTAGCGCGGCCCGTCCATCGGCTCGCCGCCGAGCAGCATCGCGCGCGCGCCTTTCCCTCCACCCGCGCCCACGGTCAGGCGCGCGCCGGGCTTCAGGACCACCAGCTGGCCGGCCGCGAAGGTGCCGTCGCGGCCCAGGTCGAGCGTCCCTTCGACGATGTACAGCGCCTGTTCCGGATACTCGGCCGGCAGCGTCAGGCGCGCGCCCGGCTGGAGCACCAGGTCGACGTAGAACATCGGCGACTCGGCCGGCACCGGCGAGCGCCGTCCGAAGTACTCGCCGGCGATGATGCGCGCGCTGACGCCCTCGCCCTCCTCGACCGGCAGCTGGTCGGCGCCGAAGTGGGTGAAGCTCGGGTCGAGCTCTTCCTTGGCGCGCGGCAGCGCCACCCAGCACTGCAGGCCGGCCAGCATCGAGCCGCTCGCACGGTCCTGCGGACCGGTGCGTTCGGAGTGGACGATGCCCTTGCCGGCGGTCATCCAGTTGACTTCGCCCGGCCGGATGTCCTGCACGGTGCCCAGGCTGTCGCGGTGCGAGATGGCGCCCGACAGCAGATAGGTCACGGTCGACAGGCCGATATGCGGGTGCGGGCGCACGTCGATGCCGGTGCCCGGATTGAACACGTGCGGTCCCATCTGGTCGAGGAAGACGAAGGGACCGACCATGCGCCGGTCCTTGTGCGGCAGCGCGCGCCGCACGTTGAAGCCGTCGCCCAGGTCGTGGGTGCGCGGCACCACGATGGTCTCGATGGTGGAATCGTCGTCCTGCGTGTTCATGTCGCTCATGAAATGGCCTCCGTGGTGATGTCGATCTTGCCCGACAGGGTTTTATGGACCGGGCAGTGGTTGGCGATCTCGGTCAGGCGCGTCTTCTGCTCGTCCGACAGCGCGCCGATGTATTCGATCCTGCGGTGCAGCGCGTAGGCCGCGCCTTCCTGGCCGTGGCGCACCGCGACCCTGACCTCGTCCAGCGGCCAGGCCTTGCGGCGCGCGTACAGGTTGACGGTCAAGGTGGTGCAGGCCGCCAGCGCCGCGGCCAGCAGGTCGTGCGGCGCCGGGCCGCTGGCTTCGCCGCCCGCCTCCGGCCCGACGTCGGTCAGCAGGGTGTGCGGTCCGATCTCGATCACCTGCTGCATCGGCCCGGCGCCGCGATGTGTCGTCACGTCCATGTTCATCCCCTTGTTCTCGAGACTTGCTCGTTGTCGATTCGGTATGGATGGATTATGGACGCGGCCGGGCAAAAAGGAAAATGAGTTATTTTCCGTGCAATCATCGAGATTTTCGATTCATGCGGCGCCCTGCGCCAGCGCCGGCAGGCGCGGGACCAGTTCGGCGCCCAGTTCCTCGAGCTGTTCCGCGACCGGACGCGCGCCCTGCAGGTGCAGCAGCATGTGCGCCACGCCCAGGCCCGCCATCCGCTCGAAGTAGCCGAGCAAGGCGTGGCGGCCGGCGCGCAGGCCGAGCTCGAGCGGCTCGGCCTGCGCATGCGGATCGGCCAGCAGTTCCAGCGCCAGCGATTGCACGAAGGGCTTGCGCGCGCCGCGGGCGCGATCGATCAGTGCCCGCCGCCACAGCGCGATGCGGCCCTGCTGGCGCGCTTCCTCGCGGTGATAGGTCGCCCAGCCGTCGGCGTTGGCGGCGATCCATTGCAGCGACTGGCGCGCGGTGCCGACCGCCAGCATCGGTATGCGCCACGGCGGCGCCGGACTCGGGATGAAGCCGCCGGTCGCCTCCAGCAGCATCGCGCGCGCGCCGGCGTCACGCTCGGGCGCGAGCGCGGCGCGCAGCAGCATCCAGCGGTCGCGGAACAGGGTCTCGGGCGCGGCCCCCAGACCGAAGGCCGCGAACTCCTCGGGCCGGTCGCCGGAACCGAGACCGAGGATCAGGCGCCCGCCGCTCAGCCGGTCGAGCGACCAGGCCGCCTTGGCCAGGTGCAGCGGATGACGCAGCGGCAGCACCGCGGCCGCCGTGCCGACGGCCACGTCCGGCGCCGCCATCGCCAGCGCAGCCAGCCAGACGAAGGGATCGTCCAGCACCGCCGCTTCCCTGGCGCTGCCCTGCGGGATGATCAGGGGGACGTCGCGGGTCCACAGCGCCGCGATGCCCAACTGCCCGGCGCGCGCCGCCAGCGCCGTCTCGCGCGCCAGGTCGGCGGGCTGGCCGCGGGCGCGCACGAGCGGCGTCATCAGGCCGAGGGTGAGGCGGCCGGCGTCCAGCACGCGGGCATAGGCGGGACTGAAGTCGGCGGGATGGCATCCGGTGGGCGCGATCGACATGGGCGGCGTTCTCCTGTGCCCCAAGCTTACCAGCGCTGCCGCGCTTTGGTAGGATGCCGTTCTCATTCATCAAAACGACGCCATGCTCAGAATCAGCCTCGATGCCCTCCTCACCGTCGACACCATCGCGCGCCGCGGCAGCTTTTCCAGCGCCGCCAAGGAATTGTTCCGCGTGCCCTCGACGATTTCCTATACGGTCGCCAAGCTCGAGGAAGACCTGGGCGTGCAGCTGTTCGAGCGCTTCGGTCCGCGCGTGGTGCTGACGCCCGCAGGCGAAGAACTGCTCAAGGAAGGCCGCTACCTGCTCAAGGCGGCCGGCGACCTCGAGAGCCGCGTGCGGCGCGTGGCGTCGGGCTGGGAGACCGAGTTCACGCTCGGCATGGATTCGATGCTGTCGCCGCTCGGCCTGCAAGACGACATCCGCGCCTTTTATGAGGTCGCCGACCAGACGCGGCTGCGCATCGTGAAGGAAGCCTTGTCGGGCGCCTGGGAAAGCCTGCTCGACCGGCGCACCGATCTGCTGGTCGGCGCGGCCGGCGAAGGTCCGTCCGGCGGCGGCTACATCGCCGAGCCGATCGGGAAAATCGCCTTCGTGTTCGTGGTGGCGCCGAACCACCCGCTGGCAGCCATCCGGCGCCGCCTGGACAAGGCCGACCTGGCGGCGCACCGCGCGGTCTCGGTGGCCGACTCGGTGCGGCTGCTGCAGGCGCGCACGGTCGGCCTGCTGTTCGGCCAGGACACCCTTGCCGTGCCCGATATGCAGACCAAGCATGCCTTCCAGCTGGCCGGGCTGGGCTTCGGCTTCTTGCCGGAAGCCTGGGCCAGGGACGACATCGGCGCCGGCCGCCTGGTAGTCAAGGAAGTCGAGGAGCCCAAGCCCGACGAGACCTTGTACATGGCCTGGCGCAGCGGCGAAGAAGGCGCGGCCATGAAGTGGTGGCGCGAGCGTCTGCGTGCCAATCCGCCGCTCGAGCGCATGCTGGCCTGGCGCTGAAATGCTTCATAATGGGTGCCTGAACCGAGGAGACCGCAATGCCTGTGCTGCCCGTCATCACCGCCTTCGAACGCTCACCCGACCGCGGCCGCGGCCTCGCGCGCGACATGCGCGTGCGCTGGGCGCTCGAGGAAGTGCGCCAGCCCTATGACGTGCGCCTGCTGTCCTTCGACGCCATGAAGCAGCCGGATCACCGCGCGCGCAATCCCTTCGGCCAGATCCCGACCTACGAGGATGGCGAACTCACCCTGTTCGAGTCCGGCGCGATCGTGCTGCACATCGCCGAGCGGCATCCCGGCTTGCTGCCGCTGGAACCCCATGCCCGGGCGCGCGCCCTCATGTGGATGTTCGCCGCCGTGAACACGGTCGAGCCGCCGATCTTCGACCGCACCATCGCCCTCATCGTCGAGGGCAAGGAAGCCTGGGCCAGGGAGCGCCTGGGCCTGGTCGAGGAGCGCATCCGCAAGCGCCTCGCCGAGCTCGCCGGCCATCTCGGCGGCGCCGACTGGCTCGACGGCGAGTTCAGCGCCGCCGACCTGATCATGGTGACGGTGCTGCGCCGGGTGACGGGCTCCGGCCTGCTCGAAGAACAGCCCGGGCTCATGGATTACATCGCGCGGGCCGAGGCGCGGCCCGCCTACCAGCGCGCCTTCGAAGCGCAGCTGGCGGTCTTCAACGCCAACAATCAGTAACAGCCAATCCACTGGGAGAACTGAGATGAAGAGCAAGAACACGGTCTGTCTCTGGTACGACGGCGACGCACTCGAAGCGGCCGAGTTCTACGCCGCCACCTTCCCCGACAGCGCGGTCACCGCGGTCCACCGCGCGCCCGGCGACTACCCCGCCGGCAAACAGGGCGACGTGCTGACGGTCGAGTTCAGCGTGATGGGCATTCCCTGCCTGGGCCTGAACGGCGGCGGCGGCGTCAAGCATACCTGGGCCTTTTCCTTCCAGGTCGCGACCGACGACCAGGAAGAAACCGACCGCCTGTGGCAGGCCATCGTCGGCAACGGCGGCCAGGAAAGCGAATGCGGCTGGTGCCAGGACAAATGGGGCCTGTCCTGGCAGATCACGCCGCGCGCGCTCGGCGCGGCGATCACCGATCCCGACCCGGCCGCCGCCAAGCGCGCATTCCAGGCGATGATGACGATGCGCAAGATCGACATCGCCACGATCGAGGCCGCCCTGCGCGGCTGATTCTTCATCAGGGGTTGCTCTGGCCCGGCATCGCGCCTTGCCGGCGGGCGCGAATTGGAGTACGGGCTCTGCCGGTGTAGGACATCCTTGATCTTGATCAAACTGTGGCCAAGTGAATGTTAAGTTGGGTTCGGTATGATCAAAGCTCCTCACGTGAAACTTGTCAGGAGGCCGTCGTGATCAATGTAATCGTTGCCGAGCCCAACGTGATTTTGCGCGCCGGAATCAGGTCAGTGCTGGAGCGCCACGCATCGATCGCCGTTGCCGCCGAGGCGTTGACCGCAGACCAGTTCCGCACGGCCTTCCTCGAGGTGCCGCACGACGTCGTGATCGTCGAGATGGACCTGCTGAAGTCGGTCGGCAGCGCCGCCATGTGGGAACTGCGGCGCGCCCGGCCCGCCAGCCGCATCCTCGTGCACAGCTACGAAAAGGATCCGGCGTTCGGCGCCGAAGCCTTCAGATTCGGCGTCACCGGCTATATCACCAACGATTGCTCGTCGATGGACCTGACCGCGGCGGTCACGAGCGTCGCAGCGGGCCGGCCATTCATCACCCCCTTGCTCGGCGACGACGTGGCGAAGGCGGTCTGCTTTCGCGCCACCAATCAGGCCCACGCGTCCCTGAGCAAGCGCGAGCTGCAAGTGTTCAAGATGCTGGCCATCGGGCTCGACGACCGCAGCGTGGCCACGCAGATGGGCAAGAGCCTGGACACGATCGACACCTACAGGAAGCAGATCATGGCGAAAATGGAGCTGCCGGGCTGCAGCGAACTGACCCGGCACGCCATCTCGCAGACGCTGTCACGCAAAGGCATGTCCGCACGTCCCTGAGCGCAGTCGAGCCCTCGGCGCAGCCCCTGAACGACGCCTTCGTGCGTTGCCGCTTTCAAAGGATGTGTATCATTTGTCTACAAGCTGAGCCCCTGAGGCCAGACAGGGGCGCCGCCGGCCGCTGCATGACAGCCGCGCGCGCGATTCGAGACTTCATTCCGGCATTGTCACGGTAGGGTCATATTCCGCTGCCACACTTGCTTGTCGTGAATGAAATATTGCAAAGCATGGACATGAAGTTGAAACCGGACGAGGTCGTCGTGGTTCCGGCCGACAGCCCGGCCGGGTTCCTGAACCGGGAACTGTCGCTCCTCGAATTCAACCGCCGCGTGCTCGAGCAGGCCGAGGACCCCTCGGTGCCGCTGCTCGAGCGCCTGCGCTTCCTGTGCATCGTCAGCAGCAACCTGGACGAATTCTTCGAAGTGCGCGTCGCGAGTCTCCTGGCCGCGCACGAGCACCAGGGCGGAGTCGACCCGGGCAGGGTCAACCTGGACGGCGTCAGCGAGGAGTGCCGCCAGATCATCGCGCGCCAGTACGCGCTGCTCAACGAAGACATCCTGCCGCAACTGTCCGCCAACGGCATCCACATGCTGCGCCGCTCGGACCGCAATGCGGCGCAAAAGGCCTGGGTCAAGCAGTACTTCGACCGCGAAGTCCGGCCGCTGCTGACGCCGGTCGGGCTGGACCCGGCCCACCCCTTCCCGCGCGTGATCAACAAGAGCCTGAATTTCATCGTCGAGCTCTCCGGCAAGGATGCCTTCGGGCGCGGTACGGGGATTGCGATCATGAAGGCGCCGCGCGTGCTGCCGCGCGTGATCCGCCTGCCGGATGAACTCTCGAGCAAGCCCGGCGCCTCCTACTGCCTGCTGTCCTCCGTGATCCAGGCCCACATGGCGGATCTGTTCACCGGCAGGGAGGTGGTCTCGTACTCGCAGTTCCGCGTGACCCGCAACAGCGACCTGTGGGTCGACGAGGAAGAGGTCAAGAACCTGCGCCAGGCGCTGCAGAGCGAACTCCACACCCGCAACTACGGCTTCGCTGTGCGCCTCGAAGTCGGGCGCGGCTGCCCCAGGCACCTGGCCGACTTCCTGCTCGACCAGTTCTCGATCGAGCGCTCGCGCCTGTTCGCGGTCGACGGGCCGGTCAACATGGGGCGCCTGCTGGAAGTCGTCAACAGCAATGCGCGCGCCGACCTGAAGTTCCCGCCTTTCGTGCCGGGCTTCCCGGCCAAGCTGGTCAATCCGCACGATGTCTTCTCGGTGCTGGACAAGCAGGACGTGCTGCTGCACCACCCCTTCCAGTCTTTCCAGCCGGTGGTCGACTTCATCCGCTGTGCGGCCAGCGACCCGAACGTGGTCGCGATCAAGCAGACCATCTACCGCGCCGGCTCGAATTCCGAGCTGATGGACGCCCTGATCAATGCCACCCTGCGCGGCAAGGAAGTCACCGTGATCGTCGAGCTGATGGCACGCTTCGACGAGGAAGCCAACATCAACTGGGCCGAACGGCTGGAGGAAGCCGGGGCCCAGGTCGTGTACGGCGTGGTCGGCCTGAAGATCCATGCGAAGATGGCCCTGGTGCTGCGCCGCGAGGCGGACGGCCTGCGGCGCTACGCCCACCTCGGCACCGGCAACTACAACCCGACCACGGGGCGCTACTACACCGACTTCGGCCTGATGACCTCCGATGAGGCGCTCACCGCCGACGTCAACGAAGTCTTCATCCACCTGACCAGCCTGACGCGGCCGACGCAGCTCTCCAGCATCTGGCTGGCGCCGTTCTCGCTGCAGAAGGAGATCGTGAAGGCGATCCGCCAGGAAGCCGCGATCGCCAAGGAAGGCAAGCCGGCGCGCATCATCGCCAAGATGAATTCGCTGACCGACGAATCGGTGATCCGCGCGCTGTACGACGCCTCGAACGAAGGCGTGCGCATCGACCTGATCGTGCGCGGGGCCTGCTCGCTGCGTCCCGGCGTGCCGGGGCTGTCGGAAAACATCCGGGTGCGCTCGATCGTCGGCCGCTTCCTCGAACACAGCCGCATCTTCTACTTCCGCAACAAGCTGAAACACGACGTGTATCTCAGCAGCGCCGACTGGATGAACCGCAACCTGTTCAGGCGCGTCGAAATCGCCTTTCCGGTGCGCGCGCCGGCCCTGAAGAAACGTGTGATCCGCGAAGGCCTGCAGGTCTACCTGAAGGACAACGTCAACGCCTGGGAGCTGGGCAGCGACGGGCGCTACCGCCGCCGCAAGCCGCGCGGCAGCCAGTCGCCGCACAGCGCCCAGCAGATGCTGATGGAAATGCTCGGCACCCCGGCCGAACCGCTGACCCTCAACAAGGAGAACGAGATTGGAACTGATCCTGTGGCGGCACGCCGAGGCTGAACCGCACAAGCCGGACGAGCTGGCGGACCAGCTGCGCGTGCTCACGCCCAAGGGCTCGCGCCACGCCTCGCGCGTCGGCGCCTGGCTCGACCGCCAGTTGCCGGCGCAATGCCGCATCCTGTCCAGCCCCGCCACGCGCTGCGTCCAGACCGCGGAGGGGCTGGGCCGCAAATTCTCGACCGTCGATGCGCTGAACACCGATTCGACGCCGCAAAAGATCCTGGAAGCCGCCGGCTGGCCGGACGCGCGCACGCCGGTGGTCGTGGTCGGCCACAATCCCCTGCTCGGCCAGGTCGCCAGCCTGATCTTTTCCGGCACGGCCCAGGACTGGAAGATCCGCAAGGCCAGCGTGTTCTGGATCGCCACCAAGGGCGAGGACGATCCGGCGCCGTTCGTGCGCCTGGCGGCCGGGCCGGACATCATCGGCAAGCTGCGCTAGGAGCTGCTCACGCGGCGTGCTAGCATGCCGGTCCGATGTCCACACCCTCATTCAGACGAGCCAACGACGCGATCGTGGTCGGCAGCGGCCCGGGCGGCGCCATGGTCGCGCGCGAACTGGCGCGCGCAGGCAGCCGCGTGCTGCTGCTCGAGCAGGGCGGCGCCGAGCCGCTGGCCGGCACGCTGGGCCAGATGGCGTCGATCGCCGCCGTGCCCGGCAAGGGCGCCTTCGTGCACCGCGACGCATCGCTGCTGGTGCGCGCCCTCGCCGTCGGCGGCACCTCGACGCTGAACTTCGCAACCGCCGCGCCGCCGCCAATGGCCATGTTCGCCGCCCACGGCATCGACCTGCAACCCGCGTTGGCGGCACTGCGCGCCGAACTGCCGATCGGGCCCTTGCCCGACGCGCTGGTCGGCCCGCTCGCGCGGCGTATCGCGGCCGGGGCGCGCGCCGCCGGCCTCGACTGGCGCAAGCTGGACAAGATGATCCGTCCCCAGGCCTGCCGCAGCGGCTGCTGGCGCTGCGTCTACGGCTGCCCGCACGGCGCCAAGTGGACCGCGCGCGACCTGGTCGAGGAAGCACAGCGCCATGGCGCCATGCTGCACAGCCGCACGCGCGTGACGCGGGTGCTGGTGCAGGACGGCCGCGCGATCGGGGTCGAGGCCATCGTTGGCGGCAAGCTTCTAGCCTTGCGCGCGCCGCGCGTGGTGCTGGCCGCCGGCGGCATCGGCAGCCCGCGCCTGCTGCGCGCATCCGGCCTGCTGGACCACGACGCACCCTTCTTCAGCGACCCGGTGGTGGCGATGATGGGCAGCGTGGACGACCTCGACATCCGGGAAGGCGAGCTTGGCGGCGCCGAGGTGCCGATGGCCGCCGGCGCCAGCTTCATCGAGGATGGCATCGCGCTGGCCGACCTGACCCTGCCGCAGCCCATGTACCAGGCCTTCGCCGCCCAGGTGGGCAGGCTCGACCGCCTGTTCGCGCATGGACGGACCTTGTCCATCATGGTCAAGATCCGCGACGAGATCGGCGGACGCATCGGGCCGCGCTGGGTCGACAAGACCCTGCAGCCCGGCGACCGCGCGCGCTTGCGCAAGGGCGTGGGCATGGCGCGCGTCATTCTGGAAGCCGCCGGCGCCCGCCGCGTGTTCAAGAGCTGGCATTTCGCCGCCCACCCGGGTGGCAGCGTGCGCATCGGCGAGCAGGTCGGCGCCGACCTGCAGACGGGCACGCCCGGCCTGTACGTGTGCGACGCCTCGGTGATTCCGGAGCCCTGGGGGCTGCCGCCGACGCTCACCCTGCTGTGCCTGGGCAAGCGGCTCGGGCAGCAATTGACTTAAAACGGCAGCATGCGCCGGCGCTGCAGCGCGATATCCTTTTTCAGGAACCCGGCCACCATCGGATCGGCCACGAAATCCAGTTTCTCGTAAAAGGCCCGGGCTTCTTCTTTTGGCTGCAGCAATACGCGCGGAATACCGGTTTCGAAGCAGTGCAATTCGATTTGTTTCATGAACCATTCTCCGATGCCGCGGCCGCGCCAGGCCTTCAGGACCATCAGTTCCGAGACATAACAGAATTGCGGACGTGCCAATTCAAGGCGTGCAATCCCGACGGTTTTTTTCCCGGATTGGACCGTCGCCCATTTGACTTCACTGCCCGGCATCAGACCGCCGCGCAGGGCGTCGGTGTCCTGGTCCCAGCCGGCGTCTTTACGGAATTCGCGCAGGAGTTTCGGGCTGGGCAAGGCAGGCAGAAAGTGCAGAGTGAGAGTAGCGTGCATGCGGATGAATCCTTTCAATCATCCGCACGAGCATAGGGATTTTGCTCCGTAAATACCTAGTTGCCATGTGTAACGTTAAGAAATGCATTGTAACAAAATGTATTGGCGCGAATATTGGTCAGGCCTGGCTGACCTGGAACGGCACACCGACCTCGTTCCAGGCCGCCGCTTCCTTTTCGAACCAACTGTCCACGGTCGGATGCTGGCGCAGCCAGCCGCGCGGCGCCTCGATCTCGATGCGGCTCTTCATGCGCAGCCTGAGCGCATCGACGCTGTCATCGACGCGCGCGTGCATGAACACGGCCGCCAGGCGCATCGCCAGTACCGCCTTGGCCAGGTCGGGCACACCCAGCACCTCGCGCACCTTGCGCAGGTTGCCCTTCTGGCCCAGCACGATCAT
>Ga0308169_10005971_pt1 | contig 10854 bp, 9 predicted proteins | sample PhyBR1_2_FD_202139 | JGI IMG/M metagenome (GOLD analysis project Ga0308169, IMG submission 202139) | Phyllosphere microbial communities from UC Gill Tract Community Farm, Albany, California, United States - DLSLSB.R1 | ecosystem: Host-associated > Plants > Phyllosphere > Unclassified | place... | reverse complement strand
ACGAAGTGGTGGTGTCGTGCACCTTCACGGTCGAGCTCGGCTCGGTGTCGGGCCAGATCCACTTCTGCATGCCGTATTCGATGATCGAGCCGATCCGCGATGCGCTGACCTCGAGCCTGCAGGGCGAAGCGCTCGAAGTCGACAAGCGCTGGGTGCGCCTGATGACGCAGCAGATCCAGGTCGCCGAAGTCGAGCTGGTCGCGGTGCTGGGCCATGGCAAGGCCAACTTCGACGAAATCCTCAATATGAAAATCGGCGACGTGATCCCGATCGTGGTGCCCGAGATGGTGCAGGCCACGGTCGATGGCGTGCCCGTGATGGACTGCAGCTACGGCGTCTTCAGCGGGCAATATGCGCTGAAGGTCGAGAAGCTGCTCGCCAATAGCGACACATTCAACAAGTAATCGGTATATTGGCGAGGCGCGCAGCGCCCGCCGCACAGGAGAACACCATGTCCGACAATCAGGAAGACCAGGAACACATCGACGACGATTGGGGCGCCGCCATTGCCGAGCAGGCCGCGGCCGAAGCGGCAGCACTCGAACGCCAGGCATCCCCCCTGGCAGCCCCGCCAGTGGCCGCGGCAGCCGTGTTCAAGGATTTTTCGAACAAGGGCGCGCGCAACGAAACGCCGAACGATATCGACTTCATCCTCGATATCCCGGTGCAACTGACGGTGGAACTGGGCCGCACCAAGATCGCCATCAAGAACCTGCTGCAACTGGCGCAGGGTTCGGTGGTCGAGCTCGACGGCCTGGCCGGTGAGCCGATGGACGTGCTGGTGAACGGCTGCCTGATCGCCCAGGGCGAGGTGGTGGTCGTGAACGACAAGTTCGGTATCCGGCTTACCGACATCATCACGCCATCCGAGCGGATTCGCAAACTCAATAAATGATCGCACGCCGCGTCGCCGCCAGCTATTTAACGACCATTGCGGCGCTGCTGCTGGCGGCGCCCCTCGCGCTGGCGCAGCAGGCGGCGCCAGCCACGGATACCACCACCGGCCGGCCGGCTGCACCCGCCGTGCCGGCGCCAGCCACTGTACCCGCCGCGACCGCGCCGCCGGTTGCCGCGCTGCCGGGCGATGTTGCCGTGCCTGCAGAGCCTGCCGTGTCTGCCGAGCCTGCAGTTCCTGCCGGCACGACCGTAACGACGGCGCCGTCCACGACAACCACTGCCCCTGCCATCGCACCGATGCGCGCGCCACCGCAAGTCGCGCTGCCGGCGTCGAATGGCCCTGGCGCAGCGGGCCTGCTGCAAACCATTTTCGCACTGCTGCTCGTGCTGGGCCTGTTGATCGGCCTGGCCTGGCTGCTCAAGCGCTACGGCCCCAAGCCGGGCGGCGGCCTGGCCAACCTGCGCGTGGTCGGCGCCCTGAATATCGGCGGGCGCGAGCGCATCATGGTGGTGGAAGTGGGCGACCAGTGGATCGTCGTCGGCGCCGCACCGGGCCGCGTGAACGCGCTGCACACGATGCCACGCCAGGACGTCGACCTGGGCGCAGGCACGGGCGCCGCGCAAGGCAGCGTCCCGGCCACACGCTTTGCCGACTGGCTCAAGAACACGATGGACAAACGCAATGCGTCATAAACACCTGTGGCTGGCCGCTGGCCTGGCCCTGCTGCCGCTGATCGCGGCGGCCCAGCCCGGCATCCCGGCATTCCAGAGCAGCCCGGCAGCCAACGGCGGCACCGCGTATTCGCTGCCGGTGCAGACGCTGCTGCTGCTGACTTCGCTCACCTTCTTGCCCGCTGCCCTTCTGATGATGACGAGCTTCACACGCATCATCATCGTGCTCTCGCTGCTGCGCCAGGCACTGGGCACCCAGACCGCGCCGCCGAACCAGGTGATGGTCGGGCTGGCGTTGTTTCTGACGTTTTTCGTGATGGGGCCGACCTTCGACCGCATCTACAGCGAAGCGTATCTGCCGCTGCAGAACAACCAGATCCAGATGACCGAGGCCATGAACCGGGGCGCCGTGCCGCTCAAGGAATTCATGATCAAGCAGACGCGTGAATCCGACCTGGCGCTGTTCGTCAAGATTTCGCGCTCACCGGCGCTGCAGGGCCCCGAAGACATTCCACTGCGCGTCCTGATTCCGGCGTTCGTCACGAGTGAACTCAAGACGGCGTTCCAGATCGGCTTTGCGATCTTCATCCCGTTCCTGATCATCGACATGGTGGTCGCCTCGGTCCTGATGGCAATGGGCATGATGATGATGTCGCCAGCCGTCATCGCGCTGCCATTCAAGCTGATGCTGTTCGTGCTGGTCGACGGCTGGCAACTTTTGCTGGGCTCGCTGTCCCAGAGTTTCTACTAGAGGGCCCGCGCGATGACTCCCGAAAGCGTGATGACGATGGGCCGCACGGCCATGGAGGTGACCCTGATGGTGTCTGCCCCATTGTTGCTGGTGGCGCTGATCGTCGGCCTGATCATCAGTATTTTCCAGGCCGCGACCCAGATCAACGAGGCCACGCTGTCGTTCATCCCGAAACTGGTCGGCGTGTTCGTCACGCTGGTGGTGGCCGGGCCATGGATGCTGTCGGTGATGCTGGACTATATGCGCCAGGTGTTCACGGGTATTCCCGGCCTGATCGGCTAAGGCCCGCGTGCGCACGCCCGGACGCGCCCGATGCTGACGCTGACCTCGGCGGAAATGAATGCCTGGATCGCCGGCCTGCTGTGGCCGCTGTCGCGCATTCTCGGGCTGATCGCAGCGGCCCCGCTGTTCGGCAATGCCGGCGTCCCGGTGCGCGCCAAGGTCTCGCTCGGCATCCTGCTCGCAATCGTCATCGCGCCCCTCGTTCCAGCTGTACCGGCGGCCGATCCGACCTCGTGGGCGGGCCTCCTTATCCTGACCAAGGAAATGATCATCGGGCTGGCGATGGGCTTTGCCATGCGCATCGTGTTCGCCGCCATCGAGTACGCCGGCGAAGTCTCGAGCCAGACGATGGGCCTGGGTTTTGCGATGTTCTTCGACCCCAGTACGCGCGGCCGCTCGTCGGCCATCAGTCAGTTCATGGCGCTGGTCGCGACCATGGCGTTTCTGGCCGTGAACGGCCACCTCGTCCTGCTCGAAGCGCTGGCCGAAAGCTTCATCACGATGCCCATCACCGACACCCCGTTTTCATCGAATACCGCACTCGAACTGGTGCGCTGGGGCGGGCGCATCTTTTCGGCCGGGCTGCAGATCGCCATGCCGATCATCGCCGCGCTGCTGATCACGCAGGTTGCCCTCGGCATCCTGACGCGCGCCGCACCGCAGCTGAACATCTTCGGCATCGGCTTTCCGATCACGCTGGGCGTGGGTTTTCTGACGCTGAGCCTGGTGCTGCCGTACCTGAGCGCACCGATCGTCAACCTGTTCAACCAGGGCATTGAAGTGAGCAGATCATTGCCGCGCGCCAGCAATCCGCAGCCGGGGGCAGCGGGTGCGCAGCCGGTGGCCAGGCCGGTGGTACCGGCGCCGGGGTAATGGCGGCCCGCGCGCTGCGTTACAATGAGAATCATTATCATTATTCATCAAGCGCATGGCCACTCCTGCTGCCGTTCCGACTTCCTTCCCGCGCCGCCGTATCCTCGGTGCCGCTGCCGCCCTGACCGCCCTCGCCACCCCGGTGGCCAGTGCCGCGGCTGAGTGGCAAACCGCCACGCTGCCCCAGGCCCGGCAACTCGACATCACCTCGCCCATCACCGGCCAGACTTACCGCATCTTCATCAGCATCCCGACCACCCCGCCGCCACCGGCTGGCTACCCGGTCATCTACGCACTGGATGGCAACGCGACCTTCCCGACGCTGGCGGTGATGGCGCGCACGATCCTGCCGCGGGGCGCTGCGCTGCCCGTCGTCGTCGGCATCGGCTATCCGGGCGAGTTCGATTACGGGATGGGGCGCGGTCGCGACTACACGCCGCCGTCGGGTGCGGGCGGCCCTGCAAAGGAAGGCGGCGCCGACCTGTTTCTCGACTTTATCGAGCGCGAACTCAAGCCGCTGATCGCAACGCTGGCGCCGCTCGATCCGGCGCGCCAGGCGCTGTATGGCCACTCATACGGCGGCCTGTGCACATTGCACGCGCTGTTCACCCGCCCGGCGATGTTCCAGACCTGGCTGGCCGCCAGTCCATCGATCTGGTACCGCGAGCGTGTGGTACTGGATGGCATCGACGGTTTCAAGCAGCGCGTTGCTGCCCTGCCCGCGAAGCCGTCGCTGATGCTAGCCGTGGGCGAGCTGGAACAACCGTCCACCGCGAACGGCCCGCTGCAGGGCCGTGACGCCATCGCCGCCGCACGCCGCATGGTGGACAATGCGCGTGAACTGGGCGAGCGGCTGCACAAGACCGGTACGCTGGCGCGTGTGCAGTTCCACCTGCTGGCGCACGAGGACCACGGGTCCGCAACCTTCCCGGCCATGGCGCGCGGCCTTGAATTTTTCCTTGGCTGACGTAAAGCATAAAAAAATACCAATTAAATGTGCAGTAGTGCGACTTAGCCAACCAACAATATCGGCCTGACCCTGCTAGCCTGACGATCCCGGTGCCTCGCTGCGCCAGCCGCCGACCCACTCATGGGCACGATTGACAATGACCCTCTCCAAGCCTCTCAAAATAACCGGCTGGATCTTGCTGGCCATCACCGTGGCAGTGATCCTGTTCCTCATGCTGTTCGACTGGAACATGCTGCGTCCCTATATCAACCGCAAGGTGTCGGAGACGACCGGGCGTGAATTCGCCATCCGCGGTGACCTGGACGTCAAGTTCCAGCGCGATCGCAACGGTGAAACCGGCTGGCGGCGCTTCGTGCCGCAACCGCATATCACGGCCGATAACGTCTACATGAGCAATCCTGCCTGGAGCACGGTCGGCAAGCAGATGGCCGCCGCCCAGCGCATCGAAGCCGGCGTGCGCATCCTGCCGCTGCTGACCAAGGATGTCGTGATCACCGACCTGCGCCTGGCCAACCCGGACATCGCCGTCCAGCGCCGCGCCGATGGCAGCAATTCGTGGACCTTCAAGGACAACGGCCCATCCGAATGGAAGGTCGATCTGCAGCGCCTGGCCTTCGACCGCGCCAAGGTGCGCTACGTCGACGAGCCGGTGGGCCTGGACCTGCGTGCCACCGCCGATTCGATCAAGGGCGGCGAAGCCGCGTCGACGGCGGTGGGTGTGCCGCCCTATGGTCTGGCATTCACCCTTGCCGGCACCTACAACAAGGCGAAGATCACCGGTGGCGGCAAGGCCGGCGCCGTGCTGTCGCTCACTGGCGACAACACCAGCTTCCCGATCGAAGCGGAAGCTACCGCCGGCGAAAACAAGCTCGGCCTGCGCGGCATCATCCGCGATCCGCGCTCACTGTCGGGCTTTGCATTGAAGATGCAACTTGCCGGCGCCAGCATGGCCGATCTGTACGGCCTGACCGGCGTGCTGCTGCCGGAAACGCCGCCATATGCCACCAAGGGCACGTTGCTGGGCAAGAAAGACGGCGACTTCTGGACCTTTACCTATAAGGACTTCACCGGCAAGGTCGGCGCCAGCGATATCGCAGGTACCCTCGCCTATGCCCAGCGCAAGCCGCGGCCGCTGCTGACGGGCGCGCTGACGTCGCAGCAACTGCGCCTGGCCGACCTGGGCCCGACCGTCGGCGCCGACACCGGCGAAGGCACCAAGGCCGCCGGTAAGGTCAAGGCGCCTGCGCCGGGCAAGGCCCTGCCGGTCGACCAGTTCAACACGGCCAAATGGGGGGCGCTCGACGCCGAGGTCAAGTTCACCGGCAAGCAGATCCTGCGCACTGCCAACATTCCGCTGCGCGACATCGATACGACGATCCGTATGAAGGACAAGGTCCTGACGCTGACCCCGCTGAGCTTTGCGCTGGCGGGCGGTCGGATCACGTCGAATATCCGGCTGGACGGTCGCGAAAAGACGCTGGACGCATCGGCGCGGCTGGCTGCGCGTGGCGTGAAGATCCGCGAACTGTTCCCCAAGCTGCAATCGATGCAGGCGACCTTCGGTGAAATCAATGGCGATGGCGCGCTGGTGGGCAAGGGCAATACCGTGGCCGCCATGCTGGGCACGTCGCAGGGTGAAATCAATGCCGTCGTCACCGAAGGCACGGTCAGCCAGTTCGTCCTCGAACTGGCAGGACTGAACGTGGCCAATGCCGTCTACGTCAAGATTTTCGGTGACAAGCAGACCATGCTCAACTGCGTGGCGGCGACAACCACGGTGCGCAATGGCCGCGCGAACATCGATCGCTTCGTGCTCGACAGTGAAGATGCGGTGGTGAACGCGACCGGTTATATCGACCTGGCGACCGAGAAGCTCGACGTGGATGTGCGGCCGAAAACGAAAGGCGCGCGCATCCTGTCGCTGCGTACGCCGCTGTATGCGCGCGGCACGTTTACCGATCCGAAGGTGGGCCCACATGCCGGACCGCTGGCGCTCAAGGCTGGCGCGGCCGTGGCGCTGGCAGCGATCAATCCGCTGGCCGCCCTGCTGCCGTTGATCAACGTGGACAAGGCGCCCGATACGAACTGCGGCGCCGAGATCAGCGCCGCGAAACAACCACCGAAAGTGAACGGGAAAGTCGCGCCGAAGATCAAAGGTAGTTAAACAGCGACAACCCGGACATCGTCTTGAACGACATCTGCGCGGCCTGCAGCGTCAGTTGCTGCTGCGAAAAGTCCGAGATGGCCTTGACAGTATCAAGGCCCACCAGATCGTCGAGCGTGGAAGCGTACTGGATGTCCAGATCGTCACCGGTGCTGTCGAGGTAATCGAGCTCTTTCATGTGCGCGCCGACCGATGACTGCACCGTCAGCACGTTGTCGTGCGCATTCTTCAGATTATCGATGGCCGTGTTCAGGCCATTGGTCAGCGCTGCCTTGCCGGCCGAGCCTTCGCCCGGCAGGCGCAGCGTGGCGATCAGGTCGGTCACTGTCGTAAACACCGACTGCTTCTGGCTCGGCTCGACGCTGAACGTGTCGCCGTTGGCCGGCGCGCCCTTGATGTCGAAGGCCATACCGCCAAACGTGATCTGCTTGCCGGCTTCATAGGCATTGCCGCTGCTGACCACGGCTTTCGGATTGCTGCTCGTGTTGTAGACCGAATACGTGGTCACGGGCGGCGTGTCGGTGCTGACCGCAAACTCGATCCCGTACTTGGTGCTATTGAAGGCCTGGCGGTCCACGACCGAACCGGACGAGATCAGCGCTGCGCCCGTGTTGCCGCTGCCGGCCTGGGTCTGGAACGTGCCGTTGCCGGTCGGGATCGCCTCAAAAATGGCGCTACCCGATGCCGACAGTGGCAATTTGCGCGAATCGCTCACCTGCAACTGGCGCACGCCCTGGTCGCCCTGATAGGCCGCGCCGGTCGGCGTGCTGGTAAACGGCTGGGTCGTGGTCATGTAACCCGAAAACAGAAAACCGCCCGATCCGTCGGCGGTATTCGCGATCCCCAGCAGGTCGGCCAGACGGCCTTCGAGTTCGGTGGCCAGCTTTTCGCGGTCGCTCTGCACCATTGAGGCATTACCGCCCGTGACTGCCAGCGTCTGCATGTCCTGCAGCAGATCGCCCGTGTTCTGCAGCGTCGATTCCACCTGCGCCAGCGACGACTTCGCGCTGTTGCGGTTGGTAGCGAACTGCGCATTGATTTCCTGCGACTGGCTCACTTCGAGCGCGCGCGCCGAGGCGACCGGATCGTCGGCGGCGGTCAACAGGCGGCGGTCGGTCGACAGCTGCATCTGCGTGCGCGCGAGCGCGCCTTGCAGCGTGTTGATCTGGCTGGTCGACGTGGAATACAGGTTCGCGGTACTGATACGCATGATGTTTTTTCCCTACGTTAGCGGCTGATCGACAGCAGCGTGTCGAAGATGGTGCCGGCGATCTGCATGACCTTGCTCGATGCCTGATAGGCCTGCTGATACTTGATGAGATTGGCGGCTTCTTCGTCGAGATTCACGCCCGACACATCGGCCTGGGCGCCCTCGGCCTGTGCCAGCAATGCATTGCCGGCCTGCGCATTGACCTGCACTTCGCGCGTCTTGTTGCCCACCTGGCTGACCATCTGCGCATACGACGATGTCAGCGTGGCGGTACCATTGTTGAAGATGTTCTTGGTCTGCAGCTCGCCCAGCGCAGCGATATTGCGGGTGTCGCCCACGCCGCTGTTGTTGGCCGCAATCGTGAACTTGTCGCCGTTGCCCGGCTTGCCGGTCATCGTGACGCTGACGCCGCCGAAGCTGTAGGTCGAGCCGTTGTCGAACTTCACGTTAGTGGAATTGACCTGGCTCGATTCGCCCTTGCTGTTGACCACGGTGACCATGCCTGCCGGGAAGCCGGTCAGGTTGCCGCTGGTTTCATCGAAGGCGAGCGTCACCGGCAGCGTCGGCGGCGCGGTCAGGAAGTCCTTGCTGACCTTGCCTTCGCTGATCTTGCCGGTGCCGGTATTCGTCAGCGGCATGCTGGTCAGAACCGGCGCTGCGGCGGCGATCTGCGAGACATCGTTGGCCAGCACCTTGAAGTTGGCCGCGCCGTCGATGGTCGGGCGCACCAGGAAGGTATCCTTGTTGCGCGCATTGTTCTTGAAATTGAACTCGACGCCGTCGACTTCGAATGTGGCCACGCCGTTGGTGCCCGGCGTGACGGTGCCGACTTCCTTGTTGTCGGACTGGCGCACGACCTTGTAATTCGTGCCGTTGAACGTGACTTCGTAGTCGCTGTCCTTGAGCTTGCCCGGATCGGTTACCTTCGCGGTCAGTTCGGCAGCCGGATTGGCGCTGGTGCCCTTGGCGTTGTTGATGCTGGCGCCGACGAAGGCGGGTGCCACGTTAAAGAACGGCTGCCCCTTGTTGCCGTTCTGGTCCAGACCCAGCTGGTGCTGTGCATTGAATTCGAAGGCCATGCCGATCGCGATCTTGCCGAGCGCACTCTGGGCCGTATCGAGCGTCTCGGTACGAAACTCGAGCAGGCCGCCCAGCTTGCCGCCGGAGAGCGCGCCATCGGGCAGCACTGCTACCTTCGTGCCGACCTGATAACCCACTTCCATGCGCGTCAGGTCGGTCGGCGAGACCATCGCCGCCAGCTGGAACGAGTCGTTACCCACCACCAGCGGCTGGCCGTTGCCAATGGAAACCGTCAGGCTGCTGTTGTCCCCCTGCGTGACGGTGGCCTTGACGAATTTGTTCAGTTCGAGCACCACCTGGTCGCGCTGGTCGAGCAGGTCGTTCGGCGGGCGCGTCGCGGACGAAGCGAAATTGGAAATCTGCTCGTTGAGCTTGGCGATCTGCGAACCATAGGTGTTGATGGCGGTGACGCTCGCCTCGATTTCGCCATTCACGCCGGTGCGGATTTCACCAAGGCGCGAATCGAGGTCTTGCAGGCGCGTGGCCAGCGTTTCGGCACTCGACAGCATCGCCTGGCGCGACGGCACCGACGCGCGATTGGCGGCCATGTCCTGCACACCCTTGAAAAAGCCCTGCATCGCCGGCGACAGGCCCGACGTGGTGTCGGCCAGCAGGTTGTCGATCTGCTTGATCTGCGAATAATACGACTCCAGGCCGCTGGTGCTGGCCTGGGCCGTGCGCACCTGCGTGTTCAGGAAATTGTCGCTGTAGCGCTTGATCTGCGCGATCTCGGTCCCGGTCCCGAGAAAGCCGACACCGGTATCGAGCGCGGCCGACGTGGCCTGCACCACGGTCTGGCGCGAGAAACCCGCCACATTCGCGTTGGCGATGTTGTGGCCGGTCGTGGCAAGGGCTGCCTGTGCTGCATACAACCCTGTCTTACCGATGGCGAGGAGGCTACCTGACATAATTTTTTTCTCTCTGTGACAGTACAGTCAACGGCAGTTTTTCAGAAAACTTGACGGTCGGCTGACATAAGAATGGCGTTCGACGGGTGCGTGTGCTCATCTATGTACATTACGCCAGCGAATTCTTGATCAGGCGGGTCAGCTTGGCCGCGTAGTTCGGATCGGTGGCATAACCGGCGCGCTGCAGACCCTGGGCAAAGGTGGCCGCGTCGCTGCTGCCGATGACTTTTTCGTAACGCGGATTCTTCGCGATCATGTTGGCGTAATCGCGGAACGAATCGGCCGGACTGTCGTAAGCGCGGAATTTCTCGACCCGCGTCTGCGGCTTGCCATTCACGTATTCGGTGGTGACGGCGTTGGCGACCTTGCCTTTCCAGCCCGGGCCGGCCTTGATGCCGAACAGGTTGTTGCTGTTGCTGCCATCGGCATTCTTGATCATGCGTTTGCCCCAGCCGGTCTCGAGCGCGGCCTGGCCCAGCATGAACTTGGCCGGCACGCCGGTGGTCTGCTCGGCCGCATGGGCGTGCTCGTGCAGTTTTTCCTGGAACGCGCGCACGTGCGGCGCCTGGATGCGGCCCGTCTCGGTCGTTGCCGGCAGCGGCGGTGCCTTGCTGGCGGCAGTGCCGGATACCGCACTTGCTGCAGCACCCGCGCCCAGCGCCGCGCCATTGCCATACATGGCCGCAGCGTTGTTCAGCGACGGCGTCAGGCGGCCCGCGCCAGCGGCGGCGTCGCCACCCATGCCATCGGCGCCGATGGCCAGCGCCTGCTGCCCCATCTGGTTCGCGCTCAGCTGGCGCACCAGCACGTCGGCCAGGCCGACGCCGCGCTTGGCGAGGTTCTGGCTGGTCTGCTGGTCGAGCATCGTCGTGAAGGTCTTGGTCTGCTGGTTGTCCGTCATGCCTTCCTGCGGCGTGGCATCGCGCATGCTCTTCATCATCATGTTGATGAACATCGCCTCGAACTGGGTCGCCGCTTCTTTCATGGCGGCCGGCGTGCCGGCTTTCGCGCTGTTCTTCAGCCCGTTGAGGCTGTTGGTGTCGAGCG
>Ga0308169_10005970_pt1 | contig 10855 bp, 8 predicted proteins | sample PhyBR1_2_FD_202139 | JGI IMG/M metagenome (GOLD analysis project Ga0308169, IMG submission 202139) | Phyllosphere microbial communities from UC Gill Tract Community Farm, Albany, California, United States - DLSLSB.R1 | ecosystem: Host-associated > Plants > Phyllosphere > Unclassified | place... | reverse complement strand
TCATCGCCACCGCCAACGCGGTGACGTACGTCGGCGCCCGTCCGGTGTTCTGCGACGTGGACCCGGCCACCGGAAACGTCACCGCGGAAACCATTCATGCCGCGCTCACCCTGGACACCCGGGCCGTGATCGTGGTGGATCAGGGCGGCGTTCCGCTGGACATGGACCCCATCCGGGAACTGTGCAACCGCCATGAGATCACGGTGATCGAGGATGCCGCGTGCGCCGTGGGGTCAACGTACAAAGGCCGGCCAGTGGGTACAGGAGCGGATGTGGCGGTGTGGTCGTTTCATCCGCGCAAGATCCTCACCACCGGTGAAGGCGGCATGCTCACCACCAACCGAGCCGACTGGGCAGCACGGGCGAGGACGTTGCGGGAGCATTCGATGAGCGTCTCCGCTGCGGACAGGCACGGCTCCCTGCTGGCACCGCCGGAGGCTTACCTGGAGGTGGGGTTCAACTACCGGATGACGGACCTGCAGGCCGCCGTCGGGATCGTCCAGCTGGGCCGCCTGCCCGAGGTTCTGGCGCGCCGCCGGGACATTGCGGCCCGGTACGTAGCCGGCCTCGCCCGGGTTCCGGGGCTGCGGCTGGTGTCGGATCCGCCCTACGGCACCACCAACTTCCAGTCGTTCTGGGTGGAGGTGCTTCCGAGCTTTGGAACCACCCGGGACGGGCTGATGGAAAAGCTCGCCGAAGCCGGTATTTCAGCCCGCCGGGGCATCATGGCCGCACACCGCCAGCCTGCCTACCGGTGGCGAGACTCAGGCGGCTCCTTGCTGCCGCACACGGAACGGCTCAATGACAGGACACTGATCCTGCCGATTTACCACGAGCTGGACGACGAGGGGCTGGACAGGATCATCAGCACCATCAGGGCAGCGGCGGCAGGGACGCGCACATGAGTGAGCTGATCCTCATAGCTGCCAGCGGCCTGGCCCGCGAAGTCCTGGCCATGGTGCGCACCAGCGGCCAGTACGACGTCGTCGGCCTGCTCGACGACGACAAGGAAATGGCGGGCGTCACCGTGGACGGCGCCCCGGTGCTGGGGACCATCGATGACGCTGCCAGGTACACGCACGCGTTTGTGCTGGTGTGCATCGGATCCGGGAAGGCGCGGGAGTCCGTGGTGGAGCGCCTGACGGCGCTGGGCCTCACCGAGGCCCGCTACGCCACCGCGATCGACCCCACCGTGCAGTACCCCGAGGGGTGCCGGGTGGGCAGGGGCAGCATCCTGCTCCGGAACGTCACGCTCACCGCCGCCGTCACGCTCGGATCGCACGTGGTTGCCATGCCGTCGGTGACATTCACGCACGACGACGACGTGGCGGACTTTGCGACGTTCGCCGCGGGTGTGTCGCTGGGTGGCGGAGTCCGGATTGGCCGGGCGGCCTATCTGGGCATGAACGCCAGCGTGCGGGAACGGACCTCCGTGGGCGCCTACGCCACCGTGGGCATGGGGGCGGCGGTACTGAGCAACGTCCCCGACGGTGAGACCTGGGTTGGCGTGCCGGCGCACGAGATCGATGGAAAGAGCGTCCGGATTGGAGGGCTGTCATGAGTGCAGGCGTGGCGAGCCGCAAAACCCTGTCAGCAACGACATCCGGCGCGCCAGGATCACCCCGCGATGCCGGCCGAATGAGGATCTTGGTGCACCCGCACGAGTTGGCTATGGGAGGAAGCCAGATCAATGCCTTGGAACTCGCCGGCGCTGTCCGTGACCTCGGTCAGGACGTCTTTGTCTTCGCTACGCGGGGCGTATTGGAGGACAAGGTCAAGGAACTGGGCCTTCCCTACGTGGAAGCACCCGCAGCCCGCCGCTCCGTGGACGCTCGTACGATCTCCAAACTGAACCAAACGGTGCGGGATCTAAACGTAGACATCGTGCACGCTTATGAATGGACCGCGGCGCTCAACACCACTTTCGGGCCATGCCTCGGCTCCCGCGCACGCTCCATCATGACAGTGCTGTCAATGGACGTCCCTGATTTTCTGCCCCGTCATCTTCCGCTCATCGTCGGCACACCAGGTTTGGCTGCCCTTGAAACGCAGCGCCGAGGCAACGTCCACGTCATCGAACCTCCGATTGACACCGACTACAACCGGACCCGCGGCGCTGTGGTATCCCGCCAGGAACTCGGCATCAATGATCAAGGACCCGTGATTGGGATTGTAGGTCGGCTGACCACCGACTTGGGCAAGGTGGACGGCGTCCTTGGAGCCATCAGGGTCGTGGACCGGCTCGCCCACAGATGGCGAGGGCTGACCCTGCTCGTGGCAGGCGATGGAGAAGGCGCCGCCGGAGTGCAAGAGGCTGCTGGCAACGTAAACCGGCGGCACCAGCGGGACGTCGTCATGGTATTAGGCAACATTCTTGATCCCCGCCCCGTTTATGATGCCGCGGACATCGTTCTGGGCATGGGAAGCTCCGCCCTCCGGGGTATGGCATACGCAAAACCCCTCATCGTCCAGGGGCGTTCCGGTTTTTGGGTAACAGCGAGTCCGGAAACGTCCAGCCAGTTCCTCACGGATGGCTGGTTCGGCGACACGGGCAATGGTGACGCGGAACTCGAACGGGAACTGCGCGGCCTCTTGGAGAATCCCGGCCGTCGGGCAGAGCTGGGAGCATACGGACGCGGGCTGGTTGAGGACCGATTCAGTTTGAACAGGGCCGCCCAACGACTCCTATCAATTTATCGCTGCGAGCTGTCCAAACCGCACCGTCCGGTGTCGACAGCGGGGTCGTTGGTCCGGACTGCTGCCGAGACGGCCAAGTTCCGTTTTGTCATCAACTGGCAGGGGCGCTTCCAAGGCGCCGGCAACACTGGGAACGGACGCTAACATGCAGACGCGGCGTAATGATCTCTCCACCCAGGTCCGGCGCGGTCTTGCATGGAGCAGCATCAATAGCTTGGTGCTCAAGCTCGGGACCTTCGCTGTCGGAATAGTCCTTGCCCGCCTCCTCGCTCCCGAAGAATTTGGCGTCTTCGCTGTCGCCTTGACCGTTCAGCTTGTGCTCATGTCGCTTGCAGACCTAGGCATGACGGCGGACCTGGTGCGTACCGACGATCCAGGTAAGATCGCCCCCACGGTGGGCTCATTGGCCTTGGTCACCGGCGCTCTCCTCACCACCACTCTTATACTGTCCGCCCAGGGCCTGGCCGATCTGTTGGGCAGCCCCGATGCCGGCCCTGTTATAACAGTGATGGCCTTCACTCTTCTCCTCGCTGGGACTGGGGTAGTTCCTTATGCGGCCCTCCAAAGGCGTTTCGCGCAAAAGGAACTTTTCATCATCTCCGCAGCTGACTTCACGGTAAGCACTGCTGCCACCCTCACCCTGGTTGCTGCCGGGTTTGGAGTCATGGCCCTGGCCATCGGGCGACTTGGAGCCCAACTCACAACACTCATTCTGCAATTTGCCTTTTCCGGGGAGCGGCTGCGGCTGGGGTTCGACAGAAAGACCGCTCCCGAGGTCCTGGCGTTCGGCCTGCCCGTGGCTGGCGCTAACCTCCTTTCTTGGGCCTTACTCAACGTGGACAACGTGGTAGTTTCGCGCCTGGCCGGGCCCGTTTCCCTCGGCTTCTACTTCCTGGCCTTCAATATCTCGAACTGGCCAATCAGCGCTTTGGGCCAAGTTGTCCGGTCGATTTCCATCCCCACTTTCGCCCGGATGGCAGCGGGACGCTCAGACAAGAGCCTGTCCACAATGCTGGGCCCAGTGTGGGCCGTTTCGCTGCTGGCCGGACTCCTGCTAGCCCTTCTGGCTGCACCCCTGATCGAGCTGGTTTACGGAGACCGTTGGCTCCCCGCTGCCACAATCCTGGCTTGGCTTGGTGTCTTTGGTGCCCTGCGCACCATGTTCGATCTCTCCGCTTCCTACCTCCTGGCCCGCGGCGCCGCCAAGGCGACCCTGTTAGTACAGTTCGCCTGGATTGCGGGACTCGTCCCGGCGGTTATCGGTGCGATGCACTTCGCCGGCACAACAGGGGTTGCAGCTGCGCACTTGATGACAGGGCTGCTGGTTGTATGCCCTGCCTATGCAATAGCCCTTCACAGATCAGGAGCAGACACCAGGTCGCTTCTGGCCAAGTTATGGCCTCCCTTGGCCGCGGCAGTTCCCGCAGCCGCAGCATCCCTGGGGGTCATGGCCTTGGTTCCTAATCCGCTAACGGCACTTCTCGCCGGCGGGGCCTCAGGAACCGCAATCTATGTCCTGCTCCTCGCCCGTTGGTTCCGTCGACAGCTTACTGCGGCCGCAGCATCGCTCCCGCGGAACAATCACCCACCACAGACCCCGCTTTCAGCGGACCAGCGACTCGCCGCATCCCCAGGAGGTATGCCATGACCAAGCCCACCGTTCCATTGGTTGACCTCTCCTGCCAACAGCAGCAGATCGACTATCTCATCCGCGAGGGTTTCAACCGTGTCCTCGCCGAGTCAAGTTTCATCATGGGTCCACCGGTCGAGGAGTTCGAAGAAGCGTGGGCCTCGTACTGTGGGGTTCCGTTTTCTATCGGTGTAGGAAACGGCACCGACGCTATCGAACTCGCCCTGCGCGCAGCAGGAGTTGGCCGCGGCCATGAGGTAATAGTTCCCGCAAACACGTTCGTAGCTACGGCAGGTGCTGTTGAACGGTCCGGAGCCCTGCCGGTCTTGGCCGACTGCAACGAAGACTTCCTGCTTGACCCGTCAGAGGTCGCCTGTAAGGTGACAAAGCGGACCAAAGCAGTCGTAGGCGTCCATCTTTACGGCCAAGCCGCCCCCATGGAGGCCTTGAAAAGCGCGGTCCCTCCGGGAGTCGCCATCGTCGAGGACATGGCGCAGGCCCAAGGTGCCAAGCGGTTTGGAATCCGGGCTGGCGGGCTCGGGGACGTTGCTGCGACAAGCTTTTACCCCGGAAAGAACCTCGGCGCTTATGGTGATGCCGGTGCCGTGATGAGCGCCGACGAGTCCATCGCCACTTGCGTCCGAAGGCTCCGCAACCATGGCGGAAACGCCCGGTACCAGCATCTGGAGGTCGGTTTCAATTCCCGGCTGGACACGCTGCAGGCCATAGTGCTCAACGCCAAGTTGGCCTTCCTTGACGAGTGGAATCGGCAGCGGGTGCAGGCCGCTGAACGATACAACCAACTCCTGGCCGGCCTTCCGATGGTGGAACTGCCCCGGATAGCTGCGGGCAACGAACACGTATTCCACCTTTACGTTGTGCGGGTTCCTGATCGGGACGGGGTTATGAAGGCGCTCAACGCAGCTGGCATCGAGGCAGGAATCCATTACCCATGTCCAATCCACCTGCTGCCGGCATACTCCCACCTGGGCCACAAGCGGGGAGATTTTCCCACCGCTGAACGCCATGCTGCCAGCATCATGTCATTGCCCTTGTATCCCGGAATATCGGCAAGGCAGCAGGAACACGTGGCTGCTGCTCTTGGGAAGGCCTTGGGAAATTGACGGCAGCCATGGAGGTCCAAGGAAGGGCCACCAAGGCCCTGAAAGTGAAGCCGTTAAAACAGCGCGGCTATACGCCCAAAGTCTCGGTGGTGATCTCGTGTTACAACTACGGACGGTTCCTGCCGCAGTCCGTGCAGAGCTGCCTCTCTCAGCAGAACGTGATGGTGGAAGTCATCATTGTGGACGACGCATCCACCGACAACAGCCGAGACGTTGCGGTGGAACTCAGCCGCGTGCACGACAATGTGTTCTTTATTGGGCACTCAACGAACACTGGACCAGTGGAAGCCTTCAATGATGGCGCGCGGATCGCTACAGGGGAGTTCCTGGTGCGACTGGACGCGGATGATCTCCTCACCCCGGGTTCTCTAGCCCGGTCCACACTCGTAGCGCAATCTTTCCCCTCTGTTGGGCTGGTGTATGGTCATCCACTCCATTTCGCGTCCCTGCCGCTTCCGCGTCCTCGGCTTCAAGCAAATGCGTGGACCATCTGGCCTGGGCGAGAATGGCTTGCCGACCGTTGCCGGTCCGGCAAAAACGTCATTACCTCACCCGAGGTACTGATGCGCCGCTCCGTTGTTGTGCAGGTGGGCTACCTCTCACCCTTGGCGCACACCCACGATATGGAACTCTGGCTCCGACTATCCGCGTTCTCTGATGTCGCCTATATTCACGGCGCGGACCAGGCCTGGCACCGTGAACACAATCAGAGCCTTTCCGCTATGTATGTGGACGAACTCGTTGATTTCGGCGAAAGAATTGATGCCTTCAAAGTCCTGTTTTCAGGTCCTGCAGGCGGCCTGCCGGATGCCCCCCAGCTGCGCGAAACGGTGCGCCGGACGTTCGCTGGCGAGGCCCTGTGGACTGCCCGCCACGAATTAGCCCGCGGGTCAAGGTATGCAGCCCAGTGCAAGGAGTGGCTGATTCTCGCGGAACAACTCGATCCCCAGGTCAAGGAATGCCCGCTCTGGGGGCGGCTTCACCGAACAACGCGCTTACCGTCGACACCGTCCTGGATGAACATCCCGTCCCTTGCGCTTCGGCTACAGGGCCGTATCAAGTCAGAGCTGAGCTGGCACCGCTGGCATCGAAATGGGGTTTTCTAACATGCCTTCAAAGAAGGTGCTCGAATTGAGCATGAGCCGGCTGGAAGAGTCAGACGGCAAAGTCGCTGCCGCAGCAGGTGAACTGATCCGCAGGCTGCGCACGCACGGTACCGAGGATTTGACCCGCCGGGTGGCCCGCCGCGCAGCCCGCAAGCTTTCGGACATGTTCGACACGTCCGCATTGGACTTTCCACTTCTCCCTCAGGATGTTGCGGATTCGACCAAGCTTCGGTTGGCGGCGGCGTGCAGGGACAACATACCCGGGGGCCCTCTAAGCCTTGCTTGGCTCTGTACGCCTCCGTCCCCCGGATCCGGTGGCCACACCACCCTTTTCAGAATGGTGAAAGGGCTAGAGGATCGAGGGCACATCTGCACACTGCTCCTCTACAACCGGCACGGCTCTGATATTGCAAGGGCGGAACTGACCGTCCGGCGACACTGGCCGTGGCTCCGCGCCCACGTGGCGCCTGTACCGGACACCATTTCCGGCTTCGACGCTTGCGTTGCAAGTTCGTGGGAAACGGCCCACGTATTAGCCAGTCGTGGCGCGGACGCGCCAATGCACCGGTTCTATTTCATTCAGGACTACGAACCATTTTTTTACCCACGTGGCAGCCTCTACAGCCTTGCCGAGGACAGTTACCGCTTTGGATTTAAGAACATAGCCCTCGGCAAGATGGTGGCAGAGACGGTGCTGCAGAGTGCCGGGAAACCGACAAGCATGGTTCCGTTCGGATGCGACGGCAAAACGTATGAGCTGAAGAACCTGGACCGTCGGCATGGAGTCGTGTTTTACGCCAGGGAAACGGCGGATCGACGGGGCACCCTCCTGGGCAAGCTTGCGCTGGAAGAATTTCACCGCCGCCATCCGGAACAGACTATTTATGTATACGGCGATCCCTTGACGTCCTGGCAAGTACCTCATCGTCACTGTGGCAGACTCACAGCCTTGCAACTGAGTCAGCTCTACAACAAGACATTGGCAGGCTTGGCGCTTTCCTTTACAAATATCTCCTTGGTAGCAGAGGAGATGCTCTCATGTGGAACGATACCGGTGGTCAACGACCATGCATTTGCTCGGTGGGATATGTCGGCGCCGGCTGTTCGGTGGGCACCGCCTACGCCTGGCGGCATTGCGGAGGCCCTTTGCGAGGCCGTTGAAAGTGGGTGGACAGCCGCTGAAACAACCCGTGCAGCCTCCCAAGCACGAAAGGACTGGCTGCCCGCGCAGGCCTCGACAGCCTTCATAATCGAAAATGAGGTTCAGACCAGATGACGAACCATGCCGCAAGGGACGGTTTACTCGCCCGGCCTCCAAGCGCCCTGGGCGTCCTAATGCTCGCAACCCTCGTTCTGCCCTCCTATATGGTTCTACCTGCCTTTGGCGCGAGCGGAAGTGTCGGTCAATTGTTGGCGTTGGGCGTCTTCGCCCTTTGGCTCGTGGCCTCTGGGTTTGGGCTTCACAACCCCCTTCTTTACGGCCACCCCGGCAGAGCTGCCATGCTTTTTTGGGCTCTGGCATCGTGTGCCAGCTATGCGGCAATGTTTGCAGGCTTCAGTGGCCCAAACGACGAGGCCGGGAGGGCGGCCGCTGACCGATGGCTGATCCTGGTCGCCGCAGGTGCTGGCGTCACCCTTGTGACTACTGAGACGATCAAGAGCGTCGAAGGTGTGAAATACATATGCCGATGGGTCATGACAGGCGCGGCCTTCTGCTGCGTTGTGGCAATTATTCAGTTTTCCCTTCGGGTCAACCCAATGGAGTGGGTTTCGTCTCTAATGATCGGCTTCAAGGACAATGGGTCAGGTACGGCATTTCAAAGCCGGGAAGCCTTCATGCGCGTAGCAGGAACAACAATGCATCCAATAGAACTCGGTGTCATTTGTTCCATGCTTTTGCCGTTAGCTACTTGGTGGGGGCTTCATGACACCGAGGCCAGAAAGTGGATGCGCTTTGCCCTCCCGGTGCTCCTTTTTGCGGGCAATGTCATCACCGTTTCCCGCACGGGTCTCATCGGTCTTGCCATTGCTGCGCTCATACTCCTTCCATATCTTGCGGTTTCTGCACGTCGATGGGCTGTGGTGCTCATTCCCCTAGGCATCATCAGCATGTTTCTCTTCGTGCCGGGCATGGTGTCGACATTCTTCTCATCAGCAACTGCGGGGTCCTCCGATGCGTCCATAACTTATCGGACGGACGATTACCCTCTCGCATGGCAACTCTTCTTCGAGCGCCCATGGCTCGGCCTGGGTCCGGGCACGTGGATACCGACAGATGCGAAAGACATCTTCGACAACCAATATCTGCTAACTGTGGCGACCATGGGAGGCATAGGTCTTGTGGCGTTACTTGCCTACTTTCTCGCTCCATTTTTTGCAAGTCTCACGGCGGCGCATCACGCCCAAACGGCCGAAGTGCGAAGTCTTGGGGGCGCAGTCGGCGCGGCAATGCTTGTCGCTGCGGTGACTGCGGGCACTTTCGATGCACTGTCATTCCAAACCTTTGCCCTTTTGTGCCCCTTTTTCATTGGCCTCAGCGGCGTCGTATGGCTCCTCGTCAAACAAGAGTTGGCCGGATCGCCGGACGCAACGATGCCCTTCAGTTCCCGGAAAGGACAACAATGGACCCGTTGACTGTACTGACTACCTTGTGGCGCCACAAGGTAGTAGCCATTCCCGTAGTCGTCCTTACAATGCTTGCCTGCCTGTACGTGTACATTTGGGCCCCGCGGTCGTATGAAGCAAACGTCTCCTACGCTCTAACCGCACCTAACATACCCTCCAACCTGGAAATAGCAAGAAATCCTGACCTGGGAAATTTGAACTCGAATAATCCCTATCTCCGAAGTAACGACAGCTCACTTCTAACTCAAGTCGTCATTGCTAAACTTTCTGATCCCGCATATGTTGACCAACTTAAACAATCCGGCTTCGGGACTGATTTCAAAATAACCCCCATGACTGGTCTTGGAACAGGCCTTGTGACTGTTACGGCTACGTCCTCTTCGGAGGCGGAGGCAGTCGGGACAGCCAGGTCCGTGGGAGAGCAATTCATTTCAACCCTGAATGATGTACAGAAAGTCAACGGAGCGGACGCCCGATACCTTTATTCTCCCATCCTTGTCCGGGGACCGGGGCCCGCAACGGAGCTGTTTTCCAGCCGGTTGCGCTCATTGATCATGGTTGGAATTGCAGGCAGTGTATTGCTTTTCGGGTCAGTATCCGTTGCGAGGGCAAGGACATTACGCCGGCTTGGCACTGCTCCTGCTGCGGCCGATACCGGTGGCGCAGTTGCCGGCGTTCCTTCACGGCCGGCGGACACAGGACACGCGGCGTCGCCGGCTCCCGCCGGGCGACGTGCGGCAAGGAGGGCGGGAGAGGCTTCACCCTCGTGGATCCCCGCACTAAATGAGCTGCATGGAGTCAGTCCGGCTACAGAGGACAACAAAACTAAAAAAGACCAATTGATGACTGCAGGAAAGGCGGCTTCAGACCCTTAAGGTCCTGGAGTCATTGGAGGTGGGCACCTTGAATCCAATAATACTCCGGTTTGCAATATTGTTCCTGGCCGTGACACTGGCGGCAAGCGGCTGCCGGGTTGTTCCGGCCGGTGCAGAGGTAACCAAGCCAGCATCACAGGAAATAGTGGTAGAACAGCCGCGCCAGCTACGAAATGTAGATGGCGGCTTGAGCTACTTTCAACAGTTCAGCAATCCACTGCCTTCATACCCCTCGTTTTTTCCGGTCGGGGTATGGCGCGAAAGCATTCTAACAGAGGAAGATGTACGAAAAGATGCCGAAGCGGGAATTAATGTATATGTGGATTTGACGACCGAGTCCAAGCCGACCCTATTGAATGGCAAGGGGATATTTGCCCTACTGAGCCAGCCTGCCACAGACGATAACGGCACGGTTCTGGCTGACGAACCCGATATGTGGGCCGGATTCGGTGATGCAAAATGGACGGGCAACTGGCCTGGGCAGGGCACCATCTGTGACCCACCGCAAGGGCGATGCGGCTACACCGTCCAGCGGCAGCTCGCGAACGGGGTCGAGAAATCCAAAATGAAATATGCCAACTATGGCAAGGGCGTGACCTTTTGGTCATCCGACCAAGAGGCAGCCCGATTTATCAACGAATTTCAAGATGTCGTTTCCGCTGATAATTATTGGTTCACGGACCCAAACATCTGCGGCGCCACCGAGGGCGGTGCAATGATTGCTGCCGGCAGAAAGCTCGATCAGTCCGAATGCCGGCTGGCCGCAAACTACGGCAAAACGGTGGACCGTGTTCGGTC
>Ga0308169_10005969_pt1 | contig 10857 bp, 16 predicted proteins | sample PhyBR1_2_FD_202139 | JGI IMG/M metagenome (GOLD analysis project Ga0308169, IMG submission 202139) | Phyllosphere microbial communities from UC Gill Tract Community Farm, Albany, California, United States - DLSLSB.R1 | ecosystem: Host-associated > Plants > Phyllosphere > Unclassified | place... | reverse complement strand
GACAGCAGTCCCAAGTCCGACAGTGGCTTCTCCGGACTGCCAAGCTTCGTCTCGACCTTGGAGAGCTCGTACGAGAACTCGATCAAGACTCGCCCGTACCCTTTCCGTTGATGTTGTGGTAGCGTCAAGATGCAAGCGACGTTGTAGCCCTCTGCTGACTCTTTCTCCTTCGAGAAGTAGCCGATGAGGTGACATCCGTACTCGTCCTTGACCGTCATGCAGTAGTACATGAATGGGTCGACGTCATAGTACAGCGTCTTGTGGTCGAGGAAGCATTTCGACAGCAGACACAGGTTCCGGCACCATGTCCGTTGACGCCGGCCGTCGATCTCGAAGAACGACACGTTTCCGCTTCGATAAATCTCGTTGCCGGGCGGGTGGAGCAGCGTGCACTTCGTCCGATGTCGCTTGAGCTGAGTGAAGGAAGGGTAGTACAGCAAGCAGAACTCGCAGATGTACAAAACTGGGAGGTGGGCGTATTCGATCGGATACGGCGAGAAGTACCACGCCTCGACCTGGTGCTTCCCGATCTGAAGCTTGTCCAAGTTCTTCACTCGCGAGATCTCCGAATGCGACTGCGTCATCGACCCCGACGTCCGCAGCTTCTCAATCTCCTGCTTCTTCGAAAACACCGGCGGCGCCGCTTGCGGATTTGATGGCGCCGTGAGGTCGATCTCGCCGTCCGCATCCGCTTCCGACGTCATGCTGATATCACCATCGGCGTCCTCCTCTCCCTCAGCATCTTCTTCCTCGTCCGGATCCGTCTTGGCCTTGCGTTTCTTGGATTTGCCGGGGGCAGCCTTGGACGGCTGGCTCTTTGATGCCGCGGATGCTGCTTTCGTTGCGGCCTTCTTGAGCAGGCTCTGACTGCTAGGTCGGGGCGAGTCGACGGCGCGACTTGGCGTGCTCGCTCCTGGGGTAGCTTTCCCACTCCGTTCCTTCTTCTTCCCCTCGTCCTTCGGCTTCGGCCACTCGAGCTCCTTGTCCAATACCAACCGGCTCCCGCCAACCCACTCGTCCAGACGCTTGTTGAATTCTACGTAGTGCACGTAGTACTCTGTGTCGTCGCGCGGATCTGGCGGAGGGGCGTCCGCCGGCGGTTTGGGTGCAAAGGCCGATGGAGGAGGTTTGGCACGGGTGGAAAGGATCTCGGCTTTGCGTTGTTCGGTTGTTCCGTTTGGTAATGGCTTTTCGACGAACACTTTCACTCCCGGCGTGACATCCTATATGTTAGTCCCAGTTATGAGCAGTTTCCGAGGACTCACGTCGATAGTATACGACCCTGGTGCGGCAAAAGTCGGAGCCGGCGAGCCCGAATCGCTCCCTCCGCGCCCATGCGGCGTTGACGGGACCGACGGCGCCATAGCGGGAATATACCGTTCGGAAACGCTTGATCAGATATCAAACGATGGATACCGGCCGAAGCGAAACACCGTGACGTCAAGAGAAGCCTGCTATATGGATCCGACTGACGCGAAGTGTTGGACGGTCACACGGATCTTTGAGCGAGGCTACCGTGCCAAATCCGCAACGTGCAGGCGTCGTTGAAGTCGCAGTCGGAAGCTTGAGCCAGGATCAATCTGCAGGCGCGGCAAACTAGGAGTATTGATCGAGTCGTTGTCGAGAAAGGGAGGATGACAAAGCGCGAGAAGGACTGTTATGACGGGAAAGTTAGAGGAGAGTGATAATTTGTTTACGCCTCTCCGTTAAATAGTCGAGTGGCAACAAGCGTTCGTCAATCTCAGATGGAGCCCCATGATCGCGGTGCTGGAGTTATCAACAGTCGGCACATTTCAGTGTGCTCCGCAGAGCAGTCATTCCTCCTTGCATACCTTCGCAGACTCGTGGAAGCCCCCCATCCTCTGCCGGCATGTCCTTATCATGACCTCCTTCTTTCCCTTCTCCTCGTCGTCCACTTCCCTTACCTCCTCGACGTCGGCCCTTGTGAGCGATGACCCGCATCTACAAGTGACAGTCACTCCGGCCGCCTCGGCATTCTACGCGGGCGAATCGTTCTCGGTGACCATCACCTTCAAAAACACGCGCCATCCGCCAACCGTCCCTACGACACCGTCTACAGCGCCAACAACGGCCCAGGTCGTCTCGGCTGTGAGGCCTACTCCGCCCATTGTTGATCGGCATGTCAATCCCCCTCGGCTCCCCGTCCGGGCGCACCGCATGGGTCAAACCTCGAGCGTCGAACCTTTCGAACCCATAAATGGAGACAACGCCGAAGCTGGGCCGTCCAGGACGCCCGACATGCTCAGTCTCGCTTCGCCGGATAGTCAAGAACTGCCGAGGGACTACCCGTACAGTCCCGGTGCGAATCCCGCCTTCCGTGCCCCCGGATGGCCTAGTAAGGACGACGGTGCGACGATCCGCAGCCCCGAAGCGTGGAGGAGGAGAGAGTACGGTGATATAGGCAAAGGCCTCGGACATGGTCGGCGCACTAGGAGTCTTGCGATTGGCAAGGCGGTGAGCCCGCAGGAGATGGTCTGGGCACTGGAGGGTCATTCTGGTGAGTCTGGGAAGGAGAACACTTGACTCCTGGAGCAAAACTCATCACAGCACCCACGCCTCCTTCTCTTCCTTCTCGGCGGCCCCAAGGAGCGCCCATACCGACCAACCACCCCCATTCCCGCAAAGAATCGATCGCGGCCGCGCTGCTCTCCCCACCCGGAACAACAGCTCAACTGCCGTCAGGCTCGTCAGACTTGCCTTCGATCCCGGAAAGACCGGGTCTGCAGTCCAGCAGAGGGACATCTCGCTCCACAAGTCGGCCCTCTTCGCGCAACACCAACTCTGCTGCATCCTCCCGCTCCCGCGTAGACCTGACAGACGATGAATCCCGGACAAGCAGCGATATCACCGCTTCCCATCCCCGCCGACCGGGCAGCTCGCCATACATGAACCACTCGCGCACTCCGTCGTATCACAACGCGTACGGCGCGTCCCTCATGGGGATCCTAGCTCAGCCCCCACCTTCGCATCCGTACATCCGCTCTCAGGAGCCCAGGGGGACGACCACGATACTCTGGGCGTACACTCGGCTAGTCGCTCATTTTCATCCGTCCAATACGCATATTCCACCCGACCCGCTGCTACCGCTCCGGTCGATGCTGCTCCACCAGCCCGTTGGCTCGGGCTCGCTCATGCCTGGCCCCTCGTCGCTTGATACGGCGAATGGCATGAAGCCCAGCTCGTCAAGATGGGAATTTAGCTTTGGTACGGGGACCATAGGTCAGGAAACCCAGCCGAGCTTGACAGGAAGTTTGTTCGGTCTGGCCAAAGGCTTGGTTACAGGTGGATCAGGTGGCACCCTGGAGGAGGAGCGTAAAAGGGTTTGGAACATGAAGGATCTGCCAGTACTGGAGACGACGCGTAGTCTGCTGGGGGTGGACGTGAAGCTGAAAGAGGGCGAAGAAAAGGCTTGTGAGTTGTGCTAAGACCAGGGCCACTCAGCCCGCTAACGCTAGTCACCTATACCCTCCCGATCCCGATCAACCTGCCCCCAGCGTATCGAGGCAAAGCCTTTCGATTCTCGTACGACCTGGTCGTGTCTGTCAATGTCGCCTTGCCCGGTAAAGGCAACAAGCAGCGGAACAAGGAGGTCCAAGTTCCGATCCGGATATGGGCGAACGTGTCGTGTTTGTTTGGCCAGTGACAGCTCACGGTGCATTGCTGATTCGCAGTGTCACAGCCTAACCGGGCGTACGACATTCTCAAACCCATCATCCAGACCCGCGATGAAGGTGTAGTCGATGAGGCCCACGGACACAACGAGAGGAAGGTAGCGTCTATGGAGCGGACCCGATCCAAGGCAGAAGATACGCAAAGGTCGTTGGAGGTGTACGCCAAGCACCTGCTAGGCGCTGTCGATCCGGCCTCGCCCCCGCGCCAGGGCAAAGTGCGCATACCACCACTGTCGCCAAGTCGAGTTCACCCGCGCGGCCGTATTCTGTCCCCATCGTCTCCGGTGTTGGATCTGCCTGACACGAGCGTCAATGCCGCGCTCTCGGTTCCTGATACGATACGAAAGAATCGGCATCGTCAGGGCAGCTTCATCGAGGGGGATGATGAGCTGGTAGAGGAGACCGGCGAAGGAGGATGCGGGGAGGCGGTCGAGGTGCTGAGCCGGCATTCGCCTAAAATATCATATGATATCGCTAAGGACGGTCATCTCGTCGCGGTATTGACGCTTATCAAGTCGACGTATCGTCTCGGCGAGAGCGTCCTCGGCGTGGTCACCTTCAACCAGCCTCGTGTCGAGCGTCGAGTGCTCAAGGTGAGTCACGATCGCAGTCTGTGATGTATGACTAAGTGCAGTTTTCCGCATTCCTCGAATCTCACGAGATCATCCCCGAGAATCTGCTGCCCCCGTCCACCGGCCCCAACCGCCAACCTCCCATACAACGCCTGCATGCCGAGCACGCCTCATCGTACGCTCTACACACGTCCCGTCTGGCATTCTCACTCGATATCCCATCCGAAGCGACGCCCAGCTTCGCACTAGCAGCCGGGCCGGACGGATACCCGGGCGGCCTGGAATGGCGCGTACGCTTATCCTTTCTCGTCAGTGTGCCGCGCAAGCACACGAGAGGGCCCGGACACTCGCTTGTGGGCGTATCAGCCAGTCATGCTGACAACGACAACAAGCTGTTCGCGGCCACGACGTCTCTTGCGCCGGTGCACCGTAATCCCGAGGCGAAGGATGGGGACGAGGCCGTCGTAGTGGGCAAGACGGAGGTGATGGACGTGGAGATCCCTGTCAAGGTGTTGGCAGGGAACACGGCGTTCTTGGTCAAGCCGAGTGTGCATGTTGTATAGATAGGTAAAAAATATCAGCGGAAAACTAGGGTCGGGGATCGCGGGAAAGGAAGGCAAGCGGTAACCAAGATACAGCAGCAGCAGCAACAACATGCATCTGGCGTAGGTGTATATCGGTGTCAAAACGAAGGTGTCTGTGAATCAGCTCAACCTTCGACTATGGACAGCGGGAGGCAGAGAAGAACAAGGTTGAATCGTTTCAGAGAACCGGGTGACAGCATCGCGTTTTGAAGGCGAATGCAGACGGCACTTCCTATTTGCTTCGGTATGAATCGTCATGCGTGAGAGGGCTGAGAGGCGAAAGGGGGGGCTGGGGCTATAAAGGTATGGGGTGGTGTGTGCACGGTGGTGCCAGGAAAAGGAGGTGTCGAGCAGGAAAGAGGTGGAAAGAGGGCACTCACGTCATAGATGAGCCCAGCAGCTGCCGCAACAGATGTACAGCTAGCTGGGCGGCGGTCCCAGTGGGACCGCTGATCGTACCGCCTACGCCATCCACAAGAGCAGATGAGATGAAGAGAAACGAGAATGTTTCCCGTGAACAAACAGTATCCCCTCGCCCTCGGTCGAAAAGGACGTCGAAAAGTATAGCCACTTGCTCGTCCAAGTGCGTCAAATCCCGCTAACTCCGTGCCCAGCGAATCTTAATGGGCATTACAATCGGTTCTTGTAATCACCGATCGATAACCGGGCGGGCGTGGCTTCGTGGCAGGCGGATGACAGCCCGGCTGCTCACGCGCATTGATCATGTGCGTTGGGCACAGCTTGAAATGTCGAACAACCTCAGCGGAGCGACCACGGTGTGCATGTATCATAACAGCATGAAATCGTATTTCGCAGAAAGGTAATATCAGGCGTCTCGATCCAAGTCCCAGGACCTCGAACGCTCGTCTCATGCGAGACTCAACCGCCACCGCCTAAGCGGCAATATGGTTTCGAAGCTGAGCCTCGACACCCTCAGTCTCCCACCCAATCGGCTCAACCCTCTGCGCTTCAGGGATGTCCCACCACCCCATCCCCGACTTGCGCAAGACGGCCGCCCCAAGTGAGATGAGCGGGTGAGACGAGACGCAATTCTCGTTGACCTGGGCATCGTCGAACTCGACCAGCTCGGTCTCCTTGCCGTGGATGGCGGTAAGCATCTTAGTGATCTCGGCGTTGGTCGGCTCGTATTCGATTGCAACAAAGGTATGGTTGACGACAGACTCGATGGGTTGTCCCAGCAACACGACGATCACTTTGGCGAGGTATGTCGACGAGCTTTCATCAGCTGAATCGAGGAGGGCGGCCAGAGGGATGATGCGAAGCCTTCGATGTTCCGCCGGGGCGTGGTGAAGACGACGGACGGAAAACACTCACGTCAGAGGGATCTTGGTGTTCTGGCTGTCGCGGTACACGAAGACCTGGTTCCCCTTCGGATTCCACTGGCCAATCCTGGAGATGAGATTCGTCCAGACCAAGACTCCGACACCGCACTCACGAGAACCTGAAGGCAAAGTCGGCGATCAGACCAGACTTGACAGTAGTGAGGGGCACACCCGCTTCCTTGAGCTTCACCTCGACATTCTCCTTGTCCTTGATGAACAAGAACGTCATGCTGTTCAACTCCTCCTCGCTCCAGTGTTGGCCATAGTGAGACGGGATGAATGTCTGGAGCGTGTTCGAGCGGAGCAGAGCGGGAACGAGGCTGAGTTGAGCCTTGAGAGCGGCCGAAGCGACCGCCGAGCTGTCGTGAGAGGCTGCCGTGCGACAAGGACGGGAAAGGAGCAGCAGAGGGGATCTGAATGAAACGACGACCTACATGAGCACCTGAATGCCTTGCAGGGCGGCATCGTAGGCAGGACCATCCTCGGCCTCGAGGTCAATGACGCGTTTTTCGATGCCTTCGTCGATTTTGGAGAGGTCGGAGGACGCGCGGTGGAGAACTATGAGCGTGATGGTTTTGTCTTGGTGCAGAGGCGTCAATTCCGCGAGGATCTTGCTGCCGATCATGCCGTTGTGGCCGAGCAGTCCGACGACGAGAGGTGCGTGAGACATGTTGGACTGTTTGAGTGATTGACTTGAAAGCTTCGGAGACTGCGCTCTAGGAAAGCGTGAGTACGAGATGGGTGAGGATCGAGAAGCTAGTGGGTCGTTGGACGTGTTTGTGAATGCGGGTTCTTGTATTCAAGGCATCGAGGGTCGAGTGCGTGGCCGAAGGGCTGATCAAGCCTTAGGACGCAGGACTGTGCACTTCGGTGGCCGGAGGCGACCTCGTGATGCCATACGGGCATACTCGTGACCGAAAGGATGGCCGTACTCCGAGCTCGGGAACTGCTCTGTGGTCAATGCTGATCAGTGACCTGAGTATGCCGCCTTGCTCGCAAGCAGTAGCGTTTCACATGGACCCAGACCCACTCAGGAGAGATCTTCCACTACGTTGCATCAGGTACAGGTACATACAGTTCACAGCTCGTTGCCGGACGGTCAATAGTTCGTCCTCTCTGCCGCTTCGAAACGTTTCAGGTCCTCGAGCTTCACAAACTTGAGGGTGTCCAGAGCGGTCGCGGACAGGTCCACTCTCGTCGTCAGCGATCAAGTTCCTGGTAAAGCAAGTGTGCTTACTTTGGGACAATCTTGTCGCCAAGCTTCTCGGACGCAAGCAGGGCTTCCTTCCACCTGACATAAGCGAAGAGCGGGCGTCAGCTGATGGAAAAACACACCGGTTGACGCAAAGGCACCACCTGCAGCCGTCTTTCAGCCCTGGGAAGCGGCCACTGGGAGTCGTGAGGTCGTTCCCTGCCATGAGCCCGCGATTGCTAGAATTACAAGGTGTAAAGCTCACCTTTCTCCTTGCTAAACTCGAGGAACTCTTTCGACACCACCCCGCCGATATAATGCTGTCCCCTGTCCAGCTCACTTCCCCAGCAATAACCATCACGGAAGAACCCTGTCGGGTGCGTCGAATCGCCATACTCGGTCAACGGCTTCAGCGGCGCGTGAAGCACTGCGCATGAGCTCGGCCGTTAATCGATTTAGCTGGGGGGGCGATGGAGCAGGAACGTACCATTCACTTTGGACGGATCGAGGACCATGGTCGTTGCTTGTCTAGTCGCTGTGGTACGTGGCAAGACCGATGCTAGACCAAGAGTCGATAAGAGGGAACGCAGCTGCATGTATGAGGTAGAGAACCAAGGCGTGTCAGGTGATTTTCTTGCACGAAATATGCATAGACAGACTTCTCGGGTCGCTGGACCGACTTTCCGCGACGATGCGATGGCTCGGCTGGGTGATGTACGTCATTGTTTATGGGCCTCCGCAAACCAGGATCGACAATGGATCAACATCAATCGACTGTGGGGGGGAAAGGGAAACACGACGGCGCTGGCCCAGAAGATGCATCTTGACCTTCAAGCACCTTGCCAGCCGTATACGCGACCTGACGATTGACCCGTGAACGCGGCGATGCCGATCTCTCTCGAAGACGAGCTCGTTGAGCTCGACACCTCGCATTCCCAGTTTCTCAAACCGCCGCCTCACCCAAATCTCCCGCCAATATCGGTTCTGCTGCGCGGCGTGAACCTTTCTAGCACATCAAAGTATCCGTCTTCGTCTACCACAAGACCCAACGGGCAAGTTGGAGCCACCAGGACCGCCCGAGACGACCTGCGGAGGTGGGAGGCCGGGGTGGAGACCCATCTGTCCGACGAGGATCTATTCTGGGGGGAGGCTGAGCGAGGAGGGAGGGACGGATGGTTCGTGGGACATCCTTTGCAGGAAGCGGGCATGGAGGTAAGCGTGGTCAATGTCTTCATCGCGCGCGGCTGAAGTCAAGGTACACCTGAAGCGACTGCGAGCTTGGGGCTTCACCGCCGTGAGGCTGGTCGTTACCTGGGAAGCGCTTGAGCATGCTGGGCCGTGAGCGCGGGGTGTTCGTGGAAGGATCGAGCTAATTCTCAGCGGCAAGTATGATGAACAGTACATCGACTACTTGATCCGTCTCTTGCGCTCGTGCAAAGCGCATGGTCTGCGGATATGTGCGTCGCACCCTGCAAAGCGAATCTGACCTGACATTAGACATATCCGCCCATCAAGACGTGTTTTCGCGCTTCATAAGCGGTAGCGGAGCCCCCATCTGGGTGTTGATCGCTCTTGGGCTCAATCCTCGACGGCTCAACCAGACCGGTGCAGCGGTCGTACATGCTCAATGGGCAGAAGAGGGATGGGGAGGCGAGGAGGGCAAGATCGAGGCAGGCAAAGAAGGTTTCTCAGACTTCCCCGACAGTGAGTATTGCTGGCCTCGGGCTTACAAGCTCTCGTAAGGTGCTCACACCCAGTGATCTGGAATACCAATCTGCACCGACTCGCCTCGAGACATTGTTTCACGATGTTCTTTGCGTCGGAGGCGTTCGCGCCCAAATGCATCATAGACGGAATACCCGCTGGTCAGTGGGTGCGGGAGAAACATATCGCCGCGTATGGACAGTGGGTTGCGCGACAGACCCGCCCTGTTCCCCGCTAATGTCACAGCCTTGCGGATAGACTCCGAGATGCCGAAGACATACTAGACTCGTGCTTGATCGGCTGGGACTCCATGAATGAGCCGCACGAAGGGTTCGTGGGCATACCTGATTTGAACACCATTCCTCCAACTCAGGAGTTCAGGTGAGTCATCAGACCGCAGGTTCTTGTGCAAGGGCTGAGCGGACAGGAAAGGGCCCAGTCCGAGCCCGATCCAGGGCTTCTTATTGGGTGTAGGCGAGGCGGTCGACAACATCGCGTACGACGACTTCACCTCTTTGGGCCATAAGAAGCTCGGCAAAGTCACGATGACTCCACCGAATGGCGAGGGGGTGTGGCTCACGCGTGGAGAGTCCAAACAGGCGCAGGCGAGGTGGGGCTGGACCTGGGGTCAGGAGTGGGACTTTTGGGACGAGCAAGGCAGAGGTGGATGTCCTTGGGCGGGACACGGCGTGTGAGTTAATTTGGCCGTCTCCAGCACCCCTCGGGGATTCTATGGAGGCGTACCGAAGCGGACCGTACTAACACCAGCTGGGACCCCAAATTGCGTAAAGTCTTACAGCCTTCGTACTTCCAGAAGAACGCAGGGGGAAGGGCGTATGACTATCTGGAAGACTTCTGGCGACGTGAGTGATGCGCGCCATACTCAGCTGACACGCAGCGCACTACGAAGCTTACGTCCACCGGATCCGCCAGGCGCATCCTCGCGGCATATCCTTCGTCAACCCGCCAGTATTCGGCTCGCCGCCAGACCTCTCCGAGGACGTCAAGAAAGGGCGTGTTGCTCTTTCTCCACACTTCTACGATGGCCTTACGATGCTGGGCAAGCGGCGGCACAAATTCAATGCAGTATGCAAACGTGACGTCGGCTGTGATACTTGCTGATGCCAGGATGCTGTAGGGCTGCAGCGCGGAAAGATCAACATCCTTGATGCCCTGAAGATCGGCACGAGCAGTATCAAAGCTGGCTTGCTTAAGCAGTTCAAGGAGCTCAAGAGCGATGCTGGTGATATGAAGGGCATCGCCGAGGACGCTACAGGGAAGAAGGAGTACCCGAGTGAGTAGGCCATGGCGGCTGTTGATAGAGCTGACACAAGCTATCATCGGGGAGCTGGGTGTGCCGTTTGACATGAAGAAGACGGGTCTAATGGGACTGGCGCGGGGCAGTGACGATGGTGGGGATTACGAGCAGTCTACCAAGGTGGGCAGCCTCTCATGTGCACGCTTGCTCTCGCTGATCTCAGGCGATGGACGAGCTGCTGCACGGGTGTGGTGAGTGTACCGAGCTGACTACCGGTCCATAGCTCATCCTGCAGACGGCACGAACGCCTTGTCTTATACGCTCTGGGACTACGAGCCGACCAATACTCATGCTCACGGCGATGGGTGGAACGGCGAGAACCTCTCGCTGTTCTCATACGACGATATCCACGGAGACGACGACCTGGAGGCCATGAACCCTGGGGACCTGTCCAGTTTGATCCAGCTCGGATCGAGGGGTATCAAAGGGTGGTGTCGACCTTATCCCGTGGA
>Ga0308169_10005967_pt1 | contig 10860 bp, 10 predicted proteins | sample PhyBR1_2_FD_202139 | JGI IMG/M metagenome (GOLD analysis project Ga0308169, IMG submission 202139) | Phyllosphere microbial communities from UC Gill Tract Community Farm, Albany, California, United States - DLSLSB.R1 | ecosystem: Host-associated > Plants > Phyllosphere > Unclassified | place... | reverse complement strand
GCGGGTCGCGATGTGATCGGCCCCGAACTGGCTCTGGCCATCCGGCCCGTAGAGATAGGCCGTGAGTATGTCCGGCTGGGCTTCGTGGAGCGCGCGCACGAAATGTTCGAAGGGCCGCGACCCCATGGTATGAAACTCATGCTCGTCGCTCGCATTGCGCGATAGCTTCACCATGGTCGGAAATCCGTTGCCACCGAAATACTTTGACTGACGAACCGGGGCGACTGTTCGTTCTCGACGGAGTTGAAATACATGATGGTGCCGTCGTTTCGCGGGCTAGGACAGACCAGCTTCACGTGCTCCTCTCCTGTTCTTTCGTCGGTCAACCGATTGTCCCATGCCTCGCCCGCTTGTACGGGCACAAAGGCAAAACATCGAGTCGTCGTCTAGACCTGTCAAATCGAGATCGCTCCGCCCGTTGAGCCCTACGTGGTACACTCGGTTGACAGATATTCGGCTTTGGAGAGTTGGTAGATCGGTATTTTCGCGAAGCCTGATCCGCCCGAACGAATGACCGCTTGCCCAGATTAAGGCCTGGAAGCTGCAGGCAGCAACCGGCCAAGGCTATTTCTTCCAGAGCCGATTACCACAGAACCGCGAACGTCCGCTTCAACCGAAACCTGCCGCTTAACCGCATGGTAGCGAATGGCAGGAATGTCCCCAATTCTCGCCATTCCACCCGGTGCCGTCGGCGCAGATGTGCCTACATGAACAAACGGCCGGAGGTGGGAATAGGGGATCGGCCGGTTAATGGCAGAAATTGGGGCGATCCGGCCCTAACGTCGCTTCAATCTTTCTGGCGCGACTCGAAGCCGGGTGATCCTAATTGCCGTACTGATGCTCTAGTTCTTGACCGGTTTGCGGGCACGCAGCCGGGCGTGGCGGAGTGATACGACGCATGTAGCACTGTTTCTGCGATCCAGAGCCAAGCGAATATCGCGCAGCTTCGAGTTTCCGAGCGCTACGATCGCCCGCTCGACTTCATTGTCAAACCCATCGTCCGCAACAGAATCATCACCTTCTCCTTCGAGGAAGTGGTCGATCAGCCGCAGTTGCGCGAGTTCAGCATCATCATGCGTCACGGTACGCTCCTGTCCTTTGTGGCGCTGGCCAGCGCACGCTTCAACTGTTTGCGGCGTGAGGCGAGTTCAGTCGCGTCGATCCCTAAGCGACGCTGCAGTTCGACACCTTTTGCCCCATCCAGCAATGCCTTGACTAGCGCCACAAGGCGCGGGTCGCGGTCGATCACCTCACGGATCGCACTGATCGTGCGACGGTAATGCATGGCATCGTGACCAAATTGCTCCGGCGACGGCGCGGCTGAGGCCATATCAATTCCGCCTTCGCCGAACGTGGAAATGGGAACGGGCCGGTTGCCGGCAATGTCGGCTTCACGCTCAGCCGAGGTCAAGCTGCGCATGATCCCGACCAAGAAGTCGGTGACGTTCCAGCTACGCTGGCATTTACGCCGGCCATCGAGCGCCCGCACGAATGCTTCCTGACGCAGGTCTGCCGCGAGTATATGGTGATCGCGCGCCAGATAGCGGGACGAAGCGAAGAGACGCTGACGATCCGCGTCTGTGAGCGATCCCAGCATCATGCCGATCTCGACCGGCGAGTAATGGCTATCGGCGGCATGTTTCTCGTTGGCTGGGCAAGAATCAGGCGAGATGACGATGCCTCTCAATCATAAAAGCGGAGCCGGCCGGTTATTCGGACAGGGATAGTGAAAAATATTCTCGTTGTCCGAATTTTCGTGAGCGTCCGCTTTATAGATTGAGGAATGTTGCCCCGACTGTTCGCTGGATGGTCCATGGCACGTTCGCGGAACGTTGCCGGGCTGTCGCTGCCCGGTTCCATTCGCCCACCATATCTAACGCCCGAGTAAGCCGAGCAGCGCGTGACCGGCTAAGCCAGCGTGTCCGCCAAACCAGCGGATGATCAAAACCGCTGATAGTCACCGGAATAGTATCATCGCTCTTACCTCTCGGTCATTCTTGACGCGGTGGTCAGGCCGTTCCGCAACGGCCACACGCTCGCGCATCGTCTGTTACGGAATGGCTCAGGGTCCCGGCGGCTTAGGGGTGACCAGCCTTACGCATCCACATACTCGCGCATCACGACCTGGCCGGTGACATCGACGCCGTCGCGAACGAGGGTGGCGATCCGGGCAGTCGCTCGCTCGATCCCGGCGGCGAGACCTCCCGGCCGGCTGCCGAGCTGCAAGATCTCGCCGGGCAACGCCTTGAAGCAGCTCCGAACCCCGTCACGCGGCGCGATCAGTGCGCGTGGTCTGCCGGGGACAAGCGACAAGCGGCAGCCCGACCACGTGTAGCAGATGCTGTCACGAGGCAGGAACAGGTTGATGCCTCCCATCAGGGGCAGGTCGTCGCCGTCTGCAGTGAACTCGATATGGATGACGTCCTTCTGACTTTGCCTCGCCATCCGAGCGACTTCGATGCGCCCGGATGCATCGAGTGGTTCGCCGGACAGGATCATCATGCCGGGCTGCATCATCTTGTTACCGAGCAACAGCTTGGTGATCGCAGCGACGTGCGCGGTGACATGGGCGACCTGGGTGCTGTTCATCTGAGCTTCTCCTTCATTTCATCCCCACCACGGGGATCACAAAGGCTGGTCATCCAGTCCCTTCTGCTTTTCCCTGATTGACGCCTCGAAGCAGTCCGGGCCGATCCCGAGACCTGCCGCGACGCGGCGGAGAACCGCTCGGTCGAGCGCATGCGCGCCATCGACAACGACGGGTTTACGTCGAACTCGACCTGCGTCCGGACAGATGTGGTCAGCCAACATCAGCACCGTCCCAGTTCCGGCACCGCCGGGTGCCGCCCACCATGACGGCATGGTGGCGGCCAGAATCATGAAGCTGATGAATACGAACACGAGCATGCGGCGAAGCAACGGCGAGAAGGGAGGCGGCATTGGGATTTCTTTCGACAAGGACTTCACCGCAGCCCATCCACCGCACCGTCATTGCTCTTGTCGAGTGTCGCGGCTGCCCGCGCGAAGCCGGCGCCACGCTCGCCCGCGGTTTGCCACGGCACGAGATCGGCCCGCAGATGCCGCGCGGTGAGTTTGAAGGCCGGGTTGCGCCAGTCGCGCTCCTTGCGTGCAGGAACGAGCCACATCACGTCGTCAGCCGCCAGCCATGCGAAGAGCGGCCGGTGCCAGACGACTTGACCGCTACACCACAGCCCAAGCGCGATCTGTGGCGCACCGACTGGCGTCGAGCCGATGATAAGCCCATCGGACCGTGCCGCCTTCAGCGCGCCCGTCAGCGCAGCGACACACGGCGCGAGCGCACCGTCGGTCACCGTGACGAGGAGCGCGCTCGCTTCCTCGCGAAGGCAGGCAGCGAGCGGCAGGCCATAGTCAGCCGGCATGTCCGCCAACCGCCACGTTGCATGTTGCGCGAGTACCCTAACGACATGCGAGGCCGCCGCCTGATTCATGCGCGGCCAAGGCTGGTTGTCGTTCATGACGCAGCCGTCCCGTTCGGGTGGGATTGCAGGCCGTCACGCCGCCAACCGGCCTGCACCTCCAGAAAAGCGTTGCGGACGAGTTCGTGCGCACGCTTGTCAGCAAGTGGCCATACCCATTCGCCAAGGCCGAGCGCGGTCAGCCGCCTGGGGCCGGGGACCATGACATGGACATGCGGTAGTTGGGCACGGGCGGCGCGGTGTGGCGCGTGGCTGACGATCAGGGCACCCACCTCGAAGGTATCGACGATGCAGCGGCGGGTGAAGTCGCGGACGAGCTCATATTGCTCGTGGATGCGCGGCGTTGGAAAGGTGAAGGTGAAATAGGCGAGCAGGGCTCTTGCCTTCAACGGCAGTTCGGCATCGACCGTTTCCATCAACGTCTGCGGATCCGACAGGCGGTCGTCGGCGCCGAGCGGCAGAAGCACTTCAGCGCGGGCCGCGCCGAGCGTCCATGGCGCGGCGTCTGCGGCCAGACCGACACGCATTTTCGCGCTCGCGAACCCGGCCGCGCTGTTCACATGGCCATGGTAGACCGGCTGCAGGCAGCCGTGCATCACTCTGGTCCCTTTCGTATCGGCGCGATCGCCGACGAGCGACAGCCAAGTGTGCACATTCGCCGGGTCCGGCTTGCAGTTCGGGTTCACCGCGATGCTCTGCCGCGCGGGCGTATCGTCATCCTTGCAAGGCATCAGCACGCCTCGTGCGGATAGAGAAGCGCGGCTAGCTCGGAAGCGGTGCGGTAGATACCATCGGCGCGGTCGGCGAGCGTCTGGTAGGGCGGAACAAGATAGAGTTCGAGCCCCTGTACTTCGAAGCGTACTGCCCCCCCGAAACCATGGGGTACCAGCCACAGCCCGCCATCGTCGTGGCGGTAGAGCGCCATGTCGTTGAGGCTGAACGGCGCGAGGCCACCATCGGCAAGCACGACATCGGCCGCGATGGGCAGCAGATCGCACGTGGTCAGGCAGCAGCGCATCAGCACGACGTCGATCGCCTCGGCAGCGGCGACCCGCTCGATCTTGGCGCGGAACATCGGCGCGGAGACGCAGGTGAAGCTCAGGGTCGCCGACTGCGCGTCGAGCATGACGGTGTCGGCCGGCAGGCCACCGCCCGATATGCGGGCGGGCATGATGGGTTCGATGGGCTGGCCGTCGTAACAAAAGGCGGTGACGAGATAGTTGAGCAGGACGCTCGGCAGCAAGCGGACGGGGTTGGACAGGGTGTGCATTCGTAATTTTCCGAAGCTTCGATGGTCGCGGGCCGGACGGCTCGGACAAGCTCCTGATGATCTTTTTCATTCATCTACCGGGGCTCGCAGCCCGGCTCTCAATTTCTCCCTGCCTTTTCATCGATAGAGCCTAGCGCTGTCGTGCCGGTCCTCGAGCAGGCGGTCACTGACCGGTGCGGCACTATTTCTCGCTGGGTGCGCCGATTGCATCGATCGCGCGGCGCAGCGCACGCAGATCGTCGAGGGTGCCGCCCGCCATATTGGGGATGGACGGGCCCGCAAACATATCGAGCGGCAGCTCAATCGCCCGGCGTATCACTGCGCTGTCGGGGTGAAACCGGGTCTCGAGCCGCACCAAGACATTGACGAAGAGCGGCAGCCGCTAACGACAGGTGACATCGAGCGGGCAGGGCAGGCGGCCCGTCTCGATCATCGCGACTGCGGCTCGATCAGCGGTTTCGAGCTCGGCCCCGTATACCGGGGGGCGAACGCATGGGTCAGCATGATGCGACCGCAGGGTCGATCAGTCCGGCATCGCTATCCGGAATGGAGTATCGGTCGACACGCTGGTTCACGGCGGGCTTTCGGCAGCAGGATCACCGCCCGGTCGGGTCGGATCGGGCTGCCGGTTCTTTCCTCGCACCAGCAGCTTCGCTGGGGTTCGTTTCAACCCTTGCCCTCCTTTGCACCGTGAGGCTCACCGACCTCTGCCCCTGGAATTCGGCGAAGGGAGATCGACGTGGCGAGGGCGTTTGGCCTCCACCGGCGAGGAACCCGTCTCGACAGTCTTTGCCTGCGCCAGAAGGCCGCTCGTCTTTTCGATCGGTTCCTCCACGCTCGCCGGGCCGGTCCGGGACTTCGGCGCTTTGGGCGCCGGACCGGGCACCGCGTTGCCGACCCGGTCGGTCAATGGGACCGCTGGCGCCACCTGAGCTAGCACGGCAGGCTGTTGCGCGGGCAGCGCTGCTTCGTACATCACGCGCAGGTGTTGTTGCAAAGCGACATCGAACGACGCTCGTTGCAGCGCCATACGCTGCTGCTCCGTCAGCCCGGTCATATCCACGTCGAACCGTCCATCGGCCGCCTTGCGGATCGCCGCGCGCTTTGCCTTCAGACGGGCAAGCGCCAGCTCGCACACTTCGCGGTGACGTGCCTCTAGCGCCTCGTGCATCGCCAACGACGATGCAGTGGGCGCAGTAGCCGGCACCGAGGCAGATACTGGTGTCGCCTCGACGCGAGCGGGGTCCGCTGTCGGCGAGAGAGGCGCATCTGCAGAGCGACCGGCATCCTCTGGTTCGATCCTCGAAGGACGCTGGCGCACCGTATCTATGCGGTCGGCCGTTCCGGTGGATGCCATAGCAGCCTGCGCCGATATGGCGTCGCTCATTACCGCGACACGCCCGCGGGTCTCGGCCAATTTTGCCACGAGCGCTGTCGTATCGAGCCGACGTTCACCCATCTCGAGCGCCCTGTCCACAGCCGTGCGCGCAACTGCCGTGCGTTCATTCGCCTTCCACTGCGCCTGCCGGATCCGACCGATGTGGGTATCGAGCCCGCGCTGTACCCGCATCCGCATGTCGGTGAGCCTGGCGGCGACCACGGGCAGGGTCTCGATACGCCCGAGCATCTCCGTGCACATGGCGGACACCTTCGTCCGAGCGATGAACAGGCGGGCTGCCGCGTCACCGAGCCCCTGGCGGAGCCGCTGCACATGGTTGGTCAGTACCGCGAGCTTTGCCAGACGATCTTCCTGCGCCGCCAGTTGCCGTGCCGCCCAGGTTGCCTGCTGACCGATCTTCCCGCGCACCGGCGGGTTCATGCCGCGCGCCTGGTTCGACAGTGGCGTGTAGCGCTTGTCGATATGCGCTGCATACAGCGTCGCGTTGACCGCGCGTACGACGGCGCTCCGTCGGGCGCGGATGCCGACCGGTGTGTTGATGTCGGCCTGTTTGGCGGCACCGAACTCCCATTCGTACGGCCCCAGCCGTCGCGATGGGCGGGTCGAGAAGACGAGGTGCATATGAAAATTGCGCTGGTCGCCAGCCGCATCGGGCAGATGGATGCCGACGGTATAGGCTAGGCCCCTCGTTTCGAACCAGTCGCAGATCCGCCTTACGACCTGGCGGCGCTGGTGGGCGGTAAGTTCGGCAGGCAGTGCGATTATCTCGGTGATATAGACGTTCGCGTTCGCGCGGTCGTGCTTCTCGACCGCCTCTAGCGTGCGGCACCAGCCGACAAGTTCGTTGCGGTCTTCGGCGATGTTGCTCCACCAACCAAGTTCGCCGCCTTCCAGTGCATCCTCGCGAACCGCATAGAGCACCGCGCGTTCGGTCTCGCCGTGGCGCCAGCGGCGCCCCTTGGTCGAGGAGAAGCCGCGGGCGACGAACGCATAATGGATCGCGTGGCGACCATCGGGCCCGCGTGCGCTACTTGATCCCGTCGTGCCCTTCAGCATGCGCGAAACCAGCCGGTGGAACAGCCGTCGCGGTGTTCTGCCTCCAGTCCGTGGACGGCTTTTTTCCTCTATCCTGATACGAATGCGACGTTTCAGGAACGCTTCGGCCTCACGGTCCTTGAGCGCCTTGTAGCGGCGCCGACCGCCCTCGGCTGCCCGCTCGGCACTATCCTCGGCTCGCCTGCGGCTCATGACATTACGCGTACTGCGCACGTCGGCGATCGCCTGCGCGACCGCGTCCGACCTTGCCCGCAGCTGCGCATAGTCGACCTGCACGTAAACCTTGTCCCTTGCTCGTTCGAAAGGGGGTGGCCGGCGCGGGTGTTGTCGGGCGATGCCGGAACAACACTTTATCGCGCACCACCCCCTTACCTCTTCTCACATAGTCAGGCCTTTTGGGTGTTGGGGCGTCCTACCCCCGCCGTGACCATCTTCGTCGATGTCGTCGAGACCGGCATCCGGGGGGTAGGACGACCGCGCGCCATGCCGCCTCTAGCCACTTCGCAGAGCATGAAGAACTTCGACCCCGCCCGCCTGTTCGCGACCCTGGACGCGCTGCACGGCTCGATCTCGAGCGAGCTGACGCTGGTCGAGGACAGCATCGCCGAACAGCGCCGGCAGGCGCATGCGGCGACCAAACGTCGCAAGCGCGACGCTGCCCGCTATGTGTTGGGCGGTACGTTCATGGCGCTCGGGTTCGACCGGCTGGATGACACCATGCTGGTCGGCCTGTTTGCGCATCCCGACCTGATGCTGCGATGGCTCGTCGAAGCCCGCGAGGCGCGAGGCCCGGCGAGTTTCGCCGATCTGATCGCCCGCATACTCGCCGATCCCGTGCGTTCGGCGTGGTGCCGTGAATGGGGTGTCTATCTGCGTTGGGATCGGCAGAAGCAGCTTTACGATGCGGAGGTCGCGTCCTTCATAGCCTCGGGGCGGACCGGCCCGAAGGAAAGGTGGCGGCGCGATCCCGTCACCGTCGGTCAGGCCTGGCTGATCGAGCTGGTGTGCGAGCTCGCCCAAATGCCAAACCCCGCGCTGGCGACCAAGGGCGAGGCGTTCGAATGGCTCTACGCCGCAGGGGGCGATCCGCGCTTTGCGACCAAACCGGCGACGCCGAACTTTTGGAGCGAAAGGTCATGATCCTGTCCGCCGATCTCGACGAGGCCATGCGTCAGTACGAGACGATGATCGCCGCGTATTACGAGGCAATCGCGGAGGTCGATGAAGAACTCGGTGCGGGGCGCTGCGGACTCACGCCCTATCACAACGCCGCCAAGCTGCTCGAGACGATTAACACATGTGCTGCTATACTTGCCGAGATGATCGATGAGGCAAGGCGCGCGCTATGAAGCAGAAACAGATCAAGCGTTCGAGGAAAGAACTTGCCCACGAGGCCAATATGCAGGCGTCGTTAACGCGCAAGAAACAAAAGGCGGCTTCGAAACAACGTACGACCCTGTTCACCGACTTCGACGTCATTCTCGAAAACTGTGGCCTGCCCGACGCAGCGAATTTGGCCACGACTATCGATGCGCTGATTTGTGCATGTCGCGAGGGCAGGGGGCCAACCAACGACCACGACCTGCTCATCTTCGATCCGATGCTCGTCGATCTGGCCACGCTCCCGATTGGTGTGCTCGACCACAAGGAGCTGCCATTGCCCGCAGCACTCATCCCGCGCACGCGGGAGGCACTGGTTGCACATTGCGAACGGATGATCGTGCGCAGCCGGTCCCCCGATGTCATAGCCTATGTCGTGGCCGGCTGGCCGGGATGTGATGTGAACCGGGTCGATATCCGATACGGGCATAACGATGCGAAGGATCGTGCACAGCAATTCCTCGAGCGCCATGTCTCCATGCTGTGGCAGTTGTCGGATAGAGCGTCCGATCTGTACGAGGCGATCATATGTGGGCGGCACGGGTCGGCACTGCGCCTCCTCGAAACGGCAAGACTGACGTTAGGCATGACCAGACCAGAGATCGAGCGCTTGATCCAGCAGCATGGGTTGCTGTGGTGCACGAACGATCTGCAATTGATCCTGGCACGCAGCGCATCGGGTGCGCGCAACCCCTTCGGCCTGCTCGCCAGCACGACGCAGGTCGAGATGAAGCCTGAACGCGCGGTCAACGACATGAAGCGGCATTTGATCCTGTTGCGCCTCTTCATCGACCTCTACGCTACGACGAACGAGGAGCAGGACGCTGTGGCACCGAAGCAACCTGGCTTGGTGCCTGAAGGCGACGAGCTGGCGCAACTGCTCCAGCGCCGCATCACGATGTCGATGAATCGAACCGGCGTCAACCCGATGGCGCTTCGACCGAAGCTCGACGCGCTGATCGAGCGCATCCGGACCATGCGCACCTACGGTGCAGAACTATGGTGGCAGGAACTCGCTCGACCGGTCACCGCAAACGGGCCGCCCGCACACTTTTCGGGGATTTGGTTTTCCGGTCTTTCGCCCGTCCAGGCCGCGGCAGTGACCGTGCTGCGCTATCTACAGGCGGAGACCTGGATCAGGCGCATGGTAATCGAGCGGACCCCGAACGCCGGCATCGCCTCCGTGCGGGAAAATCCGGCGATGCCGCGGTTCGACGCTCGCGCGTTCTATACCGGCTGGAAAGAGCAGGCGAAGGACTTGCTTTTCCTCTATCGCCGCGAAGTTCTTCGCGACAAGATGGCGCCAACGGCGGAATCTACGCTTTCCATGCGCGCTAAAAACGCCGGGACCGACCCAATCGAGATCGCGAAGACGTTTCTAGACAAAGCTCCGGCGCGAACAATTGGCGACGATCATGGCGATCCTGCGTCAGAGGCGCGGACACTCTATTTGCTGGATGTCATACCCGAAAGCCGGCTTGCGAGATGAACCGCGCGGCCTGCAAAGCGCTGTCGTAACATCCGCGTGATCGGCTAGCCGCAAAAGCTGTGAAGGCCCAATTTCGGCCATCAACCGGCCGATCCCCTATTCCCAACTCCGACCGTTTGTTCATGTAGGCACATCTGCCCCGACGGCACCGGGTGGAATGGCGAGAATTGGACGAAGCAGTCGTTCGAGCAATCGGCCGGGAATGTCGGGTTTCGGATGAATCGGCCATTCGCGGGGCTTCCGAGATTTGCTCGGCATCGAGCGAGCCTGCACGGTAGCGACTCCGCGGGGCTTCGATCTCACGACAAAATAACAGCCGCGGCTCCCCTGACGAAAAACCCCGCCTCCGAGGTTGTCGCGCACTTTCTCAATCCGACAGGGTATCTCGCACAATAGTGCGAACCTAGAGCACGTGCGCCACCGCCCCACGCCGCGATTCTCCAGAATTTGCGGTGCTCTGCGTCGCCTATCGTGTGTTTTCCGACAGGGCGTGGGGTAAAAGCTGCCCGGCCGCTCACGCCCAAAGTCGGTCATTCGAGGCTTGTCCCGCCGATCCCCAAAGCCGCCGTTCGTGATGCGAAAATCAAAATTTTTGCATCACAGGACCTGCTCAAATTGCGAACTATGAGTCCTGAAGGGTAGCCTCGCTCACGCGAGAAAACCGCTCCTACGAGTCAAACATACTTGACTCAAAATGTCGCGTATGTTTGACATTCTGCAGAAGCGTAGGGGAAGCAGATGTACGAGTTCACTCACCGTGGGGCCGGGGTCAATTGGGCGGCTTTAGATCAAAAGAGCCGACGCCTTG
>Ga0308169_10005964_pt1 | contig 10863 bp, 9 predicted proteins | sample PhyBR1_2_FD_202139 | JGI IMG/M metagenome (GOLD analysis project Ga0308169, IMG submission 202139) | Phyllosphere microbial communities from UC Gill Tract Community Farm, Albany, California, United States - DLSLSB.R1 | ecosystem: Host-associated > Plants > Phyllosphere > Unclassified | place... | reverse complement strand
TCCGTCCGATCGCGTTCGACGTCGTCCCGCTCGCGGGCAGCATCGTCGACGACGGCCTCGGCGAGACCGACGAAGAGAAGAAGCTCCGCAACGAGAGCCGGAAGATCCTCGAGCTGCCCGACCTGCTCGTCGCCGGCACCTGTGTGCGCGTTCCCGTCTTCACCGGCCACTCGATCTCGGTGCACGCCGAGTTCGAGCGTGCGCTCTCGCCGGAGCGTGCCACCGAACTGCTCGCCGACGCACCGGGTGTCGAGCTCTCCGAGGTGCCGACGCCGCTGCAGGCTGCCGGACAGGACCCGACCTTCGTCGGTCGGATCCGCGCCGACCAGTCCGCTCCCGAGGGACGGGGCCTCGCGCTCTTCGTGAGCAACGACAACCTCCGCAAGGGCGCAGCCCTGAACGCTGTGCAGATCGCCGAGGCGATCGTCGCGCGCCGGAGCGTCGCGGCGTAGCGTCCCGGCTCGACCAACGGCGTGACGGGAGGCACATGGCGGCCCCGCCACGTGCCTCCCGTCCGTCCTTGGCTCGGCTTGTCAGCCCGCGCGGCTAGGATCGTGGGGTGGCAGTGAAGCAGGTGGACCCCATCGACGTCGTCCTGGTCGGGGGAGGGATCATGAGCGCCACCCTCGGCGCGATCATCCACCGGCTCGAGCCGACCTGGAAGATCCGCGTGTACGAGCGCCTGGGCACCGTTGCCCAGGAGTCCTCGAACCCGTGGAACAACGCCGGGACCGGTCACTCCGCGCTGTGCGAGCTGAACTACACGCCCGAGCTCCCGGACGGACGCGTCGACATCGCCAAGGCCGTCACGGTCAACGAGCAGTTCCAGGTCTCCCGGCAGTTCTGGTCGCACCTCGTCGAGACCGGGGCGCTGCCCGAGCCGTCGAACTTCATCAACCCGACCCCGCACATCTCGTTCGTGTGGGGTGCGGACAACGTCGAGTACATGCGGAAGCGGTACGAGGCGATGAAGGACCACCCGCTCTTCACCGGGCTCGAGTTCTCCGACGACCCTGCGCAGATCCGGCAGTGGGCGCCCGCGCTCATCCCGGGCCGCAAGAAGGACCAGCCGATCGCGGCGACCTACTCGGCGGCGGGCTCCGACGTCGACTTCGGTTCCCTGACCCGGCAGCTGTTCGACCAGCTCGAGATCGACGGCGTCGAGTTCGAGCCGTCGCACCAGGTGACGAAGCTCACCCGTTCGAAGGTCTCCGAGGGCTGGGTGCTCGACGTCCGCAACGACGTCGGACGCTCGACGCAGCGCATCGCGGCGAAGTTCGTCTTCGTCGGCGCCGGTGGCGGGGCGCTCAACCTGCTGCAGAAGTCCGGCATCCCGGAGATCCGCGGGTACGGGGGCTTCCCGGTGTCGGGCGAGTTCCTCCGCACCGACGACCCCGAGGTCGTGCAGCAGCACGCGGCGAAGGTCTACGGGAAGGCCAGCGTCGGCGCTCCGCCGATGTCGGTGCCGCACCTCGACACCCGCATCGTCGACGGCAACGCGTCGCTGATGTTCGGCCCGTACGCGGGGTTCAGCCCGAAGTTCCTCAAGCAGGGCTCCGTGCTCGACCTGTTCAAGTCGATCCGTCCGCACAACCTGCGGCCGATGCTGAGCGTCGCGTTCTCGAACTTCGACCTCGTCCGCTACCTGATCGGGCAGCTCCTGGCGTCGAAGCAGACGAAGTTCGACGCCCTCCGTGACTTCATGCCCGCTGCTGAGCCGGAGAACTGGCACCGGATCACCGCGGGGCAGCGCGTGCAGGTCATCAAGCCCGACAAGGACAAGGGCGGTGTGCTGCAGTTCGGCACCGAGGTCATCACGAGCGCCGACGGTTCGATCGCCGGGCTGCTCGGTGCGAGCCCCGGGGCCTCCACTGCCGTGCCGATCATGTTCGGGATGCTCCGGAAGTGCTTCCCGGACCGCTGGGAGCGGTGGGAGTCCGCTGTCCGCGTGATGGTGCCGACGTACGGGCAGGACCTCGGCAGCGACCCGCAGCTCGCCGACGAGACGCTGGAGCGCACGGCGAAGGTGCTCGGACTCCACCACTGAGCCGACCCCGGTTGCGGGTCGTTCGAACATGTGTTCGAATGACTGCATGCGGTGGAGTGGGCAGGCGATCGGTGCGGAGCGGAGCGATGCGCTCCCCGGGCTCGAGTCGAACAGCGGGTTCGTCCGCAGCGTGACGACGCCGGAGTTCGCGGGTGTGACCTTCCACGAGGTGCTGGCGAAGAGCGCGCTGAACCGCGTGCCCTCGGCAGACGGAGGCGGCACGTACGGGTGGACGATCAATCCCTACCGCGGCTGCAGCCATGCGTGCGTGTACTGCTTCGCCCGGCCCACGCACACGTACCTCGAATTCGACGGGGGAGCGGACTTCGACCAGCAGATCGTCGTGAAGACGAACGTGGCCGACGTCCTGCAGCGCGAGCTCCACAAGCCGAGCTGGGACCGGCACCCGGTCGCGCTCGGAACGAACACCGACCCGTACCAGCGCGCCGAGGGCCGCTACCGGCTGATGCCCGGCATCATCCGCGCCCTCGCCGAGTCCGGCACGCCGTTCAGCATCCTGACGAAGGGCACGCTGCTCCGCCGTGACCTGCCCCTCCTGGTCGAGGCGGCGCAGTCGGTGCCCGTGGACCTGGCGATGTCGATCGCCGTGTACGACGACGATCTCCAGCAGCAGGTCGAGCCGGGCACGCCGACGACCGCCGCACGGTTGGCGACGGTGCGTGCGATCCGCGACGCCGGTCTCGAGTGCTCGGTGTTCATGATGCCCGTCCTGCCGTACATCACCGACACCCGGGCTGCGCTCGACGATGCGATCGGTCGTGCTGCCGCCGCCGGCGCCTCGAACGTCATGTACTCGGCGCTCCACCTGCGACCCGGGGTGAAGCCCTGGTGGTTCGCGTGGCTCGAGCGGACCCGACCGGACCTCGTCGGGCGGTACCGCGCGATGTACCTCGACAACACGTACGCTCCGAAGGACTACCGGCGCTGGCTGGCGGAGCGGGTTCGCCCGATCCTGCGGTCGCACGGTGTGGGCCTCGGCCGGGTCGACCCGGCGACGGGGTCGATGGGGTTCTCGAACCGTGTGAACCCCGCGGGCCGCGGGGGGTCGTCGAACCGTGGGGGATCATCGAACGGCGCGGGCCCGTCGGGTCGCACCGCGGGCGTTGTCGGCGTGCCGGACGGCCTGGACGAGCAGTCGCTGCCGCGGACGTCCCCGCTGAAGCGCGCCGACCCGGGTTTCGACCATCGGCTCACCCCGGCTCGGCCGACCGGGCTGCCGACGCTCTTCTGAGTACCCGTGGGTCCGCGTTCGGGGGACACCTGTCCGCCGCTCGTGCCGGTATCATCGACCGGGTCGCCGATCGCTCCGCCATTCGGGGTACACGATCGCGCCAATGGTGGTTGGATCGTGGGCGGCGTCCCCACTCGTCCGGAAGGACCACTGACCCGTGCTCGGCATCCCCACGCATCTCGCTCCGCGAGTCAACGCGTGGTCGACCGTGCGCGCCTTCCACGCGGCGGCTGTCGGGTCGCTCGCGGCGGCGGCGATCACCCTGGTGCTCTACCACCTGGCCGACCCCGGAGTACGCGTCGGCGGCGCGGTGCTCGCGCTCCTGCCCATGCTCGCCATGATCGCGGTGCACGCGCAGTTCAGCACCTGGAGGTCGGCCGTCGCCTTCCTGGCAGTCGGTGGCGTCTGTTCGTGGTGGTTCGCGGTCAGTGTCGAACGCGAGGTCCCGGCCGACTGGGTGGGCTCGTACCTGCTCTCACTGGCGATCATCCCGCTGGTCCTCGTCGGCGGTGCCGGCGCCGTGGCCGGCCGTGTCGCGCTCTGGTCGGTGGTGGGCTTCCTGGTCGGACGTGCGGCGACGTTCATCGCGATCCTGCAAGAGGGCGGGACGCCGCACCTCCTCGTGCTCGCGTGGGTGACACTCGGGTTCGTCGTCGCCCTCGTGCTCTTCACCAGTCGCAGCACCGCACGCTCCGAACGCGTCCAACCGGAGCTCCTCCGCTCCGCGCGCGAGGAGCACGTCTCCGCCTACCGTGCCGGTGTCGAGGCCGAAGCGGCGGCGATCCTGCACGACACCGTCCTCAACCACCTCGGTGCGATCGCCCTCGCGCCGGACGGGCCGATGGACGAGCACCTCGCGCGGACCGTCGACGCGGACGTCGCGATGCTGACCGGCAAGGAGTGGCTGGCGCCGGATGCGCAGCCCGCGCGCCCCGAGCCCGGCGTAGCCGTGCGGGCGTTCGAGGGGATGGTCGACGAGCACCGGGCGCTCGGACTCGACGTCACGGTGACCGGGGACCCCGCGGCGTTCACCCGGCTCGACCAGCGCGCGATGACGGCGGTCCTCCGTGCGGTGGGTCAGTGCTTGGCGAACGTGCGGAAGCACGCCGGCACGGACTCCGCGGAGGTCAGCGTGTTCGACGACGGCGCGGCCTGCACGGTGATGGTGGTCGACGACGGCCGCGGGTTCGACGAGGCCTCGACGAGCCCGGACCGGATGGGGCTCCGCGGGTCCGTCAGGGAGCGCATCGGCCGGGTCGGCGGTGACGTGCAGGTGTGGTCCTCGCCGGGGTCCGGCACGAGCGTGATGATGTCCGTGCCGTACGGATCGCTGGCAGCCGCCGTGCAGGCCGCGCCCGACGACGAGCTCGGGGCCGGCCGATGATCCGCGCCGACGCGATCAAGCGCACGCGCACGCGGGCCGACGGGCGGACGCGCGCCGACACCACCCGCACCGCGCAGCAGTACGACCCGCTCGGCGCGATGGGGTCCCGCCCGCTCGCCATCGTCCTCGGTGTCGGCGGCGTCCTCTGGGCGTTCCTCGTCTCCGTCTTCGACCGCGACGTCGTCGGCAGCCCCACCCTGAGTGCGCTGACGGTGCTGCTCGTCGCGACGTCCGGCGCGGTCGTGTTCGTCGCGTCCAGCCCGTTCCGTGCCCCGTTCCCGCGCTGGGCGTTCGTGCTGCACGTCGTGCTCCTGGCTGCCGCGACGGTCGCGAGCGTCGCGGCGCAGTGGGGACCGGACCGGAGCGCCCTGAACGACTTCATGTGCCTGCTCACGGCGACGGGCATCGTGATGGCCGCCCCGTACCGACCGTGGGGTGACCTGGCCCTGGGTGGCATCGTCCTCGCGGTCGTCAACGCAGCGGCGTGGGGCTTCGGTGCAGCCGTCTTCCCGCACCACGTCCCGATCGGCGTGGCGGGGTTCCTCGCGGCCGCGCCGACGCTCGTGCTGACGGCGGCGTCGGCGGTCTTCGCGTGGACGTTCGCCGGGCTGGCGGAACGCGTGCAGATCCGCGCCGGGTCGTACTCCGTCGAGCGCGCGGAGCGGGACGGCATCGCCGAGAGCGTGCAGCAGGACCGCTCGACGATCCTCGCCCGCGACGTCGCCCCGTTCTTCGCCGAGCTCCGCACCCGTGACGTGATCACCGACGCCGACCGTGCCCGTGCCCGGTCCATCGCCGACGGGATCCGCCGGTCGATGGTCGCCGACGCCGACCGGACCTGGTTCGAGCACGCGGTGACCGTCGAGAGCGGGAGCCCGATCGTGACGACGAGCGAGAACCCGATCGGGACCACGAGCGTGCGCGGCGCGGTGGTGGACGACCCGGACGGGCTCCTCGCCACCCTCGACGTCGATCAGCGCACCGTGGTCAGGACCTTCCTGCGTGCCGCGCTCCGCGCCTCCACCGTCGACCCGGCCGGCTTCCGGGCCACGGTCCGTCGCGCAGAGGAACCCGACGCCGGCAGCAGCACCACGGTGCCGCGCGTCGCCGTCGGGTTCGACCTCGCCGTCGCCGACTCCGACGTCGGCATCCACCGCACCTTCGACCCGTACTTCGCGGTCCTGCGCGTGACGTTCCCCGACCTGGACGTCGCCGTCCGACCGTCCGCCCTCGCACTAAGGTTCTCGTATGACCAGCACTGACCCGAGCCGGATCACGGAGGGCACGTCCGCCCTCCCGAACCCGGGGACACGACGCGTGCGGCTGGCGATCCTCGACGACCACGAGGTGCTGTTGGACAGCCTGTCGAGCTGGATCGCGGTGAACGCCTTCGACTTCGACCTCGCCCTGACGGCCCACACCTGGCTCGAGATGGTGCACAGCGAGAACTTCCCGACGGACCTGGTGTTCCTCGACTTCCAGCTCAAGGAACCCGTCTCGATCGAGGCGCGCGTGCGCACCTGCCGCGCTGCAGGCGCGAAGGTCATCGTCCTGTCGAGCGTCGACAGCCGTGAGTCCCGCGACCGCGCCCTCGCCGCCGGCGCCGCCGCGTTCCTGTCGAAGTCACTGCCGATGCGCGAGGTCATGGACGTCGCGCGCGAGATCATGGGTGTCGCCCGCGACACCCCGCCGCAGCGTGACTGGCGTCCGCTGCCGACCGGGGCGAACGCGCACCAGCGGCCGAAGCTCAGCCACGGCGAAGAGGAAGCACTGCGCCTGTACGTGTCGGGCTACTCGACGAACGAGGTCGCCGCGCAGATGAACGTGCAGTACGAGACCGCCAAGACGTACCTCCGCCGTGTGCGCGAGAAGTACAGCAAGGTCGGCCGTCCGGCGTCGAAGAAGTCCGACCTGATCCGTCGCGCGGCCGAGGACGGGTTCCTCGCGTAGTGGCGAAGCTCTACTTCCGCTACGGCGCGATGAACAGCGGCAAGAGCACGGGGTTGCTGCAGGCTGCCTACAACTACGAGGAGCGCGGCCACCGCGTGCTCCTCGCGAAGCCGTCCGTCGACACCAAGGGTGACCGTGAGATCGTCTCGCGCCTCGGGGTGACCCGGACGGTCGACATCGTGTTCGGCCCCGACGCCGACGTCCGCGGCGCGATCACCACGGCGGGTGCCACCGATCCCGAGTCCGACCGGCTCGACGGCATGGTCCGGCCGGTCAGCTGCGTGCTCGTCGACGAGGCGCAGTTCCTCACCCCGCGGCAGGTCGACGACCTGCTCCGGATCGCGGTCCTCGACGAGATCCCGGTGATCACGTACGGCATCCGAACCGACTTCCGGACCGAGGCGTTCCCCGGCAGCGCGCGCCTGCTCGAGGTGGCGCACTCGCTCGAAGAGCTCAAGACGATCTGCCGCTGCGGCCGCAAGGCGGTCTTCAACGCCCGGAAGGTCGACGGCCGGTTCGTCTTCGACGGCTCGCAGGTCGCGATCGACGGCGTCGACGTCACCTACGAGTCCCTGTGCGCGAACTGCTACCTCACGGAGTCGGGCGGCCGCCTCGACGGCGACTGACGCGCGGCCGGAAGACGGGACCCGGTGACGGCCTGGAGGCACGGTGCGGGCCCGTCACGCGCCTCCAGGCCCGTGGATGGTGCGGAATGCCGGCGCGACGACACGCGTTGGTGACGACATGAGCGACGCATCCGTGCACCTGTCCGTCCTCGACCTGGCGACCCGCGAGTACGGCCAGTCCAACACCGAAGCCCTGCAGGGCTCCATCGACATGGCGGTGCACGCCGAGAAACTCGGGTACGAGCGCTTCTGGGTCGCCGAGCACCACGGCATGCCGGGCATCACCTCCTCCGCGCCGGCGGTGCTCCTCAGCGCCGTGGGGGCCGCGACGTCCACGATCCGGATCGGGTCCGGCGGCGTGATGCTCCCGAACCACGCACCCCTCGTCATCGCCGAGCAGTTCGGCACGCTCCGTGCCCTGTACGGCGACCGGGTCGACCTCGGCCTCGGGCGGGCTCCCGGCACCGACGGGGCGACCGCGATGGCCCTCCGACGCACCGACCGACTGGACGTCGACGACTTCCCGGACCGGCTGGCCGACCTCATCGGGTTCTTCACCGGCATGGACGCGGAGAACCCGCTCTCCCGCATCCGTGCGGTGCCGGGTTACGGCGACGTACCGGAGTTCTGGCTGCTCGGGTCCTCCGGCTACAGCGCGCAGGTCGCCGGTGCACTCGGCGTCTCGTTCGCGTTCGCGCACCACTTCGCCTCCGACAACACCGAGGCTGCGCTCGCGCTGTACCGCGACTCGTTCCGGCCGTCGCGCTTCCGTCAGACGCCGAACGCGCTGATCGGCGTGCAGGTCGTGACCGACGAGGACCCCGCGGTGATCGACGAGCAGTCCGCGCCGGGGATGATCTCGTTCATCCGGATGCGCCAGGGCGCCAAGCCCGAGCCGGTGTCGATGGACGAGGCCCGCGCGTACGAGTTCAGCGACCTCGAGCGACGATTCATCGCCGCCCGCACCGAGCGGCAGGCCTACGGCAACCGCGAGGAGGTCGCGGCGAAGATCAACGCCCTCGTCGAGTCCACGGGAGCGGACGGCGTGATCGTCGCACCGGGTGCTGCGCAGGCGCAGTACCGGCACCAGGCGCTCGACGTCGTTGCCGGGCTGCACGCCGAGGGACGCCTCCTGCGGGCGGGCGCTGGCGCGTCGGTCTAGCGTTCCCCACGCGGTTCGGGGTGAGCCGCGACGTGCCCGGGAACGGTGGCCGGCGGATCCAGCGTCAGGCGAGCAGCCCGAGCCGGGTCGCGGTCGCGATCGCAGCCACACGTGAGCCGACGTCGAGCTTCCGGAACACGTTGTAGACGTGTCGCTTCACGGTGCCGACCGCCAGGCCGAGGTCGGTGGCGATCTCGGCGTTCGAGCGAGCCGCAGCGACCAGTCGGAGCACCTCGAGCTCGCGGTCGCTGAGCGGCGTGCCCGCGCGCGCCTCCGTGACCAGGTCGATCGGGAAGGTCACCGGCGCAGCGTCGGCACTGGTCGCCCGGACGATGCGGTCGACCAGCTCGCGGCTCGGGGTGTCCTTCGTGACGAAGTCGACGGCGCCGGCGTCGAGCAGACTCCGGCGGAGCACGGCGTCCCGGTGCATCGTCAGCACGACGACGGCGATGCCCGGGTGGTTCCGACGCACGGTCGCGATGGTGGTGCGTGCGGGTGGCCCGTCGAGCTCGACGTCGAGGAGCAGGACGTCGATCGCGGCGGCCTCGGGGGAGTCCAGTACCTCGGAGGGCCGCTCGCCGTGCGCGACCACGCGGATGGTCGGGACAGCGGACAGGATCGTGGCCAGTCCCTCGCGGAAGAGCCGGTGGTCGTCGACGATCGCGACGTGGGTCACGGCGGTCACAGGGCCCCCACCGGGATGGTGAGCTCGATCGTTGTGCCGCTTCCCGGGCTGCTCGCGACCGTGAAGGCAGCGCCGATGAGTCCTGCGCGCTCTCGCATGGTCAGCTGCCCGAGCCTGCCGTCGGCCGTTGCAGCGGTGTCGAACCCGGGACCGTCGTCGGACACGGTCACCGACACCGAGTCGTCCGTCCAGTCGAAGCGGATCGTGACCGCCGATCCCGAGGCGTGCTTCCGCCAGTTCGTCAACGCCTCGATCAGGATCGTGAGGGCCTCCTCGGCCTTCCAGTTCGGGAGCCCGACGGGTGTGCCGTGGGACACGATCTCGATGGCGCTCTCGGCGGGGAACAGGTCCTTCGCGTGCCGCGCGAGCGCCACGTCGAGGTGGTCCTCGCCGACCCGGGCGTGCAGGGAGACCGCCAGGTCCTGCACCTCGCCGAGCGCGTTGCGGAGCAGGCGCGCTGCGTCCTCCAGCTGTGCCGTCCGGGCGGGTGCCGGGGGATCGGTGAGCAGGGTGAGGTCGATGCGTTGGAGCCCGGCGAGGATGCCGTGCGCGACACGGTCGTGCAGGTCCCTGGCGATCTGGGTCCGGGAGTCCAGGTGCGCCGTCGTGACCCGTTGCCGGAGCGCCTCGGTGTAGGCGATGGCGCCCGCCGGGAAGCGGCTCCAGATGCCTGCGTGCAGGGCACGCGTCGCCCGGAGCAGCTCGTCGGTCGTGGTCGCCCCGACCTCCTCGACGAAGACCGGCACGTACTCGTCGAACAGCACCTCGGCGGCGAGCATCGCGCCGGCCGGGTGCTGTGCCTGCTCGGCGTGCAGGGCACCGGTCGCGAGGTGTGCCGGGTCGAGGTGCGCGGGGTCGAGGAAGGCGTCGCTCACGATGCTCGACTCAGCGCCGGCGGCGTACCGCTCGTGCGCCTCGGCGATCATCGACGTCACGTTCTCGGACAGGCTCTGCGCCATGACCGGGTCGTCGGCGAGGGCAGGGAAGCGTGCACCGATCTGCTCGAGGACGGAGTGGAGGCGCGCGGTGGTCTGCATGGCCATCCGAGCGTATCTCGGCACTCCGGTGCCGCGGGCTCCGGGCGGTCGCATGTGCCCGTCGACACACAGCTGGCCAGTGCGATCCGGGGAAAGCAGTAGGCCCTGGTTCCGGAGAACCAGGGCCTACTTCGTACTGTCTCAACACAGTGTCGGGGTGACAGGATTTGAACCTGCGACCTCCTCGTCCCGAACGAGGCGCGCTACCAAGCTGCGCCACACCCCGCGGTGTGGTCACTCCGTACCGGAGCAACCCGACAAGTCTATCCGATGATCAGGGGTGCTCGTGACCATCAGGTGAACTCCCGGGCGCGTCGCACCGGCGGGTCAGTCGGTCCGAGCGGTCAGGGTCACGACGACCGCCTCGGGGCGGCAGGAGAACCGCACCGGGGCGTAGATCGACGTACCGAGGCCAGCTGAGACCTCGAGCCACGACCAGTGCCCGCGGTGCTGCCACTTGTGCAGCCCGCTGACGTACCGACGGGGCAGATCGCAGTTCGTGACGAGCGCACCGACGCCGGGCACCTGCACCTGGCCGCCGTGGGTGTGACCGGCGAAGACGACGTCCGCGCCCTGGGTGACGAAGGCGTCGAGCACGCGGCGGTACGGGGCGTGCGTGATCCCGAGGGCGACGGGGGAGGGGCCGTCCTCGTCCTCCGACCACGGCACGTCACTGCGCATCTCGTCGACGTTGGTGGGCAGGAGGTCGAGCCGGTCCCA
>Ga0308169_10005963_pt1 | contig 10864 bp, 12 predicted proteins | sample PhyBR1_2_FD_202139 | JGI IMG/M metagenome (GOLD analysis project Ga0308169, IMG submission 202139) | Phyllosphere microbial communities from UC Gill Tract Community Farm, Albany, California, United States - DLSLSB.R1 | ecosystem: Host-associated > Plants > Phyllosphere > Unclassified | place... | reverse complement strand
GCCAAGGTAAGTTAGGAACCGTGAAGATAGCTACCTGGAATGTGAACTCGCTCCGTGCCCGCGCCGACCGCGTTGAAGCGTGGCTGCAGCGCAGCGACTGCGACGTCCTGGCCATCCAGGAGACCAAGTGCAAGGACGACAACTTTCCTTGGGAGCTCTTCGAACGGATGGGCTACGAGGTGGCCCACTTCGGGGTGAACCAGTGGAACGGTGTGGCCATCGCCTCCCGGGTAGGGCTTGAGGACGTGGAGCGGACATTCCTGGACCAGCCGTCGTTCGGCAAGGCCGGCAAGGATCCCGTGCAGGAAGCCCGTGCCATGGCGGCCACCTGCGGCGGCATCCGCATCTGGAGCCTTTACGTCCCCAACGGCCGCTCCCTCGACGACGAACACATGCCGTACAAGCTCAAGTGGCTGGAAAGCCTGAAGACGCACGCGCAGGCACTGGTGACAGAAAACCCTGAGGCCCAGGTGGCACTGATGGGCGACTGGAACATTGCGCCGTTCGACGAGGACGTGTGGGACATCGACCTGTTCATCAACAACCGGTCCACGCACGTCAGCCCGCCCGAGCGCGAAGCCTTCCACGCGTTCGAAACCGCCGGTTACACCGATGTGGTGCGCCCCTACACCCCCGGCCCCGGCGTCTACACCTACTGGGACTACACCCAGCTGCGGTTCCCCAAAAAGGAAGGCATGCGGATCGACTTCGTGCTGGCCTCCCCCGCCTTGGCGGCACGCGTCACCGGTGCCTCGATCGACCGCGAGGAACGCAAGGGCAAGGGCGCTTCCGACCATGCTCCCGTAGTGGTGGAACTGGCGGACTGATGACTGCACCCTGGACCCACGCAAGGAGACCGTAATGACGGGCAACCTCTACCGGGGCCAGGCAGGCCTGCCTTTCTCCTCCACCCTGCGCGTCTACGAACCCCTGGAAGCCTTTCCGGAGGAACAACGCCCGGCCATCCAGGCCGCCGGCGCGCAGGCAGTCTCGCGTGCCGCCGTCGAAAACGCTGAACTGCTGGCCTCGCTGGGGCGCATCACGCGCTCCGGCGGCGACCCCTTCCCCACCGGGCGGACGGACCTGGTCCGCGTCACCGCGGCGCCGGCACCGGAAGGCGGAACGGCCGACGCCGGCGCTGACGCCGACTCGGAGCCTGTCCTGCTGTACTGCCCCAGCCAGTTGGTCCTGCGCGCCGGGCTGGCGGCGAACGCCTTGATGGAGGGCATCCACGGCCCGCTGGCCGAGCTGCTGATCCCGGAGGAGCAGCGCGACCGGCACCAGGAGCGGATCGACCTGGTGAAGGCCAGGGACGGATCCGTCCGGGTGCACACACGGGCGTCCACGTGGGGCATCCCGTTCAGTTGGTTTTCGCTGTTCGCCGAGTCCGACCGCAAGGATGTGGTGGAAGCCGGCGGGCGGATCCTCACCGTTCGTGTCTGGACGCCCATCACCGAGGCCCTGGAACGGGCCCGCTATGCGGTGGCCAACCTGGCTCTCGCCGCCCCGGACCTGGACATGCTTGACGACCTGGCGCAGCTGACGGAATGGCTTGAGCTGTTCCACGTGAACTCGATGGTGGAGCTGGACTACGGCGCCGTAGCGGACAAGGTGTACCCGGACGACTCGCCGATGGATATCAGGCTGGGCATCGAGTGCCTGGCAGAAGGCGACATGACCGGAGCTGCTGCAGCCTACCGGCGGCTTGCCTCGCGCTGGATTCCCATCCGGCAGCTGGCCCGCGCATCCTGAGGACGAACGTCCGGGAACCTCAGGTACCACTTGTTTCAGGCTGTGGGAGGCGCTGTAGTGCGCCGGACGATCAGTTCATGGGGCGCGACGGCGGAGCGGACAGCTCCTGCCTGGCCGTCGAGTTCGTCGAGAAGCATCTTCGTGGCCAGCTCGGCCTGCTCGTCCGGCCGCTGTCCAACTGTGGTCAAACCCATGGCCTCTGCGAAGTCATGGTTGTCGATGCCCACCACGGACAGTTCGCCGGGAACGCTGACGCCCGCGCGGTTGGCTTCGAAAATCACGCCCATGGCCATCTCGTCGGAGGCGCAGAAGATTGCGGTGGGCTTCTGCCCGGGCCGTGACCACAGGCGGCGGAAGGCTTCCTGGCCGCTGCGGACAGTGAAGTCCCCCCACTCGTCCCATTCGGGCCGGGTGGGCAGGCCGGCTCCCGCCATGACGTCCTTGAAGGCCAGGATGCGCACCCGGGGCACATCGAAGTTCAGGTCTGTCTCATCGTCGCCATGCAGCAGGGCAATGTCCCGGTGCCCCAGGTCAATCAGGTGCTGGACTGCCGTGGAGGCGGCGGCGTAATCGTCGATGCCGATGTAGGGGCATTCCTCCACATGCCCTCCCACCACAACCAGGGGGATGTCGATCTTCTGCAAGTGGTCGATCTCTTCATGGGTTAGCGCCATACACAGGACCAACAGGGCGTCGATCTGCTTGTAGACCATAGTCTTGCTGAAGAGCCGCTCCCGGTTGCTGCCGTGGCCGCCGAGATTGAAAAGCGAGAGGTTGTAATGACGGGCATGGAGCTCGCGGTCGGCGCCCTCGATGGCTTTGGAGAAGAACCAACGGCTCACGAACGGGGCCAGGACGCCGATGGTCTTGGTCCGGCCGGTGGCCAGGCCGGAGGCGGAGGATGAGGCCACGTAGCCCAGGTTCCCGGCCACTTCCAGGATCTTTTCCCTGGTGGCGGGCGATACACGGGGCAATCCGCGGACTGCGCGGGAGACTGTGGCTGTTGAGACTCCGGCGGCCGCCGCCACGTCCTCGATGCTGACGCCGTTATGGCCGCCCCGCTGGGACCTTTCCGTTGTCCGTGCCACCGCGTCCCCTCTGTAACTCCTTTTCGGCGTAGGGCCGGCTGGCCCTGCGTTTACCCCGGCCCTGTATTTTTCCATTCCGCGGGCAGGGAGTGATAACCAAGGCAGCTCCCGTTGCAGCAGGAACTGCCGCCGTCAGTTCCACTACCGCCGGGCCGGAAGTTTCCGGCGCAGCCGCACCAGGCCGTACAGCGCCAGCAGTGTTGCCAGCAGGCCCAGCGCCCAGCCAAGGGCCGGCTGGGCCGTCACTTCCATCCACACAGTGACTACCAGCAGGACCAGTGCCCAGAATCCGAGGAAGCCGATGATGATGTCGAAATCCTCGCCGGAGCGGACCAGCCGGCTGCGGTTTCCCGCCCCCGGGGTGCGGGGGCGGGAACCGTTGTCCGTCACTTGACTGCACCTGCCGTGAGGCCGGCGACAATCTTGCGCTGGAACACCAGCACCAGGATCACCAGCGGGATGGTGACGATGGTGCCTGCGGCCATGATGGCCGTGTAAGGGATCTGGTTGGGCTGCGCGCCGGCGAAGTTGGCGATGGCCACCGTCACGGGCTGGGTTGCGTCGCTGGACAGCTGGCTGGCGATCAGGAACTCATTCCACGAGGAAATGAATGCCAGGATTGCCGTGGTGAAAATCGCCGGAGCCGCCAGGGGCATGATGACCTTGCGGAAGGCCTGCCCCTGCGTGCAGCCGTCCACGCGGGCCGACTCCTCCAGCTCCCACGGCATTTCCCGGAAGAACGAGGTCATGGTGTAGACCGTCAACGGGAGCACGAAGGAGATGTTGGGGATGATCAGGGCCTGGTAGGTGCCCATCCAGCCAATGTTGGTGAACAGCTGGAAGAGCGGGGTGATCAGGGCAACGCCGGGGAACATGGAGGCTCCCAGGATGAAGCCGAGCACCAGGAACTTGCCCTTGAAGTTGAGCCGGGCCAGGGCGTAGGCCGCGAACACACCGATCAGCAGGGACACCAAGGTCACCACGCCGCCAATGAACACACTGTTCAGCAGCGCTTGGCCGAAGTGGTTGCCGAACGACGTATCAAATGCCGTCTTGAAGTTGTCCAGGGTGACATGCGTGGGCAGTATCGAGGTGTCGTAGGTGAAGCCCACCTCGCGGAATGCGGTGACCACCATCCAGTAGGCAGGTGCCAAACACCAAAGCAGGACGATGGCAGCACTGAGGTACGTGCGGCCCTGCGCCCACTTTTCACGGTTTTGCGCGGCCTTGCGCCCCCTGTCCTGCCGGGCACGCAGTGCTGATGCGTCCGCTGTTGCCGTGGTCATTTCTTCCCCTTTCCTGTGGCGCCGCTCTGCTCAACTACGTTTGCCCCGAGGAAGCGGACGAAGATGAAGGCGACGAGGAAGATGATGATGAAGGTAATCGTCGACAAGGCAGCGGCCGCGTTGAAGCCCTGCCTGATCTGGTTGATCACCAGGATGGACAGCGTGGTGGTGTTATTGGCACCGCCGGTCAGGATGTACGGCAGGTCGAACATGCGCAGCGCATCCAGGGTCCGGAAGAGGATTGCCACCATCAGGGCCGGCTTGACCAGCGGCAGGGTGATCAGGCGGAACCGCTGCCAGGCAGTGGTCCCATCCACTTTGGCGGCTTCATAGACTTCCGCGGGAATCATCTGCAGGCCTGCCAGGATCAGCAGAGCCATGAACGGCGTGGTCTTCCAGACGTCGGCGATGACCACCGCCCATTTAGCCGGCCATTCGCTGCCCGTCCAGAGGATGCTGGCGTTGAACAGCTTGTTGGCGATCCCCTCGAAGGCGAAGATGAAGAACCAAAGCTTGGCCGTCACAGCCGTGGGGATGGCCCACGGCACCAGGACGGCCGCGCGGACGAGGCTGCGGCCGCGGAACTCACGGGCCATGATCACGGCCATCCAGAAACCAAGGACAGTTTCCAGCGCCACCGTGACCACGGTGAAGAAGAACGTGGTGGCGGTGGCGGACCAGAACTGGCCGCCGAGGGTGCCGGGCGGGCAGGCTACGGTTCCACCGGCGGGAGCCGAGCATTGCTGGGCCAGCCAGTTCACATAGTTTTGGATACCCGCCGGGCCACCGGCCGTGAACAGGCCTGTGGCCGGATCCAGGCCGGCGTCCTTTTGAAAGGACATAACGATGGCGCTGATGATCGGGTAAACAATGACGATACCCAAAGCGATGATGGTGGGGGCGAGCAGCCAGGACGCCCAGCGGCCCTGGCTGGCGATCCTGTTGTCCTCCCCCACACCCTTGGGGGCGTGATGGACGGGGGTACCGCCCGACGCCGGTGCCTTGACCGGCGTCGGGCCTAGTTCGGTTGCCATGGCAGAACTACGATCCCGCACTCGCGGATTCGATGGACTTCTGCATGTCAGAAAGTGCGGTTTCCACTGGCTTTTCTCCCTTGATAGCGGAGTAGGCATTGTCTTGGATTGCCTTGGTGACAGCCGGGTAGAAAGGCGTTACGGGACGCGGAACGGCGTTCTCGATGGACGTCTTCAGGACCGGCAGGTAGGGCAGCTTGGCGACGAGTTCCTGGTCGTCATACAGCGATCCGAGGACCGGAGCCAACGAGCCCTGGGTGGCGTAGAATTTCTCGGTTTCCGGCGAGGTCATGAACTTCATGAAGTCCAAGGCAGTGGCCTTGTTCTTGGAGTACACGCTGGTAGCAAGGTTGTGGCCGCCGAGGGAGGAAGCACCGGGGCCATCCTTGCCGGGGAGCGCAGCCAGCCCTGTCTTGTCCTTGACGGCGGAAGAACCTTCAGTTGTGATCAGGTTGAAGGCGTAGGGCCAGTTGCGCAGGAACAGGAGCTTGCCGCTCTGGAATGCCTGCCGGCTGTCCTCCTCTTTGTAGGTGATGGCTTCCTTGGGGATGTTGCCGTCCGCGTAGGCCTTTGCCAGGTTCTCAAGGCCCGCCTTGGCCTGTGGGGTGTTCAGGCTGGGCTTTCCGTCCTTGTCAAGGACCGAGCCGCCGGCCGAGTTGATGGCCTCGGAAGCGTTCACGGTGAGGCCCTCGTACTTGCTGAACTGGCCGGCGTAGCAGCCGATGTTGTTCTGCTTGGCGATGGAGCACATGCTCATCATCTCGTCCCAGGTCTTGGGCGGAGTGGGAACGAGGTCCTTGCGGTAATACAGGATGCCGCCGTCTGAGGTCTGCGGGGCCGCATACAGGGTGCCCTTGTAGGTTGCGCTGTCCACGGTCGGCTTCAGCATGGCGCTGGTGTCGATCGCCATCTTGTCCTTCAGCGGCTGAAGCCAGCCCTTGGCCGCGAACTCGGCGGTCCAGACGACGTCCACGTCCACAACGTCGTAGTCGGGCTGCTTGGCCTGGAAGTGCTGCACGAGGTCGTCGTGCTGCTGGTCGGCCTGGTCGGTCTGTTCCTTGAAGGTGACCTTTTCGTTCGGGTGGGCTGCATTCCACTTATCAACCAGGGGGCGGACCACGTTGCTGTTGTCCTTGCCCTGTACGTACGTAATGGGCCCGCGGCCGTCGAGGTTGGCGCTTGCGTCACCGCCTCCACCACCACCACCACCGGTGGTGCCCCCTCCACCTCCGCCGCCGCAGGCGGACAATGTAAGGGCCAGAATGCCGGCAGTGGCAGCCGGAAGCAGGAATCTCGGGGTTTTCATTAGCTTGAAGCTCCTCGCTGAGTGACAAGTAAGTCGACAGTGCGCTTGCTAGGTGAGGTTGATGTGGTGACAGTCACACTAGTAAGGTAACTGTCAGGAATGCAAGCGTTTACATCAAAAAGTTATCAGAGGGGAACCAAATGCCAGACCCGTCCGTTCCGGCACCCAGTCCAACTCCCTCTGCCTGGTGGGCCGACGCGGTCGTCTACCAGATTTACCCCCGCTCCTTCGCAGACGGCAACGGGGACGGCATGGGCGACCTGCGCGGCGTCCTGGACCGGCTCCCCTACCTCGAACGGTTGGGAGTGGATGCCATCTGGCTGTCGCCGTTCTACAAGTCACCCCAGGCCGACGGCGGCTACGACGTTGCGGACTACCGCCAGGTGGACCCGCTGTTCGGCTCGCTGCCGGACTTCGACGCGATGTTGCAGGAAGCCCACCGCCGGGGCATGAAGGTCATTGTGGACCTGGTGCCCAACCACACTTCCGATGAACATGTGTGGTTCCGCCAGGCGCTGGCCGCGGTGCCGGGAAGCCCGGAACGCGAGAGGTACATCTTCAGGAACGGCGAGGACGAGGTGCCCGGATCCGGCGACGGCGGGCGGGCGCCCAACAACTGGAGGTCGGTGTTCGGCGGGCCCGCGTGGAGCCGCGTTGCCAACGCTGACGGCTCGCCGGGCCAGTGGTACCTCCACCTCTTCGACACCAAGCAGCCCGACCTGAACTGGGAAAACCCGGAAGTCCAGGAAGAGATGCGTTCGGTGCTTCGGTTCTGGCTGGACCGCGGCGCGGACGGTTTCCGGGTGGACGTTGCCCACGGCCTGGTCAAGGAGGCGGGACTTCCGGACTGGGACGGCGTGGCTGCAATGGTGGAAGGTACGTCCGCTCCCCGGCGGGAGAGCCACCTGCCAGGGGACGCTCCCCACGCCCACACCGATGCCGAGGAACCGCACAGGGCGGTCTCCCCGATGTATCCGCCGTCGCCCTTCTTCGACCAGGACGGGGTCCACGACATCTACCGCGACTGGCACCGCGTCCTGGCCGAATACAGCGGGGACAGGATGATGGTTGCCGAAGCCTGGGTTGAACCGGCCGAACGCCTGGCACGGTACGTCCGGCCCGATGAGATGCAGCAGGCCTTCAATTTCGATTTCCTGCTGGCCGGATGGGACGCCGAACGGATGGCGGAGGCCATTGACGCCTCGTTGGCAGCGGCGGCATCCGTGGGCGCCCCGTGCACGTGGGTGCTCAGCAACCACGACACCGTGCGCCACGCCACCCGGTTCGGGCTCAAGGACCCCACCACTTTCCCGAAGGGGATCGGCCCTGACGATGAGCAGCCGGATGCAGCGCTGGGCCTGGCCCGCGCCCGGGCCGCCACGCTGGTTGCATTGGCACTGCCGGGCTCGGCCTACCTCTATCAGGGTGAGGAGCTGGGACTCCCGGAGCACACCACCCTCCCGGCCGAGGCCAGGCAGGACCCCACGTTCTTCCGGACCCGTGGTGCCGAGATCGGACGCGACGGTTGCCGTGTCCCCCTGCCCTGGGTGGGGGACCAACCCGGTTTTGGTTTCTCCGGGCCGCTTTCATGGGAGGCGTCCGGGCCATGGCTCCCCCAGCCGGAAAACTTCGGTCCCCTGGCCGCCGACTTGCAGGACGGCGAGGAGGGATCAACGTTGGAACTGTACCGGGCCGCCCTGGCGTTCCGGTCCGCCCAGGGCCTTGGCAGGGGCAACGTGGAGTGGATGGAGGAACACGAGCCGGACAGCGGACTGTTGGCGTTCCGGAACGGGGACGTGGTGGTCCTGTCCAACATGAGCTTCGCCTCGGCCCCTGTGCCGGACGGCTATTCCGTAGCTCTCTCCAGCGGCCCCGAACCGGCTGAAGAATGGTCCTGGATGCGGGAAGTTCCAGTGGACTGCACCGTGTACCTGCAGCGGCGGTAGCAGTTCAGCGGACTCGCTCGGCCCGGCCGAAACGCGTGCGCGCTCCGGCACCGATATGGATGAGGACGGGTATCTCCTTGCCCACCACGGATTCCAGCGCGTCAAGGAGCCCCGACACCTCGGCAGCGAGCAGGTGCGGCGCAACGCCCTGGCGCGGCAGGAGGCGGACCTTTAATGCGGGCGATCCCTTCACGTCGTAGGTGGTGACCGTGGCCCCTGCCAGATCCGGCCTTCCCTCAAGGGCCTGTTTCAACGCCTGTTCCGCTACACCCCCGCCAATCAGGACGTCGCCGGGAGTTTCACCGGGATCGTATTCAGCGGCCAGGAGGTTTGACCGGCCCTTTCCCTGCTGCGCGATCCAGGCCACCATGAGGCCCATCAGTGCAAGCAATGCCAGTGCCACCACGATCCACAACCAGCTCACCGGGCGGCCCGGGAACCGGGTTGAGTCGAAGAGCTGGTTTACGCCGCCCCACGCTCCGGAAGACCAGGCATGCCACCAGGACGCCACCGGCGGAACCGTTGCCAGCAGCACCAGCAGGATTCCTGCCGCCAGCAGGATCAGCCCCAGCACGGTGAGCAGGATTCGGTTAAGCAGTGCAGGCGTGCTGTTCATGCGCCGATCACCCCCGAAGCGGTGACATTGACGCGCGGCACGGGCGACGGCTCCAACAGCATGCGGTCCAGCTCATCCTGGACGGCGTCAAGCACCCTGGCCTGGTCCACGGGGATGCCGGAAGTGGGCCGCACATTCACCAGCACCTGCCGTTGGGAAACCACCACCATGACTTGTTCAGGCGTTACGTTGGCGGCCAGCCGGGCACGGCGTGCAAGCGAAGAGGCGATCACCTCGTCATCCACCACCACGGCCGGGAGCTGTTCTCCACGGGCTCCGGCAAGCAGGTGCCGGGCCCGTTTCCCGGGGAGCACCCCGTTGAGGAGGAAGATCAGTCCCAGCATGGCGAGCACTGCGCCGATTACTGCCAGCAGGAGCGGTGAAATGCCTGCCGGCAAGTCCACGATCCGCTGCGCCGCCGCCTGCGGTTCGATCAACCACGCCGGTTGGCCCACGGCGTGGACCCCTGACTCGAGGACGCCGTAGGCGGCCAGCACCAGGACCAGGATGGCGGCCGCAACTGATACCGCAGCCCTCGAGGAATGGGTCTCACGGTAGGTGATCCTGCGCATGTCGGGCCCGGCGCTCCTCCGGGTCGCCTCGTCAGCTCCGCGGTTGTCCACACTGCTGCTCACTTGACCCGCCCTCCTGTACTGATCCTTGCCCCGCTGATGCGGATATCCACGCGGCTCAGGCGCGAACCGCTCAGTTCAGAGACGGACGCCAGGATGCTTGCTTTGGCCATAACAGTGCGGTCCCAGATGGACCCGCCGGCGGCTCCAACCCTCGCCGGGTCCAGTACCACGGACTGCAACGGCGGGATGCTGATGGGGGCAACGAGGGACAAGGCCAGCAGGCCGTCGTCGTCCGTCCAGTCTGCCCGCACGTCCTGGGCGTCAACGCCCAAAGCCTGTGCCGCCGCAGCCCTGGCAAGGCTGGTCAGCGCCTGGGTGCTGATGCGGTTATGGCCGCTGAGCGCCTGCCCACGCGCCACGGGCGCGGCCGGGCTCATGACGACGAGCGCCGGCCCGTGATGGCGTCAAAGACGCCCCGCAGGTCCAGCTTTCCTTCGGCGGCACGGCCCAGGAGCGCTCCGATGGCCATGAACAGCAGTGAGACAAGGAAGCCCCACAGGCCAAACTGCAGGGACATGAACGCGACGAAGGCGCCCATGGCTGTGCCTGCCACGGTGAGGTTCACAGCAATGCCTCCCGTTCGGGAGCCGCAGGCACAGCTGTTTTAACGGGCGGCGGTACGTACACGTCCGTGATTTCGACATTCACTTCGATAACCTGCAGCCCAACGAGTTCCTCAACGGCACGGTAGACAGCGGCGCGGACGCTGTTGGCAAGTGCATGCAGGGGCGTCCCGTAGCTTGCCACCAGGGTGATGTCCACGGCGACCTGGGTTTCGCCCACCTCTGCGTGGACCCCGGCAGCGTGATCGGAGCTTCCGACGGCGTCGCGGATGGCACCGAGCGCGCGGGACGGACCCGAACCCAGGGAGTAGACCCCTGGAACCGCGCGGGCGGCGATTCCCGCCACCTTCGCCACGGCGGTCTCGGAGATGACGGTCCGGCCATGGCCCGGAACCGGGCTTGCGGCAGGACGGCTTGGTACCACGGGTTGTGGGTTCTGGTATTCCATCAGGCACTCCCCCTTCTGTTGTTTCCACCCTATCCCCAGGCCGCGACACTGCGCTGGAAGAGTGAACAAAGGGTTAAAGCAGAAAAGCACCAGTTCCAAAGAACTGATGCTTCCCAGTGGTGGCTCCGACCGGCGTCGATCCGGTGACCTTTCGATTTTCAGTCGAACGCTCTACCAACTGAGCTACAGA